>Ga0182039_10000533_pt1 | contig 19660 bp, 20 predicted proteins | sample sta12Can44000111_FD_125975 | JGI IMG/M metagenome (GOLD analysis project Ga0182039, IMG submission 125975) | Lab enrichment of tropical soil microbial communities from Luquillo Experimental Forest, Puerto Rico - statanox.12C.anox.44.000.111 | ecosystem: Environmental > Terrestrial > Soil >...
AATCCCTTCCGTCTCGACCCCGTGCTGAATGTGGAAGCCACAACCACGATCCAGCAATACGAGATCACATTGAATTTCAACGGCCCGGCAAGCAAGCTCACGCTCGCTTATCGCTCGGATCCTCCTTTACCCACGAACGATATCGTTACCTTGCTGGCCTTGGGGCAAACCACATCGGAGGCCACGGTGCGCGGCGGCGGGGCATCCCCAAGTGGCACTTCCAATGCCTCGGCCATTCTCTCGGAAGCCATCTCGAGCCAACTGGGCGGGCGGCTCGAGCGGCTGTTTGGCATCACTCGTTTTCGCGTGGATCCAGGTCTCGCGGAGGTCGGCTCGACCGGATCGGAACAAAACGCCGCGGCGCGCGTCACCGTCGAGCAGCAAATCGCCCGCAATCTCACCATCACCTATGTTTCCAATGTCAGCTCCACGCAGCAGCAGGTCATTCAGGTGGAGTACAACGTGGATCGCAACGTTTCGATCGTAGGTCTACGCGACCAGAACGGCACGTTCGGCATCGACGTCAAAATCAAAAAGCGCTTCTAGTTTCCCGAAGCGCTCGAATGAACCACTGCTGAAGCTGGTTATTCCGGATCCTGTTGTTGGGCGGTCTGCTGTTGCGGGGCTTGCCCCCGCCGTTGCAGCCAGCGCCGCTGGCCCATGCCGAGACGCGCCGCTTGCCCGACTCCGGGGTTTTCCTGCTTGGCTTCGGCTAAGGCTTCTCTGGCCGCTTTGCCGCTCGCCACGCGGACGGCAGCCTGGGTTTCCCGGCCGATCTTCGGCATCTCCATCGCCACCTTCTGGCCCAGGGGCGAACCATAAAACTGCAAGAGTCCTTTGATTTCATCTTCGGTGAAGTGCTTGTCGTAAAGGCTCGCAAGTTCGTCGGTTACCTGATCGGCGTCGAATCTCTTCCGGTAACTGGTCGCGAAGGCATTTACAAAAGCTTGCCCTTTGTCGTTGTTGGGCACGGTCGAGCGCAGCTTTTCCCGCGCCTGCTCCATCGCGTTGCTGGCGCCCTCCGCGACCATGTCGCGCGCCCCGAGGAGTTCCATGAGCGAACGAATGTCCGCCTCTTTCAGCGGATCGATCGAGACATTCGATTGCGCGGATGCGGTGCCGCCCGATGCCGAGGCCGAGGCTTGCTGCGCTGCTTTCACGGAATGTTGCGACGATCCCTGAATCACAACGAAAAACGTGCCGATGTAAATGACCGTCAAAGCGAGCAGGGCTTTCATGACCGCCTCCGTGGCGCCGCGTTCGCGTCCCGCGCCACGCCTCTGATTCTAGGGCGCGTGACACGAGAGGCGAGCGCTTCTTGCGGGAGTCTGTGTTGCAGTCGTTCACTGTCCGAATGTCCAGTTCGAAACTAACCAACAGGAGAAGAAAGGTTAAGTTTCTGCTACGATGCCTCGCCATGAGCGAAGCCCCTTCCGAGGTCCCGGCGGTTCGAAACAGCCGGGCTGCGACCATCGTGGCTCGCGAGTCCGGCCTCGAGCGCAGCCTCAAGCCCGCGCAGCTCGCCATGCTCGGTCTGGGCAGCGCCATCGGTACCGGGCTGTTTCTCGGCAGCGCCATCGCGGTAAAGCTCGCAGGCCCGGCGGTGATTCTGAGCTTTGTCGCCGGCGGGTCGATCGCCTTGCCGATGATGTGGGCCCTCGCGGAAATGGCCGCGGCGCATCCGACCGCCGGTTCTTTTGGACTTTATGCGGAGATGTATTTACATCCATGGGCCGGATTTGCCATTCGCCTCACCTATTGGCTTTGTATGATGGTCGTGGTGGGCAGCGAAGTCGTGGCCGCAGCGATCTACTGCAAGCTGTGGTCGGCGAAAACACCGGCGTGGATTTGGATCGCTTTGTTTTCCGTTCTGATTCTTTACGTCAACACCATCCCTATCGGAAATCTTGGAACCTTCGAGTATTGGCTTTCGCTCGTCAAGGTCGTCACCATTCTGGCGTTTCTCGTTCTTGGTTCCGCCTTGTTGTTGGGCGTGGGGTTCCCTAAAATCGGCTTTGCGAACTACACCTCATATGGCGGATTTGTACCCCATGGCTGGAGCGGCGTCGGGTTCGGCGTTATCCTCGGGCTCTTCAGCTTCTTCGGAATCGAAGTCGTGGGAAGCACCGCCGGCGAGGCGGCCAATCCCAAGGAGGCTGTTCCGAAGGCTTTGCGCTCGACCGTTGCCACGCTCATTCTTTTTTACGTTGCCGGACTCGCGCTGGTGGTCGGCATTGTTCCCTGGAAGCAAATCGACATGGGCGCGAGCCCCTTCGTCCGCGTGTTCCAGACCGTCGGCATTCCCGCGGCCAGCCACATCATGAATTTTGTGGTTCTGACCGCCGCCCTTTCAAGCGCCGTGGCCAATCTGTATTTCGCCGCGCGGCTGGCCTTTTCACTAGCCCGCGGCGGCTATCTTCCGCGAACGCTCGGCCGGCTGAACAAAAACGGCATGCCCATGATCGCCGTGCTGATTTCGGGCGCCGGCATGGTCGCGGCGATGGTTTTGTCGAAGTACTTCCCGGATTCCCTATTCGTTTCCATGATCGCCGTCAGCACGTTTGGCGCGCTGTTTGCCTGGGTGATGACCCTCGTCACGCACCTCGCGTTTCGCCGCTATCATCACCGCCGGGCCCGGCCATACCTCCGGCTGGGACCGGCGGGGCCTTGGGCCTCCCTTGCTGGACTCCTGGCCGTCCTGGCCGTGATGCTCTCGACCTGGTGGGTCCCCGGCTTTCGCATCATGTTGCTAGCCGGGGTCCCCTGGCTCGCCCTGCTTACGGTGTGTTACTTTGTTTGGAGAAGGAATGATCCCCGCACGTCCGGCCTTGGAGAATAACCTCGTGGATCCACTTCTCAAATGGCGCGCGGAGTTTCCGATTCTCGGGCGCACCACCTACCTGATTAGCAATTCGCTCGGGGCCATGCCGCGCGGCGTTTACGACAGCCTGCGCGACTATGCGGATTCCTGGGCCGAGCGCGGCGTGCGCGCTTGGGAAGAAGGCTGGTGGGAAATGGCGGTCAGCGTCGGCGACCAAATCGCCCCGCTCGTGGGCGCGAAGACCGGGGAAATTTCCCTGCATCAGAACGTCACGACAACGCAAGCCGTGATTTCTTCCTGCTTTGATTTTCGCCCTCCGCGCAACAAAATCGTGATGGCCGATCTCGAGTTTCCTTCGATCCAATACTTCTACCACGAGCAGCGTCGCCTCGGCGCGCGTGTGGAAGTGGTGCCTTCCGAAAATCCCATCCGGTTTGATTTGGAAAAGTTCCTCGCCGCTATCGACGAAACGACCTTGCTCGTGCCGATTTCCCTGGTCCTGTTTCGCAGCTCATTCATTGTGAATGCCCGCGCCATCATCGAGCGGGCCCACCGCGTCGGCGCCCACGTCGTTCTCGATGCCTTCCAGGCCGCGGGAACCATTCCCGTCGAGGTTCGTTCCCTCGGCACCGACTTTGCCGTCGGCGGCGTGCTCAAGTGGCTCTGCGGCGGTCCGGGCGTCGCTTACCTTTACGTCCGCGAAGATCTGCGCGCCAAGCTTAAGCCCTCACTCACGGGCTGGATCGCCCATCGCCGCCCGTTTGCCTTTGAAACCGGCGCGATCGATCCGCGCGAGGATTCTTACCGCTATTTGAACGGCACTCCGCACATCCCGGCGCTGTTCGCCTGCCGCCCTGGCCTGGACATTCTCAGGCAAATCGGCATCGCTCCCATTCGCGAGAAATCCGTTCGCATGACCACGCGTTTGATCGAAGGCGCCAAGTCCCGCGGTTGGCCAGTCAACACGCCGGAGAACGCCGCCGAGCGCGCCGGAACCGTCTCGGTCGGTTGTCCGCACGCCTACGAAGTTTGCCGCGAACTTCTTGCCCGCGAGATCCTCGTCGACTACCGGCCCAAAGCTGGCGTGCGCTTCTCGCCTCATTTTTACAATCGCGAAGACGAATGCGACTTCGCCCTCGCCGAGATGGAAGAAATCCTGAAAACCGGAGCCTGGGAAAAGCACGCCGCGGCAGTCACACATGCTTGAGAGCAAAGACGACACGCGGCAACGCGCGGAAATGGTCGAAAAGCAGCTGCGCCGGCGCGGGATCCGAGACCCCGCGGTGCTCGCCGCGATGCTTGCGGTGCCGCGCCACGAATTTGTACCGGCGGAATTCCGTTCGCGCGCCTACGAGGACGTGCCTTTGCCTATCGGCGGCGGTCAAACCATTTCACAGCCTTATATCGTGGCGGCCATGACTTTGGCGCTGCGGCCTCGGACCTCCGATCGCGCTCTCGAAATCGGGACCGGCTGCGGCTATCAAGCGGCGGTCCTCTCGCTATTGGGGAAGGAAGTCTTCACCATTGAGCGCCAGCCCGAGCTCGCTTCCGCCGCGTCGGAAAGACTGACGAAGCTCGGCTATGCGAACGTCCACGTTCATTGTGGAGACGGCACTCTCGGCCTCCCGGAGTTTGCGCCTTTCGATGCCATCCTCGTCGCGGCAGCTGCTCCGGCCGCTCCCGAGCCGCTCCTTGCGCAACTGGCCGAAGGCGGCCGCATGATCATTCCTGTAGGCGACACCGACAGCCAGGAATTGCGGCTCATCGAGAAACGTGCCGGCGCGTTTTCGACGAAGGCGCTGGAGGGTTGCCGGTTTGTGCCCCTCGTCGGACACCACTCCTGGCAGAAACCTCCCGAGCGATGAGTCCAGCCGGCCCCGAACTCTCCGTCATCATTCCTGCCTACAACGAAGCCCTGCGGCTCCCTCGAACGCTTGAGCGAATCGCCGCCTACGCGAACCAGTTCGACCGGGAAGTCGAAGTCCTGGTTGTCGACGACGGCTCGACCGATGGCACCGCCGCGGTTGCCGAAGCTTTCCGCAGCAAGATCCCCGCGTTGCGCGTGGTGCCGAACGGAAGGAACCGCGGCAAGGGCTTTAGCGTGCGCCATGGCGTCGGCGAAGCCCATGGCCGCATCGCCCTGTTTACCGACGCCGATCTCTCCGCGCCCATCGAGGAAGCCGACAAGCTCATCGCGGCCCTCGAACATTTCGACGTTGCCATTGGCTCACGCGCCGTCAACCGCAGCCTGATTACCGTCCACCAGTCTCCCCTCCGCGAATTCGCTGGAATCCTGTTCAACAAAATCGTTCGCGTCACCTTGCGGTTGCCGTTTGTCGACACGCAATGCGGCTTCAAAGCCTTCCTTCGCGAGCCTTGCCGGATTATTTTCGAGCAGCAGAGGATCGAGCGGTTCGGCTTCGACCCGGAATTGCTCTACCTGGCCCGGCACCATGGCTTGCGCGCGGTCGAGATTCCCGTGCGCTGGGGGCACTCCCCGGCCACGAAAGTCAGCATGCTCCGCGACAGCATGCAAATGTTCGCGGACGTCTTCAGAATCCGCTGGAATGCCCTCGTTGGGCGGTACCCGCGAAAGTCCTCCAAGCCCGCCTGAGCCGAACGGGCCGGTGATTCGACCGCTACCGTTGACGAGCCGCGGTTCAGATGGCACCGCACTTTGCCATACAAAGTACTTGACAAACGTAGAGGAGCGCAGCTAGAGTAGGGCCATGGCGACTCCCGGTCCCGTGCGCTCTTCCCGCCGCGAGCCTATCCCCATCGATGCCCGCGCCGCCGACCATCTTCGCTACATCCGCGAAACCATGGCGAGCGCCGCGGAATTTACCGCGGTGCCCGGCTGGGGCGGGGTGGCCATGGGCATCACCGCGATGGCCGCGGCGTACGTCGCTTCGCGGCAGGCCAGTGCCGGCGCCTGGCTCGTCGTTTGGCTCGTGGAAGCATTCGTCGCGGTGGCCATCGCCGCGCCCGCCGCGGCAACCAAGGCGCACCGCGCCAATTCCCGGCTCTTCTCCGGGCCCGGACGAAAATTTCTGCTGAGCTTTGCTCCGCCCATCGTTGTCGGCGGGCTCCTGACCTACACGCTCTACCACGTCGGGGCGCTCACCGCCCTCCCCGGGGTGTGGCTGCTGTTGTACGGGACCGCTATCGTTACGGGCGGAGCCTTTTCTGTGCGGGTTGTCCCGGTGATGGGTTTGTGCCTGATGTTGCTTGGCGCGGTGGCCCTGTTTGCGCCTGCGGGCTGGGGTGACCAGTTCATGGCGGCAGGCTTCGGCGTCGTGCACGTCGGGTTTGGCTGGTGGATCGCCCGGCACTACGGAGGCTAAGGAGAGCATATGGCCAAGTCATCGGCGGCACGTCAAGAACGAGTGCAACGGTCGCGCGACCGCGAATCCATCCTGGACTCCGTGCGCAATCCTGCGCGCCAAGGGGCTCCCGCAGACCTCGACCGGCTGATTCACGAACACGTGCGCCTGGGGATCGTCAGCGCTCTGGCGGTGAACCGCGCGCTTACCTTCAATGAGCTAAAGGCGCTGCTGAAAGCCTCGGACGGCAACCTGAGCGTCCACGCGCGAAAGCTCGAAGAAGCCGACTACATCGTTTGCGAGAAGTCCTTCGACGGACGCACACCCAAGACCGAGTATCGGCTGACCTCCGGGGGACGCAAGGCGCTCGAGCGGTATCTCAATCACATGGAAGCGCTGATCCGCGCCACGCGCGAGGGGTAGGAACAAGGCAAAAATTTTTGGCAAGTCACTTTGCAGTGCAAAGTAGTTTGCGTGACACTGGTAGAAGCCCGTTTGCGGCGGAGATTGGATACCTTATGGAGTCAGGAACACCGGCAGAACCGCAATGCCCATCCCCGGCAAGTGCGCCGGGCCCGGCGCTCGGAAGTCCGCATCTTGTGCCTATGCCCGCCTCGCGGCCTCCGGCATCGGCCGAGGCAGCGCAATGCGCGAGTGCGGCGAACTCAGGCTTACACGTTGCCATCATTTCCGATGGCAACGGCCGCTGGGCCACCTCCCGCGGACTGCCGCGCCCGGCGGGGCACCGGGCCGGTGCGGAAACCGCACGGCGCATCATCGAGGCGGCGCCGCGCCTCGGTATCCACACGCTGACGCTGTTCGCGCTTTCTTCCGCGAACTGGAAGCGGCCGGCGGCCGAAGTCGGCGGCATCCTGCGCCTGCTCCACGAATACCTGCTTGGTGAAACCGAGCACTGCGTCGCAGAGGGCGTGCGGCTCACTGTCATCGGCCGCCGTGACCGCATGCCCGCCACGCTGCGCCAGGCCGTCGCTGATTCCGAGGCCGCGACCGCAGGCGGAACGCGGCTGCACCTTCGCCTGGCGATTGACTACTCCGCGCGCGAAGCCATCTTTCACGCTGCCTGCCGCTTCTACAAAGTCACCGAGCTTTCCCCCGAATCCTTTAGCCGCGTGCTCGCGGAAGTGTACCGCGGCGGCTCCACCGAAGTGGATCTGCTGATTCGCACCGGCGGCGAGCAGAGGCTGTCCGATTTTCTGCTTTGGGAATGCGCCTTCGCGGAATTTGTGTTCGTGCCGAAGGCCTGGCCGGACTTTATGGTGGCGGACCTCGAAGCGGCGCTCGAGGAGTTTGCGCATCGCGAACGCACGCGCGGCGCGCTGCCGGACGCATTGGCTGGCTAGAGAATTCGAGCAAAGCGCAAGATGTGTTCCTCTGAACGGCCAAAGCCTTGGTGCTGATCGCAAAAAAGGAGAGGAGAACATGTCCGCGTCGACCCCGCATTTCGCGCCTGTCGTCGTGCTGCTCTTTCTGGGAACGATTTTCCTGCTGGCTGTCGGGTTGCTCGTTTTGTTTTACGGCGCCGTGCGACGTTCCCCTTTCTTCGCGAAGCTGGGTGCCGGGGCAGTCTCGACCATTGCGGCGGGCTACCTGCTTTTGCTTGGTGGCGTTTCGCTTGCCAGCAGCGAAGAAACTTTGCCGCCGGACGGCTGGAAATACTTTTGCGAGATCGACTGTCACATCGCGTATTCCCTGGCTGGCGCGCAAACCGCGGGAGCCCTGGGACCCGAGATGCAGCAAACGTTGGCGAAGGGGAAATTCGTGCTCCTTCGCGTCAAGAGCTGGTTTGACGAGCGCACCATTTCCCCGCGCCGCGGCAATGGGCCGCTCACGCCGAACCGCCGCAAAGTATGGTTGTTGGATGATACCGGGCGGAGCTATGTGCCTTTGGCGGCCGCCGAGGCGGACCTCGCTCGGCTCGGGCATCGCTCGACGCCGCTGACCGCAGCCCTGCGGCCGGGCGAGTCGTATACGACCGATCTCGTGTTCGACGTGCCCAAGGACGCGCGCGGGCTGCGCTTGCTGATTACCGAAGATGATCCGGAAACACACTTCGTCATCGGCCATGAAAACAGCTTCTTGCACAAGAAAATCTACTTTGACGTGGACGCCCTGGAGAGAAACCTGAAGCAACGTCAGTGACCCGTCGCGGGCCGAGCGACCTGGAGGAGCGCCCGAGACGCGCTCCGGGAATGCCCTCGATTCTAGAAATGCGCCCGCAGCTCGCGGAACGATGGCAGGATCACCAATTTGCCGGAACCCGCCACGACCGGTTCGTGCTCGAGCGCCCAAGTGTGCTGATGAGGAATGTACACGGCGTTCAGGCCGACTTGCATCGCCGGGTTAATGTCGCTGCGCGGACTGTTGCCGATCATCCAACCGTGGGCCTTTACAATTTTGTGCTTGTGCACCAGCCCGCTGTAGGTCCGCGTGTCTTTTTCGGGCACGATCTCGATGAACTCGAAAAAACCCTGTAGCCCCGAGCGCTCGACCTTGGCGGCCTGCTCCGCGGGCTCGCCCTTGGTGAAGAGAATCAGGCGATGGCGCTCGGTTAGGTAAGCGAGCGTTTCGGGCACGCCATCGAGAATCTTCGGCGGCGTGCGCTCCAACTCCATCACGCGGCTGTGAATTTGCGCGAGAAGCTCGCGGCGGGCCATCTGATTGGCCAGCTTCAAGTAGGTTTCCTCGAGCGAGCGCCCGAAGCTGCGCACACCGTAGCCGTACTGCCGGATATTTTTGCGTTCGGTTTCGTTGAGGATGTGCCGGATGTAGGCCCGCGTGTAGCCGTAAGGCTCCACCACGGTGACGAAGTCTTCGATCAGCTTCTCGTAGAAGACGTTGTTTTCCCAGAGTGTGTCGTCTGCGTCGATCAGCAGTGTGTGTCGTCGCATTGGCTCTTACGGTTCCTGGCGGCGAGCGCCGCCGACCGTTCCCCCGCCTCGTTTCTGCCCTCTTAGTCTAACAGCCGAAGGGCGTCTTCGGCGATGGCGGCGGCAGCCGCCGGTTTGCCGAGCTTGCCTGCCGCTTCACGCATGCCATCGAGACGAGCCGGATCGTCCAGTAGCGTAGCAATCTTCCAGGCCGCTGCGGGCAAATTGTTGCAGCGAATTGCCGCGCCGGCTTCGAGCAAATGGTCTGCGTTGCGTTCTTCCTGGCCGGGGATGGGTTCGATCAAGGCCATGGGCAACGCGCGGGCCAGGCACTCGGAGGTGGTCAACCCGCCGGCCTTGCCCACCATCAAGTCGGCCGCTGCCATGTACTTGTCCATTTCCGCGGTAAATCCGACGGCCGAGAGCCTGGGAGCGCCCGAAGGAAGCCTGCTCGCCGCTCGCGCCAATTCTTCCAAGCGCTTTCGCGTTTTCTCCGCCTTCCCGGCAATGGCCACCACCTGCCACGCTCGCTCGAGCTCCAGCAAATTCTTCACCAGCTGCTCGACGGGGCCGATCCCATACCCGCCTGCGGAAATGAGAATCGCCGTTGCCTCCTGGTCCAGGCCCAACTGCTCGCGGGCCCGGGCGCGAGGCAAGGGTACGGCAAAGAGCGGATCAATGGGAATCCCGGTCACGCGCAGTTTTTCTCGCCGCACGCCGATGTGCGCCAGGTATTCCGCGGCTTCTTCCCGGGCCAGGTAATAGCGGTCCACGGTGCCGCACAACCACATCGCGTGGACGTCATAGTCGGTGACCACAATGGCGTTACGCGCCCGCAGTTTTTTCTTGGCAATCAACCACGCGATCATTTCTGCGGGCAGAAAGTGCGTGGCCACGCAGAGATCCGGCTGAACGCGCTTGAGCAAGCGGATCAACGGCCGGGTGTTCAGCCGGTCGAGCGCCAGGCGCGGCCGCAAATGCCGCCAAGGCTGATCCGTGCGCTCGTAAAGCACGCCCATCCATTCCGGCGCCCGCCGCACCATCGCAAGGTAGGCCTTGTCGTAGGTGCGCTCGAAAAGCTTGCTGACATAGTCGAGCGCGTCGATGTGCTCCACGGTCGAGTCGCCCCGCGCCAAAAACGCCTTTTCGAGAGCCTCGGCGGCGCGCACGTGGCCTGCGCCGGACCTCGCCGAGAGCAACAGCACTCGCGGTTTGCCGGTTTTCATTGGCAGGAAGTTAGCGGACTTCGAGACGGCATCAAGAGGCCTTGCGTTGCCCCGCGGCGAGCCGTTCCAGGATGCCGCGGCCCAGTTTTTGCAGTTCGCCGAAGCGCGTCAAGTAGTCCTGGAAATCGTGGTTCAGCAGTTGTGCCTGGTTTGCGTCCAGTTTCGTTCGCAGAATCATGTCGCGCAATTTTACCGGGTGCGGGAGCAGCGCGTCTTCCTGGAGCTCTTCCAAGGCCAGATTCGGATCGTAGTGATACATGGTTCCCTCAACGGCAGACAAATGGAACGTACCAACCCATTGTACTGGACGCCCAGGACCAGAAATAGAAACGATTCGAGGAATAGAGCAATCGGTCGCCGGCTCACGCCGCGGTGGCGGTCGCGGGAATGAATTCGTAACGCGCAATCTTTGCCGCGATCCCCACGCGGCCGCTTTCGGTTGCTTCGACGCGAACAATTTCTCCCTGGCATCGAATATGGACGTCGCCCGACTGCGTCACCTGCTGGGGAAGGGTGATGACGAATTCAATTTCGCTTCCGACTTGGAAGTCCGCCTCCGCAAGGAAGTACAGGCCGCGATAGCTGAGATCTCGCGTGCGTGCCGCGAGCTCATGCCCCTTCGCTTCACGGGACAACACTCGCATCGGAAGATTCATATTAAATCGCCGCGCTTCACGGCGTTCCGATCCATCACTCATCAATAACCCCCGCCGCTAAAAGGATTTGGCGCAAAACTAGCATTCAGCAAGCCAAGTTTCAACGCGAAAATCCAACAATTTTGTCCTAGTACGAGGTCTTGTCGTATTCGCTACTAAAGCCTACACTGGCTCGAAAGCCGTCCGGGGCAGTACTGTACCTCTCCGAACCCAGGGTTTCCCGGCAATATCCCGAACGGATGCGCCTCCCCGCTCGTTTGCCGTGGACCACGCCTTTGCTCCAGAAAATCGAATTAGCGGAGACCCGAGATACCTCCCGCGGCAACCTGCTGGTTCCTAGCCGGGGAGTATCATGCCGCGGGCGTCAAGCGCTGGGTAACCTTTCTCTACCCGCACTGCTAGCCCGCGGTGCGCTCGGTCACCGCCCACAAGGACAGCCATCACCCGGCTGTTGCGGGCGAAAAAAGCTTCCTCTGGCGGCTCCTCTCGTCCTGGCCATTCATTTCCTAGGGCGGCACACCACAATTCCGGCCCCCTGGCTGGGCTCGGTTTTTTCCCGCAGCGGGCGGCGGAGAGCTGGACGTCGCCGTTTGCCGAGCAACGTAGCGAGGGACCTGTCATTTAACCTTTCTCCTGCGATGCGCTACACTCGAGAAAACCCTCAGTAGGCGCGTCCATGAGTGCTTCTCACCATTCCCGCAATTTCTTTTTGGAAGGCCCTGCCGGCCGCCTGGAAGCGATTCTCTGGACGCCTTCCGCCCCGGCGCGCCACCAGCCCCAACTCGCGGCCGTCGTCTGCCACCCCCATCCTCGGTTCGGCGGGACCATGCACAATAAAGTGGTTTACCAGGCGGCGAAGTCGCTCGCTTCGCTTGGTCTCCCCGTGTTGCGCTTCAATTTTCGCGGCGCCGGGCTGAGTGCGGGCGAACATGACCGCGGCGTTGGCGAGCGGGATGACCTTCGCGCCGCGCTCGATTTTGTCGCGAAACAGTTCCGCGCTTGGCCGGTCTTGCTCGCGGGATTCAGCTTTGGCGCGTGGGTGGCGCTCGGCGTCGGGTGCGAAGACGGCCGAGTGTCTGACCTGATAGGTTTGGGCGTTCCGGTTAACAGTTCGGACTTCTCTTTCCTGAGGTCGTCGACGAAGCCGAAACTCTTCGTCCAGGGAAGCGCCGACCAGTACGGCGCGGTTGAAAAAGTTACCCGTCTCGTTGCGTCATTACCCGGCGAGAATCATCTTGTCGTGGTGAAAGGCGCAGACCACTTTTTTTCGGGCCATCTCGACCAACTCGACGCCGCCATTACCACTTGGTTGGAGGGTAGGGTTTCCCGGCCGCGGCATTAGGTCCGCTTTGCCCCGCCGCACCTTGGTCTTCACGCGCTTTCGCCGCTCGAAAACAGCTTGCCAAATTCTTCGACCGTCGCAGGAGCCACATCGACCATCCTCGCGTTGGCCTTGGCGTGCTCCACGCGCGACATGCCCACCAGAGCTGCGGTGATCCCGGGTGCGGACCGCGCGAATTGCAGCGCGCGCTCCGCATCGTTCTCGAGGCCGAAGGCTTCCGCAACGACCTTCGGCAGGTTGCGCGCTAGCTGTCCCTGCAGAAGCGACGCGCTTGCGATCACCGTGATGTCGAGATCGCCCGCTAGTTCCACCAGAGTGCGCTCGCGTTCGCGCAGAATCTGATTTGCCAGCGTCAGGGCTTCGGGCATCCCCAAATTGAAGGGGAGCTGCACGAACCGGAAGTGATGCATCCCTCCGGCAATTTCCTGCGCAACCTGCGCGATGTCGGCAAGTTGCATCGCATCTTCCGCGCGTGGATCTTGCCGGAACCCATTCCATGTGGCCATCCCGTAGTATCGAATTTTGCCGGCTTCCACCGCGGATTCCAGGAATTCGAAGGCCGCGCGCAGTCGATCCAGAAACTCCGGCTTGGCGATTTCCGAAAGCTGCGTTTCGGGATTGTGCAGGTAATAGACGTCCAGGCATTCCACGCCCAGATTTTTCAGGCTGCGGCCAAGCTGGTCCTTCAGGAATTTTGGCGTCATGCAATGGCTGCCCGCGGCAAGATCCCGCGCGGTGAAAATGCCTTGCTGGATGTATTCGCGGAAGAAATATTCATTTGCGTCGGCGGGCATAGAGCCATCGGGCGTCAGGTAGCCGCCCTTGGTCGAGAGCACGATTTCCTCCCGGGAAAACCCTTTGGCCGCAAGTTGCTCGAGCGCCACGCCGATGCTGCGTTCGCTGCGCTGAAAGCGATAATTAATAGCGCTGTCGAAGACGTTGATTCCGCTTTCTGCGGCGGCAACGACCGCGGCGGCGTAGGCTTCATCTGTCTTTTGGTCGGGCACGCCGAGGTAGGTCCCAAGGCCCAGCGAGGAGAGCAGCATTCTCTGCGCTTCCCGGAAATGGCCGGAGGCAGCGCGCGCGGCAAACCTCTGGGCGTAGCGCTTGGTTCCTTCTTTCGTGGCGGATTTGGTCATGACGCTCCTTCGGGCGACGGCCGCGGCGCCGGGCTTTTTGCTGGCTCGCCTTCCGCTCGGGCGAGCAAGCGCGAACAGGCTCGCAGAATCCTACGGTAAGGCCAGTCCTTTTCCCGAAAGAAAATCTCACCTTCGCGCGGCTTGCTGTAAAACCAGCGGGAGACCAGCGACACATCCTCAGCCAGATCGCCGTTGGCCACGTGCGGAGCCGATTCCAGATAGTCCCGGAAGATTTGCTCGGCCGACCGCGGCTGGCTGGCGATTTCCCCGAAGCGGACAAAGGACGGCTCCGCCAAGCGGCCGCCGTCGACGGCGAAAACCCCGATCGTTTGTTCCTCCGCTGCACGCTGCAGAATCACCGCGCGCAAGTCCTGGATCCGTCGCGTGATCTCGGGCCGTCCGCGCAAGACTTCATCCAGCCTTTCTACTCTTTTGTGCATCGTTCGAGCGCGCTCGAAATCCAGTTGCTCGCTGGCCCTTTCGCGCTCCTGCTCGAAAGCGATCCTCAATGAGCCGCCGCTTGTCTCGAGGAACTCGACGAGGCGGTTCACCTCCACGTCGTATTCTTCTTTCGTGCAGCCAGAAAAGCAGGGCGCCAGGCACATTTTCATTTCGGAATAGATGCAGCCCGGAAACGTGGGGTCGCGGCGAATCTTGATCTGGCAGCGGCGAACTTTGAAAAAATCCAGAATGCGTTCGGCGAACGCCTCCGCCGCGCGGCGGGAGGGGAACGGTCCGTAGTAAGAACCTCCGGCTGGCCGACCGTCCGCATCCAGCAGGATTTTACGCGTCACGTAGCAGCGGGGGTAGGCATTGGGGAGATTGACCTTCAAAACGGTAGGCGGACGCAACCGCATCAGGTTTCGGTAGCGTTTGGGGAACCGTTGTCTGGCTTGCTGATAGAAGGTAAGTGTCTGCTCGAACCGCGAGCCGGTCAGCCGGTAGCGGATGCCGCTCGCGAAGCCGCGCAGATTGAGCCGCTTGCTCGCGGGATCAGCTGGCCCCAGCAGCCGCTCCAAGCGCCGCTGCAAATTCTGCGTGCGAATCAGGAACGGCTCGGCCCGCTCCTCGCGCGGCTCGATCAGGCAAACCGCAGGCGCGGCCGGCAAAGCGGGGAAGAAGTCTTCCTCCGTCCGCGCCGCGTCAAATTCGAGTGCACTGTCGAGTTCGAGCACTCCTGTCAGGATACTACGACAAACCTTACCGTGCCCGAGGAGGCGTCGAGGCTGACGGAAGCTGACCTAATGACCTCTGGTGAATCGCGGGCAAGGAAAGCCTTGGAGACCAGGTATGGCTCCGCGGAACCGTCAGGTCGCTTGACATTCTTACTTTCCATGGGAGGAGGCGACGGCTAGGACCTCAAGACCCAGGAGGAAATGACCAGACGCTGGATTTCGCTGGTCCCTTCGTAGATTTCGGTGATGCGTGCGTCGCGGTAGTTGCGCTCCACAGGGTACTCGCGACTGTAGCCGTTGCCGCCGTGGATCTGGATGGCTTTGTGCGTGACGCGCGTGGCCATTTCGCTCGCAAACAGCTTGGCGACGGCGGCATCCATGCTGAAGCGTGCGCCGGTGTCCTGTTTCCATGCGGCTTTGCGGTTGAGCAAGCGGGCTGCGTCAATTTCCGTGCTCATGTCCGCCAGCATGAACTGAATCGCCTGAAACTGCGAAATGGGATGGCCGAACGCCAGGCGCTCCTCGGAATACTTGAGCGCAGCTTCGAACGCGCCCTGCGCGATGCCGGTGGCTTGCGCGGCGATGCCGATGCGCCCGCCATCGAGCGTGGAAAGCGCTATCTTGTAGCCTTCGCCTTCGTTGCCAATGCGATTCGCCATGGGTACGGCGCAATCGGTAAAGATCAACTCACAACAGGCGGTGGCGTGAATGCCGAGTTTTTTTTCCTCTTTGCCGACTCGGAATCCCGGCGTTCCTTTTTCCACCACCAGCGCGGTGATGCCCTTTTCCCCTTTGGCCGGGTCCGTATTCACGTACACGATCGCTCCGTCGGCCTCCCCGCCGCAGGTGATCCAAGCCTTTGTTCCGTTGACAAGGTAAGCGTCGCCTTTCTTTACCGCCCTGGTCTGCAGCGCCGCGGCGTTGGAGCCGGCCTGCGGCTCGGTGAGAGCGTAGCAACCGACCTTTTCTCCGCGCGTGTAAGGAAGCAGGAACTTCTTCTTCTGTTCTTCACTCCCGTAGCGGTGGATCGGATCGCCGTAAAGCGAATTCTGGACGGAAAGGATTACGCCTGTCGAGGCGCAACACCGCGAAATCTCTTCGATGACGATGGTGTAGGCGACATGATCGAAGCCCGCGCCGCCCTCGTTTTCGGGAAACGGCACGCCGGTGAGGCCCAGTTGCGCCGCTTTTTTGAACAGAGCGCGCGGAAAGCGCCCCGTCTCGTCGTGCTCCTTGGCCAGCGGGCGCACCTCCGATTCGGCAAACTCGCGCACACTTTTCTCGACCAGTTTTTGTTCTTCCGTCAGCTCAAGGTCCAACTTCGAGCGCTCCCGCCTCTTGGCAGCCCGGGCGTGGCCCTTATTTTAGCCCGAGTGGCCTCGCCTTTGCGGGTCTAAAGAGGGGCCTTTGCAAAATACAAGTCTGCCGGTCTCGAGGACCCGGCCACCTAGAGGGGCGGCAAAGCGGCCGAGGACACCAGCGCTTAGCCGAGCGCTCTCGAAAGGCGTTCGTAGGTGGTCTGCAAATCTTCCGGGTGCACGCGAGTTTCGCCGGCCACGGTCATGAAGTTCGAGTCCCCAATCCAGCGGGGCAGCATGTGCAGGTGCAAATGCCCGGCGACCCCTGCGCCCGCCGCACGCCCAAGATTCATTCCCAGGTTCATGCCATCCGGTTTGTACTCCCCGCGGTAAACGGCTTCGACGCGCTGCGCCAGCTGCATCATTTCGCCCAGCGTTTCCGCGTCGCAAAGTTGCAGTTCCGCCACATGCGCGTACGGCACGATCATGACGTGCCCTGAAGTGTAGGGAAAGCGGTTCAGGATCACGAACGCTTTGGCGCCGCGATGAACGATCAGGGTCTCCGAATCTTTTTTTTCCGCGACGGCATCGCAAAAAATGCATTCCGGCGGCTCGCCTCCTGCCGCTTGAGCCATGTACTGGTAACGCCAGGGTGTCCACAGATAGTCCATCGCGACGTTTCCTTTTGCCCGCGAATGACGGCGCGCACAGAATAACCCAGAATCGGCAGAGCGGGCGCGCCGCGATTCGCCGGCCAACCAGGTCAAGTGCGGAGGAAACTGTTTTCGGGTGGCAGAGGTGGCAGAGGAAGGACGGAAAGACGCTGACTAGCCGGCCTGCGCGTCGCCGGCCGCCGAATGAGCAGCGGCGTTATTGACAAAGTCTTTCAATTCTTTGCTGGGCTTAAAATAGGGAATTTTCTTGGCTGGCACTTCGACTTTTCTCCGGTCTTCGGATTGCGCCCCACGCGTCCGCGGCGCTCGCGCGTGCGGAAGCTGCCGAAGCCGCGGATCTCGATCTTTTCGCCCTTTTGCAAAGCGGCGATGATGTTGTCGAATATCGTCTCGACAATCGTTTCGGACTCTTTGCGCGGGAGCTCCGTCACGTTCAAAACTTCCTCGATCAGATCGGCCTTGGTGAGTGTCGATGTGGTTTGCTTGGTCATCTCGGTATGCCTCGTCGCGCAGTCCTAGAACCGACTGCCTAAGCTATCCCAGCGCTTCACCTGCCTCAAGCGCGGTGCCGCGTAGGGGTTTACAAGGGGCTGGCTGTACCGCCGAATTGCTCCCCTTCCTATCATTAAAATGACCCGCGGGTAAATGAAATTGTGAAAGCCGCGCCCAGGGCCGGGCTTCCATAATCTAACGCGCCGAAAGCTTGGACTTCAGTGCGTCTCCAATGGTCGCCGTCGACGAGGACTTCGACGACGACCGATACTGCTCGATTTCCTTGCGCTCGAGCTGCTTGACCGCCGCGCGATAGCTCAAGCCAATCCGTCTCGTGTCCGGACTGATCTTGATGATTTTGAAATCGTATTCCTTGCCCGGCTCAAGCGGGCCGGCGCTCTTCAGCGGGCCGGTCGTCGGGCGGTAGCCGCCCATGCCTTCCTCCCGCCGGCGACGGTCTTCGATTTCCGTGTTGTGGCAAAGCGCTTCGATGTTTTCGCCCAATTCAACAAAGGCACCGAACGTGGCAATCCGCGAAACCTTGCCTTTCACGATTTGCCCGACCTTGTGCTGCTTGAACCAGTCGCCCCAAATGTCGTTGACCTGCTTGATGCCGAGCGACACGCGGCGGTTCTCCACGTCAATTTTTAGCACTTTCGCGGTGACCGGCTCGCCCTTCTTGAATACTTCGTGCGGATTCTTCACGCGGCCGGTCCAGCTCACGTCGCCGACGTGCACGAGCCCGTCAAAGCCTTCTTCGATTTCCACGAACGCGCCAAACTCCGCGATGTTGCGGACTTTCCCGGTGATGACCGTTCCCACGGGATATTTCTCAGCCGTCAGCAGCCACGGATCGGGTTGCGCCTGCTTCATTCCCAGCGAGACGCGCCGGTCGCTCGGCTTGATGTCCAGCACAACCACGTCCACCACCTCGCCGACCTTCACCACCTTCGACGGGTGCTGAATTTTTTTGTTCCAGCTCATCTCGGAAACATGCACCAGGCCTTCGATGCCTTGTTCCAGCTCGACGAACACGCCGTAGTCGACGACACCCACGATTTTTCCCTGAACCCTGCCACCCGCGGGATACTTTTCCGCCGCGCCTACCCAGGGATCCGGGGTCAACTGCTTCAGTCCCAGCGAAATGCGCTGCTTGTCCTTGTCGAACTTCAGAATCATCACGTCGAGCTCTTGCTCCGTCTTGACCGCATCCGAAGGATGCTTCACGCGGCCCCAGCTCAAGTCCGTCAAGTGCAGCAACCCGTCGATTCCGCCCAGGTCCACGAACGCCCCGTAGTCGGTGACGTTCTTCACGTGCCCGTGAACGATCTGGCCTTCGCTGAGCGTATCCATCAGCGCCGCACGCTTGGCGTGCAATTCCTCCTCGAGAAGGGCGCGCCGGCTCACGACCACGTTGCCGCGCCGGCGGTTCAACTTGGTGACGCGCACCTCGACTTCCGTGCCGAGCAGTTCGTCCAGGTTCTGCGCAGGCTTCAAGTCGTACTGCGAACCCGGCAAGAACGCGCGCACACCGATGTCCACCACCAGCCCGCCCTTAATGCGGTCCACCACCTTGCCGGGTATCGTTTCTTTCGCCTTGAATGCCGCGTCGATCTTTTCCCAAGTCCTCCGGCGCAGCACTTTCTGGTAGGAAACGATCTCGTAACCGTCCTTAACCTCGCCCGAGCGCTGCACTTCGATCGTGGCGTTCGGATCCGGCCGCGGGATTTCCGTCTCCGCGAATTCTGCAGCGGGAATCAGCCCTTCCGTCTTTCCTCCGAGATCCACCACCACGCCGTGCTCGGTGTAGGCAACCACCTTGACTTCGACCACCTCGTGTGAAGCCGCGGCTTCCTGCTTTTCGTCGAACTCCTGCATCAGCTTGCTCATCTCTTCAGATCCGGCAGCCTCTTCCTCCGCAGCGGAGTCTTCCGTACCCCCGGCTTCCCCGCCGACGGCGACGGCCTCGCCGGGCGCATCCGCTCCGTTCGGTGTCGCTGCTGAGTCTTCAGGCGCAGATATTTCACTGGCCGGCGCAGGCCTAGCAGCCGATACCCCGTTTGTCGATTCAGCTTGTTCGGCGATAGGGGGAGCAGTTTCTTCAGGTGTACTGGCTTCGGTATTGCTCGGTGCGGTTGCGGCGGCACCCGCGATGTTCGACGGGTTCTCGTGGTCAGGAAACATGGTTGTTGGCCTCCAGAAGATACTTCCGATGTGGCAGCCGCTCGGCGGCCCCACATTTCTCGCATAAATTCCTTGCGGAATCCCTACTAGGGTCTAGTGCAAGGTGATTGACCGGGACACCAGGGCACGGTCAAACGGGAAATGCTGCGAACGTCACAGTACGCTGCAACGTGAAAAGCATACTCGCCGCCTCGCGCCTATGTCAATGAAACTACTAGACTACGCTAGACTACTTGGACTAGCCTCACCGGTCTATCCAGAGCGAGGACCGGCAAAAAACGGTGTTGCGGCCTGGGCTTGAGATCCCCTGCTTCATGCGCGGGCTCGCCCGGCCTGGCGTACTTGCAGCCGGAAATCGGGCGTGCCCCGCTCAATCTTGACGGTTCGGCACATCTCGTACAGGCGGGACCTCATTCTTTCCCCGATGCGATTCCACAACGCG
>Ga0182039_10000538_pt1 | contig 19601 bp, 16 predicted proteins | sample sta12Can44000111_FD_125975 | JGI IMG/M metagenome (GOLD analysis project Ga0182039, IMG submission 125975) | Lab enrichment of tropical soil microbial communities from Luquillo Experimental Forest, Puerto Rico - statanox.12C.anox.44.000.111 | ecosystem: Environmental > Terrestrial > Soil >...
CGCATGGACATTTCGCTGTGGTACGAGTTGGCGACCCGCAAGCAAGCTGCTGGCCGCGCGCTATGCCGGGGGAGCATCCCGTCGCGCCGGGCGCGCTCGGCGGCGTCGGCTGGCACGAGCTGCTGGCCGCGGACTGGGAGAAGGCCTGGACTTTTTATCGCGAGCTCTTCGGCTGGCAAAAGGCGGCCGCAGATATCGGCCCCATGGGCACGTATCAGCTGTTCTCCGCCGGAGGAGAGACGATTGGTGGCATGTTCACCAAACCTTCCACGGCGCCGGTCCCCTTCTGGCTTTATTACTTCAACATCGGCGACATCGACATGGCGATGAGGCGCGTGAAGGCTGGCAGCGGGGCGATCCTCGACAGCCCGATCGAAGTGCCGGGCGACCGATGGATCGTCCGATGCACGGACCCTCAGGGCGCCATGTTCGCGCTGGTGGGAAAGCGAAGCCACACTGGGGTCGGCTATTTCGCGCGTGTCCCATCAGGCAATTGCACCTCGGCATGACCACGACAATGGATCCGAAAGTACGAGCCCTCGTGCACAAAATGCTCAAGGGATTGGCGGGCGAACCGGTGGCCCCGCCCGACGTCGCCAACGCCGCGTTCGCCATCATGTGTCTGGCGCTGAGCAAGATGAGCGATGCCAAACAGCGCGAGGAATTGTTGGCCAAGCTCGAAGCAGCAGCCCGCGACCGCGTCGCCTCGTTGATGCGCGAGGCGCAAGCCGGCGATGGACCAGCCTGGCTTCAGTGAGAAACCTTCACCGCCAGTCCAACCCGCGTGCCATCGGCGGGGGTAAATCTCTTGAATATTGGTGTTCGCGCGTCCACGGGCGCGGCGCCATGCCGTGAATGGCCGGCTTATAGGCGAGAACCTGCGCCACCGAGAGCCAGCCACGATCGAACGCGTGCGCCATGCCGGCGAGATACACGCGCCAGATGCGGTAAGCTCGGCGCCCGCCGCCGCGATCGCCTCGTCACGCCGCGCTTCGAGCCGCTCCACCCAGCGGATGAGCGTCTGCGCATAGTGCGGTCGCAGGTCCTCGACGTCAGCCAGCTCCAAGCCGCAGCGGGCCACCTCATGCACGACGCGCCCGAGATTGGCCAGCTCGCCTCCGGGAAATACGTAGCGCCCGATGAATTCGCCGCCGGGCGGTCCCTGCGGGCGGCCGCGCGGATCGGTTACCACGATGCCATGGTTGAGCAGCGCGCCGCCCGGCTTGAGCAGCCGTGCCATTTCGTCGAAATAGCGCGGCAGATTTTTTAGTCCGACGTGTTCGTACATGCCCACCGAGACGATCTTGTCGAAGCACGCCTGGTCGCGCAGGTCGCGGTAGTCCTGCAACTTTATCTCTACGGTTTCGGCAAGGCCCGCCTTCGCCATCCAATCGCGCGCATATCGGTATTGGCGCTCGCTCAGCGTCACGCCGACGCCGCGCACGGCGTAGTGCCGCGCGGCAAACTGCAACAGTCCGCCCCATCCGCAGCCGACGTCGAGCAGAACTTCGTCGGGAGCGAGCTGCAATTTGCGACAGATGTGATCGAGCTTTTGCTCCTGGGCGGCGTTGATGTCCTCGTTCCCAGTGCGAAAATAGGCGCACGAGTAGATCATATTGTCGTCGAGCCAAAGACGATAGAATTCGTTCGACACGTCGTAATGGTAGGAAATATCGGCAGCGTCCTTGTGCCGGGAATGCGGGCGCGGAACGAAGGCCGCCAATCGCATCAGGCGGGTCGCGATCGGCCATTTGCCGAGGCGCTCGGCGAGATCGATGCCGATGCGCAGGATGTCCTGGATGCGGCCGTCGGCCGTGAGCTCTCCCGCCACATAGGCATCGCCGAGTTTGGCGAAGTTGCCGACGAGCAACATCCGCAGCATTGCCCGCGAACGGATCGTGATCGTTACACAGGGCTGCGCGACAAAATCGAAGGTCTCGCCATCCCAGAAAACCAGACGCAACGGCGGCGGGTTGTCGCGAAGCTTTTGGTGAATACGATCGAGCGCCCACCGGCGCAAGCGCACAAGCGGCGATCGCGGCACTGGCGGTTTCTCATCCAACGCTGAGGCCGCGGGCGAACGAACCTCAGTCGCCTTTTGGGGCGGCATCTGCCGAGACCACGCGCGCTACGGCGCGGTGAAATCGCTCAGATCGGCGGGCTCGGGGACGCGCTTGCCGATGCTGGCGAGTGCGGCACGCAGCTGCCCGCCGGCGCGATCGAGAACCTCGGCTGCCTCCTTCACGTCGCAGCCGTGCAGCAGCAGGACGGCGAGCTTCACGTTGCCGTCGGCACGTCCCAATGCTTCGCGCGCCTGCTCGCCGCTCGTCCCGGTGAGCCGGGTGAGGATCGCTTCGCTGCGCCGCACGAGCTTCTGATTGACCGCCTGAAGGTCCACCATCAGGCCGTCGTAGACGCGGCCCAGCAGGATCATCACCAAAGATGAGAACACGTTGAGCGCGATGCGTTGCGCCGTTCCCGCCTTCATTCGGGTGGACCCGGCAATCGGCTCCGCGCCGGTGTCGAGCCAGATCGCGTGGTCGGCCTCCTTGAGGATCGGCGTGTCTCGGTTATTGGCAATGCCGATAGTCAGCGCGCCGCGCCGCTTTGCCTCTTTCATGCAGGAGAGCGTGAACGGGGTGGTGCCGCTCGCGGCGACGGCGATCACGACGTCGTCGCGGCCGATCCCATGCTGTTGCGCGAGCTGGGCCGCCTGATCGGTGGCGTCCTCGGCCCCCTCCACCGATTGCATCAAGGCGTTCCTGCCGCCGGCAATCAGCAGCAGGAGCCGCTCTTGCGGCCAGTTGAACGTGGGCACGAGTTCGGCGCCATCCTGGACCGCCAGCCGGCCCGAGGTTCCGGCGCCCACATAGACCAGGCGGCCCCCCTGTTGCAGCCTTTCCTCCGCCGCGAGGGCCGCATCCAGAAGCGAGAATCGGGCGGTCCGCACGGCGGCGACCGCCGTGAATTGGCCCTCGATCATCGCCTCGGCGATGTCCAAAGGCGCCCAAATGTCGATATCGGAATAGCGCGGGCTGGCGCGCTCGGTATCCATGGTCACGCAGTATCCATGATTCAGACGCTATACTGGCACGCAGATGGAGGCTTTGCGATCCCGGTAGGTTCTTGTGTCAGGGGCTGATGGAGCATGGAAATGAACGCCCTGGCAGACATGCTCTTGCTGGGGGTCGATGGCGGTGGCAGCACCTGCCGCGCCCGCCTCTGCACTATCGCGGGCGCGACCCTTAGTGAAGGGGTCGCGGGACCGGCCAACGTTCGCCTCGGCATAGAGGAAAGCTTTGCCTCGGTGCGCGAGGCGACGCTACAATGCCTGCGCGCGGCAAGCTTTTCAGCCCGCGACTTGGAGAGGGTGGTCGCCTGCCTCGCGCTCGCGGGAGCGAGCGAGCCGGGCCAGATCGAGACGCTGCGCGAGCGCGAGCATCCCTACCATGCGGCGGTGTTCGTCACCGATGCGGAGGCCGCCTGCGTCGGCGCCCATGGCGGAGCGAACGGCGGCATCATCGTCATCGGCACCGGCAGCATCGGCTGGGCCGAGATGAACGGACGACGATATCGGGTCGGCGGTTGGGGTTGGCCGATCTCCGACGAAGGCAGCGGTGCGTGGCTCGGCTGCGAGGCGCTACGCCGTACCTTGTGGGCGAACGACGGACGCATCCCCTGGACGCCGCTGCTGCGCTCCTTGTTCCGGAAATTTCAGTCGGATCCTCACGCCATCGTGCGCTGGATGACCGGCGCCTTGCCGAAGGATTTCGCAACGTTTGCGCCGGAGATCGTTGAGCATGTTTTGGACAACGATCCCGTTGCGGTCGAGCTCATGAAGTCCGCCGGCGCACATATCGATGCGCTCGCGCAATTGCTGCTCGAGTTCGGGGTGGATCGCCTGGCCCTGGTCGGCGGGCTTGCCGTCGCGATCGAGCCATGGCTGGCCCAGGACACGCGGCGCCATCTCGTCGCGCCTCAAGGAGACGCGGTTGCCGGCGCGGTGCAGTTGGCCCGCAACGCGGCGGAAGCGCTGCATCGCCGCGCCGCTCCGAGCCGCTCTCCGTGACCGATATCCGCGTCCATATGGAGGCGGAGTGGCGAACGAGTCCCGAGGCGGTGCGGGGCCAGCCGAAGCGGCTTGCAGGACCGCTTGCGGAGCTCGTGCGCCATCTCAAGCGCGACCCGCCGAATTTCGTGCTCACTTGCGCGCGCGGCAGCTCGGCGCATGCGGCGACATTCGGAAAGCATCTCATCGAGCGCCATCTCGGCGTTCCCGTGGGCGCGTTCGCACCCAACATCGCCACGATTTACAAGCAACAACTGAAGCTTGATCGGCAGCTGTTCGTCACGGTCTCGCAATCCGGACGCAGCGACGACCTCATCGAATCGGTAGAGATGGCCAAGGCGGCTGGTGCGCTTACCGCGACGATTGTCAACGACACCGACAGTCCGCTCGCGCAATCGTCCGACATCGTGCTGCCGATGGCGGCAGGGCCGGAACGCAGCGTCGCCGCGACCAAAACATTCGTGACCAGCCTCTCCGCCTGGCTTCATCTCGTCGGCGCGTGGGCCGGCCTCGACGACTTGCGGGCGGCAACCGAACGGCTGCCGGATCGCCTCGCGGCCGCAATGCGGCTTGATTGGAGCGCGGCACTGGACGCGCTGTGCGAGGCGTCGAGCCTGGTGAGCCTGGGACGCGGGCCGACGCTCGCGATCGCGCGCGAGGCGGCGTTGAAGTTGAAGGAGACCGCAAACCTCCACGCCGAGGCGTTCAGCAGCGCCGAGTTCCTGCATGGCCCGATCGCTCTCGTTGAACCCTCCTATCCTGCGCTCCTGTTTGTGCCGAGCGACCAGGCCGCAGCCGGAATGCGCGCACTCGCCGCCGATCTGCGGCGCAAGAATGCCCGTGTGTTCATGACAGATCCTGGCGAGGAACCTGCGGGTGGCCTGCCCGCGCTCGCGCCGGACCATCCCGACGCGGACGCCGTGTGCCTGATTCAAAGCTTTTACGGGCTCGCCATTCGCGTCGCCGAGCGGCGCGGCATCGATGTGGACCAGCCGCGGCATTTGCAAAAGGTAACGCGGACGCGATGACGCGCTTGGGGCCGCACGCCATCGCCGCGGACCATGTCTTCGACGGTACGATCCTGCGCGAGCGCACCGCTGTCGTCGTGGACGGCGCCCGCATCGCCAACCTTGTGGCGACGCAAGATTTGCCGCGCGACATCCCGACACGCAAGCTGCCGGAAGGCGCGTGGCTCGCACCGGGCTTCATCGATGTTCAGGTGAATGGCGGTGGCGACGTGCTGTTCAACGATCAGCCGACGGTGGACGGCATTCGCGCCATCGCGGCGGCGCATCGCAGATTTGGCACGACCGGCCTGCTGCCGACGCTGATCAGCGACAGCGCAGAGAAAATGCGCCTCGCATTGGAGGCAGGCAGTGCCGCGATGACTGCGGTGCCCGGCGTCCTCGGCGTCCACCTCGAGGGGCCGTACCTCTCTCCGGAAAAGCCCGGCGTGCACGACCCGCGCCAGTTCAGAAAGCCGTCGGCGGACGAACTCGCGCTGCTGACCGCGCGGCGCAACGGCGCGCTGCTCGTCACTCTGGCGCCGGAGGTGGTGCCGTCTGGGGTCATCGCCGGGTTAGTCGCGGCCGGCGTTCGCGTGTCGCTTGGTCATTCCATGGCAACCTATGAGGAAACCCGCGCGGCGATGAAGCAGGGACTTAGCGGCTTCACGCATCTGTTCAACGCAATGCGGCCGCTTACGAGCCGGGAACCGGGACCGATCGCGCAGGCGCTCGAGTCGGCTGATGCTTGGTATGGAATGATTGTGGACGGCGCGCACGTCGATCCCGCCATGCTTCGCTTGGCGCTGCGCGGGAGCGGCCACCCCATCGTCGTGACCGATGCGATGCCGCCGGTCGGCGGAAGTTGCTCCAGTTTCAGCCTGTACGGAAAATCCATCACCGCGCGGGACGGCTTCTGCGTCACGCATGATGGCACACTCGCCGGAACGGTTCTCGACATGGCCACCGCGGTGCGCAATTGCGTTCGCCTGCTTGGCGTTCCCTTGCCCGATGCGCTGCGGTTCGCGTCGGCGTACCCAGCGGGCTTCCTCGGTCTCGAACACCTGCTCGGCAGGCTTGCTGCCGGCTATCGCGCCGACCTGGTGGCGTTCGCGCCCGACGATATGACCGTTTTCGCGACGTGGATTGCGGGAAAGGGCGGCAACTAACTTGGTTGGGCCGCGCGAGCCCGCAGTTCCCAAGCCGGAACTTTAAGCTCGGTTCCCTTGCGTTCGGAACCGACGCCGGTCCTTGCTAGCTACACGAAGAGACGAAATCCGCCGGTCACCGCGCTGAGGCATGTCGCCGCCAAGCCACTGCGCCACGCGAAGCTCGGGCCGCACACTGGAGCGCCACGTATGCATAAGGACGTTCGCACTCGCACCGTCTACACGCCGCGATGTAGCCGATGCTCGATCCAGAGCAGAAACGCATTGGCGAGCGCGGCAAATACGAACAGCACCACGGCGACCGTGATCATCTCCTCGCCCTGCAACAACTGCATGGCGTTGATGATCAGAAAGCCCAGGCCATGTTTGGCGGCGAACATTTCGGCGAGAAGCACGCCGAGCAGCGTCAGGCTAAAGCCGATGCGCAACCCCGCAACCACCTCGGGCAGGGTGGCGGGAAAAAGGACGCTGACGATCGTCTGCCACTTCGATATACGCAGCGTGCGCGCCGATTTCAGATACACCGGTGGGATGTTGCGGATCGCGCCCATGGTCAAAAGCGCGACCGGCAGCACCCCATGCATCGCCCCGAACGTCACGCGGCCGGAAAGGCTGAGGCCGAAGATCAGCAGCACCACGGGATAGAGCGTGACCTTGGGGAGCGTGTAGAGCGAAATGAGAATCGGCTCGCCCACCGCTCCCGACAACCGATGAATTCCCAACCATAAGCCGATCGCGAGCCCGATCGCATACGATAGGATCAGCGCATAGAAAAAGCAGACCAGCGTGGCCCACGCGTTTTCGGCAAAGCGCTCGCTCGGCACGAACCTCGCGAAATAAGCGAGCGTCGGTAGGGGGGCGGGAAGCGCGGTCGCGCCGGCGATCTGATGCAGCGCCTGCCACGCCAGCAGCAGCACGACGAAGACAACTGCCGAGTCGAGGGCGCGCTTGGTCGCAGTCATGGCTTGCCCAGTCCGCGCCGCTCCGCCCATCGCTGATCGAGCACGTGCAGCAGCATGTTGACGACCGTCGCCACGATCACCAGCAGAAGCATCAGCGCGTACATCTTGCGATTGTTGAAATCGCTGTAGGCATCGGAAATGACCCGGCCCAGGCCGACGGGTGCCAGGATGAACTCGCTGGCGATGACGCCGATGAACGCGTAGCTCACGGCGAGCTTGACGCCGGTGAAGAGATGCGGCGCCGCCGCGGGCAATTTGAGGCGTAGCGCAGTCACGATCGTTCCCATGTGGTGCACGCGTGCGACTTTAGTGAGCACGCGTGGCACGCGGTCGAGCCCATTCAGGGTCGCGATGATCATCGCAACGATCGCGGTTGCCACCCCCATCAGCACGATTGGCATGATCGACAATCCGAACATGACGATCAGCACGGGATAGAAGATGAAGATCGGCACCGCGTAATAGGTCGCGAAGAACGGATCGAGCGCATGGCGCACGCGCGGCAGCGCGTGAATGGTCGCGCCGAGCGCAAACCCGAGGACCACGGAAATCAACGCGGCAGCGACGACGATACCGAACGTACGGACGATCTGCTCATTGGCTTGGCCCGAGATGAGAAGACGCACGAGCGCATCCGCCATCTCTGAAGGTGGGATGACGACGCGGTGATCGATCAATCCAACGCGACAGCAGACTTCGAGCAGCCCGATGGCGATCACAAGCACCGCAATCCTGAGCCAGCCAACCCGAGTCATGCTCATTCGCCGATCCATCCGTCGTCATTGCCGGGCTTGACCCGGGAATCCATCATTTCAGCCTCAAAAGCCTTTTTTCGATGGATGCCCGAGTCGAGCCCAAACATGACGCGTGGGTGATTAGGACGATCCCCATCATTCCGCCGCCTTGGAATAGCCGAGCGATTTCATCGATTCGCCGCGCAGGTTCTCCCATAGGCGCCCGGTGATCTCGGCGAATCCTGGTTCGCTGACGATTTTGCTGTCGCGCTCGCGCGGCCACCCGGTCACGACAATGTCGAGGAAGCGGCCGGGGCGCGCCGACATCGCCCCGATCCGGTCGGCCAACATTGCCGCCTCGTCGAGCGCATGGGTGATCAGGAGAATGGTCGCACCCGTGCGGCGCCACAGGCGCAGTACCTCATCACCCATCAGCAGCCGCGTCTGTGCATCGAGCGCGCCGAACGGTTCGTCGAGCAGAATGAGGCGCGGCTGCAGCACCAGGGTGCGGGCGATGCACACGCGCTGGCGCATGCCGCCGGAAAGCTGTGCGGGATAGGCACGCGCGAAATCGGTCAGACCCATGAAGGCGAGCGCGTCGCCGACGCGGCGCCGGACTTCCGCCTCGGCCATGCCGCTGCGCCGCAAGCCGAACGCGGCGTTGTCCCACACGGTGAGCCAGGGAAAGCTGGCGTCCTCCTGGAACACCACGCCGATACCGTCCGGCACTGCGCCCGTCACGGGGCGCCCCTCAAAAGTCACCATGCCCGCCGTGGGCTGTTGCAGCCCCGCCAACACCTCCAGCAACGTGGATTTGCCGCAACCCGATGGGCCGACCACGGCAAAGAACTCGCCGCGTCTGAGGTCGAGATCGACCGGTCCGAGCGCGTGGACCGGCCGCGTGCCGGCGGCGCCGGGGTAGACGCGCGTCACACCCGAAAGCGAGACGTGTATCTCCTCACCCGGCGGTGCGGGCGTCATTTTTGCAGATCGGGCGGCAGAAACGAACTGTCGACGATCTTCGTCAGATCGACGTCCTTCTCCAGCATGCCGACGCCTTTCATCGCGTGCACGGTATTCTCAAGCAGCGGCATCTCGATGCGGCCTTCGGTCCAGAACTTCGCATCCGCGAGCTCCTTCACCATGATCGCCACGTCCTTGGCCGGCAACGGCGCATAAAGGTTGCTGAGAATCTGGATGGCTTCATCGGTGTGTTGGTAAATGAATTTTGTGCCTTCGCGCCGTGCGAGTTCAATCGCGCGCAGCTTCTCCGGCGTCTCCTTGATCGCTTTGCCGGTCGCCATGCCGAGCTGCGAGGGGATGAGCGGCAAGTCCTTGGGGCGGACAAGCACGCGATATTTGCTCTCGCCGCCGCGGGTGTGGAACAGAATGACCGGGATAGAGGTGGCATCGACCACTCTGTTCTCCAGCGCGGTGAGTGCGCCGCTGAGGCTGCCGAGCGCGGTCATCTGGATGTCGCCTTGTTTCAGCCCGGCCTTCTCCATCACCAGCACACCCATCATCTCTCCGAGCGATTTCGGATTGCTGATGCCGAATTTCTTGCCCTTGAGGTCGGTGGCAGTCCTGATCGGCGAATTGGGCATGACGATCAGCACCAAGTCGGCAAGCGAGCGCGACGTGAAGCTGACGATCTTGACGTCCTGGCCCTGCTCGGCGGCGGCGATGACCGGGGCCGCCGTCACATCCCCGTACCCCAGATCGCTCGCCATGGCATTGCGCACCGAGCTGCCGCCCCCGGCGCCGGAGATGATGCCGGTAATGTCGAGCCCGTGGTTTTTGAAGAAGCCCTTTTCCAGCGCGATCCCATATGGGGCGCCGGAAGGATCGTTCTTGTATTGGGTGACGAGGAGATCAACGGCCTTGGCCGGCCCGGCCCAAGCGAGGCCGAGCGCCGCGACGAGGATGATGCTTGTGAGTTTCATTGACCTGTCTCCCTGGAGAGGCGTTCCGTCGTGCCCCGGCCGCTGTGACCGGCGGGGACCGGGAGGGTAACCCGTGCGGCGCGTTGCAGTATATTGGAACATTGCCGCAGGAGCTTTGCATGAAATTCGCGCATTTCTCGCACATCTGGGGCAAGCCCGGAATGACGCCCCATCGGCGCTATGAAGAGCTATGGCGCGAGCTGGAATTGTGCGACGAACTCGGGTTCGACTACTCATTTTGCGTCGAGCATCACTTCCGCCCCGACGAGAGTTGGATGTCGTCGCCGAGCCTCTATGCCGTGGGTGCCGGCGCGCGCACCCGCCGCATGCGCATCGGCCCGATGGGGTACATCGTGCCCCTCTATCATCCGCTGCGCCTTGCCGAAGAGATCGCGATCGTCGACCAGATGCTGGGCGGGCGCATGGAGCTGGGCCTCGTTCCCGGGATCAACGCAGACTATTTCCGCCCGTTCGGTCTCGACTACGATCTGCGCAAGTCGCCGACCCTGGAATTCGTCGATTACATGCGCGCGGCGTTCGGCGGCAAGCAGCCGTTCTCGTTCCACGGACACGATTTCCGCACGGAGAGCGCGCAGCTTGCGGTGCAGCCATTGCAACGGCCGCATCCGCCGCTGTGGATGATGAGCCGCGATCCGCAGACACTCGAGTTCTGCGCGCGCAACGGCATCAATCCCGGTTATTTCCTTGTCTATCCGCGCAGCGACGCCGCGCCGCGCTATCGCAAATTTCTGGCGGACTGGAGACAAGCGGGCTGGCCGGAGCAGCCGAAGATTGCTTACTGCACGATTGTTTATGTCGACGAAACCGACGTGAAGGCGCTGGACACCGCACTGTCGCGCGCGAGTCGGGCGTATGAAGGCTTTTTACCGCCGCCACAGCCCGGCGAGAGCTTCGACGAGCGCGTCCGCTTGCACGCCAAGAAATTCATCGGGCGCGGCGAGCCCGGAGCCTCGGAGATCATGGCCAACCTGTTCGATCCCGATTATCTCATCAAGCGCGATCTGGTGTTCATTGGCTCGCCAGACACTGTCGCCGCAAAGATCCGCGCCGCCGCGGAGTCTGGCGTGTTCAACATCTTGATGGGCGAGTTTAATTTCTCCGACTTGCCGGAGCGCGACCTCATGCGCTCGATCCGGCTGTTCGGAGAGCAGGTGATTCCCGCCTTGCGCTCCTACGAACCGTTCTGACGCAGCCTGTAGCTCAGTGGCTACTGCGCGTCGCGCAGTTCGGGACGCGCAGCGAGGCGCGCCTCGTTGAGTCGATGCACGATGAAGCAGATTACTGCGCCGACGGCGAACGGCAGCGCCGCCCACATATAGAGAGTTTCGATCGGCACCCCCACGAACAGCGCCCCCACCAGGGGGCCGACGATCGAGCCGATCCGGCCGATGCCCAATTGCCAGCCGGAGCCATTGGCGCGCAGCGAGGTCGGATAAATCATGGCTCCGACCACGTTGATTCCGGATTGGATGCCCAACACCAGAAATCCCGCGAAGAACGTCGCGGTGAGCAGCGCCGCCTGCGAGGTCAATCCGGCAAAGCCGATCGAGCCGACCACCGGCACGGCAAGCACGAACAGGATCGCGATTGCGAGAAATCGGTGCCGTTGCAGCCACCAGCACAGCGCCAGGGCGCCGACCGTGCCGCCGACCTGCAGCAGTGCGCCGGCGAGCGCCACGGTGGTGGGCGGCAGCTTGGCGGCGGTGGCGAGCAAGGTGGGGGTCCAGCTCAGCAGGAAGAAGAAGCCCATGAGATTGAGCGCGAACAGCAGCCAAAGGAGCGGGGTGATCAGCGCCAATCCCTGGCGGAACAGGTACGCCGGATTGAAGCCGGGAAATTGCTTCTCGTCTTCGATCACGAAGCGGGCGTTCGCGGGGATCTCGACGCCGGGGCGGATGGCCGCAATCAGCGCTTCCATGCGTTCGCGCTGACTCGGGTGCAGCGCCATGTATTTGATCGACTCGGGCAGGCCAAACAGCGCGGCAACACCGATGACGATCGGCACGATACCGCCGATCAGAAACAGGATCGGCCAGCCGTAGTGCGGCACGAGGGCCGCGGTGACAAAGCCCGGAATGGCTCCCCCGATTGGCACGCAGCCCACCGCGATAATCGCCAAGGTGGCGCGCAGGTGCCGCGGCGCCGACTCCGCGTTGATGGCGACCACGTTGGGAATGACGCCGCCGATGCCGATACCCGCAAAGAAACGCAACCAGAACATCTGCTGGAGGCCGGTGGAGTAGGCGGCGGCGAGGGTGAACGCGCCGAACAGCAGGTTCGAGCCGATCAGCGCGGCCTTGCGCCCATAACGGTCGCCCACCCATCCGAACAGGCCCGAACCGACCAGGATGCCGAACAGGCTTGCGCTGAACACCGGGCCCAGCGCCGAGGGTGCCACGCCCCAGTCCTTGATCAGATACGGCGCGGCGAACGCGATCGCAGCGATGTCGTAGCCGTCGATCAGAACGATGAAAAACGACCAGATGATCAGGTTGATCTGAAACGCGCTCAGCCCGCGCTCATCGAGCAGGCGCGAAACCTGGATTTCCGGTCGGTTCGGCACTGTTTCCCAGCGAAGAGTCATTCCGTAGCATGCTTAGCATTCATGAAATTCATGCGACGCGCAATGGCGGGGCCTCGGTGCAGCGCGCAAGCGCCGACGCACGACGGAGGACCATGCCCCCGCACGGACGAAACGCCCATCTGGTAGATGACTAATCGAATCAACGCTGCACGGCGAAACTGGTTGCGTCGAGAATTTGTTGACTGTCGCGTGTGTTTGACCGCGATACAACTCTGAGGAAAGCAACACGCTGGTGCGCGACTGTCATCCGGCTTGCAACGAGACCGCGGTTCTAGAGCTGCCCGGCTTGATGTCGATCGCGACTGGAACGATGGCGAGCCGTGACGCTCGCGGGCGTGCCCGGCGCCACCGCTGAGCGGCCGGATTGTCGGCCGCATATCCGCATCGACCACGCGATACGCACCCTTCATCGCGGCCGAGCGAGCATGTTAGGATTCGATTTCAGAATCGACGCGTGGCGCGAAAGGAAAAGACGATGCGCACTTCCGCCGCAGCCGAGACGAAGCTGCTCTTTCCCGCGCTGCAACGCTTCTACGACATCGCAGTGCCGCTCGCCTGGCCGGTGATCCGCGTCGCGGTCGGTTGGAATCTTCTGGTGCACGGCTGGGGCAAAGTCTCGCGCGGGCCGTCAGCCTTCGTGCGCGCTTTCGTGGAGCAAGGCTTCGACCCGGCGCTGCCCTGGATCTGGTCCGCGCTGATCATCGAATTCGTCGGCGGCATCGCGCTCATCCTCGGCCTGTTCACGCGCTTCTTTGCGGCCGCGGCGGCGGTCGAGATGCTGATCATTACCGCGCTCTACTGGAAAACTGGCTTTTCCTGGCTCAACCGCGGCTACGAATACACGCTGCTGTGGGGCTGGATCTGCTTTGCCATTGCACTGCGCGGCGGCGGACCGTACTCACTCGATCGGCGGATCGGCATCCAGTTGTAATTCGAGCAATCCATGAACATTAGCGCGGGCGACGATTTCACGTCGGCGCTGTGTGCTTTGGTGCGAGTCTGCCGCGCGATCGCGACTTGCCCCTTTAGACGAATCACTTACATACGGACTCAGCGGAGGGAGGGGAACCGATCCCTGGTTGATCGGCACCGACCCCGCAGGGGCCGCCCGGCTTCCGGATCCCGGGCGGCCTCTTTATTGGACGGTTGAAAATTCACTCGCGGCGTGAAGCCGCGACTCGCCAAGCGGCGGCAAGACGAGAATGAATATCACCCGCCGCCCCGCTTGTGCGGATAGGTGGATTCCTCGCCCTGGTCGGTGAGCGTCGGGACGTCGCCCTCGTTCTCCACCGGCACAATCGATTCGATCGGTTCGCCGGACGGACCTACCGCGCCGGCGCGGGGACGCGGCTTGCGCGCTTGCGCCGCATTTTCTTTGATCGCGACCAGCTCGCGCGCCTCGTCGTAATAATCATCGGCGCCACCGGGCGGGCGACCCTGCAGCAACCAAAGCCGATGAGCGCGCGCACGCACGCGCGATTCAAAATCGTCCACGCGCATCTCCGTGTCGCAAATAAAACGAAAGGAAGGCGAAGAAGTTCCGAGGTGATAGCGGTCACTTCGCCGTCGCGCCGGCTCGAGCGCGGGCGCGCTCCGGCTTGGCGGGCGTGTGGCGTGCCCGCAGCACGGCGACGGGAATTTGCGTGAATAAATCCGCGATCGCCAATTGCGGGCCCCTGCGCGATATGTCGCGCCCGATTCCATCGCGCAGTTCGGAAAAATTTTCCACCGAGACTGACGCGTTCCAAGCGTCGCCGCGCGGCCAGCGGCGACCGTTGTCGGTGGCGCGAGCGAACAGCCGTCCGGCCACCACGACGACCGCACGCGCGCCGCGCACGCGCGCGAAAGCAACGATCCCGTCGCGGTGCGCCCCGGTGACGGCAAGCGGAAGATAGGTGCCGTCGGCAAACAGCTCGGCAAACTCGCGGCGCAGTGCCAGTAGCGCGTGCGTGAGCGCCAACTTGAGGGGAGCCTGCGGCCAGCGGTCCGCGAGAGCGCGCCAATCGGGCGCATCTCCAAGCGCCGACAACGCGGATGCACGCGCGGCAAAATCGATGGGCCGGCGGTTGTCCGGATCGACCAGCGACAGATCCCAAAACTCCGTGCCTTGATAGAAATCGGGGACTCCTGGCATCATCGCTTTGAGCGCAAGTTGCGTGACGCCGTTCAAGGTGCCGAGCAATGCCACGCGCTGCGCGAATTCGTGAAACGATTCGATGAACGCGGCGGAACGCTCGCGGTCGAGCAAACGGTCGAGAAAATCGACGAGCCCGCGCTCGTAGACTTCGTCCGGCGCGATCCAGCTGGTCTGCTGCTTGCCCTCACGCGCGGCCTTGATCAGGTAGCCGCGCATCCGTTCGACAAAGCTCGCATCGATGTCGGCGAGCGGCCAGGCGCCGAGCAAAGCCTGGTAGAGCATGTATTGATGCGCCGGAGACGGAATTTGCATCCCATCGAAGCGGGTGACGTGCTCGGCGTTGAGCGCGCGCCAGCTGCGCACACGCTCGTCCCATTCTTCGGCAAGTTCGGAGAGCGCGAGCAGGCGGGCGCGCGCGTCTTCGCCGCGCTTGGTGTCGTGGGTTGCGATCGCGGTCATCCCGTGCGGCCAGTTGGCGAGTCGCTCCGCCATGCGCGCGTGAAATGCATCGACCGAGATCGCGCCGGCCGCGGGATTGCCGCCGACCTCGTTGAGCGCGAGCAGCCGGTGATAACGATAGAATGCGGTGTCTTCCAGCGATTTCGCCATCATCGGACCGGTAAACTGCTGCACCTTGAAGGCGAAGAGCCGATCGCGCGCGATGCTGTAGCCGCTGCGTCCGCGTGAGATCAGATCGAGCGTGAGCGCATCGCCCAGGAAGTCGAAAATGCCGATGTCGGGGCCGAACCAATCCGCGCGCGCCTTGGCGAGCGCCGCCGCTATGATCGCGCGATCCTCGCGGCTCGGGCCGGATGGCGTAATGTAGGTGCGATAGATCGGCAAATGCAGGATGAACAGTTCGAGCGCGGCGCGCAGGCGCTCGGGCGCATAGTCGCGGGTGCTGTAGTGACCCGCGGCAATGCGCGCGAGTAGGCGCGCGAGCACAGTGAACTCGCTGGCGAGGATATTGGCAATCACGCGCCGCTTGGCCTCGATCAGGATTTCATTGAAGCTGCGGTAATCGCCGCTCGCCTCCTGCCACGTGCGATCGAGCGCGGCGAGCCCGCGCTCATTCAGGAGCAGGCGCGAGATCAGGTTGAGCCATTCGTACCCGGTGGTGCCGGCCACACCGGCAAAGCGCGGCAGCCGCTCGCCCTCTGCGAGAATCTTTTCTACGACGATGTAGAACGGTCGTGCGTCCTTTCCGGTCCGCTCACCCGCGTGAAAGCGGGGGTCCAGTTTCGAGAGATTTGCAGTTTGGCCCTGGCTTTCCGCTTGCGCGGGGACGAGCGGAGAAGCGATGGCCACTTCGATCAGCCGCTGCAGGCGACGAAAATATTGATGCGGATCGCGCAGGCCGTCAATGTGATCGAGGCGCAATCCTTGCAGCTGGCGGTTGGCGATCAGCCGGCGCACCAGCATGTGAATGGCAGAAAAGGTATCGGCATCCCCGACGCGCAGTCCGGCGAGCGAATTGATGTCGAAGAAGCGCCGATAATTGATCTCGCTGCCGGCGAGCCGCCAGTGGGCAAGCCGATAATATTGCCGCTCAAGCAGACCATGCAGGTGGAGCACCGCGGCCGTACCTCCCGCCGCCGGGCGGTAGGCCTTGAGCCCGCGCTCAATGATCGCGGCGCCGCCAGCGACGGCCGCTAGTTCGGCTTTGAAGCCGGGCGCCGCCTCGCGTGACGGATTGCTCGGACCGCGATAGCGAGACGCCAATTCCAAAAGCCTCCAGCCGGCGGGCTGGTCGTTGGCGGCGGCCTCCAGCACGACCTTCTGCAGTATTTCGCCGTAACGGTTCGGGCCGATCGGCAGCCGGTGCTCGTAGTACCAAGCGGCGAAGCTTCCTTCTCTGGCGTCGTAGCGCAGCTCGATCTCGCCTGCTTCCAGCGCTTCCCCGTAAGAGCGCCCGAGAATGGGCACCAGCACGCCGTCGCGCGGGTGGCCGGGCAGGCTGTGCCAATCGATGTCGAACGAACTCGCATGGGGCGATTTCGGTCCCCATTCCAGGACATCGAGCCACCAAGGATTATCGGCGTATAGGACACCCATATGGTTCGGCACGAAATCGAGAATGAGCCCCAGGTCCGCCTGCGCCAGTGCCGCGCACAGCCGCTGGAAAGCTTCTTCCCCGCCGAGCTCGGGATTGAGCGCGTTGTGGTCGACCACGTCGTAACCGTGCGGGCTGCCCGCTCGCGCCTTGAGAAACGGCGAGGCATACACATGGGTGACGCCGAGCGCCTGCAGATAGGGAATGATTGCGGCGGCCGCGTCAAACCCGAAGGTGGGCGTTAGCTGCAGACGATACGTCGCAATCGGAATGGCCGGCGGCATCAGCCGATGCTCCAGAACACCGACCACGGCGGTAGCGGATCCGACGGTTGTCCGCCCCAGATCGGACGGCTCGCCGGAATGCCGCGGGGAAGCGCAGCGACCGCCGGCGATAGATTGGCGATCAGCGTAAGCGCTTTATCCTCGGGCAGCCGCCAATGCGCGCCCACCACATCGTCGTGACGCTGCGCAGTTCCGAATCGCACCCCGGGAAGCAGCGGCACAATCTCGCGTCGGCGTGTCGCCAGAAGTTCGCGCACCAGGGTCAGCCGCCGGCCCGCTGCGGGTGTCGTGCGCGCGTCCCAGTCGAGCTTTGCCGCGCAAAACGTCTGTTCGGCGAGAGGATCGGGCGGCTCGTTGGCCGCGGCGCCGTAAGCCGACGCGAATTCCGCACGCCGGCCCTTACGCACCGCGTCCGCCAGGGCTCCTTGAAAATCGCAGAAGAATGGAAACGTCTCCCGGGCGCCCCATTCCTCACCCATGAACAGCAGTGGCGGCATGGGCGCGAGCAGCGTGACCGCTAGCGCGGCTGCGATTTCCGCCTCTCCGGCCTGACCGGCAAGTCGATCGCCGAACGGCCGGTTGCCGATCTGATCGTGGTTCTGGAGAAAATTTACGAAGGCGAGCGGCGACGACGCGCCGGAAGGTCCGCCGCGCGACCGACCGGAGCGATGCACCGACGCCTCGCCCTGATAAGCGAAGCCCGAGGACAGGACGCGTGCGATGTGTGCGCGCGGATCGCCTGTATAATCGCGGTAATAACCGTGGTGGTCGCCAGTGAGCAGATGATGCCAAGCGTGGTGGTAATCGTCATTCCATTGCGCGCGATAGCGTCCTTGCGGGGGGCCGATGAGCGGATCGAGCAGACGCGCGCAATTGTCGTCGTTCTCAAGCACGAGGTGGATGGTACGCTCGCTCGCTGCAGCGAAGTGGCCCACGACGTGGCTGAGGTCATGCAGGATCGACGGCTCGCCAGGCTCGGCGATTGCGTGCACCGCGTCGAGGCGCAGGCCGTCAAAGCGATAATGGCGCAGCCAGTGCAGCGCATTGCCGATGGCGAAGGCGCGCACCTGGGGCACGCGATAATCGATTGCCGCCCCCCAGGGCGTCTGCGCAGCGGTGAAGAATTGCGGCGCGTAGTGGGAAAGGTAATTCCCTTCCGGGCCGAAATGATTGTAGACCACGTCGAGAAACACCATGAGCCCGCGCGCATGCGCGGCGTCGACCAGGGCGCGCAGATCATCGGGCCGACCGTAGGTGCTGTCCGGTGCACAGAGCAAAACACCGTCGTAGCCCCAGTTGCGGCGTCCGGCAAAATCGGCAACAGGCATCAATTCGATCGCGGTCACGCCTGCATCGACGAGATGGTCGAGTTTTTCGATGGCCGCGCGAAATGTCCCCTCAGGCGTGAACGTGCCCACGTGCAGCTCGAGAAAAACCGCGTCCTGCCACGGACGCCCGCGCCAGCCTTGGGTACGCCACCGGAACTGTTCGTGGTCAATGACCTCGCTCGGCCCAAAGACGTCCTGCGGCTGAAAATGCGAGGCGGGATCGGGCACCTCGATCTCGCCGTCGATGCGATACTTATAAAGCGTTCCGGCACCGACGCCCGCAATCGAGAGCTCGTGCCAACCGGAGGCCTGCGCCTGCATGGGACGGGGGCGATCGAGCATGACCTCGATGCGATGGGCGGCTGGCGCCCACAACCGGAAGGTCACGCCGTCCGTATGCAACTGCGCGCCGAAACGCACGCTGTCGCTCATGCCTTTCCCGAAAACACGAGCAGCGACTGTGGCGGCGCTTGCATCTTTGCGCACGCGGGAAATTCATCGCCGAGGCGAGCCTTTGGCGCAGTTTCCAGGAGCAGCGTCCAGCGGGAATATTCCGGCAACGCCGGCAGCATGAATTCGATGGCCAGGGTCGCCGCATTGAGCACGATGTAGAGCGCGCCATCACCGCGCCGCACCGGCCCCAGGACGTAGGACAGAAACTGTCCTTCGGGAAAATTCCAATCGGCCTCGATCATCTCGGTTGCGTGAGGTGTAAGCCAGAGAACGCCGAACGAGCCGTCCGCGCGGCGTCCTTCCACCCAACGGCGGGGGCGCAGCTGGGCAAAGCGCCGCCGCAAAACGGTGAGCTGCGCGACGAATTCGGTCATGTCCTCGTCGCGGCCGTGCCCCGACCAGTCCACCCACCCAATGGGGTTGTCCTGGCAGTAGGCGTTGTTGTTGCCGTTTTGGCTGTTGCCGACCTCGTCGCCCGCCAGCAGCAGCGGCACGCCGTGGCCCAGCATGAGGCTCGCCAGCAGATTGCGGCGCAGCTGGTGACGCAAGGCGACCACGGCTGGATCGTCGGTCGGTCCCTCGGCGCCGCAGTTGGTGCTGTCGTTCTCATCGGAACCGTCGCGGTTGTCCTCGCCGTTTGCCTCGTTGTGCTTGCGCTCGTAGCTGACGACGTCGGCGAGCGTGAAGCCGTCATGGACGGTGACATGATTGATACTCGATCGCGGACTGCGGCGGCGCTGATGGAACAGATCAGCGGACCCGGTCAGGCGGCGCCCCAGCTCGCCGATCAGGCTGCCATCGCCGCGCCAATAGCGCCGCAGTGTGCGGCGGAATTGGTCGTTCCATTCCGACCAGCCGGC
>Ga0182039_10000540_pt1 | contig 19578 bp, 19 predicted proteins | sample sta12Can44000111_FD_125975 | JGI IMG/M metagenome (GOLD analysis project Ga0182039, IMG submission 125975) | Lab enrichment of tropical soil microbial communities from Luquillo Experimental Forest, Puerto Rico - statanox.12C.anox.44.000.111 | ecosystem: Environmental > Terrestrial > Soil >...
CCCTGTGGGGACGAACGCTGGTGCCGGACCGTATGGAATGGCCTCGGGCGTAAATGCGTGTTTGTCAGAAGAACCGCTTTGAGCCCTGCTCGTGAAGACCAAGCCCGCTGCGCACAACAGCGCGACGACGGTAACTGTGAAGTATGCGCTTTTTGTCATGGACTCCCTCCTTAAGTGAAATTTCGATAGTGACCGGCCAGAATAATCCTGCATCGATCGAGCGGTTTCAATCGGCAGCGGATAATGCTTTTATATCTTTGATCTATCGTCATAAAGTATTGAATCTGAGGCGATACTACCTGGCAGGCAGGATCTATGCGGGCGGCGAAACCTTCACCTGGAGAGATTGAATTAGACCTCGGGCGCTACGAACTTCGCCGCCATGGACGGCGGGTGAAGCTCGAAAAGAAGCCGATGGAGCTGCTGATTTTCCTCGTAGGGCGCAGAGAACAGCTTGTTTCGCGCAAGGAAATCGTCACAAGGCTTTGGCGTTCGGACCTCTTCATTGATGCCGAGCCTGCGATCAACAACATAATCCGCAAGATCAGAACCGCCCTGGGGGATACCTCCGCCAAACCGCGTTTTCTAGAGACGGTGGTTGGCAAAGGGTACCGATTCATTGGGCCGATTCGCGTGATTGATGTGCGTTCCCCGAGTTCAGGATTCGAAGAAAATCAAGTCACTGAGATCAATCCGAGACCCGAGCACCCCTCTCTCGCCGTACTGCCACTCTGTCTGCTGGGGAACATTCCCGATGACAAGGGTGTGTGCTTCGGGTTTGCCGACGCGCTGGCATCACGTCTTGGAAATCTGCCGGGTATAGATGTTTTACCGACCTCGGCAATGCTGAACGTCCCGACTGAGATGAGTGCATCAGATGTAGGGTCGCGACTCGGTGTGCGTTTCGTAGTCCACGGCGCCATCCGCGAATCGAAAGGACAATGGCAGCTTTCCTTGCAGATGTTCGACACGCACTTGCAGGGCGCAGGCTTCACACGGAAGTGCGATCTCGACGTGAGTCGTTTATCCGATCTTGAAGATGAGATTGCGAAGCAAATCGCGAACGCCTTAAACAGACCTTTGCAGCCGAGCGCCAGGCAACGGCCACGCTATAGCAAGGATCACCTCGCGTACGCAGAGTTCATGCGGGGCTACCGGCTTAGCTCTTCCGGGGAGGGTTCGCGGCTGGACGAAGCCATACAGCACCTGACGAATGCAGTGACCCGGGATCCCAGTTTCCCGCTTGCGCATGCGACACTTTCGCTTGCCTGTGCGACTCGTCACTATGAGTTCAACCCGGCGAGCAAATGGTTGGAAAAGGCGGAGTTTCATTGCCGTCGCGCACTGGAATTCGACGCGGATTTGCCGGAGGCTCATGTCGCCAATGCTTTTCTACTTTGGGGACCGTCGAAAAATTTCCAGCACATCGAAGCGATTGCCGAACTGCGGCGGGCGCTGGCCCTTCAGAAGAACCTGCCTCACGCTTACAACCGCCTGGGCACGATCCTGGCGCACATTGGTCTACTGGATCGTGCTCGCGAAATGTACGAGAGAGGGTGCCCATTCCAGCCGAAGAAGGCGGTCAATCACAGTATCGCCCAAGTGTATATCTGGAAACGAGAGCCTGACTTGGCGCGGGAAGAGATCCGAGGCTGGCGAGCCGAGAACCCGGGCAACAAGTACGCCATCTATTTTGCGCCACAGCCTGCCATGATGGCGAAGGACTGGAATGAGGCAAAAGCTCTGCTCGATGAAGCGGTTCAGCTGTTTCCCGAAGAACCACTGATCGTCAGTTTGCTGGGTGTCTATTGGGCCTCGGTGGGGAAGGTTGAAAAGGCTCTGGAGTGTGTGACGCGCGCCTGCAACACGGCAAAGTCGTTTGGACACGCCCACCATACCTACTATCAGCTCGCCTGCATCTTTGCGCTGTTGGGCCGGCGTGAGCCAGCTTTCGAATGGCTTGAAAGGAGTGTCAGCAGCGGATTTGCGTGCTGGCCATTCTTCCTGAAAGATGATTGCCTTCAAAATGTGCAGAGCCTTCCCGAATTCGAGGTTTTGGTGAGTTCGTTGCAAGCGAAGTATCCAGACCATTTGGGGATACTATAGCTTTCGCCCTGTCGCCGGCTGCCGCGGATCACAAGCAATTTAGAGAAGTTGACGTAAAGAGGCGATTGCATTGGGTGATTCCTGCTCAATCCGCGAACCAAAAAGCGAACGTCCCGGACTCAGTCAGAGTCCGGGGCGTTCGCCGAACAGCCCTCCCCCGAGTACTGTTCACAAACAAAGTAATTCCGCAGGGAATCGGACGGAATGGCACCGCCGTGCCGAGGCTTGGCACGAACAGGCAATCTAGCTTGCAGCCGACAAAAGCACCGCTGCGCTTACTCAGAAGGGGTTTTGGAAATGGTTCCTGAGAGCGAAACAGCTCACCTCAGGTGCTAACGCCCAATCTTCAGGTGGCCCAGAGGGGCACGACTGCACAGGCTGCGGCAAAAGTCGAAATTACAATCACAGCTCCTAAAGGGGCGATTGAAAAGGAGCGCCATGCGCCATCGCTTAAACCGATGCCCTGATACAAATCGTTGCTTCTTCCTCAGGGTGTGAAGTCGTGCCCTTTTCAGTGGAGATTCTCAATATCCCGACGTCAGCGTGAAGTCCGCCTCCACCATCTTTGCCGCCTTGCCCGTCTTCAGATTCACAAACACGACGTAGTACTTCACCGCGTCTTCCTTTGTCGGCGGCAGCAGAAATTCCACCTCATGGTCGTGGCTCGAGTCCACCGTGTATAGCGCGGTGGCCTGGCGGTTGCCGTGCGCATACTCGGCATACTGGTCCGCGCTCATCAGCAGGAACGAAATGTCGGTGGAGTCGTCGCTCTGGCGGTCCTCGCCCTCTTTTACGAACGAGGTGAACGCTCCGTGGATGCGCGGAATCACGAGGTGCGGCGGGACCTCGACCGGAAAAGAGCTGAATGTCTTCACCGCGAATGTCTTGTGCAGAAAATTTTTCGGCTGGAACTTGGAGTTGTCGACCCGGTCCAGAGGATTGACCGTGGTCTTTTGCGGTGCCGGCTTCTTCGAGCACGACGTCAGAGACACGAAGGCGACGCCGACCACGAATAACGACATTGCAATACGGCGCATCGTACGCTCTCTTCGCCGGAGCTTTATCTCTGCTTGGTCTTCCCGTACTCCGTCGTGTAATGCAGCTTGATCTCGCCGCACGACCCCTGCTCCGGCGAATAGACGACGCACGTGTCAAAAGGTCGCGAATACACGTGCAGGCTCACCGCCCGCTCGTTGAATTCCCGCGGATTCACTACTCGGTGCACCGGGTTCAGCGGATCGACTGCACAGGGATGCGCTGGGTCCATCTGCTCGGTGTTGGTCCGCTCCAGTTCACAGCGGCCTGCCTCGAGGTCCTGAAACACCAGCCTGAAATTCTCGACGAGCAATCGCCCGACCGGAACCGCCATCCAGCAATTCTGGTCGCGATGGTTGTGTACCGAGCTGGCCTGTCCCACCTCCCAGCAGATGGCAACTAATTCATAAAGAGGAGTCTTGTCGATCAGGTTGCGCGTGTAGTGCTGCCCGTCCCAGGTCAGATAAGGCGCCAGCGTGTCGGGCGCAACGGCGTTCACGGTGAGAAACCCCGCAATGTCGTCCACGCGGTCAAACGCGGAAGTGGGAAAGTGACGCAGCTCGCGGACAAACTCATCAATCCCAATTGTTCTCTGGACGGTTTGCTGAGACATAGCGTGAACTCCTGGCAAGAGTATAGCGTCCGCAGTATGGGTCGGACACTCCTGTCCGAATGCAAAAGCGGACATCCTAGTCCGCGATTGCCCGGCGGGGTGCGTTTCTCGGACCTGCGGGGTCCACCAATCTTCCCGCGAACACGTCCTCCTTCGCGCCACAAGCTCCGCCCGACCTTCCCACGGTGACAGCAGTCACAGACAGACACGCAGAGTCCGCGCTGAATGCCTGCGAGGAGTTGCTGGTCTCCCAAGCGTTCTGACCACTCCCCCAACCAGTCTCCGAGGCCGATCTGATTGAACCCTGACCGGCGAATGTCAGAAATTTTCAATTTCTCTAATAAGGAGAGTCTCGATATGCGTAAGTCAGTCTTAGTCCTGGCCGTCTTCACAGCCCTTACCCTTTTGGCAACAGCGTCTTTCGCCGAAACCTATGAATGCACCCGTACCTTGCCCTACACCGTCAACGGAGTAGTCAAACCAGCCAACCAGATCATCACCGGTGATTTGCATGTCCCCGCTGGGAAAACCTGCCAGCTGAACTGGATAACCGTTGCCGGCAACGTCACGGTGGAGGGAACGTTGACCTCATTCTCTTCAACGTTTCAGGGGAATGTCACGGTTATCGGCGGACAAATTACGCTCGCAAACGGTGTAGGCCCACTGGTTGGCAATCTCACCATTATGGGGTCGCCATACTATAACCAGATTTCCTGCCCCAACAGTACCAATGTTATCGGAGGCAATCTAACGGTTGTGGGCAACACAGGCCCCTTCTACGTGTGCCAGGCAACCGTCGGCCACTATGACGCCAACAACAATGTGGTCGGCGGGAATGTGGTCGTGAGCGACAACGCCGGCAGAGTGGATATCGGTGGCATCGCTCCGCTTGGGACCCTGGTTTGTCGTGAAAACGCCTGGCTGGCGCCAAATCAGCCCAGTCAGTGCTACTAATTTTTCGGCATTATCCCAGGTATGCGTCCCCTGCGCATACCTGGGATTGGCTAGCTTGCACTGCCTGTTCGCCAAACGGACAAAGTGTCCTCCCAACATTCACTCCACCCACATGCAATCCCCGTAAGAAAAGAACCGATACTTCTGCTCGACCGCATGCTGGTAAGCCCGCAGCACGTTCTCCCGCCCCGCAAATGCACACACCAGCATCAGCAAGGTCGACTCGGGCAGATGGAAGTTGGTGAGCATCGCCCCCACTATACGAAACTCGAATCCCGGATAAATAAAGAGGTCGGTCTCTCCGGAAGCCGCTTCAACTCGTGCGGTGGAGCGATGGGCTGCCTGCCCTGACCCCGCCGAAGGGTCTCGTCCGTGGGCAGGGCGGGGACGCCCGTCGTTCCATGAGCGCTTTGCGGCCGCCTCCAGCGTGCGCACGGTCGTCGTTCCCACCGCTACGATGCGCCTCCTTTCTTCGAGCGCCCGGTTGATTGGTTCTGCCGCCTCCTCCGAAACCGAGTACGCCTCGGAATGCAAGTGGTGTTCCTGGATTCGTTCCACCCGCACTGGCTGAAACGTACCCAGCCCCACATGCAGGGTCAACTCTGCGGTCTCGATTCCACGCTCGCGCAGCCGCCCTAGAATTTCGGGCGTGAAGTGCAGTCCTGCCGTGGGCGCCGCCACCGACCCGCGCTCTTTGGCATACACGGTCTGGTACCGTTCCCGGTCGCCCGCGCGATCTTCGCGCGCGATATAAGGAGGCAGCGGAACATGCCCCAGCCGCTCCACCAGCCCGAAGAAATCCGCAACTGGTGCGAAGTGAATGTGCCGCTCTCCGAACTCCCCGCGCGCCAGCACTTCCGCGCGCAACTCGTCGGCGGCACCGAAGAACAAGGTTTCTCCCACCCCGATCTTCCGCCCCGGCCGAACCAGGCATTCCCATTCGTTGGGGTCCGTGCTGAGCTGCCGCGTCAGCAGCACTTCGATCTGTCCATGAAGAAAATCCCGCGCCGCCGGATTGTGCGCACTCACCGCCTGCGCCCGGATCCCGCTCCGCCGCCCAAACAGCCGCGCCGGAAACACCCGCGTGTTGTTGAACACGACCAGGTCCCCGGCCCGCAGCAGTCCGGGGAAATCCCGAAACTGCCGGTCCTCAAATGCGCCCGTCTCCCGGTTCAGCCGGAGCATGCGCGCAGCCGCGCGGTCGGCCAGCGGTTCCTGCGCGATTAATGCTTCCGGAAGGTCGTAGTGGAAGTCGGAAATCAGCACTCGGGGGAATTATAGGGGCGTCAGGAAACCATAGGAGTTTCCCCGCCCCCTCAATCCCTCGTCATTCCGACGCCGAGCGCAGCGCAGAAAGGCAGAATCTGCTTTGCCAAGCTCCCTGTAGCAGTTTCCCAAGAATTCCTCACTTCCATATCCAAATTTTGTGACGTTTGGCGTTGTCGGAATCGCAAGGCCTGCGGTACCATGACCGGGTCAGGTCCCCTTCTGTCCTGCCCATCCCCATGGCCTCTGAACGCCAATATCGGGATCAGATTGTCCGTTACGGACGAATGCTGCATCAGCGCGGCTTCGTGGCAGCGACCGACGGCAACCTTTCCGTCCGCCTCAGTGACAACCGCATCCTCGCCACGCCCACCTGTATGAGCAAGGGTTGCATGCGCGCCGCGGACCTGGTCATCGTCGACTCCGGGGGCCGGGTGGTTTCCGGCAAGCGCAATGTTTCCAGCGAGATCGGGATGCACCTGCTCATCTACCGGATGCGCCCTGACATTAAAGGCATCGTGCACGCCCACCCGCCAACCGCCACCGGATTCGCCGCCGCCGGCGTCCCGCTGAATCAGCCGCTGGTCTGCGAAGTCGTCATTGGCCTGGGTTCGATCCCGCTCGCGAAGTACGGCACGCCGGGAACCAACGAGCTCACCGATGCCCTCGAGCCCCTGATTCCCGGCTTCGACGCAATCCTGATGTCGAATCACGGTGTCGTCGCCTACGGCCGCGACCTCGAACAGGCCTATATGAAGATGGAAACGGTCGAGCACTTCGCCCAGATCGCGCTGGTTACTCACCAGCTCGGACATCAGCAGCCGCTGGGCGCGACCGAACTCGAAAAGCTGGTCGTTGCCCGCACAAAATACATGCAGGGCGGACACTCCGAACCCCGAGACCCCCAGCCCACTAATGGTCACGGGCGCAAAAAAACCGAGGCGGAATCCGAATCCCACCTCGAGACCCTACCCCGCCGGGTATCGCGCTAGGCTCAGGCTCGGCAAGAATGAGAGTGGCGGGAACTGGTTGCATCGCCGAGCTTTTTCTTTCTTCCGCTTTTCTCTCGGCCTCGGGGTCTCTGGGGTGAATTGGCGTTTAATACGACCCTTTGTCCCCCGCTACTTTCCCTGCGTCTCCTTTACATAACCCGCGCTCAGCGTCCCCTTCTGCTTTGCCACGCCAATCAGCGTCGGATAGAACTGCACGAACGTTGTATCCACCGCGCCGTGTGCCGAGTGGCACGAGTAGCAGTCAGCCGAAGTCGGAATCAGAGTGCCCGTATCGCCATCGCCAAAACCGAAGAACGCCCACTTTCCCGGGAAGCGCGCCTCGTCTTTCATGTGGACCTCGCGCGCCATCACTTCTCCCTGGTAGCTGCCCTTCTTGTTGATCGAGCCTTTGTTCTGCGCCATGCGTGCCTCAAGCACGAACACCGTCTTGTCGGGCCACGTTCCCGTCTCCAGAAATTTCTTGTACGCTTCGGGATTCACGAATACGTTGTCGAACATTGAGTGCCCCATGTTCGCCAGGCCCGGCACGTAGCTCATGTCGAAGCCGCTCGACACGTACACCCACTCCCGATAATTCGGCGGCAGCTTCATCTGGGCCTCGCCTTTGCCGTCAGCAGCTTTCTTCGATGCCGTCTGGTTCTGTGCTAAAACCGCCATGCCAGCCAATACCACCGCGCTTAGAAGGACTCTCTTCATTGGTTTCACCCCGGGGCTAGTATCTTCAAGTGAAGCTCTGCCGGCGAGGCACTTCCCTGCAGTCCGGCGTCGCTTGGCTGCTTTCTGTTCACCGACTTTGACAGAAAGAAGGATACTGGTAACGGTCTCGTACGTGTTGTGCCCGGTTCAAGGAGCTAAAATTACCCAGCCCATCGCTGCTGTTTCGCGGCACGAGAAACCGTGCTCTGCGGCAGAATCACTGATGACACTGGTTTCAGTCCGAAGCTGAAGATGCGTCCCTCTGGCCCCAACTCGCTGCCGAATGCAACGCCATGGCGCTCGATCGCCGCTCTCTGGCTCGCCTTCGCGTTCATCAACGCCAGCCAGATCGTCGGAGGCATGCGCGCGGTCGGCATGCATCACGCCTGGGCGCGTCTCTTTCTCGTGGTACTGGCCTCCTGGATCGTGTGGCCGCTCGCTACCCCTCTGATTCTTCGCCTAGGCCGCCGTTTCCCGCCCACGAACTGGCATTCGCCACGCGTGTGGGCTGCTCATTTCGCCGCCTGTCTCGCAGTCGCCACGCTCTACTGCGTCTGGACCGCCGGTTTGCAGTTCGTTCTGCAACCCTGGGGATCTGATGCTCAGGTCACCAAATTCTGGCAAACCGCCTTCTATGTCTTCTACGGCGAGTTTCACATCTTCCTGATCCTCTACGCCGCGATCCTCGCCATTGATTTCACCTTCGAGTCCGCTCGCCGCCTCGCTCAGCGCGAGACCGAAGCCGCGCGCCTTAACGAGCAACTTTCCCGGGCCCAATTCGACGCCCTGCGCCGTCAGCTCGAGCCCCACTTCCTGTTCAACACGCTGAACGCCATCGCCGGACTCATTCGCGAGCAACGCAACGACGATGCCGTCTCGATGATCGCTGGCCTCAGCGATCTTCTTCGCCGCGTGCTCGACGGATCCAGCCGCCAGGAAGTCCCGCTTGATGAGGAGATCGAATTCCTCACCACCTACCTCGACATCCAGAAGACGCGCTTCGGCAACCAGCTGCAGATCCAGGTCGACGTCCCGCGCGAGATCCTCGCTGCCCGCGTCCCTGGTCTCATCCTGCAGCCCATGGTCGAGAACGCCATCGAGCACGGCATTCGCAAACGTGCCGCCGGAGGCCAGCTTCGCGTCGGCGCCACCCGCAACAACGGACGCCTCACGCTCAGCGTCTACAACGATGGCCCCCAGCTTCCCGAAGATTGGCAGCAGCAGAGCACGGGCATCGGTCTGGCCAACGTACGCGCGCGTCTCAAAAGCCTCTACGGAGATTCCTGCTCTCTCGACATTCACAACCACGACCACGGCGTCGAAGTCCTGCTGGCGGTTCCATACAAGGCTGCGGAGTCATGACCGGGGAATCTTCAGCGCGGATGCGCGTGCTGGTGGTCGACGACGAACCGCTCGCCCGCTCCAACCTGCTTCACTCCCTGCGCCGCTGCACGGATGTCGAGATTCTGGGCGAATGTGAATCCGCGGCCGCTGCCCTCGATGCTATCCGCCGCGATCGCCCCGACCTCGTCTTCCTCGACGTGCGCATGCCGGAGTACGACGGCTTCGACATCCTCGAGATGCTGGGCGCAGAAGCACCTCCCGCGGTGATCTTCGTCACCGCCTACGATCAGTACGCGCTCAAAGCCTTCGAGACCGGTGCCCTCGACTACCTGCTCAAACCTTTTACCAACGCCCGCTTCACTCGCGCCCTCGATCGCGCACGTGAGCGCATCGCCCATCGCCGCCGGCCGCCCATCCACATGGATCGCTTCACGATCAAAAGCTCCGGCCGCGTCGTCTTTCTCTCCACGTCCGAAGTCGACTGGATCGAAGCCGCCGACTACTACGCTTCCCTCCACATTGGCTCGAAGACGCACCTGCTCCGCCGCAGCATGAACGACCTCGAGTCCGACCTCGACCCCACGAGCTTCTGCCGCATCCACCGCTCCACCATCGTGAATCTCGACCGTGTCCGCGAAATCCGCTTCGACAGCGAAGCCGAATACGAAGTCCTTCTCGCGGATGGCACGAAGCTGCGCATGAGCCGCCGCTACCGCAAGGATCTGGAATCCCGCCTCAACCGAGCAGCCGGCGTGAAGCTCGAATGCTGAAGCCAAAACGAGAGAGTTCCATCTCCTGGCCTGAGTAGGTCTGAGGCCGCGGCCAAGAGGTTCTTGGTCGCTCCTTGTCCTTTTGCTGGCGCAGCTTGTCTGTCAGGCCAGACACATAAACACTCGGAAAGGCGAATTCTAGGATGACTTTATTTCGACGCTACTTCGTAGCTGCTTTGGTTTTGATGTGTGCCCTGCCTATGGTGGTGGCCGCGCAAGATGAACCCCCCAAAGAATTGGAACAGAAGGCCTGCGGTCCCAAAGAGAAAGAATTCAACTATTCAGCGGACACCGACAAGAGCCGGCATCCTACTCCGGACCAACCTGCCGATAAGGCGCTGGTCTATGTCCTGAGGCCTTCGATGATGGGAAACAAGGTCCAGACCAAACTGGCGGTCGATGGCGACTGGAAAGGGGTCAACCGTGGGGACAACTATTTCTATTTCACCTTGGAGCCCGGCGAACACTATTTCTGTTCGGTGGCAGAGAATCACAGCTTGCTGACGCTGAAAGTGGAGGCGGGCAAGACCTATTATGTTCAGCAACACATTCACATGGGCGTAATGAAGGCCCGCAACGAGATCGAGCCGATGGCCGAGGAAGAGGGCAAAACCAAACTGGCAAAGGCCCACTTGACGACATGGGGGGTCAAGTAGCGACTTCCACGGGCGAGGCCTATTTGCCCTTTGTGCGGAAGCCCGCAGTTCTGAACCCTAGCTGCCCCCGGATCGCCATGGGGAAGAGACGACAGTCCGGGTAACCTTATTCCGCGTTCTTCTTGTTCAACATGGCTAGCTGGCCGAGGATTTCCTGGAGGCGTAGTTCTCGTTGCAGCTGCTGGTTGATTTCCAGCGTCGAATGGCGAGGCACGCTGTGATACGTCTGGCTCGCCGCTCGGATGTCGGCGATTTCCCTCTTCAACTCCTGGACACGTTTGTGGATGGCGAACAATGGCAGACTGTGAACCCCCGGGCCACTGGATTATCGGGTGTGCACCTTGCAAATCAGGTGCGCCAAAATGCGCCATCGCATTGGCGCTGGCTCCTTGAAGATGCTGACTTTGACACCTGGGCCGCGATAGCTTTTCGAGCCGTGCCAAAGCTGGATTGATGCCGAAAACGGCAGCCGAATATACTTTTCACTGCCCATCGAGGGTGCTCCTTTCGTAGGTGATCATGTCGACGATGACAACCTATTCCGAAAGGGGCGGCCTCTTATAATGCGAGATTACAACGTTGACTGGTGCTAGACCGGTTCGTTCCTCCTCCGAGACCACACCCTGAGTTCAGGTCCGGTTTTCTCCGGACCTCAAGATACAAAATCAACCTCATCGGAGACCCGGCACTTTTGTGGGAGTGTCTGAACGTCACGTCGTCTGCCGGAGGAAACCTTACTGCGGAGCAATGCGCGTCTTGTCCGCAGCCTTCGGCAAGGAGGCGTGTTTCGCAGCAATCAACCGCACGACGGCTCCCGGCTGTGCGCGCTACCCCAGCCATCGATGCGATTGCGGCTTGCGCTTGAGAAACCACAAAAAGAGAGAGGGTTCTCCGCACCTCTCCTAGAGAAAAAAAGACTTTGACATTAAGAGTGAATCTAGAGTCAGCATGTTCGGCTGCTTTCCTCCGAGCCCTCTGGTTGGTTTGCGCCTCCAAAGTCTACCCGGCTGCTGGGAGCCGACATTGTTATGGAATCATCACACGCAAAATCCGTTCCACCCCGGCTCGAGGGGTCAATGAGGATGGTAACGATCAATCTCACGGTGATCAGGGCTTCAGGTGATACGACGCGGCCATCGGGCCAGCACCCCCCTGGTATTTTCGGGCGCGGACCAATTCCGCGACCTGTCGAATGTGGCCGAGATCATGAAGCGCCCACTCGTTCAACATCTGCGCCAGCGTGATCTCGCCGAACTCCCGGTGTAGCGCGACGCGGTTAGCTGCGTTGTCCGGCAGACCGCGGAGAAATTCGATGTTGGTCTCGCGCTGATCTTCGAACTGGTCGAAGGCCTCGTCCGGATCGACACCGCGGTACAGGTCGAGGTACATTTGCGCATCGTCGGACTCGAATTCGGGACGGGTTTCGGCCAAGAACCGGTCGAGGCGCATCCGGTAGCAGTGGCCCTCGGAATGTGAAAGATGGGCCAGCACTTCGGCGACGGAGAAGCGCTCGGGCGCCGGTTTCCAGCGCGCATCTTCTCCGGTCAACTCGGTGATCAGACCGCGCAGAATTCCAGGCGTAGCCTCGAGAAGATCCAAGCAGGGGAGTCCATTTTCCGCCATGACCTCAATCCTACACTTGCCGAAAGATTAAGGTGATTGAGTGAAGGCCGATCGATGAAACTCCCATCTCACCATCCCCCTCTGTAGAACCTATTCATCCCGGCTGACATAGTTGCATCAAGCGCAACGTGGGCGGGAGCATGGGAGCCGGACGCCGCCTCAGTCGCTTCAGCGACTGCAAGAAATAGCCTCGCAAGTGAGTGCAGGGAGTACTGCCCAACCAACGTCCAGAGTCCCCTTCAGAGGACGCCACTCTCACTTCTCAGGGTCTTCGCGCGACTCGATCATCCGCCGCAGCCGGATATTGGCAATATGCTTTGCCCGCCACAACCTCCGCAAAAACACCCAGTACACAAACCACGCCAGCGTGGCGACGATCGCCAGCATCCATCCCAGTCCCCAAACATTCGCCAACCACCGGACCAGTGCCATAGAGCTCCGAGCGACTAGCTACAAGCCACGAGCTGCCAGCCGCCTTCCTATGCTCCCAAATGCTTTTTGATCGCCCCCGCGATCCAGCTCGCCAGCGCCTTCATCTTCTCCTCGCTCTCGGCCTCCACCATCACTCGCGCCAGCGCTTCGGTTCCCGAATACCGCACCACTACGCGCCCATTCCCATCCAGCTCTCTCTCAGCACTGACGATCGACGCCTGCACTGCCGGAACCTGTGCGAACGGAACTTTCTCGCGCACGCGCACATTCTGGATCGTCTGCGGAAACACTTTCATGTCGCTCGCCAGTTCGGTCAGGCTCTTCTTGCTCCGCGCCATGATCTCCATCAACCGCAGGGCAGTCAGCAGGCCGTCGCCCGTCGTAGCATCGCCGTCGCGAAACAGAATATGGCCTGACTGTTCGCCGCCCAGCGTGGCTCCTGTCTTCAGCATTTCCTCGAGCACATATTTGTCGCCCACGTTCGCCCGTAGCATGGCGATGCCCGAGCGCTTCAGCGCGACCTCCAGTCCCATGTTCGACATGGTTGTCGCGACTATCGTATTTCCCACAAGGGCGCCCCGCGCCTGCATGTCACGACCGGCGATCAGCAGCACCGCATCGCCGTTGACGACGTTCCCATTCGCATCGCTGAACAGGGCCCGGTCGGCGTCGCCGTCGAAGGTGATCCCCAGATCAAAGTCGCCCTTGCGCGTCGCGATTGCACCTGCCACGGTCGCGGGATGCAGAGCCCCGCATTGTTCGTTGATGTTCTTGCCATCGGGCGCCGAGTGCAGGAACTCGGCCCTCACCCGCGCCGTGCGAAACAGTCCGGGAGCCTCGGCGGTGGCCGCTCCATTCGCGCAGTCCACCAGCACGCGCATTTTGCTCAGGTCGGCTGTCACGCTATGCGCCAGCCAGTGAATGTAGGCCTCCCGCAGGGAAGCATCGCCGGGCAAACTTGCGGAGGTCTGTACGGTCGGCCCCTCTCCGGGCTTTGTCTTTTCGAGCAGCGCAAAGATCTCCTGCTCGATGGCCAGCTCGCGTTCATCGGGCAGTTTGTAGCCGTTGCCGGAGAACACCTTGATCCCGTTGTCGGTCCAGGGATTGTGCGACGCCGAAATCACCACTCCCGCCGACATTCCGCGCGAACGCGCCAGGTACGCCACTCCCGGCGTCGTGATCACGCCCGCGCTTTCCACCAAGACCCCCGCGGAAGCCAGCCCTGATGTCACCCGGTCAGCGATCCAAGCGCTTGACTGGCGCGTGTCCTGCCCAATCACCACGCGCGCCTTGGCGTTGCCCCGCGTCAGATCATGGCCCAGAGCCTTTCCGATCGCGAAGGTGCTCTCATAGGTAAGCGGAAATTCGCCCGCGACGCCGCGAATCCCGTCGGTGCCGAATAACTGTCGTGTAGGGTGGCTCATTCCTTTGGTTGGGTTCCCTTGGTTTCGGTTTTCTCCATCTCCACCGTCACTCGCACCGGTGCCGGGTGCACGATCTGCACCATTGGGTCCGTCACAAACACGTTGCTCACGCGGACCGTCCGGTCCATGCTCCCTGAAACGTCTATCGGATCTGTCGTTGCCGACTCTACTGCCTGCACCCGCTGCCGCGGGCCGCTGATGGTCACGCTCGGCGGTTGCGCGACCACCCGCGCGATTTGATAACCAGGGGCAAAGCTCCCAATCACGCGCGGCTGGACTGGGACTTCGCGCGCCATCCCGACATCAAAACTCAGCCGAACCTGGCTCGGTACGACCTGTGTCACTTCCAGTTCATGGGGCAGATGCACCTGCTGCGCTGTCAGGTCAAACGTCCGTTCCCCGGTCTTCACATCTGCCAAGTCGATTTCCACGTGTACTTCCTGTGCCCTCATCTCGTGAATGATGCGCTCCGGTCCACGCACCCGCACCTGTGCCTCGGGAATGTTTACCGAACTAATCTCGAGGTTTGTCGGGATCTTGTGAAACTCGATCGGGACCGTAACCTCCACTTCCGCCACCGGATCGTGTGACACCGCCCACCAAAGCCCGATCGCCAGCAGCAGCGACACGACCTTGTAGGAGAAGTGGGCGAAGACGTATCTCTGAAGGAAGTCAAACATAGTTGAATTGTGTGGCACAGCCGCTCCCGCCCGCGTTCTCGACTCGCTCCAATCCTTGGTGCCCCAGGTTCGCGTCCGCTTTTGGACGCTAACCTGAGCTCGGGCAGTTCCTTCCCCGGACTCTGGAACTTGAAAACTCGAACGTCAAACCTCGACCCTCTTCTACCGTTCCCCGGTAAAGCTCTGATCCGGATTTCTCACCCCGGCGGAACGCTCCCCCTCTTCCTCCTCTTCCTCGGTCGCGATAGGAGTGGGCAGCGTCGACGGTGGCACATACCGCCGCAGCAGCGCGCTCAGCCGCTCGCGCAATTGCTCCACCGTCAGGTCACGCTCAAAATTCCCTGCGATTGCAAGGCTGATCGCCCCTGTCTCCTCCGACACGATCACCGCAATTGCATCCGTCTCTTCGGTGATTCCAATCCCGGCTCGATGCCGCGTGCCCATCTGCGTCGACAGCACTGGGTTCATGGATAGGGGCAGGAAACATGCCGCCGCCGCAATCCGATCGCGCTGCACGATCACCGCGCCATCATGCAGGGGCGCGCTCGGCCGGAAAATTGTCGCCAACAGGTCGTAGGACAACCGTGCGTCGAGAGGCACGCCGCTCTCGATATAGGTGCGCAGCCCGATTTCGCGCTCGATCACGATCAGAGCGCCGGTCTGGTTCTGCGAAAACAGGTTCGCGGCCAGCACTATGTCGTCGTAGGCATCAAACTCCGAACTCAGCGCCCGGCTGAGCGTGAGCCGGCTGCCAAGGTTCGCCAAAGCATGTCGCAACTCCGCCTGGAACACGACGATCAAGGCGAAGACAACGTAGGGAACAAGAGTACTGATCAGCCAGGTAAGTGCCGTGAGCCGGCCGACGCGAGCAATGTAGAACCCAAGGGCCACCGCGGCCACGCCTACCAACATGGGTGCCGCGCGCGTTCCGCGCACCAGCATGAGGAACTGGTAAATCACGAACGCGACCAGCAGGATATCGATGACATTCGTCACCGATAAGTGCGGCCATGCGAGTCCGTGCATCACAAGGGGATTCCTTGGTTCTTAATGCCGGCCAGAAGGATCGCCGAACTTTTATTGTAATGCAGCGGCGGGGCGGACACTCCTGTCCCCAGGGCGACGCCCGGCACAGAAGCTCGCCCATGAAAGCTGACCTGAGCTCCTAAGGTTTGCTTCCAGGACACCGAGTCGCCCCCGGCTACCTCCGCGACGTCTTCTTCACCGTCGCCGCAATCTCTCCCCGCGCTACTCTTGCCCGAATGTCGTCTCCGGTCTTCACCTGGCCCGCATCCTTCACCAACTTCCCCGAGGCATCAAAGACCAACGCATAGCCTCGCTCCAGAATTGCCACCGGAGAAAGCGCCTCCATCTGGCTCGTCACCCGCTCCAGCCGCGCCCGCCGCCGCAACAGCAAATCCCGGGCCGCCGCTACCATCGCTGCTACCCGAGCTTCCAGCCGCGTCCGCACCCCGCTCAGCACCAGCCGTAGATCGTAGTGCCGGACAGCCGCCGCCAATGTCTCGAACCTCCGCCACTCCCGCTCCAGGATCCCCCGCTGCGCATGGGTCATCCGGTTCGTAAGATCGTCCACGCGCTGCTGCCGCCGTCCAATCAGCTCCATCATGCGACCGAACGCCCCATGCTTGGCGAGTTCGGTGAGATGTTGGCGCCCCATCATTAGCCGGTACCGCATCGCGCGCTCCAGTTCGCGTTCGAGGGCCGCCACTTGCTCCTCCACCTGTTGCCGTGACAGGATCACCATCTCCGCCGCCGCGGATGGAGTCGGTGCCCGCAGGTCCGCCACAAAGTCCGCAATCGTGAAATCGGTCTCGTGCCCGATCGCCGAAATCACCGGCAACTCCGACGCCGCAATCACCCGCGCCAGCCCCTCATCATTAAACGCGACAAGATCCTCGAACGACCCGCCGCCCCGCGCGATCACGATCACCTCCACCGACCGCGCCCGGTTGAAATACCGCACTCCCGCCGCCACTTCCGCTGCGGCCGCCTCCCCCTGCACCTGCGCCGGATAGATCACCACGTTCGCCGTCCGATGCCGCCGCTCCAGAATCCGCAGAATATCCCACAGCGCGGCCGCCTGCGGCGAGGTCACAATGCCGATCCCCCGCGGCAGCGCCGGAATCGCCTTCTTCCGCTCCGCCGCAAACAAGCCTTCCTCGCCCAGCTTCGCCCGCAGCTGCTCAAATGCAATCTGCAGCGCGCCCGCGCCCTTCGGCTCCAGATACTCGGCAATGACCTGCAACTGCCCGCGTTCCTCATACACCGTGACCCGCCCGCGCACCACAACCTGCATGCCGTCCGCCGGACGAAACCGCAGCAATCGCGCCGACGAGCGGAACATCACAATGCTGATTTGCCCACCCTCGTCCTTCAGCGTGAAATAAAGATGCCCCGAACTCTGCGCCCGCAGATTCGAAATCTCCCCCTCCACCCACGCATCCGAGTACTCGCGCTCAATGTGCGTGCGCACCGCCGAGACCAGCTCGCGCACCGTCCAAACCTTCCGCTCCGGTGGACGGAAGCTGAACCCGAGTTGATCGATGCTCGCCACGTGGGCAGTGTATCGCAAGGGTTTGTAGCGCGGGCTCCCGCGTCGGGTGCAGACCGCATGGGGACCGCCGCGACACAGGTTGTCGCGGCGTGTGCCGACCGCGTCGAACGAAAGGCCTTTCGTACTAGACTGGTTATCGATGACCGACCTCGGCAAACTCCTCGTGATCATCGGCGGCCTGCTCGTGATCGCCGGTGTGGGCGTCATGCTGATGGGACGCAGTGGACTACCCCTAGGCAAGCTTCCCGGCGACATTGTCTACCGCGGGAAAAACACCACCGTCTATTTTCCCCTGGCCACGTCCATCCTCGTCAGCGTGGCACTCTCGCTGATCCTCTACGTGATCTCCCGCTTTCGGAGATAGCTGCTCCTCGCGTATTGAGCTAAAATCCCGCCCCATGAAACGAGCCGCTCTCTTTCTGGTCGTCGCTGTCTTCGCCTTCGTCCAAGCCCCCTCCGAAGTGGAGATCACCAACGAAGCCCACCACCATCTCGCCCTCGAAAACGAGTACGTCCGCGTCTTTAAGGTCGAAGTGGGCCCGCACGAATCCACCCTCATGCACCGCCATCGTCACGACTACCTTTTCGTCACTCTCGGTGATTCTCAGGTCACCAACGAAGTCGAAGGCAAGCCGCCCGTTGACGCCGCTCTCAAAGATGGCGAGACCCGCTTCACCCCTGGCAACTTCGCCCACATAGCGCGCAACCGGGCCGACACGCCCTTCCGCAACGTCACCATCGAGCTCATGCAGGACGAAAAGGCCCACTCCGCCCCGCCTGCACACTGGAACGAGGACCGCGGCCTCCACGTCCTCAATGCGGGCACTCAGGAAATCCTCTTCGTCAAAGACAACGCCCGCGTCTCCGAATTCGAACTTCCGCCCGGGGGCGCCATCCCAACCCACCATCACAACGGCCCACATCTGGTCGTTGCCATCACCGATCTCGACATGCGCAGCGACGTCGAAGGCCGCGGCCCCAGCACGGTGCAGCTTAAAGCCGGTGACATCAAGTGGGTCCCCGGCGGCTATACGCATACCCTGACCAACACAGGAAAACAAGCCGCGAAGTTCGTGGCCGTGGAATTCCCCTGATGGTGCGCAGACTCCCTTACGCTCTGACCGTCGCTCTGCTGCTCGCCGTCGCGCCGATGTTCGCGCAGGCCAGCATTCCGGAGTGGTGTCGCGCGCTCCCGCGCCCCGAATACAAGGGTCTTGCGCGCAAGCCGGTCAGCGATTCCTGGTTTGAGGTCTACCAGGTTGCGCCCGGAGTCTTCGCTATCTATGAACCCCATCAGTTCGAAGAGACCATCAGCTATCTGATGACCGGCGACAAGCGGGCTGCGCTATTCGATACTGGCATGGGGATCGGTGACTTGAAAACGGTGACCACCGAGCTGACTCCGCTGCCCATCATCGTGCTGAATTCGCACACACACAACGATCACGTTGGCGACAATTGGCAATTTCAAACCGTCTACGGTGTGGATTCGGACTTCACCCGCACTAACGCCCGCGGTTCGCGCGCAGACGCTCAGGCCGAGATCGCTCCCGATCAGATCTGTGGCAATCTGCCCAAGGGATTTGACCCCAAAAACTATTCCACCCGCCCGTGGAAGATCACCTCCTATGTGCACGACGGGGATCGCATCGACCTCGGCGGCCGTTTGATTGAGATCCTGGCCACCCCTGGTCATACGCCGGACGCGATTTCCCTGCTCGACCGCGCAAATGGCCTGCTTTTTACCGGGGACACCTACTACCCAGCGCCCATCTGGCTTTATCGCCCGGAGACCGACTTGAACGCTTACCATTCGTCGATCACCCGGCTGGCGGCGCTGAGCCCCCAAATCACAAAGGTTTTCGGGGCGCACAACCTTCCCGTGGCGATGCCCTCGGTGTTGCCGCAGCTGGTACGCGCTCTCGACGAGATCCGATTGGGAAAAATCCGGGCTGCCCCGGCCGCCAGCGGGCGGGTCATTTACGAGGTAGGAGACATCTCCTCCTTAGTGCGCGCCCCAGAAGGCAAGCACTGACGTGATTGGCGCAGGTGTTCTCGATCAGCGCCTGCGTGGCGCGCGCAAAGGGTGTAGCCTGGCTGCCGGCGAACTGTAAGCAGGTCAAGGTTTTGCGGCGACTCAAATTAGTCACTTCCTCCCTTGCACAAAAGCAGTCCATCTGCTATAACCATTCAACCGAGAGCATTTGTGTGGCTAGCCGGGCAGTTTTTGCAACTCTCGCAGCACGTCCGGCATCTGATATCTAAAGCACTCATTTTGAGCGATTTGGTCTCGGCCACGGGATCTGTATTCGGGGACAAAGCTCCTCGAAGGGTTTAAGCGTCATTCGCAAAAACCTCCAAGTGATCTTTTCTCAAGTTTGAACGCTTCCG
>Ga0182039_10000547_pt1 | contig 19412 bp, 22 predicted proteins | sample sta12Can44000111_FD_125975 | JGI IMG/M metagenome (GOLD analysis project Ga0182039, IMG submission 125975) | Lab enrichment of tropical soil microbial communities from Luquillo Experimental Forest, Puerto Rico - statanox.12C.anox.44.000.111 | ecosystem: Environmental > Terrestrial > Soil >...
ATCCCGTCAGGACGACTTCGTGCACGCCAGACAAGTCGACATTCAATTCCTGCGTATTCTTCAACACTGTGTCCGGCCGAGCGCCGTAATTAGCGCCGGGGTTATCGCGCATCGTTGCTACCTGAAAATTTCTCGACGATTGCCTGGGCGATCGGGTAGGCGTATTCGTCGAGCACGAAGTGACCGCCGTCGAAAAATCGCAGATCGGCTGCGGGCAGAGCCTGCATCAAGGCTTCCGTAGCCGCCGGCGTGAAGAAAGGGTCGTTTCGCCCCCAGAGAATAAGCGTCTTCGGTTGCCGCTCTTTCAGATAGGCGGCCCATCTCGGATATTGCGGGAAGTTCGCGGACATATTCATCAACAGCCTAGACATGAAGGTCCGGCTCTCGGGAATCGAGAAGGCGTGGGCGTCGATCGCCCAAGCGTCGGGATTCAGGGAGTCGGGCTGGCGCGCGCCCGTCTGGTGAAGCCACTTGTCGCGAGCCTCAGAGGCCAATTTCTCTGCCGCCGCCAGCGTTTCGGGAGTTTCAGGACCGCCGACCCACTCGTAGAATTTCAGGCGTTCCGGATTCCAACCGTCCTGCGTAATCGTCACGTTTTGAATGATCAGGCCGGCGATTCGCTCAGGGTGGGCCATCGCGATGCGCAGTCCGATCGAACCGCCGATGTCATAAAGGTACAAGATGAGCTGGCCCGAAGCGTGCTGGGTGATGAACGCGTCGAAAACTTTGGCCACATCGTCGAAGGTCGGCCGCAACACGGCCGCGTCTGGCGCCTCGCTGTACCCCATGCCGGGGTAGTCCGGCGCGATAAGGTGAAACCGGTCCGCCAGAAGCGGAATGAGTTCACGGAACTCGTGGGAGGACGAGGGAAATCCGTGCAGCAGTACGATGGTCGGCTTAGACGCGTCCCCAGCCTCGCGGTAGAAAATGTTTACTCCGCTAATCGTCGCCCTGTGCGTGACTGTCTGACTTTCGCTGAATTGCTTCACTGTGTTCTCCCGTCACAGGGTCAAACGGCAGCGACCGAGGAGTATGCGATAGTAATGTCGCCCATTTCGATATCGATTAGCAGGGGCTCCTTCGTAGGCTGGTGTTCGACCTCGCGCGCATAGACTAGACGTCTTGTTGGGAAGACGATCCCATCAACGTTTCGATAATCAGAGGCGTAGTTGAATCCTGGTGGACCGCCAAGAATGTCTACATGGTAGTCATGACGCCGGAGCAGCCCATCCGGACCAAAACAAAAGATCTGTATTTTGGTGTGGCTTTTGACCGTATCGGGAAATGTGACTTTCAGACGCCGCCATGTCTCGCCGACAACCTGAATGGGGGCGATTTCCTCGCTGATAAATCCCTCGTAGGTACAGAGGAACGGTGTGTTGATGTAAGTATAGAATGCCTCTCCGCTAAAGTATGCGACGTCCATGTCATCCCATGGCGCAAATTGCTCCTGTCCACGAAACGACGCTTCGGGATCATTTCGGCTTGCAATGATACTTCCGTCCCGGCGCTTGATCTCGACGCGATTCGGCTCGAAAACGGATAGCTTGTCCTGGCCCGGGAAATCCCCAGTCACGCGCTCCCTCTTCGTCTCGACTTGAAAGATCACGTTTTTCAGGTAATCAACCTTGCGTTTGACCTTCCATGTTTCTCCTGAGACGGAGGCGGCCACGGTTACGGCTTCGACTTTGCTCCAGCGTTTCAAACCGCCGTGTGCCTCGAGAGCCAAATTCAGAAGATCATTCATCTCGGATTCCTTTCCCTTGCAGCGTTGGCAATGCCGTGATTTAAGAACTGCAGCCGCGCCGTTCACCGTTTAGGGTACTCCGTAAAAATGTAATCCTTGTGCGGCTGCGAAGCTATGCCATGCGACCCCGCACTTAGCGTCGTCGTTCTTCGGCGGCCGGTCAGCAGATTGGAATCGATGATTTTCTTCAGGTCAGGACTGTCGATGTGCATGATGTCCTCCCCGCCTTCTGGGCCGGTGCCGACTAGCAGTATCTTGCGCGACCATGCCACCGAGGGAAAATCCAAGCAAATCCACGCGTGCGAAGCCGAGTGCGTCGAGGAAGGCGAGCGCATGTGCCGCCATTCCCTGGATCGTCTCGGGGACCTTGCCGGTTGAGCGACCGATGCCCGCGTTGTCGAACAAGATGAGTTCTCGTCCGGACGCGAGAACGTCGGTGACAGCCGGATCCCAGTTGTCGAGCGTCCCCGTGAAGTGTTGCAGGCAGATGAGCGGAGGCGCGGCACCGCCGCCGAAACGGCGATATGCGTATGTTTCGTTCGCTGCTGGAAGAAACTGCGTCATCGAGGTGATATTGCTGGGACTGGCCAACGAGGTTGACATAGTCATCTACCGCCCTTTCCAAATGGTCAATTCCATCGTTCCTTGATCGACTGGTTGGCGCTTGGGGTTCAAGTCGGGTCGCCGTTTTTGCGGTGTGCCGTTATTTCTGCGGCGGAGCAGGAATCGTGAACTCCACCACTTTGCTGCAACCTGGGATCGGTTTGTGCATCGCGTCCGCCAATTCGAGCTTGACTTCGTGAGGACCCTGGGGCAGCCCGACGAGAACCACAGTTTCTCCGCTCGTGTCGACGATAGGCCATGACTAGCCATCCACCTAGTAGTGCAGGTGTCCAACGCGTGGCGATACCTCCAGGGCGGCTTTGCCGAACACAGGCACGATGCGCAGGTTTTCGGTCCTGTATTGGATGAACACCCGTCCCAAAGCCAGCTGTTCGGGAATAGGTGGATCAACGATGAGTTTCGGGGGAGCCTCATTCTGAATTGCAACCAACGGTGTCGCCCCTTTGACGTCCTTCGCGGTCTGTGCGGCGGCTGAAAGCGCGTAGAATGCGACCGCAATGGAGCTAACGGCCAAGACCCGTCTGGCATTTCCTGTGACCCTCGTGCGATTCACTATCATTTGAAACCCCCTTGCGAGTAGTTCCCCCGCGAGAAAGGTCTCACACGCGCGGCTCTGGCGCTATTGGACGAAGGTGTCGGCGATACCTTTGTATCGGTCGTCGATATGCCGGGCGAGATCTCACGGTCGAGTGCAACGCTCAGCCGAGTTGCCAAACGAGCTGATGCCGCGATCGTCAGAGTCCGCCAATCGCGGCTCATAAATGGAGGCGGGCCACTCATTAACTCCAATTCGTCAATCCAGTCCTGTGCCGAAAGTCTGGCCTGCTCCGGCCCGAACAACTCCGTTACCGCGGCGATGAATGCAGATAACTCATGCTCCGCGGGAAGGATCTGGTCGCTACAAAGAGAACTCAAAAATGATTGACTCGGCTTTCATAGTGTCCTCCTCTCAGGTGAGAGGCAGGCCTGCGACGCAGGCCTGCCTTCGCTCCAGACCGCGGGAACTAGTTCTTGCCGCAATGTTCTGCTGCTTCTTCGTTGAATGCCGCGACTCTGTGAGGTTCGGCGAGCATCGCTACGTGGCTCGTCGGAATAGCGATTGTGGTGGCATTTGTCCTTCGCGCCTCCAGCTCTTCCAAGCCCGGTGAGATAACGCGATCGTTTTCCGCAACGACAAACCAAGTTGGCTTGGTCTTCCACGGGGGATTCGCAATTGGCGCACCAAATGCAGTCGCCGACCACGGTCCTTGGGTTGCTGCCACGATCCTCTTCTTGACATCGGAAAGATCCTGAGCGAAATCGTCCACAATTCCCGCGAACGTCAATCTGGGAAACCCAACGAATCGACCCTAATTTCAGAAACAATCGGTGTCGGATTAGCGGTCGCCAGAGGCATAGCTGACTCCCCCTCGTCCGGGGCATAGGCTGCCCGACATCGAGTGTACCTGTGGGCGGCTGCGACAATTCCCCCGAAGCCGCTCTCAGGCAGCTTCATTTCCCTGACAGATCGCGTTCGCAAACCAACCAATACGAAGGTATCGCCGACACCTTCGTCCAATTGCCCCTTCTCCACATTCTGTTTCAATTCGACCGTTGAGCCGCTGCTCTTTCATCTATTCCGAGAGGCGGCCAACCGAAAGCTCAAACTTGACAATAAGGAGAATCCAAATGTCGAACCTTGCAGATTGCGGAGAAAGAGTTGAAGGGGCAGACGGTTTAAGAATTTTCTTTCGGTCGTGGCGTCCAAAAGAAAAACCTCGCGCCTTGATTGTCATCGTCCCAGGCTTCAATGCCCATAGTGGCTATTACACATGGGTGGCCCAGCAATTGGTTGCTATGGGCTTGGCCGTCTACGCTGTGGACCTGCGCGGCCGCGGAAATTCCGATGGCGAGCGTTTCTACGTCAAGGATTTCGACGACTACGTCAGCGACGTTGCGAGCGTCGTAGAGCTGGCGAAATCACGAGAACCGGGCTTGCCGCTATTTTTGCTCGGTCACAGCGCCGGTGGTGTTGTTTCCTGTCTCTACTCGCTCGAACATCAGCCGGAGATGGCCGGCCTGATCTGTGAAAGTTTCGCATTCCAACTGCCCGCGCCTGATTTTGTTCTTGCCGTCTTCAAGGGCATAAGCCACCTCGCACCGCATGCCCACATTCTCCATCTTAAGAATGAAACCTTCTCTCGCGATTCCAATGTGGTGCAGGCCCTGAACGACGATCCGCTCGTAGGCCAAGAAACTCAGCCTAGTCAGACGATGGCTGCAATGGTTCGAGCCGACGAACGGGTCAAGCAAGGGTTTCCGCTCATCACGCTGCCGGTCTTGATTCTGCACGGCACACTTGACCAGAACGCCAAGCCGGCGGGCAGCCAGCTCTTTTACGACATGGCAGGCTCCAAAGACAAGACACTGAAGCTCTACGAGGGATCCTTTCACGACCCTCTCAACGATTTAGACAAGGAAGTGGTCATGGCGGACATCAAAGGCTGGCTCAACGCCCGGCTTCCCGCCACGTTGGAAACTCGGGCCCGGACTCAGGCTGCGTCACGGTGAAAGCATATGCGAGTAACGACGAATCATCAGAACCCGCACGGCGTTCCCAATTGTGTGTCGGCTTTGTTTGACGCGTATATGCAATGTCTATGATTGTGGACATTACACTGACGCTGCGGGGGCAGAGTTTTGAGTGGGAAGCGGAAAAAGCTGCGAGTAATTTCGCGAAACATGGTGTGGCGTTCCCCGAGGCTTGTGAGGTTTTCTTCGACCCGTTCTTCCATCTGGTGCGTTGGCACTAAAGGAAAATGACCCACATCTGCTTGCCAAAAATTACCCAGTACCCGGGCAGAACACAGTCAGCTCGACCGGATTCCGCGACGAGTTCGAGTGAGGTTTGCCCGCGGGCAAATCGAAGTCGCCGTGCGAGCCGAGAAGAAAACAAACAGCTTATAAACCGCGCGCCTTCGGCGCGACTGACATTGACGACCCAGATCCCCATAGTGAAAGTTCTCCGCAAACGCTGTTCTTGATGAGGACCACTTTAACCGGGCACAAATGGATCATTCTTCGCAAGCGCCGAGGATCTGGTGGATGCCACAGCAGGAGAAGAAGCGCGGGAAGCGGCTATCGGCTATACGGAGAATGCGCGCCTTCTGTTTGTGGTGCATCTGATGCGTGCGGAGGAAACCATCCGAATCATTTCTGCACGGCCCGCTACAGCGGAAGAGAGGAAATTCTATGAGCGTGAATAAACGTTTAAAAAAGCGACTGCTAAAGGACCGTCCGATGACTTCGATAAGCATTCGGATGCCAGAAGACGTTCTTGACGATCTCAAGGAGATTGCGCCGGGACTCGGGTTCAGCGGTTATCAGGCCCTCATCCGTTTCTACATCGGCCAGTCTCTCCGGAAAGATCTCGCTCGGAAGGAAAGCGGTCCGGTTGCAATTATGGCGGAGAGTCTTCGCCGTCACGGCGTTTCCGATGCGGTCATTGAAGAGGCCGTCGCCGAGGCGATGACCAAGAACCCGTGACGCTTTTTCAGGACTCACTCCGCGTACTTGTCGGCTCTCGCTTTCTGCCTGGGTAGCTTCAATTCAATATGCCCTCGCCATACTTCGTTGATGGCGAGTGGCGCGGATTAAGTCTTTTCCCGAAGAGACACGGAACTCTCACCGGTGATCGCTCCGCTGAATCTCACTTTTGCGCACGAACCCATCAGAGATGCTCAATGGCCCGCATTCCGCAACAGAAACCGCCTTGATTTCTTCGACTGAGAACTTCGCAGAGCTCATGACCGCGGTGGCCACGTTCTTTAAACCCGTCGTTACGGCGATCCATGTTGGCATCCCGCTTAGTGCTCGCTGGGACCCTTCCGCCCTGGTCCCAACACCCGCCTTCCTTTATTCATATTCAACTGGGAACCCCTGACGACGAGTCGTGCTACCAAGAATTTGTCTGATCCGGATCGGGTAGCGGCCGTTTTCGAGCCGACTGTGAGGATTGATATTCCGGCACAGCAAAGGAAGTGGATCCCGCTCGACAGCGCTGTTGAATCGCAGCAATTCCGTTCTCATCGTCGGTCCACCTTCTGCGTTCGAGATCTACGGTACGTAGCACCCTTACACGAGAAGGCCACCGGCTTGTCGTCCCCGGTCCTCAGTAGCGCCGTCACGTTTACGGATCGTACCCCTATTGTCGGCAACATCGAGAGGGCCGGGGATAAACCGGCATGTTGCGGGGAGATGAAAGCGTAAACCAGGATGCAGGTTTGATCGGTCCTCGGCACGAACTTCCAGATTTTCATAGCAAAGGAGGGTTCGGTGCGGTGCCGAATGATCGTGAATTTCTCGCGGAACATTACGTCTAAGTCTTTGAAAATCAGTCACTCGATTTTTTGATTTCACCAAAGGAGTTCGACAAATCACGCCGTTGGACCGAAGTTGGAACCAAAGAGTGAACTGGCATCCTTTCGATGGCTGTACTAGAATGAAAATAAATATGTTGCGCGGTTCCCCGGTAGCTCAACGGTAGAGCATTCGGCTGTTAACAGAGAACTTCGAATCCAATAACTCGTTTCTCTGGCGTCAGTTAGCAGCCTTGGGACCATCCCTAAACACCTTTTTCTTGTCCCCCGATGTCCCCCAGCACAACAAGGTCGGCTGCGCACACGCGGGACCGCCTGTGGTTTAACGGCACGGTTCTTTTCGTCGGAAGCCGAGGAGGGTGCTATACCCGCGCCTGCCGCATCTAGCTGGTACAAGCAAAAGCAGGTAGTGGAGTCTTCGCGGATGCCAGAAATGTCCGGATGGCAGTACCCTGTTGCAGGGGCGTGCCGTTGAGTTCAAAACCTATACGTTGGCTTGCATATCTCGGAGGGTGGGCGCTGTTCGCGCTGTTCTTTATCAGCGAAGACGGCGGGCGGCTTGTCTACCAAGGCCGCGCCGTTCCGTGGCACGCTTACTTCGTCGTATGGCTGACGACAGCCTACGCCTGGGCTTTGCTCGCCCCGTTCGCCTGGTGGCTGGCTCGTCGAATCCCGATCGAGCGCAGAAATTGGTGGCGCGGCATCGGCTTCCACCTGCTCTTTAGCCTAGTGTTCGCTCTGGTCGAAGAAATACTGTTCGCCGCCGTTACCCCTGTCTTTGGACTACCGTGGTTCCCAAGGAGATTTCTCGCGACCTTTCGAGCGGTGGTTCCGATCGATTTCCACTTGAATGTGATCATCTATCTGCTAATTGTGGGTATCCAACACGGCGTGGGGTACTACAGAAAGCTTTTGGAGCGCGAACAACTGTCGGCGCAGCTTGAAGTACGCGCGAGACAGCTAGAAACCCAACTCGTGCAGGCAAATCTGAATGCGCTCAAGATGCAGCTGCATCCACATTTCCTTTTCAACACCTTGCACGCAATCGTCGTCTTGGTGCGGCAACACAGGACAGACGAGGCGGATCAAATGCTGACGAACTTAAGCGAACTCCTTCGCCGAACGTTGGCGGTTTGGCAAACACAAGAGGTGCCGTTGCAGCTTGAGATAGAGTTCGTAAACCTCTATCTGGACATCCAGCGCGTCAGATTTCAGGACCGGTTGACGGTCGAAATGTCTCTCTCACCTGTCACGCTCAGCGCTTTGGTCCCCAGCCTGTTGCTTCAACCTCTTGTCGAGAATGCAATCCGACACGGAGTGTCCAAGACGGACGCGCCCGTTCGAATTGAGCTAAGATCCAACCTGCGGGACTCACTGCTGGAAATACAGGTGTGCGATGACGGCCCCGGGCTTTCCGCGGAAAGCTCCGGGAATGGACTCGGGTTGACCAACACGCGGGCCCGTCTTCAGCACCTCTACGGAGAGAAGCAGTCCCTGCGCCTGGACACCGCTCCGGGAGGTGGAACTATAGCATCCGTCTTGCTTCCATATCATCCTGCGGAAGGCACCAAATGAAGGGGTTGGAACGCCACACATTGGATACTGGTGACAGGCGCGAGTCGAAGCTCGGCCTGCGTACTCTGATCGCAGACGACGAGCGTCTGGCGCGACAGGGTATCCGGATGCTCCTCGAAAAGGACTGCGAGATCAGCTCGATTGATGAGGCAAAAAGTGGAAAACGGGCGGCCGAATTGATGAAGACGGGTAATTTTGATCTGGTCTTTCTGGACGTGCAGATGCCAGAAATGGATGGCCTCTCGGTCCTGCGATGCGCAGATTTTGGCGGAGCGGTTATTTTCGTCACCGCTTACGACCAGTACGCGCTCGAAGCCTTCGACGTGAACGCCACGGATTATCTCCTAAAACCATTCACGCCGCAGCGATTCGGCCAAGCTCTCGAGCGCGCGAAGGCCCGCCTTCACAATGGTTCGCAGCGACTGGACGCTCGCATTCTCACAGCCCTCGAACAGATTGTGAACCGCCCAACGTATCTGAGTCGAATCGCGGTGCGGGTAAGCCCCGGCACCACATTTGTGGACACCAAGGATATCGACTGGCTTGGGGCTGCCGAAAACTACGTGGAGTTGCACGTAGGGCCCGCCTGCCACCTGGTGGAAGTGACGATGACAGAAATCGTGAAACGCCTCGATCCCTCCTGCTTTATTCGAATTCACCGTTCCGTTGTTGTGAATGCGGGGCGCATTCGGGCCGTGCAGCCTGCGTCCCATTCGGAATACCTTTTGACTCTTGCTTGCGGCACTCAGCTCCGCTCGGGTCGAACGTACAAGACGGCCATGCAACGGTTGGTCTCAAATAAGGCCTGACGTTCGCACCTCATACGCTCCAGTTCGTCAGCCCCACAATCCACTTCGTCAGAAAAGACTTTTACCGCCCAAACCGATTGGACCAAGCTCTGTTTATGTGGCGCCTGCTTGCCTCGTTGCTGTTCGTCTGGTCAGTGGCGGATCCACCACTGACTCAGGACTGGGTTGGAGAGTTGCAGATTGGGGCCAGCAAACGCCTTGTTCAACTCAAGATTGAGGCTGGCCACAAGCCTATAGCTGGCACTATCGCCTTCCCAGTGAGCAGCCAATCAGAAGTTTCCCTATCGGACGTTTCCGTCGACCAGAGACACGTGAAGTTCGCGTGGAAAGATGATGCTGATCGAACCTCGTTTGATGGGCGCCTCTCCGCCGGTCTGCTCTCGGGTACTGTCACCGCCGACAACAAGCAGGGAACGCTCCAACTCGCACCCACGGTGACATTGACCGCTGAGGCAGAACAGCGAGTGCTTGGTTATTACGAAATGCAACCCGGCCACATTGTGTCGGTCTTAAAGTCTCCTGTGGGTCTGGTGTATTCGGATTACACATCGGGGCAGCTTGGCGTCCTTTTTCCATCGTCACAGGACACTTTTTTTGCCGGCCCCTCGTTCCAAGTCGCAGTGCCGGTCGCCATACGTTGCCGGTTCTCCACCGATGCAGTGAAAAACCTTACCGCATTGCATTGGCAAGACGAATCGGGCGGACAGATCGGCCGGAAGCTTGACCAGCGAAGGGAAGAGGTCACGTTCAAGGATGGCGACGTCGTTCTATCCGGCACGCTGCTGCTTCCGAATAGCGAGGGGCCGCATCCGGCCATCGTCAGAATCCAGGGTGCCGGCCCGCAGACCAGACGGAACGCATTCGACGGTTGGTTTGCCTATCACGGCATTGCCTACTTGTCCTTCGACAAGAGGGGAACAGGCAAGTCTACCGGAGACTGGCGTGACGCCAGCATCTCCGATTTGGCGGACGACGTTGTTGCCGCCGTGCGTATGCTTCGGCAACGAAACGACATCGACCCTGATCAAATCGGGATTGAAGGCGATAGTGAAGGTGCATGGATTGCGCCAGTCGTCGCAGCCCGCGACCCCAAACTCAAGTTCATCGTCCTTTGGGGAGGGCCTGCAATGGATTATGTCCCAGAGCTCATGAATGAAATCGAAGAGGGTTTGAAGGCGCGAGGTTTGAGTGGTGACGACTTGCGGAAGGCGCTCGAATTCAACCGTAAGGCGCTTCAAATGTTGGCCGACGGAGCGGGGCTCAGCGACGAGGCCTGGGCCAGCTTCCAGACCTTTGTCGCTCCCTATCGCAACGAGCCTTGGTTTTCTTATGTGAGTGAACCGAAGGAGCGAGGCTGGCCCCAAAAGAAGCTTTATCTCATGGCACAGGTTAAATCATCGGACTTCTGGCGCAAGGTCGAGGTCCCGGTACTGGCGCTCTACGGCGGCAAGGATTTGAACGTGCCTGCGGCTAAAAACATCACTGCGCTGACCCATGAATTGACATCGGCTGGCAATAAGGATTTCACGATCAAGCTTTTTCCTGACGCTAACCATGATGGACTTGAAACCACCGATTCCATGCTGGACGGCGAACAAGCCCGCTATCTTAAGAGGATCGTCCCTGGCTTGGTCAGCACCCAGATGACGTGGGTGCTTTCTCATGTCACTAAAGTACGGTCCGCTGAGAAGCCTTTGTGAGATTTCGAAGATCAATACAAGAATCCTGCAGTGATAGGTTGGCTCCTTGTGCTTGTGTCTTCGGCTTGATCCTCCTGATAGCTCCTGCCTCTTCATCCGGCCAAACACTGTTTGATACATCGGAACTTCAAGCGCGGCGCAAGGCGGCTCTTGAGAAAGCTCCAGACGGCATCATTCTGCTGCGCTCATTTTCGGGATTGAAACATTGGGATGAGTCGGGTTTTCACCAGGACTCCAGTTTCTATTACTTCACAGGCCTGGCCAACGTTCACGCCGCGATTCTTGTGCTGGATGGCGCTCAGAAACAGTCATGGCTGTTTGTCGCGCCCCGACGCGGTTCGTTCGGGAGCGATTTGCATGGGTTCGATTCCATCGTCCTGGACCCAGGGCCTCCCAGCGAGGCAGAGCTGAAAATCGATCATGTCGTGTTGTGGGATCAGCTTGTTCCTTTCATCGAATCGCGCCGCAAAAGTAACCCGAAGCTGGTGCTGTATGCCGATAGCGCCGGTCAAACTGGACGCATGTCGGGCGAGAGCAGTGCTCCGCCCGGACTGGATCCGATGGAGAATTCCCACTTGGTCTGGTCGGACGTGTTGCATCGGCATTGGGCCGATCTCGAGGTCAAAGATGCCTTTGCTCTTCTCGATGAAGTACGCTCGCTGAAAAGTGCGGCGGAGTTGGTCCGTCTGCGTGAAGCGGCCGCCATAACTGAGAAAGGCTTCTGGGCTGGCGTACAGGCTATCGCTCCCGGCAGGACGCAGCGACAGGTCGAGGGCAAAGTGCTCGATGCGTGTCTGGAAGCGGGATCCGATGGCCCGTCATTGTGGCCCTGGGTGCGTTCCGGGCCAAACGCAATGGGAGATACGCTCTTTGAGGCCATGGCCGACTACCGCAACCTAGACCGGAAGATGCAGGCAGGAGAGGTGGTGCGGCTGGATGTCGGCTGCGACTACGACATGTACAAAGGAGATTTCGGGCGGACCATTCCCGTCTCCGGACATTTCAATGAGGGACAGCGCGAGACGATGGAACTACTGAACGGCGCGTATCAAGCGGGCATAGACGCCATGCGCCCGGGAAGTACTCCCAAGGACGTTTTTAGAGCGAGCTTAAGCTACATCCAACAGCACCAGGGTGGACTGAAGACTGCACTGGCGAAGGCGGCAGCTGAAGACGCGCTGAAGCATTCAGGTTTTCCACTGCACGGTCTCGGAGTGGATATGGCAGAGGGCACGCCGAAGGTTTTCCAAAAAGGCAACGTCCTTTGCTATGAGCCACTCTTTAGCGCCGGCGGCGAAGGCTTTTTTGTCGAAGACACAGTCTTGATAACCGCCGAGGGGCACGAAATTATCAACCCAGCGTTGCCCTACGCGCCGCAAGAGATCGAAAAATCGATGAACCAGAAGCCACGCTGATCAATGTTTCTCTGCGTGATCCAGCTGCGGCACACGCGCGCCGCGCTGAGGCCGAAGAAAAGAAGAAGCGTTTATGCGGAACAGAGTCTTCGTCTCTGGCACTATCGCAGCCGTAAGTCGAAAGGGCTCGGTCCAGTTACCTGCCGACATGCAGAAGCTTGACTGCTCTGGCATGACGATCACTGTAAGGCACCATTAACCTTTACCAGCGCGATGGCAATCAAGCTGGTCCTGCCGGCCGGTAGCAATCCTTGTAAGCCTAGCGTGCATCCCTGCTCTCAATCAATTGTGGCCACACGGCATGACGGAGTTGGAGAGACAGGAGAGGAGCCTTCAGGACGCGCTCCCTATAGGCATGGAACTGGAGGAAGCCCGTGACGCTCTGCATTCAAAGAGAATACAGTTAGGAGCACCGCAACCACCCATGATGTCACTCTGGCGGTTCTCGAACTCATAGCGGCGCTCTCGTCCCCTGACGTAGCCCAAAGATTCCCCACTTTGCCCGCCCCATTGGTTCACCGACCGTGTAAACGAAAAAATCTCCGCAGTCTCGGGCGGCAATGTCTTGCAGTCTCGTCAAAACCGCGTGCTCTTCACTTTCACTCTTTTTGTCAGCCGTGCCGAGAACGCCGCGCATAGTTAGGTCGATGTCCTTTGTGGTGCGTGCAGCCTTCATCCTCAGTTCCATTGCGTAGCCGCCCTTGAGCAGCCATGGCAGTTGTTTCGGGTTTCCCGCCTGAAACAGCCGAGCAAGCAAGCGGTCGAACGCGACCTGTCGACGCAGCCGTTGCAGATCGACTCCCTCTTTACTCGCGATAGCCTGAAGCCTATCCTCCAGCGCTCTTCGAAACGCCGCAGCTGTCGCGCATTTTTTCGGCTCCATCAGGCGGCCACTTTCTCGAAAGATGCCCGCAGCTGCTTGCTCTCACGTATTCGCTTCCTAGCCTCCGCAATCTCGCCTCGCCCAATAATTCCTCGCCGTAGTCCTTCCCGCAGAGCTTCCCTGAGCAGTGCAACAGGCATGTCTGCTTGAGCCACAAGGTCAAGAATCGTCCGAACCGGCCCTAAGTTCGCGGCTGATGCTTCAGTCTTGTCAGAATTTTGCCTGATTGGTCGCCGAATTCTGGACCGCAAACCGACACTTGGAGCAGCACCACCATGGAAGAGCATAATCGCTTTTACAGTTGGATGATTCCTCGCTTTACGCCAAGGACTACGGCATGCGTTCGGTCATTCGCGCTAAGCTTCGCGAGGATGCTCTTTACGTGGCCTTTGACGGTCTGCTCCGTAATCGATAGTTTATCGGCGATGAGTTTATTAGCGTTGCCGGCCGCGATCAGGGAAAGCACCTCGATCTCCCTTTGGCTCAAAGCGTCTTCGGCTGCGTGGTCAGCAAGCTGCTCGGCCACTTCGGGATGGATGCGCTTTGAGCCAGCGTGAACAGCACGGATCGTGTCCAAAAGTTCCTTCCGCACCAGTCCCTTCAATATATAAGCCTGAGCGCCAGCTTTCAGAGCTCGCTGAGCGAGTACATCGCCGCCGTAGGTGGTCAGAACAATAATCCGCGCCTGCCGGAATTCGCTACGAATGGCGATGATGGCATCTATGCCGCTCATACCCGGCATCTGTAAGTCCATCAAAGTGATATCCGGGCGATGGGACCGGAACTGGGCAACAGCTTCGTGGCCGTTGGCGGCTTGAGCAACCAGTTTCATGTCGGGTTGGTTGGCGATGAGGGCGGCGATCCCTTCGCGAAAGAAAGGGTGGTCGTCAACCGAAAGAACGCGAATGAAATCAGGACTGGCGGTCATGGGTTTCTGAGATTCCCTTTCGCATGAACCAAAATCTGGGTCGCACGGACGAGCTACCATAAGCAATCGAGGCGGGGACGCTCAACTCAATCTCCGTGCCGAGTCCCGACTTAGACCAGACTTTCACTCTTCCACCGAACTCCTTTGCGCGTTCGCGCATGCCAGGCAAGCCCCAGTGGCCGGCTCGCCGGCCTTGACCGAAAACGGTTGGATCAATACCCGTTCCGTTATCACGGACGCGCAAAAGAAACTTAGAACTCCCGTAGGTGAGTTGCGCCTCTATCTTGCGGGCTTGAGCGTGGTTGAATGCGTTGCGCAGTGCCTCACGCGCGATGCGGTAAATCTCGTCGCGCAAAATGGGATCGAGATCGCGCCGTTTGCCTTGGACAAACACCCGCAGGGGCGGCGCGAGGTTCTCTTTCTCCGGCCGGAGTTCCTCGCCGAGCGCAGTCAGCGCTTGGACCATGTCGGTGTTGACCATCGAATAGCCACGCAAGTTCTCAACCGTATCGCGTCCTTCGGCGATCACCTCGTCTCCGCGATCGAGGGCGCTTTCGAGCGCTTCAATTGCTTCCGTCGCGCGCCCAGGAAGGAGATCGCGCACTGTTTGAAGACGCAGCATCAATCCCTGGAAACCTTGCAGCAGCGAATCGTGGAGCTCGCGCGCGATGCGCGTACGCTCGGCGAGCCGTTCTTCAAAGCGCATGTTCATCTGATGCGCGAGCGCAAGCATACGCAGCCGAAAAAGGATCAAGATGGCCAGTGCCAAGAGGACCGTAGTGGCAAGCAGAAACCACCGAGTCAGCCAGAACGGGGGTGTGCCCTTGATCGTCGCCGTAGCTATAACACCGTTACCTAGGGCCGGCAGAACGCCCATTGTAGGCTGTGGATGAAAGCTAGGATCGACGAGAACGGCAGCGTACTCTGTTCCCAGATGCGTGGCGTTTCTCCACGTCAAGTCACTCTGAATCTCGGTATAAGGCCGGTCGACGCGCGGCTGTACCCACCATGGGCCCCATTTGGCGAAAAGAACAATTTGCTGGCCAGAACCAGCTCCGGTAACCCGGCCTTCGATAGTCTCCAGCTTGTCCGGACCGCCTTCGCTTGCGTGTGGAACATGGGTGAATTCAATCGAAAGACCTTGGGAGTGCTGCTTTGGATGGCAGCCATTTATCACAAGACAGAATGCAAGCAATGCTCCTGCCCGAGACGCCCTCTTCATCGGTGCAACTGCAAGGCATTTCGGCGGGTGCGTTCCGAATGCACCGCGGAAAGCTTGCCTGCGACATAGAGAGAAGCGGGCCAACGCTAACCTCTTTGGTTCCGGGCCTCTCGCCCCTGCGTTCGTATACCTAAACCTCTTGAAGCCTCTTTCATCCTACCTTCGTGTCGTCGGAATTGTCAGCTCTCGAAGGCAGAATTATTCTCGAGGTCCGTCGTCGAGATTTGTGCTTCGCGCGTACCTTGAGAATGTCAACAAACCTTGAAACCATCAATCTCAGCGAGTCAACCACAAGGAATAAAAAATTGCTTGGAACAGAGTCCATTGATGGTGTGCTCTCAGAATTCGAACCCATGTGAGGAAGGATGGTGTTTTCATAATTCTGTCTCCCCTGCGAGTTTCAAAGTGCCAATTGGGACGCGCGTTCTCGCTTCCAAGGCAATCTACAAACTGGACGAAGCCCGCACATCACGAGATAGAAGGCAGTTTTGTTACCACCCTGGGCTTTCTGCTGAGTACCTCGATAGAAGTAGCGGAGGAGGTCCGACTCCACACAAGAATTACCAATAAGCTTGGGACCTTCGGTTCCGCGGAGTTGGCACAAACGGCGTGGCGGTTGTAGGATGTGAAAGTCTCAAGGAATCGGGCATAGTCTTGCCGCTATCAATGCCTGGAACATGTCGCATTGCTGAGGATACAGTTGTCGCGCTTCTCTCCCTTCCGCAGTCTATTTGACCATCCTGCGTGCAATCAGCGGAAACTCAAGACGGTTACACGTATGACCTTAGGCTACGTCTGCCGACCAGGAGTTGTAGGCTTGTTCTTTATTTTGCCTTTGCTGGAAATCGGTTGTTCACGACCGAGTCCTCGCGGACCGACCATTGAATTCACCAGGGTGCCCCCAGCAGCAGAAGGTGGTCCGGATAGGATCGACGTTATTCAGGGACGGGTTACCGGTGCCCGCCCAGATCAACAGATCGTGTTGTATGCCAAGACGGGGAGCTGGTGGGTGCAGCCGCTCGTAAACGAGCCATTTACGGCAATTCATCCAGACTCAACATGGACGAACTCGACCCACGTAGGAACGGACTATGCTGCCCTCCTTGTTGAACCCAGCTACCGGCCGCCAGCGAGTGCAGGCGTCCTTCCACGGACGGGCGGTGGTGTGATTGCGGTGGCAATCGCGAAAGGTGGAAGTTCTGGACCCTCAGTGACCCAGACACTCACCTTCAGCGGGTATGAATGGAGAATCCGAAACGCCCCAAGCAGCCGCGGGGGCCAGAATGACTACGACGCGAGCAATGCCTGGACCGACTCTCAGGGAGCCTTGCACCTGCGGATCGCGAAACGGTTAAACGACTGGACCTGTGCCGAAGTGACGCTCACGCGCAGCTTGGGATACGGCACCTATTCCTTTCTCGTGCGAGACATCTCTCAGTTGGAGCCTGCGGCCGTCTTTACAATGTTTACGTGGGACTACGCGGGGACGGACCCAAGCCACCGCGAAATGGACATTGAGGTGTCTCGCTGGGGCGCGGATTCCGCCGACAGAAATGCGCATTACGTGATTCAGCCGTATTATGTGCCCGAAAACGCATTCCGGTTTACGATGCCCAGGGGATTGCTCGCGAACTCTTTTCGTTGGGAACCAGGGAGCATTTCATTCAAGACAGTTCGCGGGTCCGGAAAAGGTGGAAAAGAGCCTGTGGTTGCCGAACATGTCTTCACGTCGGGTGTTCCTGCTCCGGGGAGCGAGTCGGTGCGCATGAACCTGTACATTTTTCGAAATCCCTGGCACACCCTGCAACACGAAAACGAGGTTGTTATTGAGAAATTCCAATACCTCCCGTGAAGCGAGGACAAGACCTCGCTGGTCATACAAAGGGCTCCTGGCAGCTGTCGCTTTGGTGTGTTTTGCGAGTTCGGCAAATGGCCTAGGCTCAAACAAAGCAATCTCCCAATATCTACGAGACCACTGGGGCGCCGAGCAGGGATTCCCCGGAGGGCCCGTCTATGCGTTCGCCCAGACCCCAGACGGCTATCTTTGGATCGGCGCGGAGAAGGGTCTGGTTCGCTTCGATGGCGTGAGCTTTCGTCTTTTTCAGCACTCGGACACCCCCGCGCTACCTGATGGTCCGGTCCTGGGGTTGGCCGTGGACGCAGAGGGAACCTTGTGGCTGCGGCTCGGAACGACGTTGCTCCGCTATCACAACGGAATATTTGAAGATGTTGCGATGTCCCCTAGAACGCCGGATAGGATGTTCACAGCAATGTGCGCTGGCGCAAACGGGGACATTATTTTTGCCAGTAGTCGAGACGGCATAGTGCGATACAGCAAAGGTAAGCTTGAACAGATCGCTTCCGGCGCACCAGGACTGGTCATTTCAATGGCAGTGGGACCGGATGGCAAAGTGTGGATGGGTACGCAATCACAGGGCGTTGTGTATCTTGAAAATGGACGACTTGCTTGGATTACGAAAGGGGTGCCGGACCAAAAGATTAATTCGCTACTCGCTGTTACTGACCGCGAGCTGTGGGTGAGTACTGATAACGGCCTCGCGCGCTGGGACGGCAATGAATTCTCGCAGACCGAGATGTCTTCGGCGATTATACACATCCAAGCGTCAACACTGATAAGAGACAGAGATTCGAACATATGGGTGGGTGCGTCCAACGGTCTCATAAGGGTCGATCCGAGAGGGATTTCGTCGGTGCAACGGTGGGAGAAGCGGTCCGCCAAGGCAGTCAACAGCTTGTTTGAAGACCGCGAGGGGAGTCTCTGGGTGGGAACGAATGCAGGGTTGGAGCGCCTCCGCGACAGCGTGTTTACGACGTACTCTGTCAATAATGGGCTTCCTGCGGGCAGCAACGGCCCAATTTACGTCGATTCGGAAGGGCGCACATGGTTTGCCCCCGCCGAGGGCGGACTCTACTGGATGAACGATGGCCGGGTTGGAAGTGTAAAGGACGCCCGATCGGAGAAGGACGTCGTCTATTCGATCGATGGGGGCAAAGACGGTCTGTGGATAGGCTGGCAACGCGGCGGGCTAACATACCTTCACTTCAACCATGAGCGCTTCACGGCGAAGACTTATACGGAGAGAGAAGGGCTCGCACAAAACAGTGTCTACGCGGTTCACGAGAACCGAGATGGGACAGTCTGGGCAGGAACCGTTAGCGGAGGCCTGAGTTGGTTCAGCAACGACAGCTTCAAAACGCACACAACCGCGAATGGGTTGGCATCCAACGCGATCTCGACAATTTTGGAAGGTTCCGATGGGACGATGTGGTTTGGAACACCTAATGGGCTGAACGCTCTGTCCGACGGACGGTGGCGCGTATACACAAGCCGGGACGGCTTGCCGCCAGGAAATGTGAACTGCCTCCTGGAAGCCCCAGCCGGTGTCTTGTGGATTGGTACGCTTAATGGTTTAGCATTCCTGCGATCCGGAGCTATTCGTCTCCCCGGCGGCGGGCCTCAAGCATTGCGGGAACAAATCCTCGGGATGGCGTCGGACAAAAAGGGTTCAGTTTGGCTGGCAACGCCAAATCACATTCTGCAGATCGACCGGGACAAGAGTTTAAGCAATGATTTTCGTGACCAGACTGTCCGTGAATACGGCGTTGAAGACGGCTTGCGTAGCACGCATGTCGCAAAACGGCAGAAATCTGTAATCGCGGATTCGCTTGGCAGAATTTGGTTTTCTACCGAAATGGGGCTTTCCTTTGTTGATCCCAAACCGGTGAGCTTGAGCTCTGCTCCAGCTCTGGTTCACATCGAAGGGGTTGCCGCCGACGGCCGATTCTTCGCACCGGAAGGTTCCCTTCGGATCCCGGCGCCTCACCGCAAAATAACGCTGGACTATACGGCCTTGAGCTTGGCAGCTCCGGAACGAATCAGGTTCAAGTACAAGCTCGACGGATACGATCAAGATTGGAGCGACGCTACGGTCACCCGCGAGGCAGTCTACACGAACCTCCCTGCGGACAAATATCGTTTCCGGGTGATAGCCAGCAACAGCGAAGGAATGTGGAATAGCTCGGAATCCATACTGCAACTGGTCATCGAGCCTTTATTCTGGCAGACGTGGTGGTTTCGCCTCTCGATCTTGATAACCACGATAATCATGGCACTCGCATTCGTTCGCTTG
>Ga0182039_10000548_pt1 | contig 19412 bp, 17 predicted proteins | sample sta12Can44000111_FD_125975 | JGI IMG/M metagenome (GOLD analysis project Ga0182039, IMG submission 125975) | Lab enrichment of tropical soil microbial communities from Luquillo Experimental Forest, Puerto Rico - statanox.12C.anox.44.000.111 | ecosystem: Environmental > Terrestrial > Soil >...
AGGAGCTGCGGTCGGCCCGGTCACCGCAGGAACTGGTGTCGCTGGTGCGCACCTCGGCGCGCAGCGGCACCCTGGACGCCGCCACGGCCGCCCTGGTGCGGCGATCGCTGCAGTTCGGCACGCTCACCGCCGAGGAACTGATGACGCCGAGGTCCAAGATCGAAGCGTTGCAGACCGACGACACCGTTGCCGACCTGGTTGCGGCGGCCGCCAAATCAGGCTTCTCGCGCTTCCCCATCGTCGACGGTGACCTCGACGAGACCGTCGGCATCGTGCACGTCAAGCAGGTGTTTGCGGTTCCCGCGGCCGATCGCGCGCACACCCTGCTGACCACGCTCGCGCAACACGTCCCGGTGGTGCCGTCAACGCTGGACGGGGACGCGGTGATGGCCGAGATCCGTGCCAACAACCTGCAAACCGCGATGGTCGTCGACGAATACGGCGGCACGGCCGGCATCGTCACCGTCGAGGACCTGATCGAAGAGATCGTGGGTGACGTCCGCGACGAACACGACGACGCCACGCCCGACGTGGTCGCGGCCGGCGGCGGCTGGCGGGTGTCGGGCCTGCTGCGCATTGACGAGGTGGCCACCGCCACCGGATATCGAGCTCCCGAGGGGCCATACGAGACGATCGGCGGCCTGGTGCTCCGCGAGCTCGGCCACATCCCGGCGGCCGGGGAAACGGTGGAGCTGACCGCGTTGGACGCGGACGGCCTGCTCGATGCCTCGACGCTTTGGCAGGCGACGGTGGTCCGGATGGACGGTCGCCGGATCGACCTGGTCGAGTTGACCGAACAGGGCAGTCGTACCGACACCGCCGCAGGACGGGGCCACTGATGAACGACGCCCTGGGAGTGCTGCTGGCGATCCTGCTGATCGGGATGAACGCATTCTTCGTCGGCGCTGAATTCTCGCTGATCTCGGCGCGACGCGACCGCCTCGAAGCGTTAGCCGAGCAGGGCAAAGCCAGGGCAGTCACCGTTATCCGTGCCGGTGAGCAGCTCCCGGCCATGCTGGCCGGCGCGCAATTGGGCGTCACGGTCGCCTCACTGCTGCTCGGCCGGATCGGCGAGTCCGCGGTCGCCAGCCTGCTGCGCACGACGCTCGGGCTGACCGGTATGCCCCCGGCGCTGCTGCACACGTTGTCGTTAATGATCGCGCTGGCGATCGTGGTGACGCTGCATGTGCTGCTGGGCGAGATGGTGCCGAAGAACATCGCGCTGGCCGGCCCGGAGCGCACCGCGATGTTGCTGGTACCGCCGTACCTGGTCTATGTGCGCGCCGCGCGGCCGTTCATCGCGTTCTACAACAAGTGCGCCACCCTGGTGGTGCGCGCGCTGGGCGTCGAACCCAAGGGCGAACTCGACGTCACAGTCTCCACCGCCGAGCTGAGCGCGATGATCGCCGAATCGGTGTCCGAAGGGCTGTTGGATCCCGAGGAGCACACCAGGCTCACTCGGGCACTGCAGATTCGTAACCGGGTGGTCGGCGATGTGGCCGTTCCGCTAACCGATGTCCGGGCGATACCGGTGGCCGCGGCCGGCTCCGGGCCGGTGGTCGGCGCGGTCGAACAAGCCTTGGCCCAAAGTGGTTACTCCCGGTTTCCCGTGGTGGATCTCGACGGACAGTTCATCGGCTACCTGCACATCAAGGACGTGTTGATGATCGATGACGACCCCAAGACGGTGATCGATCTGGCTTTGGTGCGACCGCTGCCACGGGTTCCCAAGTCGCTGCCGCTGGCCGATGCCCTGTCGCGGATGCGCCGCAGCAACAGCCACCTGGCCTTGGTGACCGACGACGCCGGTGGTGTCGTTGCGATGGTGGCGATGGAAGATCTGGTGGAGGACCTGGTCGGCACCATGCGCGACGCGTAGTGCGACTTGCCCGGGTAGGGCCGCATGGAGCCCGTATGATCTCCAACGGCCGCCGGTCAAAAGCGGGCTGGACCTGCTGTTTGGGGGTCGGCCGGGTAACGCTTGTCAGGCTACAGGTCGGTAGGCTGGCGACAACGCCTGTTGAGGGCCAGGAAGTTGCAACTTGGCCCGTTATGGAGGAGAAACATGACTGATCGCGTGTCGGTGGGGAACTTGCGCGTCGCCCGAGTGCTCTACGACTTCGTGAACAACGAGGCTCTGCCTGGCACCGATATCGACTCGGACAGCTTCTGGGCGGGTGTCGACAAGGTCGTCGCCGACCTCACTCCGCAGAATCAGGATTTGCTGAACCGGCGCGACGTGCTGCAGGCCCAGATCGACAAGTGGCACCGGCAGCGAGTGATCGAGCCGATCGATGCCGAGGCGTACCGCGAGTTCCTCGCTGAAATCGCATATCTGCAGCCCGAACCCGGTGATTTCACCATCACCACCTCCGGTGTTGACGACGAGATCACGAAGACGGCCGGCCCGCAGCTGGTGGTTCCGGTGCTCAACGCGCGGTTTGCGCTGAACGCGGCCAACGCCCGCTGGGGTTCTCTCTACGACGCGCTGTACGGCACCGACGTCATTCCGGAGAGCGACGGCGCCGAAAAGGGATCGAGCTACAACAAGGTTCGCGGCGACAAGGTGATTGCCTACGCCCGCGGGTTCCTCGACCAGGCGGTCCCCCTCGAGTCGGGTTGGTGGGCGGATGCGACGGGCCTGAGCATCGTCGACGGCCAGCTGCGGATCGCTAGCGGTGCGGATGCCACCGGGTTGGCGAGCGCGGAGAAGTTCGTCGGGTACAGGGGAGAGCTTGGCTCGCCCAACTGGTCGGTGTTGTTGGTCAACCACGGATTGCACATCGAGATCCTCATCGACCCCGAGTCACCGATCGGCAAGACCGACGGGGCCGGCATCAAAGACGTGATCCTCGAGTCGGCGGTCACCACGATCATGGACTTCGAAGACTCCGTGACCGCCGTCGACGCCGACGATAAGGTCCTCGGCTACCGCAACTGGCTCGGGCTGAACAAGGGCGACCTGGCCGAGGAAGTCACCAAGGACGGTAAGGCCTTCACCCGGGTGCTCAACCCGGACCGCACCTACACCACGCCCGACGGGGGTGAGCTCACCCTGCCCGGCCGCAGTCTGTTGTTCGTCCGAAACGTCGGCCATTTGATGACCAACGACGCGATCGTGGACGCGGACGGCAACGAGGTGTTCGAGGGCATCATGGACGGGCTGTTCACCGGCTTGACGGCGATCCACGGGCTCAAAACCGGCGAAGCCAATGGGCCGTTGACGAACAGTCGCACCGGTTCCATCTACATCGTCAAACCCAAGATGCACGGACCCGACGAGGTCGCGTTCACCTGCGAGCTGTTCAGCCGCGTCGAAGACGTCCTAGGCCTCCCGCAGGCCACGCTGAAGGTCGGCATCATGGACGAGGAACGCCGTACCACGGTCAACCTCAAGGCCTGCATCAAGGCCGCCGCCGACCGGGTCGTGTTCATCAACACCGGCTTCCTGGACCGCACCGGTGACGAGATCCACACTTCGATGGAGGCCGGCCCGATGATCCGCAAAGGTGCGATGAAGAGCACGACGTGGATCAAGGCCTATGAGGACGCCAACGTCGACACCGGCCTCGCCGCCGGCTTCAAGGGCAAGGCTCAGATCGGTAAAGGCATGTGGGCGATGACCGAGCTGATGGCCGACATGGTCGAGCAGAAGATCGGCCAGCCGAAGGCGGGCGCCACCACTGCGTGGGTCCCTTCGCCGACGGCGGCGACCCTGCACGCGATGCACTACCACTACGTCGATGTCGGCGCCGTGCAGGAAGAGCTAGCGGGCAAGAAGCGGACCACCATTGACGAGCTGCTGACCATTCCGCTCGCCAAGGAATTGGCCTGGGCCTCAGAGGAGATCCGCGAGGAGGTGGACAACAACTGCCAGTCCATCCTCGGCTATGTGGTGCGCTGGGTCGAGCAGGGTGTCGGCTGCTCGAAGGTGCCCGATATCCACAACACGGCGCTCATGGAGGACCGCGCCACCCTGCGGATCTCCAGCCAGCTGCTGGCCAACTGGCTGCGGCACGGCGTGATCACCGAAGAGGATGTCCGGGCCAGCCTGGAGCGCATGGCCCCGATGGTGGATCAGCAGAACGCCGGCGACGCGGCCTACCGGCCGATGGCGCCGAACTTCGACGACAGCATTGCCTTCCTGGCCGCCCAGGATCTGATCTTGTGCGGCGGGCAGCAGCCCAACGGCTACACCGAGCCGATCCTGCATCGGCGGCGGCGTGAGTTCAAGGCCCGCGCCGCCGGTGACTGAAACCGGCTTGACATGCGGCAATGCGGTTGATGACTAGAATCTGCGCCGAGCACACAACGGGCCACGTGGTGGTCGGACGGAAAGGCGGCGGGCACCGGTATGGGTAGGCACAGCAAGCCCGACCCCGAAGACTCCGTCGACGAACCCTCTGACGAAGAGCTCGGCCACCTTGACGGCGGCTACCCGGATGCCGCGGAGTACCCCGGGTCGGCTCGGCCGCCGGGGGCCGATTACCGCTACGACGCGGGCGAGGAAGTCTTCCTCGCCGACGAAGGCGACTACGCGGACGAGGACGAGGACGAGGACCTCCCCGCCGAGGACACGTTCGCGGCCGGCACCTCCGACGACTATCCGGAATTTCCGCCGCGGCCGGCGGGCGCGGCGAGCGCGGAGCCCCCGCCGTCCCATCCCCCTGGCGGGCACCGGGGACTCGGCGCCTGGCGGGGCGGTCATCGCAGCGACGGGGGGCGCCGAGGGGTCAGCATCGGCGTTATCGTCGCCCTCGTCGCCGTCGTCGTGGTGGTGGGCACCGTGATCCTGTGGACCTTCTTCGGTGACGTCCTCTCCAACCGCTCGCACAGCGCCGCCGTGCGCTGCGTGAGCGGCAAAGAGACGGTCGCCGTCATTGCCGACCCGTCGATCGCCGATTCGGTGCAGCAGTTCGCGGAAAGCTACAACTCATCGGCCGGTCCGATCGGTGACCACTGCATGGTGGTGAGCGTCAAACCGGCCGGCTCCGACGCCGTCCTCGGCGGTTTTGTCGGCAAATGGCCCGCCGAATTGGGCGGCCAGCCGGCATTGTGGCTCCCTGGCAGCTCGATCTCCGCGGCCCGGCTCGCCGCGGCCGCCGGTCAGAAAACGATCACCGACAGCCGTTCCCTGGTGACGTCGCCGGTGATGCTCGCCGTCCGGCCGGAACTCCAACCGGCCCTGGCTAACCAGAATTGGGCGGCGCTACCCGGCCTGCAAACCAACCCGAACGCGTTAGCCGGTTTCAACTTGCCGACGTGGGGATCGCTGCGACTGGCTCTGCCGATGAGCGGCAACGGTGACGCATCGTTTCTGGCCGGGGAGGCGGTGGCGGTCGCGTCGGTACCCGCGGGCGCACCGGCGACCCAGGGCACCGGTGCAGTGCGCACGCTGCTGGGCGCCCAACCCAAGTTGGCGGATAACTCGCTGGCGGAGGCGATGAACGCGCTGCTCAAGCCCGGCGACGTGGCGACCGCACCGGTGCACGCGGTAGTCACGACCGAGCAGCAGGTGTTCCAGCGCGGCCAGTCACTGTCGGATCCCAAGAGCACGCTGGGTTCCTGGCTGCCGCCCGGGCCGGCGCCTGTCGCCGACTATCCCACGGTGCTGCTCAGCGGGTCATGGCTGACACAGGAGCAGACCTCGGCGGCCAGCGAGTTCCCCCGCTTCATGCACAAGCCCGAGCAACTGGCGAAGCTGGCCAAGGCCGGCTTCCGGGTTAACGGGGTCAAACCCCCGAGCAGCCAGGTCACCAGTTTCGCGGCGCTGCCCTCCGCCCTGTCGGTGGGCGACGATGCCATGCGCGCCACGCTCGCCGAAGCCATGGCCGCCCCGTCGAGCGGACTGGCCGCGACCATCATGCTCGACCAGTCGATGCCCACCCAGGAAGGCGGGAAAACCCGGCTGGCCAACGTGGTTGCGGCGCTCGACGGCAAGGTCAAATCGCTGCCGCCCACCGCTGTCCTGGGGCTTTGGACTTTCGACGGCCACGAAGGTCGCCCCGAGGTGACGCGCGGGCCGCTGGCCGACCCCGTCAACGGTCAGCCGCGCTCGGCGGCAATTGCGGCCGCGCTGGACAAGCAGTATTCGTCGGCCGGCGGTGCGGTGTCGTTTACCACCCTGCGGCTGCTCTACCAGGAGATCCAGGCCAATTACCGTGCCGGCCAAACGAATTCGATACTGGTGATCACGGCTGGGCCGCACACCGACCAAACTCTGGACGGGCCGGGATTGCAGGATTTCATCCGCAAAGCCGCCGACCCGGCCAAGCCGATCGTGGTCAATGTCATCGACTTCGGCGCTGACCCGGACCGGGCAACGTGGGAAGCCGTCGCCCAGCTCAGCGGCGGTGGCTACCAGAACCTCGCCACCTCGGCCTCCCCCGACCTCGGCACGGCGATCAACACGTTTTTGGGCTAAAAGCCGCCCGGCTCGACCCCTCGCGAGCGTAACGCCACGGCGAAAAAGCAGGCCGAAACTCGCAGTGGCGTTACGCTCGCGAGCCGGCCTGAAAACCCCGCCCTCAGCCGCCAGCTCGGAGGTGTCACGCCCGGCACATACGATCGTGGGCGTTACCGAAGGAGCGCTATGAACATCGATTTCACCCCGGATCCCCAGCTGTATCCGTTCCAGTCGCGCTGGTTCGACAGCTCGCAGGGACGCATTCATTACATCGACGAGGGCGACGGCCCGCCGCTGCTGTTGTGCCACGGCAACCCGACCTGGAGCTTCCTGTATCGCAATATCGTCGTCGCGCTGCGTGACCGGTTCCGTTGCATCGCACCGGATTACCTCGGTTTCGGGCTGTCGGAGCGGCCGTCGGGATTCGGCTACAAGATCGACGAGCACGCCCAGGTGGTCGGCGAGTTCGTCGATCACCTCGGCCTCGACGGCTACCTGACGATGGGCCAGGACTGGGGCGGACCGATTGGGATGGCGGTCGCAGTTGAACGTGCCGAGCGGGTGCGCGGGGTCATCTTGGGCAACACCTGGTTCTGGAAGACGGACGAGTTGACGGCGAAGATCTTCAGCCGGGTGATGGGCAGCCCGCCGATGCAGTGGGCGATCCTGCAGCGCAATTTCTTTGTCGAGCGGCTGATTCCCGCGGGCACCGAGCGCCGGCCCAGCGCCGTGGTGATGGAGCACTACCGGGCCGTGCAGCCCAACCCCGAGGCGCGGCGGGGCGTGGCCGAGATGCCCAAACAGATCCTGGGCGCCGAACCCTTGCTGTCGCGGCTGGGCCGGGAGGTGCCGGCCAGGCTGGGTGCCAAGCCCGCGCTATTCGTCTGGGGCATGAAGGATTTCGCCTTCCGCCCCGGCCCGACGCTCCCCCGGATGCGCGCGGCATTCCCTGACCACGTCATCGTCGAGCTGCCCGAGGCCAAGCATTTCATCCAGGAGGATGCGCCCGAACAGATCGCCGCGGCGATCATCGAGCGCTTCGGCTGACGGAATTCGGACTGCTCAGCTCGGTCAGCCCGTGTCCCGATGATTCCAGAGCCCTCGGCGAGTCAGAACCATTGTCCTACTCGTGTTCACACGGAGGTTCGAATGCCCGCAGTTTCCTCACGACACGCGATATGGTCGATGGTCCACGCCGAGCGCGCTGCCCTTGCCGATGATCTTGCCGGACTCGACCGGGACCAGTGGCGCCAGCCTTCGCTGTGCGGGCGGTGGACCGTCGAGGAGGTCGTCGCCCACCTGACTGCGGCGGCGAGTATCGGCAGGCTGCGGTGGATCGCCAGTGTTGTGGGCGCCCGGTTCAATTTCGACCTCCACAACGACCGACGTCTGGCGGAGCATCGCGGCGGGAACCCCGCCGAGACCCTCGAGCGGTTCCGTCGCGTGATTAGCAGCACGGCGGCGCCGTCCGGACACACCGCGGCATGGCTGGGTGAGGTGGTTGTGCACGGTCAGGATATCCGGCGGCCCCTGGGACTCGTTCGCACACCCGCGATCGATGTCGTCACCACGGTCGCGCGGTTCTACGCGTCCCGGGACTTCGCCGTGCCTAGCCGCAGCGCAACCGCCGGTCTGCGCTTGCAGGCTAGTGATGGTCCTTTCGCCAGCGGTTCCGGCGCCCTGGTGCACGGAACAACACTGGCTTTAATCATGGCGATGGCCGGCCGGCCAACCTACTGCGACGACCTGACCGGGCCGGGCCTGCCGATCATGCGAGGGCGCTGCAATCCCACCAATTAACCCGCCAAAAGCGCTCCGGCAGCCGAGTTCCGAATGCACGCAAACTGGCTTGCGGCTGCTGGCTGCCATCTATGGGGAGTGACGTGGGCAGGGAGTGAGGCCACCACCTACGGATCTCATTGACGCGCTGCTGGCTGGCGCCGCGAGCTGACCCTACGTCCACCAGGATCTAGGCCAGCGCGCAGACGGTGGCGATGCGGTTAGCCCATTCCTGCGTATCGCCGTTGCGATGTGGTAGCGAAGTCTCATTCGCCACGTTACCTGGGATCGGTAGCGGCAGGTCGGGGCTAGCGTGCGCCCATGGACCCGGTGAACCTGACCTATCCCGTCGAGCAGCGGATAGATCTAAGTCAAATTCCTCCTGCCCTTTCTTTTCTCTGGCATCTGGTCATTCACCACCCCGTGGTATCCGCAATTGTCGTCGGAGCCTGGGTGCTTTACTCCGTGTGGGCCTACAAGTGGTCGAAGCGACAGCCGCACGAGCCAAAAGATGAAAGGGCCACACTGAGAGGAACCGCGCAGGTTCTATCGTTTAAAAAGACCAGGGGCGAGGCATGGAATGCAGGCTATTTGTTTCTTCCCGCCATTTACGTTCGCGAGCCGAGAAAGACGCGGCGCTATTTGTGCATAATCAAACTGGCAGTGCATATCCCTGGTCGCGAACAGTGCGTGACCGTCGTGAGAAAACTTCTCGGACCCGCCGAGCGAGCCGCCGTGGAGCCCGGCAAGATTGTCCAGGTGCGGGTTGATCCCGACGACGACCCGAAAAATGTTCGGATCGATTTCAACCAGCCGATCACTGGGCCGGCCCAGCTTTCGGCATAGAGTCCCGACCATCATCGCCACCAGCCGGAACATTTTCCAGCGTCGGCGCGGTCAACGCGATGGCGTTGGCGCAGCCGTGCTGTTTTCGGCGGTGAAACCTCCCCTCCCTGTTGGTTCGGTGCCCAAACGATGCCCACATTTTGCCCAAAGTCACAGATAACTAGCGTGATTTGTAGGGATGTCTTTTTGCTAGCTTAGCTATACTGTCGGGGAGTATTTGCAGGTAGCTGAATAGGGTTCGAGTTCCTCCGCCGCCGACGCCGGTCCGTACGGAATCGCCTGAGATGTCGTAGCGGTCGCGCTAAACGAACGCCTCCACCGGCGGACACGAACAGACCAGGTTGCGGTCCCCGTAGGCGCCGTCGATGCGGCGCACCGGCGGCCACACCTTGGGCCGGAAGTCCTTGCCCAGCGGATAGGCCGCCTCTTCTCGGGTGTACGGGTGATCCCAATCCGGGACCAGCAAGCACTCAGCGGTGTGCGGGGCGGCCCGTAGCGGATTGTCGTCGGCTGGCCACTCCCCCGCGCCGACGCGGTCGATCTCGCGGCGGATGGCGATCATGGCCTCGCAGAAGGCATCGACTTCGGTCAGGCTCTCGCTCTCGGTGGGCTCCACCATCAGCGTGCCGGCCACCGGGAAGCTCATCGTCGGCGCGTGGAATCCGTAGTCCGCCAGGCGTTTTGCGACATCGTCGACCGTCACCCCGGTCGACTTGGTGATCCCGCGCAGGTCCAGGATGCACTCGTGGGCGACCATGCCGTTCTCGCCGGTGTAGAGCACCGGGAAGTACTCGTCGAGGCGTCGCGCGATGTAGTTGGCCGAGGCGATGGCGGTCAGCGACGCCGCCCGCAGGCCGTCGGCGCCCATCATCCTGATGTAGGCCCAGGTGATCGGCAGGATCGAGGCCGACCCGTAGGGCGCCGACGACACCGGATGTCCCTGGGGTAGCTCCGGGGCATATGGGTGACCGGGCAGGAACGGGGTCAGGTGCGAACGCACTGCCACCGGCCCGACGCCCGGCCCACCGCCGCCGTGCGGGATGCAGAACGTCTTGTGGAGGTTCAGGTGGCTGACGTCGCCGCCGAACTTCCCCGGCCTGGCGAGGCCGACCAGCGCGTTGAGGTTGGCACCGTCGATGTAGACCTGGCCGCCGGCGTCGTGTACCGCCGCGCAAATCTCGGCGATATCGTGCTCGTACACGCCGTGGGTAGACGGATAGGTGATCATCAGCGCCGCTAGCCGGTCCGCATGCTCGGCCACCTTGGCGCGTAGATCGTCGAGGTCGACGTCGCCGTTGTCGCGGCAGGCCACCACGGCCACCCGCAGCCCGGCCAACGCTGCCGACGCGGCGTTGGTGCCGTGCGCACTGGACGGGATCAGGCAGATATCGCGGTGTGGCTCGCCCCGGCTGGCGTGGTAGTCGTGGATCGCCAACAGCCCGGCATACTCGCCCTGCGAGCCGGCGTTGGGTTGCAGCGAAACGGCGTCGTAGCCGGTGATCTGCACCAGCCAGCTCTCCAGGTCGGCGATGAGACGGCGCAGTCCGACGGTGTCGGATGCCGGGGCGAACGGGTGCTGGCGGGCGAATTCCGGCCAGGTGATGGGTTCCATCTCGGCGGCGGCGTTGAGCTTCATCGTGCAGGAGCCGAGCGGAATCATGCTGCGGTCCAAGGCAATATCCTTGTCGGCCAGCATGCGCAGGTAGCGCATCATCGCCGTTTCGGTGCGGTATTGGGTGAACGCGGGATGGGTCAGGAACTTCGATGTGCGCGTCGCGATGTCGACCCGGCCCGGTTTGGTGGGCGCCACGCCGAACGCGTCGATGACCGCCGCCACGTGGTCGTCAGTGGTGGCTTCGTCGCAGGCCACCGAGACGTGGTCGTCGTCCACCTGCCACAGGTTGATGCCCTTCGTCTTGGCCGCGGCCACCACCTCGCGCGCGCGCCCCGGCACGTGGGCCAACACGGTGTCGAAATACCTGTCGTGCACCAGCGCGTCGCCCAATGCGGCGGCGAGGGTCTCGGCGTGGGAGTGCACGCGGCGGGCGATCGCGGTAAGCCCGTCGGCGCCGTGGTAGCCGGCGTACATCGCGGCCATCACCGCCAGCAGCACCTGCGCGGTGCAGATGTTGCTGGTCGCCTTGTCGCGACGGATGTGCTGCTCGCGGGTCTGCAGCGCCAACCGGTAGGCGGGCGAACCGTCGGCATCCAGCGACACGCCGACCAGCCGTCCCGGCAACTGACGGGCGTGCTTGGTGTGCACCGCCAGGTAGCCGGCGTGCGGGCCGCCGAATCCCATTGGTACACCGAATCTTTGGGTGGTGCCGAAGGCGACGTCGGCGCCAATGTCACCGGGCGGTGCGATCAGCGTCAGGGCCAACAGGTCGGCGCCGATGGCGACCAGGGCGCCCCGGTCGTGCGCCTGCCCCACCAAGGCGGCCCAGTCGGTGAGCCGGCCGCTCGCGCCGGGCAGCTGGGTGATGACGCCGAAGAAGTCACCGTCCGGCAGGCCGTCTCGCAAGTCAGCGGTGACGATCTCGATGCCCAAGGGCTTGGCCCGCGTGGCTAGTACCGCCGCGGTCTGGGCGTATACATCGGCGTCCACGGCGAGCCGGTTCGTCGTGCCACGAGCTGCACGGTGCATCAGCGTCATCGCCTCGGCGGCGGCGGTGCCCTCGTCGAGCATCGACGCGTTGGCGACCTCGAGGCCGGTGAGGTCGGCCACCATCGTCTGAAAATTCAGCAGCGCTTCCAGCCGGCCCTGGCTGATCTCGGGTTGGTAGGGCGTGTATGCGGTGTACCAGGCGGGGTTCTCCATGATGTTGCGCAACAACACCGGGGGCGTGAGCGTGTCGTAGTAGCCCTGCCCGATCATCGACACGGCGACGGTGTTGGCGTCGGCCAGCGCCCGCAGCTCGGCCAGCGCCTCGGTCTCGCCGGCGGCCGGCGGCAACTTGTCCAGACCCGGCGCGGCGTCGCCGTTGGCGCGCTTGTCGAGGATCCCAGTCGGGACCGCCTTGGATGCGAGCTCCTCGAACGAGTCGATGCCGATGACGGCGAGCATGGCCGCCACGGCCTGGCTGTCGGGGCCGATGTGCCGGGCCGCGAAGGTTGATTGGTCGGTCACTGGCGAACTCCTGAGGTCGAGGGACTAGCGGCCCTCTCCCTCTGTCTTCACCCGTTCGCCAGGCGCCTGAGAGATTCGGCGCCGCGTGCCGTCTCGGCGCCTTTCCCCATCGGCGGGTGTGGACCGTTACCGATCTCCACCGCTTTCCAGAGGCATCGTTATCTCGCGCGGTCCGGGTGCCTGAGAGGTTGACGGAGAGGTGTTGCTCCTTCGGCGTCCGTGACTGGCGGTCACAGAACTCTCCCGCTCGAGTTCGATGCTCAGCCCAGTTTACCCGGCCGGTTCACGTCCGGACGCATGCAATGCCGGGGCGCGCGGTCAGCCGATCTTGCGGTCGCGATGCTTGCGCCGAGAGGCCAGCTCGTCTTCGGGGCTCGCAATCGATTCGCCGCCGTCGGCGCGCTCACCGTGGAAGTCGGCGATGACGCCGGTCAGCTCGCGCATGGCGCCCGATACGGCGATGCCGAACACGCCCTGCCCGCCCTGCAGCAGGTCGACAACCTCTTCGGCCGACGTGCACTCGTAAACCGTCGTGCCGTCGGAGAACAGGGTGATGTTGGCCAGATCTTGGACGCCGCGCTGGCGCAGATGGTCGACCGCAACGCGGATGTTGTGCAGCGAGATACCGGTGTCCAGCAACCGCTTGACGATCTTGAGAACCAGGATGTCCTTGAACGAGTAGAGCCGCTGGCTGCCCGAGCCTGCCGCGCTGCGGATCGACGGGACCACCAGCGACGTGCGGGCCCAGTAGTCCAGCTGCCGGTACGTGATTCCGGCGATCTGGCAGGCGCTCGGCCCGCGGTAGCCGACCAGCTCATCGGGCACGGAATCGTCGGGGAACAGCCCGGGTTGCACGGGACCGCTCGGTGCGGTGACGTTGGAGTCACTGCTCGCGGCGTTCGCGTGGTCGGCTAGGTCCAGTTGCTCTTGACGTGGCTGCTCGCTCACGGTGGTTCCTCTCGCCGATCGCGCTTCGTCTCTAGCTGCGTCCCTGGCTGCACCGCAGCCACGTTTATTCAGGCCCGAGTGCTAGAGAGCTTACGCTTTTCGATAGCTGTCGTGCCTTAAGTCGTAATCAAAGTATGGCCGCCGCACGCCTAACTGGGGGTGCTATCCGCCAGCGTGTCGACATCAAGTGCCAGATGAGATACGTCCGTAATGTCGATCTCCAGCGTAGTGGGTTCGCACCCGCGCGCCGAACAGTCCCCCGCAAGCGGGAGGTACCCCCAGCAGAATCGCATCGTCAGGGCAGAGATCGTGCGATTCGCCGAGGGCTAGGTGGCCTTGAAATCGTCGGGCGACACGCTGTCGAGAAACTCCTTGAACTTCTCCACCTCGTCCTCACGGACGGCGGTGTTGGCCTCCTCGTCGCTCTCGTCAGGGATGAGCAGCCCGGCCTGGGCAAGCACGGCTTCCTCGACGTAGATCGGAACGCCGACCCGCAGTGCTATCGCCACTGAATCCGAGGGGCGCGCCGATACCGTGATGTTTCGGTCGAAGACCAGGTCAGCGTAAAAAGTGCCTTCCTGGAGATCGACGATGCGCACCTCTTTCAGCGAATGCCCAAGCGCCGCAATGAGATCCCTGATCAAGTCATGCGTCAACGGGCGAGGCGGTTCAACACCTTGCTGCTCAAGGGCGATGGCAGCGGCCTCGGACTGACCGATCCAAATTGGCAGGTATCGGTCACCGTTGGCCTCGCGAAGCAACAGCACCGGCTGGTTCTGCGGCTGCTCTACGCGAATGCCGACAACACGAACTTCACCCATTTGCGTCTGCCCTCCGCACATGCCGCGATGGTCTCACTCACAGTAGGCGCGACGACGCGGTCGAACATCATGTCTCTCCACGCCGCCGAACACCAAGCTGTCCAACGAAGTCTAATCCTCAGCGGTGCAGAACGTCGCGAACCGCAGACTTGACCAACGACGTGTGCAGCGTGATGGCGAGTGCTGCCACCTCACGGGCCAGGTCATCGGCACGATCCCGGGCGCCGGCCTTGCCCGCCTTGACCACCGGCCCGGCGATTTGGGCGATCAGATCCGATTGCCTGTCGGCCGCCGAGCGGAAGGCGCGCAGATGCCGCGGCTCGACGCCGTATTCGGACAGCGCCCGCGCGCACTGCAGGATCACGACGGCGTGTTCGTCGAAGAAACCGCCCGCGCCGGTGGTGATCACCCCGGCTCTGAGCAGCGCCGTTAGCAGTTCGTCGTCCACTCCCGAGCGCTCCAGGAGGTCTTCTCGACTCAGCCGGACGCGGGTGGGAGCCACCGCCGCCGCGGCGGATCCGACCCCGGAGCCAGCCTCGGCGGCGACACCCACCTCCCCGTTGGCCGCTACCGGAACCAATCGCGGTACACCGTAAGGCGATCCGATCGGGGGAAGTTCACCGTCGGGCTGGGCGTCCAGCTGTGCCCTGATCACCTTCAGCGGTAGGTAGTGATCACGCTGGGCGGTGAGGATGAAGCGCAGCCGTGCGCAGTCGTATGCGGTGAACCTCCGGTAACCCGACGCGGCGCGCCGCGGCGTCACCAGTCCCTCAGCCTCCAAGAAACGAATCTTGGAAATTGTGACATCGGGGAAATCCGGCCTCAACAGGTCCAAGACCGTCCCGATCGACATCCCGGCAAGCGCCGGGCTATCGGGTGCGCTCACTAGCCTCCGGATCCTCCGTTTTCGTCACCTTGCTTGGGCCCGGTCAAGAACACCAAGCGGAACTTGCCGATCTGCACTTCGTCACCGTTCGCGAGCACCGCGGAATCCACGGGCTCACGGTTGACGTAGGTGCCGTTGAGGCTACCGACGTCGACGACGTGGAATTCGTTACTCTCCAACCTGAATTCGGCGTGGCGACGGCTGACGGTGACGTCATCGAGGAAGATGTCGCTGTCGGGATGCCGGCCGGCGGACGTGATGGGTTGGTCGAGCAGAAACCGCGATCCCGCGTTCGGTCCCCGTTTGACGACCAGCAGCGCCGAGCCGGCCGGGAGTCCTTCGACCCCGGATACCGCGGTCTCGGTCCCCGCTTGGGCGGGCGCGTCCAGTTCGTTGAGGAAGTCGGCACGGAAGACGGAAGTCGTCTCCACGGTGACTTCGTCAGAAGTCTGGTCCTTGTCCATGTCCGTCACCCGCTGCTCCTCACTGGCCGCTGTGGCGTTATCTGACCCGGCCGTTTGGCCGGTTTCCCGTCGGTTTCTTCGCCCCGTGCTGGCGATTACCGCCTTCTAATTCTGATGTGTCGACGTTACCGCGCACTAGTCCGGAATGTGCCCCCCACCGGATGATATGCAGCCCGATTGTCGGGCTACCGCCCCACGCGGGTGGGGATGGCGTCCACTCGTGATGGCCCGCGGGGCTGGCAGGCACATTAGCAATCGTCATTCGGCCAGCGTTCCGCGGTAGGCCTCAGCGTCCAGCAGCGTCGAAATGGTTGCCTCGAGCTCGTCGGCATCCGAAACCTGCACGTCCAGCAACCAGCCTGCCCCGTACGGGTCGGAGTTGACCAGCTGCGGACTGTCGTCCAGATCGCCGTTGACCGCAGATACCGTGCCCGAGACCGGCGCAAACAGGTCCGACACCGATTTCGTCGATTCAACCTCGCCGAAGGATTCCCCCGCGGTCACCTCGCTGCCCACGTCGGGCAGCTGAACGAAAACGACATCGCCCAGTGCGGACTGCGCAAAGTCTGTGATTCCGACCCGCACGGTGTCGTCCCCGCTTCGTCGAACCCACTCATGTTCGGCGGTGTAACGCAGATCGGCCGGGATATCGCTCACTGGTGATCCTGTTCGGGTCTCGGTTGGTCACTTGACGGGCTGAGCGTATTGGTGCGGTTTCGGTTGTCGCAAGGTGGTCACGTCCACGCGGTCGGCCTGTTGTACCGACATCCGCGCGCCGACCCGCTTGATGCTGTCCTCCGCGCCGCCGGGAATGTTCATGGCCGCGGCCAGCGTGGGCGGATCGCCAATCGCCAGAATCGAATACGGCGGCGAGAGCGTCTTGGTGTCGACAGTCAACGCGCCAGGCGTACCCACTATCCAGGTATCGACACCTACCCGCACCGACTGGTGCGCATCGTTGATCGCGATCGCTTCGGCGCCGGCGGCGCGCAACTCGTTTATCACGTCGAGCATCACTTCCGGTGACACCCCGGGCCCCGGGTCCTCGATCTTGAGGGTGACGCCCGGCCCGGTGGCGCCCACGGAGCCGGCCAGTATCGACAGCGCAGCCAGCCTGGCCTGGGCGCTTTGGATGGCGGCCTGATCTGTGTTGCCTGAGGCCTGCAGCGAATTCAGTGTGTTCTGAAGTTCGCTAACTTCGGTGTTGAGTGTGGCCTGGCGCTGGCGCAGCGAATCCAACAGCACCAACAGGTCTGCGGGGCGCGCCGTATCCAGCGAATCACCCGACTTGTTCTGGCGGACCTGGGTGACGATGGCGATCCCCAAGACCAGACACAACAGGACCGCCAGCGCGCCGAAGACCGGACGGGAGCGACCGCCGCGCAGCAGTGCGGACAACCCCGTGCGCTGAACCGATCCGATCTCGGGGCGCGGCGTGTGCGCCGGCAGTTCGTGCCGGCCGCGCTGCGCACCGTCGTTCGCCTTCGAGGCGGCGCGGTCGTCCGGGTCGTCCTGGCTCACGCTGACCTCATCTCCGTCAGGCCCCGAACAGCCGACGCCGCAGCGCCGCGGCATTGCCGAAGATCCGGATACCCAACACAACGATGATGGCGGTGGACAACTGCGTGCCAACGCCCAGTTGGTCCCCGACGTAGACGATCAGCGCGGCCACGCAGACGTTGAACACGAACGAAACCACGAAGACCTTGGGGTCAAAGATCCGTTCGAGGTAAGCACGCAGCCCACCGAACACCGCGTCCAGCGCAGCCACCACCGCGATCGGCAAATAGGGCTGGATGACCTCCGGGACGGCGGGGTGAAAGACCAAGCCCAGCACGATGCCCACCGCAAGCGCCGCGATACCGATCATGCTCGGTTTCCCGTCCGCTTCTCTCTCAGGGGCGTCCGTCTCACGAGCTTTGTCACCTAGGGCCCAATCTGTTTGGCGAACTTGACATCCCGGATCGATCCGGCGGGCAGCGAAAGACCGTCGGCGACATTCAGGGTGATGGCGACGCCGTAGGTGGCCTCGAGCAGCCGAAGACGCTGTAGGCCCGGGCTGTGATCGAAGACGTCTCGCATCGCGTGCGGCGGCCCGACGGCGAGGATCGTGTACGGGCTGCCGGTCGGGTTGTTGTCGACCAGGATCGCGCCGCCGGCTTGGCGGATGGTCACGTTTGGACCGATCCGGACGCCACCGACCGAGATTGCTTCGGCGCCGCTCGCCCACAACGAGTTGACGACCAGCTGCAGATCACGGTCCAGGATGATTTGCCTGCTGCCGTTGACCCGCTGCTTGGACACGTCGGAAAGATTCGGGCTGACACCGGGATCCGTGATAGTGACCGTCAGGCCGGGGCCGACGACCGGTCTGCTCGCCGCCGCCAGGCTGAGCGCGTCGAGACGGGACAGCAGCCGCTGCCCCTCGGCGTCGTCTGCCAGCGCGTGTCGCTGCACGTCGTCTACTCGAGTCGACAGCGCGCTGCGCTGCCGGCCCAGGTTGGCCGCATCGGATTCCGTCGAACGCACGCTTCGCACCAGCAGCTGCTGCGCGCTGCGCAAACCTGGAGCAACCGAGCGGGCCTGCGCGACCGCGGCGGCAAATACCGTGGCGATCAGCAGCGCCGCCAGGGCCTGCCAGAGCCAGCCGAAGGAGCGTTCCCCTGCGCCCTGTGGTGTGGCAGAGCCGCTACGTTTGGCGGCTGCGGCGGCGTAACCGGGGTCCAGGTGCTCCGACAGCAACACGCGCAGCAGGGACGGCACCGGGAGCAGCATTGGCCGGCTCGCCTCGTGGGCGCTACGGCCGGCATTGGGGTCATAGCCGCCGAGCAGGCGGTCCGCGTCAGCCATGCTCACCTCCTTTGGGTGCGACCGGCTGCCGGGCAACGTCTTTCACCTTGGGCATTCGGCGCACGACCAACGTCATCTGCACCGCATACAGCACAAACGCCCACAGGTACATATACAGACCCCAGCCCAAAAAGCCCCAGCCGCAGGCCCCGATGATGCGGCTCCACAACGCGTCCCAGCTGCCCAACAGGACCAGCGGAAAGCCTGACATCAAGGCGAAGGTCGCGGCCTTGCCCACGTAGGTCACCGGCAGCGCCGACAGTCCGCGACTCCGAAGCACCGGCAGGGTCGCCGCCAGCAGCACGTCGCGCACCAGCAGCGTGATGACGAACCACCACGGCACGATTCCATCGATTGCCATCACGATGGGCACGGCGACCATGTAGAGGCGGTCCACCGCCGGGTCAAGCAGAACGCCCAACCGCGAGGACTGGTTCAACGACCGGGCAATCTTGCCGTCAGCCCAGTCGGAGGCCCCGCTGAACATCAGAATCGCGACCGCCCAGCCGTTGGCGTGTGCGAACAGCAGCGCGTATGCGAACACCGGGATGAGCACCAGACGGATGGCGCTCAGGGCGTTGGGCACTGTGAGCACCCGGTCGGGCGGAGACACGTGCTCCATGAGCCGTGACCTTATCCCTGCGACGAAGGGGTCCGCACGACGGACCTGAGACCGTACGCAACGCCACCGTGGTTTTAGCGGAACACCCCGGGCAGGCTCAGGGTCGACAGCGTGTCATCCGACAGTGGGTTGTCGTTGACCATGTATGTCCACGTCGACGTCGGTCGCGCCAGCTTGGACAGGTCCAGCCCCGGCTCCTCCTCGAGCACGTTTGCGGTTTCGAACGTCTGTTGAGCCGCCTCGATCGCGTCGGCGGCGAGCGACGCGAACGCGTCGACGGCCAACCGGTGGAACTCGTCCAGCGGATTCTGCCGGCCCAGCGCGCGCAGGTGGATGCTTTCGCGGATGTCGGCCAGGTACGCCAGATGATCCGCCCAGCCGCGGTCGAGGTGATACAGCATGATCAGCCGGCAGATCTTCTCGAGCCGTTCTTCCGACAAGTCGTCAGCCAGCTCCTCGTACCGCTTCGGCGCCAGCTCGGCGAGTTCCTCGCGCGCGGTTGCGGTGCGCAGCAACGTGTTTCGCCGATCGACGATGATGGCGCGCTGCTGGGCGATCAACTGGTTGTAGCGCCAGGTGTTCGCGTGGACGTCCAGCATCCGGCCCTCGGCGACGCGCTGGGCATGGTCGAGCATCCCCGCCGCCTTGGGGCTGACGATCCGG
>Ga0182039_10000552_pt1 | contig 19374 bp, 14 predicted proteins | sample sta12Can44000111_FD_125975 | JGI IMG/M metagenome (GOLD analysis project Ga0182039, IMG submission 125975) | Lab enrichment of tropical soil microbial communities from Luquillo Experimental Forest, Puerto Rico - statanox.12C.anox.44.000.111 | ecosystem: Environmental > Terrestrial > Soil >...
CACGAACATGCGGAGCCAGCGGCAACTTCGCGGGATCGGGCGGCGCCATCGTGGGGGCGTATCAGAGCGAGACGGCCTTCGAGCGCCTCAAGGCGAGCCTGGCGGCAATCGGCTCTCGCACGATCAAGCCGCAAGTGTCCGATTGCCGCAAGGAGGCATGAAGGACTCCACTTGGCGGCCTCAGAACAACAGCTTCGCGGCCAGCTGGATGTTGCGCGGCAGGTTCGATTGGCTCGTGACCTTCCCGAAATCCGAGCTCCGCGGGTCGAGCCCGGGCGTGGCGAACTGCGGGCGATTGAACGCGTTCAGCATCTGGAACTCGAGTTGCGCGCGGACGCGTTGTGTGATCTCAAAGCGCTTGATCGCCGAGATGTCCCACAACACGAGCGCCTGGCCGCGGAAATCGTCCAGCCGGGTCGGTAACGTGCGAATGTTGTCCATGAGGTTGATCCTGGGATCGTTGCGCTGTTTGGCTGGATCGTCGGTGCCGTTTGTGCGGACGGCCGCATCGTGGAAGTAGAACCCGGTTGGATCGAAGGCGCTGTCGACTGTGCTCGAAGCGATGTTGGCACGCAGTTGCGTCGGATCGCCGTTGTAGTAGCTGTTCAAGAGGACGCACGGATTGCTGCCGTACAACGCGACCTGCCCGGCCGGAAGCGTGCCCGTCTGGCAGATTGGCCGCCCGCTTTGCGCCTGGCCGAGCGCCTGGATGCTCCAGCCGCCTGCGAGCGCGTTGCCCCAGGCGCTCCCGCCGCCTAGAGCATGCCCTCGTCCGAACGGCAGCTCCCAGATGCCGCTCATCGTGAGGCGGTGCGGCACATCGTTCTCCGAGATTCGCTTCACGTACTGGGTGTCGGTCGGGTTGAGCTTCGAGACGCGCTCGGTGAAATGGGACCAGGTGTAGTTGACTTGGAGGCTATAGCCGCGATTGAAGCGCCGCTCGATCCTGAACTGGGCCGCGTTGTACTGGTTGCTGCCGTCGTATGCCTGCGACGCCAGCCCCGTGAACTGAGGAAATGGTTTCAGCAGCTGTCCTGGGGTCACCGTGGTGTTCAGCGTCGTGCCCGGGATCAGCCCGGCAAATGGATTGCTCGGGGCGGGATTTTCGAGCATCGCTATCGTCGCGGGGTCGCGTGTGGGGCTGGTCGAGAGGAACTGCGCAGGAATCGGATTGATGTCGATGCCGGTGGTCAGGTTGTAGCCATGGTTTCCGATGTAGGCCACTTCGGCGAGCCAAGCGCCGGGAAGCTCGCGCTGGACGCCGACACTCCAGCGCGCCGCGCGCGCTTGGGGCCGATCCACCGGAATCACGGAGTTAGCTCCCGAGAGCGTTCGTCCGAGGAAGGTTCCCAGGCCCAGACTCGAACCGGTCGGGAGTTGTTTGCCGCTTGGAAACGGGTTGGTGAGGTTCGCAATGAACGTCAGACCGTTGTCCGGGCTCGAGACGAGCGGTGTCGACTGGGAAAACCCAGTCTGGTTCACTGCGTCGATGATGAACGGCACCGCGTAGACGCCAAACCCCCCGCGCAGGACGGTGGAGGTGTTCAACGAGTAGGCGAATCCGGCCCTCGGCTCGAAATTGTTCTTGTCGGGAGTCCAGAAACCCGGGTTGGAGGCGTCGGCGAACGTGAGGCCCCCGTTGACGTGGAAGTTGGCCGGCGGCAGTTGCGGGATCGGCTGCAACGCGTACGCGGCCATCGCTTGGGCCGCGATGGGGCTTGGACTGGTCGTATCGTAGCCGCGAAGGTTGCGATCGCTCTGCTCCGTCGTGGCGCTCTCGTACTCGTAACGCAGGCCGACGTTTACCGTGAGCTTCTCACTTGCCTTCCAGTCGTCCTGGACGAACGCCGCGTTGTAAGGGCCGTAGTTGAGCCGATCAGTGTTGACGTCGATGCTCCCGCCTGTTGGAACGCCCAGCATGAAGCTGGCCAGATCCTGCCCGATCGGGGCCGCCGACGAGAGGTTCGTCGACCGTGTGTAGTCCGTGCGGAACTGGTACATGCCGGCGGCGTTGCCCAGGCCGTAGTGGGACTCCTTGTACAGACGGAAGTCGTAGCCGGCGCGCAATGAGTGATTGCCCATCAGCCGCGTCAGGGTGGGCTGGAACGAATAGATGCTGTGGACGGTTCCATCGCCCAAGGTGTCGCCGAGCGCGCTCACGTTGCCGATATCGAACCGGGGCAGGTACGAAACGCCTCCAAACAATGACGCAGTCTGGGACGAGAAGCCGAGCGAAGCCGGATCGATTGCGCCCTCGCTCTCGCGCTGGTTGAGCTCCTGGAAGCGTGACCACCCGCCGCGGAAGTCGAGTAGCGTCCGCGGGCTCATCGCGTAGACGTGATCCGCGGTGATCCCGTCGTTGATCCGGTAGAGGTAATTACCAGTCGCACGAATGCCGTTCGTCACGCCCGACCAGTTCCCGCGATCCTCGATGCGGTGATTCCTGTAGTAACGCGCGAAGAACTTCTGATCCCGGGTCAGCTCGTGATCGACACGGTAGAGCTCCGTATAAAAGGTGTCGGTCCGCACCTGAGGGCTGAAGTAGTTGTTCCGGCCCTGAGCGTCGCCGGCCTGATTCGGCAAGGGATAGTACTGAAGGTAGTTCAGCGCTACCTGGTTGAGCCGGTACGGTTGAATGACGTTGTTGCCGAACGCCGTGCGGGCGATGCTGCCGTCGGGTTGTTTGACCGCGCTCGCCGGGTCGTAAATCTTGATGCCAAGCGGCAGGAGCGCCGAAAAGTCGCCTTGGCGCTCGGCTGCCGTCGGCACGGTGAACTGATTCGGTTCCGGAAAGCGATCGGTCAGGCGCTCGAATGCGGCGAAGAAGAACGTTCGACTGCGCACGATCGGCCCTCCGAGCGTGCCGCCCCAGTGCTTGTAATCGAGGCCCGGATTGGGTGTGCCCGTTCGGTTCAGAAAGAAGTCATTGGCCGCCAGCTTGTCGTTCCGCCAGTAGCCGTACACGTCGCCCTTGAAGCTGTTCGTTCCGCTCTTCAGCACCACGTTGACGGTCGCGCCGGCGGTGTGTCCCTGCTGCGCATCGAAGCTCGCCGACTCCACCTTGAATGCCTGAACCGAGTCAGCGGACGGGACATAGGCGACGCGTGGCAGGCCTCCCGACTTGTTCGCCTCGTTCGGCGATCCATCGATCATGAATTCGTTGCCGCCCGGAGCGCCGTCCGCGACCACCTGCGATGTGCCGGCGTTGTCGAAGGGCCGCGAGAACTTCAGGTCGCCGTAGTAGGTCACTCCGACGGCAAAGCGCGCCAGGATGAACGGGTTGCCGTCGGCCAGCGGCAGCGAGGCGAGGGTCTTCTCGTCGATGACCTGGCCGGCTGATCCCGTGGTCGTCTCGAGCAGTGGCACTTGCGCGGTGACCGAGACGGTCTCGGCCACCGCACCCGGCTGGAGCGTTGCGTCGACCTCAAGCCGATCGCCGACACGCAACTCGACCGATCGAACGACTTTGTAAAATCCGGTCAGCTCGAATGCCACCGTGTAGCTCCCGGGTGTCAGGTACGGGACCGTGAAGCTCCCGGTCTCGTTGGTCGTCGCCGTCGCTGCGACGCCCGTCGCCGTGTTCATGACGGTTACGGTCGCACCGGGGACGACCAATCCGCTCGAGTCCGTGACGCGCCCGGTTACTGCTCCACGGAACTCCTGGGCGGCCGAAGCGGTTGCACAGAGCGCAAGCAGCACGAGCACCAGGGGCGTGCGTGATCGTTTCCGGTCCATGATTGTGCGGCCTCTCAGGACGGCAGTTGAAATACCAGCTGTCGGCGCCAGTGTCGTAGAGGTCCTACCAATTGCTGTCTTCCACGGCGTCCGGCCGTCGTCTATCACTCCCTTTCTTCCTGCGTCAAGCAGAATTTTCGCCCGCTACGCGGACTCGGCTCGCAACCCTGGCTGAGGTGAAGTGGTCAGACCACATCCGCGTTCGCGGCCTGCCTGACCTTGATTGAAAAAGATCCGCTTGGTGGGGAGGGGTCCGAAGGGGTCGCGAAATCAGGCGCCTGACTTGCGACCGTCGTGCGGCTTTGCCTGTACTTATTCTCCATCACGATGCGGCTGCGTTCAAGACTGTTCTTGCGTGACGGGACCGGTTAATATCCGCATCCCCATGCCGAAGCCGCGGCCGCTGCTCGATCGCCTGCTGAATGCTCCCGATCTGGCGAGAATCGTCCCTCACCTCCAACCCGACGTCCTTCACCGGGTCATTCAGGTCTGCGGGCTCGAGGATTGCGCTGAACTCGTCGCGCTCGCGACGCCTGATCAACTCGCGCGCATTCTCGACATTGACATCTGGCGCACCCGCCCCGGACGCGGCGAAGAGTTCGACGTCGATCGTTTCCGCCTGTGGCTCGAGGTGCTGATGCAGTCGGGTGCCCCGGTTGCCGCGCGGAAACTCATCCAGCTCGACATCGAGCTGGCTATCGCGGGCTTCGCACGCCTGACCTCGGTCTTCGATCGCGCAGCCGTCTCGCCCTACACGACTTTGGACGGCGAGCATGTGCCCGGTCGGGTGCTGAACCATGGGCCCGTGTACGAGATCGGTGGCTACACGATTGTGGCCAGAGTTCCATCCGCATGGGACGCGGTGGTCGATCTCCTCGTTTGTCTGGATTCAGACTATCCCGATTACTTCCGCCGGCTGATGCGCGGTTGCGTTCGATTGTCAAACGGGACGCGGGAAGCTGACGGCTTGCACAACCTGTTGCCGGACCAGGATCAGGACATGTTCGATCTCGCCTGCGATCGCGACGCACGCCGGGAAAGCCAGGGGTACGTCGCGCCCGCGCAGGCGCGCGCCTTCCTGCAGGCCGCGCGGCAGCTCGAGCTTGGTGGTGGCCAGCCGCCCCCAGCCCCGTCGCCCGCGCGTACTTCCGGGCGATCGAGGCGACGCCGCCGACCGGCGATAACCCGGCTCGCGAGTCGCGCGGCGCGTTGCCGGAGTCCACTGCTGAGGCCGTGCCGGCGGACGACGCCGATGCAATCGCTGGCGTTGTCGAAGTGCTTCGCGAAGCGGGCGTTCTGACGGAGCAGCCGCGAGCGCTCGTCGCATCGGCCGATGGAGAGAGCGCGCGTCTGGCGTTGATTCGGACGTATATCGAGTCTGATGCCGCCAGCACGGCGGAGCTGGCGTACCTGGCGAATACGATCATCGCCGGCTGCTCCATTCAGGGACGGCCGTTCACGACACGGGAAGCATCCGATGCGGCCGCCGCGATCTGCAATCTCGGGCTCGAGAATTGGCCGGAACACTGGCGGGATCGCGACCTCGTGACCGCGTTTCAGGTCGGGTGGACCGTCCTCCATCGTGACGTATGCCTGTTCGTCGCGGAGCGGCTGATCGACATCGCCGGCGATATCAGCTGTAGAGACCGGGACATTCAACTGCGGCTGCACGTCTTGCGCCGCGCACTGAGGCAGCACGTCCGCGACCGGGCGCCGTGGCGCGCTCGGCATGCGCTCGATGTGATAGTGATGCTGGACGCGCCGGCCTGGGCGGCACTCCTCGCACTGATCGACGAATGTCCGGTCATCCACGCAGCCATCGGAGCATCGCGGCAATCCTGTCGTGCGATCAATGCTCAAGACTTCGAGTTCATCTCCGAGAACAGTCAGATCGCAGTCGTCCGCGAATACGTTGACTCGCTGTCATCCGCATTGACGCGATGACCGAGGTGACGCATCGAGTCGGCGGGGCACCGCCGCCTACTGCGCTTTCGGCCCTGTCCGCACCGTTGGATAGGTGATCCCAAGCTGCTCGAGGTAGCTCCTGTACTTCGACGGGTCGTAGTAGTACTTCTTCAGCTCCGGCCGGTACTTCGCCATGGTCTGCGCGTTCAGCCAGATCGCCGGCGTGTCTTCCGGTCTGATGAACGGGACGTACTTCGTGTTCTTGGTCTGGACGTTGTTGAAGTAGTCCCACGCCTGCGTCACCAGCTCCGGCCGGGTAAGGAAATCAAGCACGGTGAGCGCAACGACTTTCGACCCGTACTGGATCCCCTTGTGCGCGATCGGCGTCGCCATCGAGACGGCGTTGGCCCAGTTGTGCCCGGGGCCGGCCTGGATGTTAGCGGGGTAGTTGAGGGTCACCGTCGGCACGTTCCACGAGATGTCGCCGATGTCGTCCGACCCGCCACCGCGCTTCTCATCGTCCGGTATCTCGGAGCGACCTCGAAGCGGGTTGATTTTCGTCGAGAGGCCGACCTCCGGCACCTTGAGCTCGTGCTGGAGTGCCTTGGCGAGCGCCTGATCCGCATCGGTCCACGGCGGCAGACCGACGGTCTCAATGTTGGCGTGCATCGTCTCGGCGATCGTCTTGTTGAAGTGGCCGGACCAGGCGGACCCGAGCAGGCGTGAGGACACGTCCGTATCGGTCATCAGCGTGGCGGCCTTGGCCATCGCATCACCAATCGCCCACAGCTGCTTTGTATGCGGGTAGTCCGTTTCACGGAAGTAGTACCAGACCGACGCGTTCGGCGGGACAACATTAGGCTGATCGCCGCCGTTGGTGACCACGTAGTGCGAGCGCTGCTGGAGGCGGAGGTGCTCGCGGCGGAAGTTCCAGCCAATGTCCATCAGCTCCACCGCGTCGAGCGCCGAGCGCCCGCGCCACGGTGCCGCGGCGGCGTGCGCGCTCTCGCCCTTGAAGGTGTATTCGACCGAGACCAGCGCGTTCGATTGACTGTCGCCCCAGGTGACCTGCATGGCGGAGCCGACGTGGGCGAAGATCGAGATGTCGACGTCCCTGAAGGCGCCCGCACGTATGTAATACGCCTTCGCGCCGTCGAGCTCCTCGGCGACGCCAGGCCAGATGCGAATCGTGCCCGGCAGATGCTGCTGCTCCATGATTTTTTTCACCGCCAGCGCGGCGGCAATCTGCAGCGGCACGCCGGAGTTGTGCCCTTCGCCATGGCCAGGAGCACCGTCGATGATCGGATCGTGATAGGCGACACCCGGCTTTTGCGAGGCCTGGGGGATGTCGTCGATATCGGAGCCCAGCGCGATGACCGGCTTGCCAGCCCCCCAGCTCGCCAGCCACGCCGTCGGGATGTCTGCCAGGTGTTCCTGCACGGTGAAGCCGTTCTGCCGGAGCACGCCAGTCAAGTACTTCGACGTTTCGAATTCCTGGAAGCCGAGCTCGGCGAAGCTGAAGACTTGGTCGTTCATCCGCTGAATCATCTCGCCGAGACCGTCGACCTCGAGGCTGACGTCACGTTTGTACTGCTCGAGCCGGGGATTCGAGGCCGCACGCGGCGCCTGGGCTGGCTGTTGGGCAGACGGGGCAACGGTGACGACAGCCGCGATGGCAACTATCGAGAGTCGGATCACGCGCATGAGAGGGTCCGTCGAATCGGGAGTATACGCCTGGTCTGCATACGCTTCTCACTGCGTCAACCGACCGCGAGTCTCAGTGGTCGGCGACGTGAGGACCGAATTCCGCGGCCAGTCGGGCCATCGGCATGAGCCCGTGGTTTCTGGTGCGTCGCGGCCGGATCCTGTTATTGCTGCGGCGGACGACGTTCGGAGGCCGGCGGGACGATGCTCTTGATCCGCATGGTCGTGACCATGCTGCCGTACACTTCGTCGTTGTGACCGAGGTTCAGGAGCAACAGGCCCATTCGCGGCAGCTGCATTTGCCGGCCGCTCTCTTGCGTAATGCTGAGGACTTCCGCGCCCGACGAGTCTGTCAGAGCGTTGTACGCGCCATCGCAATAAGTGTACGAGTCGTTCAGCGCCTTCAAGAATTCCGCTTTGGTTTTCAACGTTTTTTCAAGATTGATCCCCGCGTTTGGATTCTTCTCACCCTTCGCCTGCGAGCACCAGAGGAAATTGAAATTGGCGATGTGCGCCAGGTGCTGCCCAAACGTGCGGACCTCTTCTTGTGCCCCAGGGCGTAGCCCGTAGAATTCTTCGGGCATTTTTTCCGCAGAGCGCACAATCTCATTCTTCCTGCCCATGTACCGGTTTCGGACGAACGCCGCCACGGTTGGCGGCTGTTGCGGATTCTGCTGCGCGGCAGCCGGCAGAGCGGCGCCTGACAGGTCGGCGACCACGAGAATGCAAAGAACGCAGCACTTACTCATCACCACCTCCATACCGTCGGTTGGGTTCTGCGGTTGACATGCTAGCACTACGCACACGAGGCGCCTTGCGATTCCAGGGCTGGAGGAGTCGCTCGACTGGAAGACAAAAGTCTCAAGCCGTGAACTCGCTTGATCTCAACTGACCTCGAGTCAGAGGATATGCTGCGTCATTCTGAGTGAAGCTCATGAGGTGGGAGGTCATATGTTGAAACACACTGGTAACGGATCTCGAACCGTCGTGCTCTGGGGAGCCCCGCTCGTGGGAATCCCGCTGATCCTGGCGTTCATTCTGTCATTGGCCATCTTGCCAAGATCCGTGAAGGGTGCAGAGTCGCCCGCCCAAGGTCACGTGCGGGGCGGCGGGACGACGATCATTGAAGGAGGAACGGGCAGTGCGGGCGGCTTCGTGCCGGTTCTGACGACCGTGGCATTCCATGCCGAATCCGCGGGCGGTCGGATCACCGGGTCCTTTGAATGCTTGGCGCGCGCCCCTCGGGCTGCGACGGGAGCGGCCAGTGCCGAATTCACCACGAACGCGATGTACGTCACGGGGCAGATCAGCGGCGCCAGAATCTCAGGTGACACAGCCACGCTCAGCGGAGTGGCCACGATCACGGGACTGGGAGCCGGAACGGGCGTGCCTTTTACATTTGTCGTCCGAAAGGGCGGCCCCGGCGCGACGGCGGTGCTCACCACTGAGGGTGACATCCGTCTTGTGTTCAATGAAGTGCTCGTGGAGGGTTCGTTCGAGATCGACTAGGCAACAAAACGTGATGGAGCGCATTCGTCACCATCGACCCGCGCGAAGGGGAGATAATGCGCACGGGAGGATCACATGCGTCTTGCGGTTCTCGGCGCCATCGTGGTCGCGATCACGGCGCCCGCGTGCGGCAGCTCGGCGACGTCGCCCTCCTCGCCCTCTTCGCCTACGCCCCTCACGCCAGCTGGTCCGGCATCTTCTGGCACCGCCAGCATCATCGGCACGCTCAGCACCGCTGGAAGCCTTCCGATGTCCATGCGGGCCACGTCGATGGGCGTCTCCGTGAGCATCGTGGGGACCGGCATCGCAGCAACGGTAGCGCCGGGCGGGAGTTTTACACTCACTGGCGTGCCGTCCGGTGACGACGTCCTCCAATTCAGCGGCCCGGGTATTGACGCGCGCGCCGCGATTACCGGCGTTGAAGATCAAGAAGAGATTCACGTTGTTGTGAGCGTGAACGGTGCGCAGGCGGTCGTGAGCATTACAGACCGCAGGAAACCTCAGCAGGGCACGGAGTTGGAAGGCGTGATTGCAATGATGAATGTGAGTGGCCGCACGTTGGTTGTGGACGGAACGACCGTAATGGTTCCGACGACTGCAGTGATCCGTCACGGCACCCAACAGCTCACGTTCACAGACCTCAAGGTTGGCCAGCGCGTTCACGTCAAGGGCGTGTTGAGCGGCTCGGCGGTGGTCGCCTCGGAGGTCACTCTGCAGGATGACCATCCGTCCGACGGGACGGAGGCCGAGGCAGAAGGAAAGGTGAGTGGTGTGTCAGGGACCTGCCCGACGATCACGTTCACGATCAAGACGACCAAGGTGACCACGACGGCCTCGACGCAGTTCACAGGCGTTCCCTGCGTTCAACTGACGAACGGCGTGTCGGCCGAGGTCACCGGCACTCGCCACGCGGACGGCTCGATCACCGCCACTCGCGTCAGCGTCGAGCGGGACGACGACTGAATGATCTGATCACGCTGGTTGCCGACGTCCACACACATGAGCACGCGCCTCCTGGTCGGGACCGAGAGCGGACTCTGGCAGTCTCGCGGTGAAGTGCTCGAACCGGTCGACGGGTTCACCGCGCGTAACGTGAGCGCACTTGCGCATCGGGGAGACGAGGTGTGGGCGATCGCAGAGGGCCGCATGCTCCTGCACCAGACAGGTGGCCGCTGGGTCGACCGCGCGTCGCTCGCCGATCGGCGGGCGACGTGCGTGGCCGCGACGCCGAATGGCCTGCTGATCGGCACCGAGCAGGCGCACCTGTTCCGCCTCGTCGGTGACAGGCTAGAGCCGGTCGAGTCGTTCGAGACCGTCCAGGGCCGCGAGACGTGGTATACGCCGTGGGGCGACCCGGCCGATGTCCGGTCGATTGCCGTCGGGTTGGACGGCGCACTTTACGTGAACGTCCACGTCGGCGGCGTCGTCCGCTCGCGCGATGCCGGGCGCTCGTGGACGCCGACGGTGAACATCGACGCAGATGTCCACCAGGTGATCACTCATCCCGCTCGCGCCGAGGTCGTGCTCGCTGCGGCGTACGAAGGGTTCGGTCTCAGCCGGGACGGCGGAGACTCGTGGCGATTCATCACTAACGGCATGCACGCGCACTACGCACGCGCGGTCGCCGTGGCGGGCAAGACGGTCGTGGTGTCGGCGTCAACAGGTCCGCAGGGTCGGCGGGCGGCGCTGTACCGGAAGCCGCTCGACAGCGATACGACCTTTGTGCGGTGTAGCGATGGGCTGCCATGGTTCGACGCCAACATTGATACCGCGTGCCTGGCCGCCGAAGGGGCGCTCATCATCTTCGGCACAGCCGACGGCCGTGTCTTTCGTTCGCTGGACGAGGGTGCACGCTGGACACTGACGGCCAGTGATCTGCCAACGATCACCGCGGTGACCCTCGGCTCAAGCGCGAAGTGACGGCCGCCTCCCCCTCGAAATCCGGAACAGCCTCGTCTCACTGGCGCGTGACGTCGATGTCGAAGTGGCAGACCCCTTCCTTCGTCCCAAATGACTCGTACAGCTTGATGGCCGGATCATCTTCGGAATCGGCCTCGACGAATATCACGTACGCGCGACGCTCCCGCGCAATGTCGATGAGGCGCCGGATGAGCGTCGTGGCGATGCCGCGACGCCGGTGCTCCTCAGCGACCGCCAGATCGTAGATGTAGATCTCGCGGCGATCACGCTCGAACTTATCGAGCATGTAAGCTGCGAGGCCGCCCACGACCTCATGGCCGGCTGTGGCCGCGAGTGCGATGAAATGGCGCGTCGCCAGCAACGATCCGAGGTAGCCGTCGTCCGGGACCGCGTTCTGGTATGTCGCCACGTCGTCGAACGCGTGGCCGAACATCGTGAGCAACCCCTTCATCAGCGGCACGTCTGCGGCTGTGAGGCAATGGTACGAGTACGCCATGCCGTCGATCATGCCATCCCGTGTGACTGGCCGCGCCGCCGCCCGAGGTCGCATCGCACTTGAGGCTCAAGGGACTGGTTCGATACGCAGGAGCGCGCCGTCGTCGTCGTCCGTGAGCAAATACAGGAAGCCGTCGGGCCCTTCGCGCACTTCGCGGATGCGCTGCCTGAGCTCCGTCAACATCGACTCACGTCGCAGTTCCTCCGTCCTGGCGTTGAACACGATGCGTTCAAGGTGGCCGGTGCCCGGTATTTCGCCCTGGCGGAGGGAACCCACGAAGACGTTGCCTTTCCAGGCAGGGAAGCGGTTGCCCGTGTAAATAGCCATGCCGGCGGGCGCGATGGAAGGCAGCCAAACCACGATTGGGGGCTCCATCCCCTGGTGCGTCGGCTGTTCGGAAATCCGCGGGCCAGCATAGTCACGTCCAAAGCTGACGACTGGCCATCCGTAATTGCGCCCCGGCAGGATGATGTTGATCTCGTCACCGCCGTTCGGACCATTTTCGTTGTTCCAAAGAGCGCCGGTCTCAGGGTGGACGATGAGGCCAAGCGTATTGCGATGCCCCGAAGTGTAGATCTCCGGCCGGTAGCCCTCGCGGCCGACGAAGGGATTGTCGCGCGGAACGGAGCCGTCGTCAGCGAGACGAAGAATCTTGCCTCGCAGACTCGCCGGATCTTGCGAGACCTTCCCGATATTGCCGCCAGTTGACATGTAAAGCATGCCGTCGCGCCCGAAGACGACGCGGCCGTTGAGTCCCGAGTTACCCTCAAACGCGTCAGTGACCAAGAGGTCCCGGACATCGACAAGCTCGCTGCCCTCGAGCTTAGCCCTCGCGAGCGCCGGTGCCCCTTTACCATTGCCGACGGGCTTGGTGTAGGTGAGATAGACGAAGTGATTGTCGACAAAGTGGGGATGGAGGGCGACGTCCATGAGACCGCCGTTGCCGTCCGTTCTGACCTGCGGCACGCCAGGGATCGCGTGTGGGTCAAGCGCTCCGTCGCGAACGATGCGGAGCCGACCGGGCCGCTCGGTGACCAGCATGCCTCCGTCCGGAAGAAACGCGATCGCCCATGGATGTGAGAGCCCTTTGGTGACCACGCTGACGCGGATCTTGTGCTGCTCCGCGGTGTCGAACAGCCATGGTCCAGTGCCAAGCGGCGGGACAGGGACGCCGATCGGCGGTTGCTGCTGAGCATGGCCAACCGCGAACAGGCTGAACATCAAAGGCGCAATGAAACGGCCGGTCTGACTGACTCTCATAAGAGCCTCCCGCGTGAGGCGTTCCAGTTTAGAGCGACGCGAGGTGCCCCCCACCCGATCGCCGGCTGACGATTGCGGCTGCATTTGCCCACGGCCATCAACGATATTGTAGGCAGCAAGAGAGGGCACCTTGTGACGCAAGATCAGCATATCGCGGTCGTTCCCATGCTCTCGGTTCGAAACGGGGCGAGAGCAGTCGAGTTCTACAAGGCTGCGTTCGGTGCGACCGCGATTATTCCGCGTCGAGAATGAGAGCGGTGAAGTGGCCGCTCAGCTATCTGTGGGACGGGCCGAATTCTGGGTCGCCGACGAGTCTCCTCAGTTTGTGCGCGTGGAGGGCGGCTATCGGCTGATTGAGATCCGAACGCTGACAAAACTCCCAGGCGCGAAGCGCTCTTAAATACCCCGATCCTGCCACGATGGAGTGCCAAGGCCGCCGCACCTACCGTTGGACGTCCTGCGACACTCTCGCTCCCCATTCATCTGGACTCACATCTCGAACATGTCGCGAAAACAGCCAATGGTGACCGTCGAGGTCCTCGGCTCCGTATTGCCGTTCGCCATATGGAGTCTCATGGAGCTCTTCCACGATTCTGGTCTCCGTCGATTTCGCTCGTTCGAAATGCGCATCCACGTCATCGACGAACACGGTGAGACTTTGCGTTCCGCCGCCCAGTTGGGCCGGGCTCCCCGAGCCTGGACGTGCGCTCCTGAGCATGATCCACGCGTCGCCGAGATGCATCTGGGCGCCGGCGACTGACCCTTTAGATTCCCCATACCGGTAATGCTCAGCAAATCCAAAATGTGTCGTCAGCCAGGCAATCGCGTCGGCGACGCTCTGATAGACGATGTGGGGGAGAACGGTCTCGGTTGGTACGGAGCGGTTGCGGATCATGGACACTCCAGCGACGTCGCGTCGGTTACCGTGATAGCGCGCGGCAAGCTTCGCGGTCGCCGGTGTCAGCGATCCGGGCGACCGCGATCAGCGCCCGCAACATGCGAGGCGATCATCGAGTCTGCTGACCGTGATTGCGCTCGACGGGCCGACGACGATCAAACACGCGGCCAACACTCAAAGAAACACAGGCCGGACAACCCGGCCGTGCCACGACGCCGAGCGTAACCGCGGCGCCGCCGCCCGTCAACGCGACGGGGCCGAGTGCGCCACGAGCCGTCCCGGTACCATCACATTACGACCCCGCGCTAACCGCTCGCGCGTCCTGCTTGCGGATCGGGCGTCGAGCGGCGTCGATCGCATCCGCAAGCCGCTCCATGCCTCGCCGCAGCACGTCCGGTGGGGTAGACGCGAAACCGAGCAGGAGCCCAGTGGCCGTGCGACGCCCGAAGAAGTACATGCCCAACGGCGCGACCTCGATCCCGCGCGCGGCTGCTTCTTCGCACACCCGCTCCTCGTCGACGCCATCCAGATCCGCGACTGCGTGCAGTCCCGTCTGAATCGGCCGCAGTCGCAGCGCGCCATCGCATAGTGTCGTTGCGGCGTGGGCGAGCGCCTCGACCCGTTCGCGGTAAGCCGACCGCATCCGTCGCAGATGGGTGGCATAGTGGCCCCCACCGATGAAATCGGCGAGTGCCATCTGTTCGAGCAGGGGCGGATGGACGTCGGTCGCCGCGCGAGCCGCGAGAAACTGCTGGCGAAGGTCGATAGGCACGATCGCGAAGCCGAGGCGCATGGCCGGAAACACTGATTTCGCGAACGTGCCGACGTAAATGACGCGACCGTCGGCATCGAGACCATGCAGGGACGGAAACGGCCGCGTCGTGTACCGGAATTCGCTGTCGTAGTCGTCTTCGACGATCCAGGCTCCCGCCTTGCTCGCCCACTTTAGGAGCGCCAGTCGTCGCATCAAGCTCATCGGAACGCCGAGCGGAAACTGATTTGACGGTGTCACGTACGCCAGGCGCGCGTGTGGCGCCTGCCGTGCAGCCGCCGCGACGTCGATGCCGTGCAGGTCCACACGGGCGGGGACGATGTGCGCGCCGGCCTGTGTCAGCGCACTGCGGGCGCCGGGATACCCGGGTTCTTCAAGCCACACGCGGTCGCCCGGATCGAGCAGCAGGGTGCTGATCATCTGCAACGCACGTTGCGCGCCGGCGACGATAAACACTTGATCCGCGGTGCACGTGGTGCCGCGCGCCGCCTGCACGTATTCCGCGACAGCTTGCCGCAGATCTCGAAATCCCCCCACGTCGGAGTAATCGAGCTGGCGGAGCGTCATCGAGCGCAGGCGTCGGGTGATGAGGTGTGACCACAGCCGCACGGGAAACAGATCGAGGGCCGGCACGCCGAGACGAAACGCGCGGGGGGGGCCGCCAAGTCGTCGCGAGGCTCCAGGAACGCATGCCAGTGCCGCGCCCCGCCGTGACATTTGCGGATGTCCCGTGCGCGCGAGGCGCCGCGGCGCCACTCGTTGTGGAAGATCGTCGGGAAGTTCTTCCGCGACGAACGTGCCCGATCCGTGACGCGCGGCCAGATAGCCCTCCGCCAGCAGCTGCTCATACGCCAGCAGCGTGGTTGTTCGCGACACGCGCAGATCCTCCGCGAGCGTGCGAGAGGACGGAAGCCGCGTCCCGGGACCGAGCACGCCGTCGAGGATCGCCCGCCGAACGGCGGCATACACCTGCTGCTGCAGCCCTTCGCGTGCGCGAGCGTCGATGCGAACCAGGAGGCCGGCCGAGAAGCTCGCCAAGTGGTTATTCATTGAGGCCGCCATTACCAGGTTGAGATGATACCACTTGATCCAAGCCGCCGGATCGATTAGAAGTGGCCGCATCCGCTTTGAGCGAACTGGTCCTCCAAACGCTCGCCTCCTCACAGAACAATCGCGGAAGGAGGGGAGGCATGAACATGCGAATGATGCTCGGCGCGCTCGTCGCGTTCGGCACCTCCGTGCGTGCACAGCCGCAGCATGAGTCGGGCGCTGAAGCGCCCCATTTATTTCACGACGGAGTGGTGTGAAGGGGAGCGCCCGTTCGGCGTTTGTTGTTGGCGCGGCGGCTGCCGTCCTCGTCCTGGCGACGGCCCTCCACCGGGGTCGCGTTACGACTCAGGCGCGCCCCTACACGACGCCCCTGGCGACTGGAGTCCGGCTCGATCCAATCGGAGATGCCATCGACCTGGGAAGCATGCCTCTGGCGATGGCCGTTGCCCCTGACGGCAATCGAGTGGCCGTTGTTCTTGCGGGTTGGCGAGAGCAGGGATTGCAAATCATCGATCTACGCTCGAGGCGCGTCGTTCAAACCCTCGGCCAGCCGGCCGCGTTTGCCGGCATCGCGTTTTCGCGAGACGGCAGGGCGCTCTATGTGTCGGGTGGCTGGGACGACTCGATCTTCTGCTACTCGTGGGAGAAGGGATCGGCCGCACTTCAGCGTAAGGTGTCCCTAGCCGATGGAGACGCAAAGCCTGGGTCGCGGTACCCGGCGGGAATCGCGGTGTCCGCCGACGGAAGGTATCTCTATGTCGCAGAAAACGTCGGCGATAGCCTTGCCGTCATCGATCTGACGACCTCACGTGTTGTCAGCCGGTTTGAGACTGGCCACTACCCCTACGGCGTCGAGCTCGCGACCAACGGCATGGTCTACGTGTCGGCGTGGGGCGCGAACACCATAGCGGTCTTTCAAGCACAGCCCGGCGGGCGGCTGGCGCCGTCGGGTGAGTTAACTGTGGGCGCGCGGCCGTCGTCTCTGATCTCGACGGCGTCCGGAGCCCGCTTATTCGTTGCGTTGGCAACGTCTGATCGGATCGCGGTTGTCGATACGGGGCAACGGAAGGTGCTGGGGTACTTCGCCGATGCCGCACCAGGCGGGCCATCCGAGGGGAGCACTCCGAACGCGCTGGCCCTCTCGCCCGACGGGTCGAGGCTGTTTGTCGCGGAGGCGGATAACAACGCCGTGGCGGTTTTCAACGCGTCAGGACAGCCTTCTGCGGGAGAGCCTGAACGATGGCAGCCGGAAGGTCGCATTCCGTCCGACTGGTATCCAACCGCCCTCCTCGACGTCGGCGGGAGGCTCCTGATCCTCAGTGGAAAGGGCCATGGCAGCCGGCCCAATCCAGATGGTCCGACTCCCGGACACGGAATCAATCGGCCTTTCGGGTACGCGTTGGGGCAGCTCAACGGAACCCTCCGGATCTGTCCCGATCGTTGGCGCGCGCCCGAGTTGTCGAAGCTCTCTCAGCGCGTCGCGGAGGCGAACGGTTGGAACGATAAGCGGTCGGCCAGGAAATACCCGCCCTTCAACCACGTGCTCTACATCATCAAGGAGAACCGAACCTACGATCAGGTGCTCGGCGACCTTCAAGAAGGAGATGGCGACGCGAATCTCGTGTTCTTCGGCCCCTCGGTGTCCCCGAACCACCATGCGCTGGCGCTCCGGTTCGGCGTCTTCGACAGGTTCTTCACAAATGCCGAGGTCAGCTCGCAAGGGCACATCTGGTCTACGGCCGCGTACGTCACCGATTACGGGGAGAAACTCATTCCGTCGGTCTATTCGGAGCGGCGTTCAGACGTGGACGGTGACGAGATCGACGAGCCATTGAACGGCTTCCTTTGGCACCTGGCGAGAAAGAAGGGGATCAGTTTTCGCGACTACGGCGAGATGATAAAAACGGAGGGTTGGCCGGTGACCCAACGCGACTTGGCTCCGGACATCAGCCCGAAATACCCGCCATTCAATCTTCGTATTCCAGATCAACGACGGGCAGATGCCTGGATCGCGGAGCTCCAGAAGTTTGCCCAAAACGGCCACATGCCGAGTCTCGAGATCATGCATCTCCCAGGAGACCACACAGCGGGAGCGCGCGCAGGTTATCCAACGCCACAAGCTTACATGGCAGACAACGATCTCGCGCTCGGCCGCATTGTAGAGGCGCTTTCGAAGTCGCCATTTTGGCGAGACACGGTCGTCTTCGTCGTCGAGGACGACGCGCAGGCAGGCCCCGACCATGTGGACTCACATCGTGCGCCGTTCTATGCCATCTCTGCTTACAGCCGCCCTGGAACCATCCATCGCTTCGTCAACACGACCGACGTTGTCGCGGCAATCGAGGACATCCTCGGGCTGGATCGGCTCTCGAAATATGACTATTTCAGTCGTTCTCTCGCCGACCTCTTTGCAGATTCGGCTGATTTGTCGCCGTGGTCGGCTCTGGTCCCCCGCGCCAGCATGACGGAAACGAACCCTGCCAACACGCTCGCCGCAGCCATGTCGGAGGCATACGATTTCACCGCACCCGATCGCGGCGATGATCAGATGCTCAATCGCATTCTATGGCTCGCGGTCAAGGGCAACGTGCCGCCTCCGATAACTGAGGCGAGAGCGCCGCTGCACCTCTATCATGCTGGCCGATGAGCGTGAGAAGCTGGCGCTCTGACACGCGCAATTTCGAGTAAAACCGCGGCGTCGGGAGCGACTCCCAAAGACGCAATTCTAGGTTGATGTCGGCGTGGTGCTTCTGCCGTTTGCTGGCCGGCTCGCCGTGAGGTCGGTACCGTGAATCGGCTGTCTTTGCCTCAAGGCGGTCCGGGTCTTGCCGCCTGATATCCTTCTCTCCAAGGACTCCTGGTAACGTGACGCTACTTCCTGGCGCGAAGCTCGGGCCGTACGAAATCCTGTCGCCCCTCGGTGCTGGCGGTATGGGCGAAGTGTATCGCGCGAGGCATTGGCGCCTTGAGCGAGACGTGGCGATCAAGGTTCTTCCTGAGCATCTCGTAGGCGATCGAGATGCTATTGCCCGCTTCGAGCGTGAAGCCAAATCTGTTGCGACGCTCAACCACCCGAACATCTTGGCAATTCACGATTTCGGCGACAACTGTGGTACCCCTTACGCGGTCATGGAGCTGCTCGAGGGCGAGACCCTTCGGAGCCGGCTCTCGCGTTCGGTGCCCCCATGGCAGAAGGCGGTCGAGATTGCGATCGCCGTCGCAGAAGGACTCTCGGCCGCGCACGCGAAGGGCATCATTCACCGCGACCTCAAGCCGGAAAATGTCTTCCTGACATCGGACGGACGGGTGAAGATCCTCGATTTCGGGCTGGCGCGGTGGGTGCCGGTGCCGGGCTCATCTTCCGCGCCGGGCGCGCCCGACCTCACAGCTACTCAGCCTGGCATCGTAATGGGGACGGTGGCCTATATGTCCCCCGAGCAGGTGCGGGGCATATCGGCGGGGGCTCCAAGCGACATCTTCTCGCTCGGGTGCGTGCTTTATGAAATGCTCGTCGGGCAGGGTGCTTTCGTCCGTCCCACGGCAGCGGAAACGATCGCAGCGATTTTGACTGAGGATTCACCGCGCCTTGGTTCGAACCTTGGATCCAACGTTCAGATTCCGGCGGACCTGGAAAGGGTGGTTGCCCACTGCCTGGAGAAGGAACCGCAACAGCGCTTCCAGTCTGCGCGAGACCTCGCGTTCAACCTGCGCGCGGTTGGAGCGCAGCCCGCCCCGCCTGCAGTCCTCGAGCCGCGTGAAACGATCGAGTCGCTGGCAGTGCTGCCATTTGTCAACGCGGCCGGGACTCCAGACACTGAATACCTCAGCGACGGCATCGCTGAAAGCTTGATCAACACGCTCTCGCAGATTCCGAGGCTGCGGGTGGTGCCGCGCAGCAGAGCATTCAGCTTCAAGGGGCAAGAGGGCGACCCGGGGAACGTCGGGCGGCGGCTCAATGTTCGCGCGCTGTTGACGGGGAAGGTGATGCAGCGTGGCGAAACCTTGAACGTTCAGGTCGAACTGGTGGATGTGCCGCGCGAGTCTCAGCTCTGGGGCGAACGTTTTTCCCGGAAGGCGACCGACATCTTCACAGTCGAAGATGAGATCGCGAAACAGATCTCAGAA
>Ga0182039_10000561_pt1 | contig 19178 bp, 18 predicted proteins | sample sta12Can44000111_FD_125975 | JGI IMG/M metagenome (GOLD analysis project Ga0182039, IMG submission 125975) | Lab enrichment of tropical soil microbial communities from Luquillo Experimental Forest, Puerto Rico - statanox.12C.anox.44.000.111 | ecosystem: Environmental > Terrestrial > Soil >...
AGGTTGGTGAGCTTCATCTCCGCGTACTTTCGGGAAAGGACAACACCAAGTGCGCCAGCCCGGAACGCGGCCTGGACGGCTGCTCTTACGTCGGCGGGCTGGGTGCGTTTCTCATCCAGTGCAGTAGGAATATCAATGTCAATTCCAGGATAGATGGGGACGGCAGCGTTCGCGTCGGCGAGAGCGCGGCGCGTTTCTCGAGCGACATATTGGGCGGACATGCCGGTTGTCGGAAGTTTATCGAGCGAGGCTTCGTGTTCGTAGCCGAGCAGCCGGTAATGGAGTTCGAGCACTTCATCGGGTGCGAGGTCCCGAAACACGGTCGAATGGACATTGCGGATATATCGCGCGAAGCGCGGACCGGCGCAATTGTTGTAGGCGCAGGGCTTGAGGAAATCGGCGGTCTTGACGATGCGTCCAAAGTCCTGGTCTGCCTGATAAAAGGGGCTCATGGTCACCAGGTGCATGATGTGCCAGCCGACCTGTGCCCTCGGATTGATGGCTTTTACTGCGTGATAGAGCAGACCGTAGACCTCCTCCTGGCTGCGAAACCAGAATTTCTGCCAGGCCAGGAGTTCGGGATACTCCAAGAGTAGGCGCCAGAGTAAGACAAGCGCACCGCTTCCTCGAGGACGTTCGGATTTAAGCGTTTGCTTGACCCATTGATCGACAGAATGGAATCCGGCTCGTGCTCGCTCGACGCTGATGCCTTGCGCGGCGGCTTTACTTGTGCAGTAGGTGCAGAAGCAATGGATCGATGAGTTGCCGGCGAACTGGCCGAAGTGTGCACCAAGCGTATTGTTGAGCGGACCTTGGCGTTCGGATTCCCACATCATGCCGTCGAGATCGTTGTACTTGAACCAATCTTCCACCAGCGCCACGAGGAAATCACGGGCTTCGGGATTGTTCAGGCAAGTGCTGTCGCCGCTTCGGCCGTCGAGATCCACCTCAGCGATCTTTTCGAAGCCGGGCATGAGGCGAGGGTTGTAAGCCTCTTCAAAGAGGCAGTATGTCTGCATGCGCCGAGCTTTGGCCTTGGGAATGACATCGGCGAGGATGTCGAAATCACCCAGCTCCGGCGCGCGGACGTTTTGGATGACCGATTTTGCCGAGAATTCGGGGTGAAGCTTGGCGTAGCTGCCGCCGTGAATTTCATCGTATTGCTGGACACCGTGATCGGGCAGCGGCTGCCCGGGAGTTTGGCGTCCTGCAAGACCGCGGCCGTAAGTAAAGACGGCGGGCATGAGCACGTTGACGCCAGCTTTTTCCAGAAGATCGTCGAGCACTCTTTCGACACCCTCGTCCACGAAAGAGCGCGCGCCGATTTGGATGGCGACGAATTTTTCCTTGGTTGCCGGTGTTGTGGTTCTCGTCCCGTTGGGTGATGGATCTTTGGATAGATCGGCGAACGGAAACCTCCCTCCGAACATGGCCAGGAGTGGGAAAGCCGACATTTCTTTTAGGAAATTGCGCCGGGATGAGTCGTCGGCGGTATTCGCGTTCGATGGTCTGTACATGGTTCACCTAGGAGACAAGTGGGTGGGGAGTTGTGGAATGTTCGCGCACTATTTGCGGTGAACATTGTACGCGAAAAAACATGCCCTGATGCAAGCGCTTGCAAATTTGGCCCTTTCGGCTAGAGTGTTGGCTCATGAAACGCCGCGAATTCATTACCAACTTTGCAGGAACAGTGGCGAGCGTCCCGTTGGGGCAGGCTGCTGGGGCTTTCGCAGAGCAGCCTCACAGTGATCCATCTTCTCTGCCTTCCTCAGCGCTTGAAGGGCACACGCAGATCGCGGAGTTCACGCTCAACGCCACAACATGGAGAGTTTACGAAGACCTGCGGACGCGGGATGGAGAAATCACATTTGTCTCCGCCGACGGTGCGGAGCGCGTGTTGCGCAAAGCCGCCGAAGCAGCTTTTCCCGAAGCCGATCCGCCGCATCTCGGGCTGAGCATGGACGACATCGGCCTCTCCGGAAGGGACCTGCTCGCGGAGAAGCTGCTGGCCAGTGGCGATGACCCCGATCCCGCCGCGGTGAAGAGCGCGGCGCCCCCTCAGGGCTCACCGGTCCCTAGACCGCCCGGACAACCGCCTCCTCAGTTCCAGCCGCGCGCCCGTTGGGACACGTTCGTCGGAACGAAGGAATGCTCGGACACGATGCCGGTCTATCCTACCGGCAATACGCGCACGTATCATCCAAATCAGTATTTTCCTGAGCTGCGCAATGGAGACATCGTCGCCAAGCGATTCGACGGCCTCCTCGGAGGGTGGATGCCTGCGGTGCGAAAGGTGTTTCCCACCTCCGCGTCTGCTTACATCGAGGTCATCGTTTTCGGTGACGTCGAAGCGCGCGACCGCTTCATCGTGCAGACGTGGCATCGCACGACGCAGGTGGAAGACGGCAAGGTCACCAAAGCCGTCTACGGCTACAGCTATCCTGCCTACCCGCCGGCGCGGCAAGACCCCAAGCCTGAGGAGTTTTATCGCGCGCTGCTTGTTTTTGCGGAGTACTGGGACAAGCTGATGGCCAGTTTCACGCCAATGTCCTTGCCGGATGAATCCTGGACGGACATGGCGAAACACGCGTTCGCCAAGGAACTCGTCGTTCGTCCTGGCGGTGTGTACCCGAAATATGGCGCGGTTGATCGCGATTACTACGGGCCGGAGTACGATGGCTTCCAGGATATCTTTACGATGTCCACCTACGCCAACCTCGAATGCGGCCGTTTCGACGAGGCGCACGCGATCATTGACAATTACCTCACGGACTTCGTGGACGCCAAGGGCATGAACAACATGCGCGGCCCGGAGACCGCCCAATTCGGCCTGACGCTCTCGCTGCTGGCCCGCTACTTCAACTACACGCGAGACGCTACGTTGATCCAGCGACATCGCGCGAAACTTCTCGCCACTGCTTCAATGCTCGAGAAGATGCACGAGGAAAGCCTCAAGCTGCCGAAAGACGACGTGGGCTACGGGCTCATTCGCGGCTGGAGCGAATCCGACGCCTGCCTCGCCGCGACGCCGCAGTTGTGGTGGCTTCCGTACTTCGCGAACAGCGCTTTTGCTGCGCGCGGCCTGCAGGATTTCGCGCATGCTTTGACTGCGATGGACCACGGGGGAACCAGTCAGGCACAGCAATGGCTTGACCGCGCCAAGACGCTGCGCGACGCGACGATCGCAGCGATGGCAAAAGACATGTGGCGCGACCGCAAGCCTCCGTACATTGGGACGTACCCCGGGACGAAGATGACCTTCCGCGAATCTCTCGAGAAAGAGCGGCCCAGCCCGCAGCAATGGGCGCATCGGCCCTATGCAGAGTTGCTCCAAGCGGACATGCTCCCGGATGAACTGGCCGACGCCGTCATCGACTCCATGCGCGCGTACGGTGCCACGACCATCGGCGTGGTGGCCAATGTCGGCCCGGCGCGTCCCGGCGCACGCGCGATCCTTGGCTTCATTTCGTACGGATACGCGCAGATGCTGCTGCGGCTGGACCGCGTCGAGGAATATTTGTTGTTCCTTTACGCTCACCGGTACCACGATCACACGCGAGGCAGCTGGGTTGCCGGCGAAGTGTCCGGTATCAATGGTGGCACCGCGCTTTTCTGTATTCCGGCTCAGCAAACGATTCCGCTTCTTGTGCGATGGATGCTGGTTCTGGAAGATTCGGATGCAGAGCGGCTGTACTTTGCGAAGGGCGTTCCGCGCGAGTGGGTCATATCCGGCAGGCCGGTTCGCATTCAGCAAGCCCCCACTCGCTGGGGGCGCGTCAGTATGAATCTCGCTGCGGCCCCGGCGAGCAAGTCGGTAGTCGCAAGCGTGGAACTCGCGCGTCCCGGAGCGCCCAAGGAGATTAACGTAAAGCTGCGCGTTTCGAAGCAGAATCGGTTACGCAGCGTCACCGTGAATGGCCGGGCAGCGCAGCTCTCCGGAAAGCACGCCGATACCGTCATCGTCTCGACCGGTGATGAAAAGTATTTTGAAGTCGTCGGCCAATTGAACTAAGAGCGGTGGGGTAGGGGCTGGCTGGTCTGCATCGTCAATCAGCATCAAGCGCCGGGCGTGTGCCTCCGACCGCCGCATCATCGTCTGCCGATCCTGGCGCAGAAATTCTGCGCCCTAAAGGCGCGTGCCGGAGATTTTCTGCGCCAGCCTCCACTTTCCGGTTAGCGGGCACTCAGAGCAATCCGCGATAGATTCGGTTTATGACTCCCGGCTCCACAAAGATGAGAAGATAAGAAGATAGAAGGCAAATCAGCCTTGAGACCTGACCAGAGGATCGTCACAGGAATTCCTCTCACCGAACTGTGGGACGAGAGCGGCATTTTGGCTGACAAACGCGTCAGGAACCTTGACCGAAGTAGTCTTCTCGAACTGGTGCAGTCTGGCTCCTTACAATTCGTTGTGGCTGACTGTGGCTTGAAGCTCAAATGGATTCCGACGGAGAAGCGGTTTGAGTTTTGGAAGGCGGTAAGGCCTCAGATTGCTGACCCAGGGGAGCCCATTCACCGAGAAGATTTTCCCAACGAGACAGCGTACATTGCCTCCGAATGGTGCGGACCTGCCGGTGAATGCTTAGTTCTGCTCGAGAAACAGCATTGAGCGTTGGACGCTAAGCTCGGACGTCGGTCGCGACGTGACGCACGACTGTGGCGGGAGAGTGCTCTCATCATGATGACGATTGAGGAATGCCGAAACTTTTATGCACAAGAGGTAAAGGCGAACAGTGTACTCACGTGGGACCGAGGCGCCCTGGCAACGCTCATTTCATCGTCAAGGAGGCGGCCGGGGGGCGCTAACAGCTATGAAGGGAAATTTACTTGACTTCAGAACAGTACGAGTACTTCCGTACTGGTTCAAATTGTATCCGTTGTACTAATCAATGCAACTTGGCTTACGTTGACACTGAGTGAGCGACATCTTTCGTTGATCGTAAAAGCCAATACAAACCCACAAGGAGACACATGATTCGGTACAAATACGTTTCAGGATGCTTTCTCCCTCTTCTGGGGTTCCTGATGGTGAGCCCGTTGTCGCACGCGCAGGCGCCAAACAAGCCGATGGTCTATGAAGGTACCGTCGGAGGGCTGAGGCTCATTGAAGAAGGCCAACCGCCGGTCATGATCCATGCAACCGTCGAGGATATGAAGCGGTTTCGCGAGGCCAACCCCCATGTGCGGCCAGGCCAGCTACAAGCCGCCAGCACCGCAAATGACCTCAGCTACCATGGTGGAATCGGTGGCATCGGCGTCGAGACGAGCCCCAAAATCTATTTGGTCCTGTGGGGCTCGCAGTGGAACAACAACGACCCGAGCGGCGAGGCAGCTATTCTGGAGAATTTCTACCGAGGAGTCGGCAGCAACTCCTGGGCGAATAGCGTCACCCAGTATTGCCAGGGCGTAGTGAGCGGTACGGTGTCCTGCAACGGTTCAGGACAGGCGGCCGGCAATCCGGCGGGAATTTTCGCCGCAGTATGGGCTGACAACGCGAGCGCCGCGCCTTCACATCCCCGCCAGTCGCAGCTCGCGGCCGAGGCGGTCCGCGCCGCCGAGCACTTCGGAAACAGTACCGCCGCCAGCAATGCGAGCGTGCAGTACGTGATCGCCACGGCGACGGGGAACAACTCCAGGGGATTTGGGACGCAATATTGCGCTTACCACAGCGCGACCAGCTCCGCGGTCGGCAATGTCGCTTACACGAACCTACCGTACATCACCGACGCGGGTGCTAGTTGCGGCGCTAACTTCAACGGCCTGGGACCCAACGCCGGCATTACCATCGTCGGCGGTCACGAGATGGCCGAGACGATGACCGACCAGTTCCCAAACGGGGGATGGCTGGACTCAAGCGGGGCGGAGAACGGAGACAAGTGCGCCTGGATTTCCTCGGGGCAAGGCGCGGCGGCGGACATCAACTTGTCAACGGGAACCTTTCCAGTGCAGTCGTTGTGGAGCAACGCGTTCAGTGGCGGTTCGGGCGGCTGCGTGCTCTCGTATCCCTAGTGAAACGGCGCGGTGAACCTACCAATGCCGGAGGTGCCACGGGTATCTCCGGCATTTTTGTCTTCAGGAACCACCGATAGCGAGCAATGCATCCGAAGAGGTGTCTCTTGACAACCCTGTCGCTCTTATTGAGCTGACCGCGCTTGACGACGCTAATCGATTGATCGAAGTCGGAGCGGGACGCGGCAAGTCGGCGGGTCACCGCGAACTTCGAGATATCGCCCATTCCCAGGCTTAGGGTGCAGAGCCTAAGACCATCATCGCTTGCGCCCGACGGCGAACTGATCGCCGGCGCGAACGGGGCGGCCGCTCGTAAAGACGACTTCCAGTAATTTTTCGCTCTGCACGTGTCTTCCCGTTTCGTCTTCGAGTGTGGCCACAATGCGTTTGGTGCCGGTATCGATGACGTCGCCGGTGGAGGGATAAGCGCGCGTGCCGTCGACGCTGAAGGTGATCCAGCCGGGTTGGTCGCGCAGCTTGATGCTTGTCTTCTGCTTTGGCGGCATCACGGTGGCATCGAAGACGTGGATGCTGCTGTTGGCGCTATCGGCAAGCCACAGCTCTCTTTCATCGGGCGTAAGCGCGATGCCATGGCTTGGGCAGCCATGGCGCTTGGTCGGACCTTTCTGATAGCCCGTTACCTCGACGCGATACAGCATCTTTCCGGTCTTGCAGTCACCCACTTCAAAGCCGAGCAACTCGTTGACGTTGACGAAGCAAAGGGTCTGGCTCCCATTAATGGTGAAGGGGCGAATCGAATTGCTGAAGGGCCCGATCTGGTTCACAACAGTGTGGGTCTTCGTGTCCGCCACAGAAAGGATGGGCGAGCGCAGGCCCGCAAGGTAGACGCGAGACCCATCGGGTCCGTAAATCGTGTTATGCGCGCCGGAATCGAGCTTGATCTTGGTAACTACTTCGCCGGTCTCTGCGTCCACGACCTTCCAATCGGGGCCTTCGAGAGAAGGCACGTAGAGTATTTTCCCGTCAGGGGAGATGGCTAAACGATCAGAGCCGCCGTCGTAGGTCTTCTCCCAGACTTTCTTTTCGGTAGAGAGGTCAAAGCAGGCTACACGCCTTATCGTGCTGACGTAGAGCTTGCCGGTCATCGCGTTTGCAGCGATACCCTTTACGTTCTCGGCCGCCTGGCCTGGCGGCACGTCCCAGGTTGCGATTCGCTTTATGAATTTATAGCCAGAATCAATGTCGTAGACCAAAAGGCCGACGCCGCCGTATTCCAGGTCGTTCCGAATACCAGGAACCGCGACATAGAGCCGATGCTGTTCGTTGTCCGGCCTTGGCGTAGCAGGGAGCTGTAAGAGAACCGCAGGAGCAAGAAGAAAGAAGACCGAGATTAGGCGCTTACGCAGTTGCATGCTGGTTTCTCCATCGACGCGAGAGCACGGCAGATATATCAAACCGTGGCTAAGCCGTCGAGAGCGCATCACGGGCCCAATCCGAACTGCCTGGGAAATCGCCGTGATGAGTCACCAAGTTCTTGTCGCCCTTCATTTGAATCTCAAGAGACCCGCTAAACGACCATAGCTGTCTCACTGGGCGTATGCCAGTGGGAGCAAACCGGGCAAGGTTGAAGGCTGATCCTTGGCTAGGATCGCCCCCCTCAACGGCGACCGTAAAGCACCCAGGAGTCACGGCAATGGGGTAAGGGATCTCTCTGGCACAAAGCCATAGTTTCATTTCCCTAGTTTGCAGGACAGAATCACTTCATTCTTGAGATAGAGATTGCACAGTCCGATCATGTCCTGTGGGCACACATAGGCCCCGTCATTGCCCGTACAATGCCCGCGCTTGAGGATTTCATCGGTCGAGGTGGGCACCAGTGCGCCGCAACTCGACACTGCGCCGTTGCTAAGCATGGCCTTGCACAATCCAAGCATGCCTTTGACAGGACACACGTATTTCCCTGCCTCGCCGCTAGCGCGAACACCGAGCCTTTTACACCCCGCGCCTGTTAGCGTCTTGTCTGCCGCGTCTGCTTCCTTGGTCATGTTGTTGACCTGCCCAGTGCTTGCGTTATAGACCTCAGCAAAATCAACCACACAGGTGGTACCGGCATGGCAGCCAAAATCGATCCCATTGGGTGGAAGATCAACCGCAAGCTGAGGGAACCAAATAGGCCAGTTCCACTGATTCGACCACACTGCGATGTCCACCCAGACGTTCGGGTTAAGGCCCGGTGTCACGCTAAACCCGAGGTTGTACACGGGGTTTCCGACGCTGAAATGGCTCTCGTTCCCTAGTGTGCTCGGGCTGACACCGAGCGACACCGTCTGTGGGTCTAAAGTAAGAGGCGTCTGGCGTCCCACGGTCTCGTCGTTCAACGTGAATTGCAGCTTGTTGGAGTTAAGACTGACATCCACAGCAGGGGAAAGCTGGCCCCCAGCCACGCCAAAGTTGAGCAACCCGCCAAGCAGGTCAATTTTGTCAAAGAAAAATTGGCCCCCAGGGACGTGTGCTCCTGGAGCCGGCGGCAGGAAGCGGCCGCCTTTCAAGGGCCCCTCGAGCAGATCGGTGAAGTCCAAGCCGGTAGGAAAATTAGCGCTGGGGTCTAGACCTGGCAGACTGACGCTAAAGCCGGCATCGGCGCCGACTTGCGCCACCAACTCCTTGCCATTGAAAATCTGGTCGCTGGAAAGTCCGGCTAAGAAGAAATCGTCTATGGTGCCCTGAATCGGGTTGAAAGTCGCAGTCAACTTCGCCTCAGCCGAATTGTTCGCGTGGACCACAATGTGATACTTGAACTGGGTCTGGATCGGAAAGCGCAAGCCAAAACCATAATTGAAGCCGGCGTGCAACTCGAGGCCGTAGGTGGAAGAGCAGCCTACGACGCACCAGTCGATCGTCACTTCCGCTCCCCAGTGCCACTCATAATCATGGCTAATGGTGAATCCGGTAAGAAAGATGTAACGGTCCAAATCGACATCGACCACCTTATCTCCGGTGGGGGACGTGGAAAGGGCCAAAGAGCGAGCCGGAACGACTTTCAGCAGTTTGGGGAAATTGGATAAACCGCCGCCGTGCTCGGGCACGCCCTCGCGCAACAGGCGCTGGACAGCCGCCACCTCGGCGGGGCTAGCAGCAATGGTGAGCGTGTGCTGTGGGTGCGCGTAATTGGCGGACTCGAGCCTGGGCACGAACATCGTCTCTTCAAAATGCTGGACCGATGAATTGATGATCTCTTCTTTGAGCTGGTCGTCGCTGAGAGTGCCCATGCGCGTAGTCTCGGCGTCGCCGACCCTGCCAGCAATTGCCGAGCGCTGACTTGGATTGGCGAGCGCTCTCCGCAAATCAGCAATACCTTTGTTCGCGTCGGCATCCGCCAGTGCACTATTGCGTTGGAACGCCGCGATTGCCGTTTGGCGTTTCCCTGAATCGGCTACATAGCGCGGACTGGCGGGCTTGCTGAATTCCGCCACGCGGTCGCTCATCGATGCGCGGGCAAAGCAGGCAATCCCGGCACGATCGAGCTGCGCCTTCGCATCGGGATCACTGCACTTTCCCGGAAGAATGCGGTAGCTCAGGACATGGTGAATCACCAATCCCTGTTCCACTTCGCTGACTTCCGAGGTGTCCTCCCGGACTTCCACATGCTGCGGCAGCGCATGCAAGCGCGCCGCTAGATTGAACTGCGCTTTGGGATTGTTCAGCATCGGCCGGAAGTCAAGTCGCGCTTCGCCCAACGTTACTTGCGGGTTGGTACGCAGATTGGACATCTCATACTTGCGCAACACGCGCAAGCGCTGCATCGTTTCCGCATGTGTGCCGCCACGGAGGATCACCGAGTTGGGAAGTGAGCTTTGGCCCGTCGTGCGCGGTTGCGCCTGTTGAGCAGTGGGCATTGCTGGCTCTGGACCGCGACGGGGCGTTTGTGGCGGGCCGGCGACGAAAATTCTCTCCGCGTCCATTTCTATGTTATTGCTGTTCCGTCGTAAAGTGCCAAAGACCGAGACGTTAGCACCCGGGGTGAGAGCGCTAAGGGAGGCAGGCTGTCCACCCTGGCAGACGGTGACGGAGTTGTTGTAGTGCACAAGGACGGTCTGGCCGCCGTAAGTAACCTCCATGGAGCTGCCGTTGGGCGCAGTCGGAATTTGTCCCGTGAACTTTCCTTCCCCCTTGGCCGCGTTGAGGGCGCCGCAGCCAGATTGCGCGAGTGTTGTGACGGCGGTTGCCGCAAACACGGCCGTGAAAGACAATAACGCCACCATCGCTGCGGGGGCTTTTCTCATGAGTCTCTCCGGTTCTGTGCGGTGCCACACACGGTTAGTCTCGTCCGACGCTCGTCAGGTTCATGGTACTGACAGATTTTGCACCTTCCGCGTCGATGCTTAGTCCGAAAAGCTGTCGGAGCTGTCGTGAATTACACTAGCGCAAGGTAAGCGGCATTATCGAGAAGCGCGCACTAAGTCCCCTCGGGCTTCGCGCAATGACGGCTTCGGCTTTGCGAGACCGAACGCGCCTGAAACCCAAAGCTACCCACAACTCAACAGCACATAGAGATGGAATCGCCCAAGCTAATATCGGGTAAATTCGGCACATTAATCAGCAAGCCGGGGCTTGTGGTCGAAAAGATTGACGAGCAGTGGCCGTCTGATAACATTGAAGTGCGCCCGTAGCTCAGTCTGGATAGAGCCTCCCCAAGCCGGTAGTGCAGACGGCACGGGGATTCCACAGCCCCGGCAACGTAGGTGGTAATTGCTGTCTCGCAGGCATGGTGAAGAAATGACAATCAAAATCCAACTCGGCCCAGAACTATACGACCAGATTCGCACCCTGGTCCACGATGAACTTAACGAGCAGAGAAACAGGCAGAAAAACAGGCAGAAAAACAGGCAGGAAATCGAGCAGCTTGCAATGAAAATCCGCGCTCAACTCGACCAACTGTCTGGTCCACATACGGTCCACAACTGGTCCAAAAGTCGATTTGGCGCCGTCCTAAACGACTAAGCGATATTTCCGCAAATCCCTGAAAATACATCATTCGAGTCGGACATTAGGGCTGCCGGGTGTCAGGATCGCCGGGCGGATGGCGGGGATTCATGAGTAAGCCAAATGAAGTGAGGTGCCATTGTGCTTGATGAGAACCAAATCCGCGCCATTTTGGTCTGCGCTTTTGAGAACTTGCAGAGGCAGAACACCGTCCTATATTCTTTGACAACCGAACTTGAAGCCGTTCGGGATGTGCTTTGCGAGCATGCGCCGACATACAAGGCTTTGTTGGCGCAAAAGCGAGCGCATTACGTGGCCGAGCAAAAGTCAACGGTCGCCGATGATTTCTCAAAATTTGAGCAAATAATTCAGCAATTGAGAGAGCCTAAGCTGCCCTGATCTCCGCCTTTTAGGGTTGTACCACGTGTTTGCGATCGCGATCTTGCCTGGTTGCCAATTGTGGCCGAAGGCTCGCGAGGTTCTTCAGTGTGTTGTAGCAAAACGCCGCGCCCAGGCTGAGAAAGGCTATCGTGAACAAAAGGCCTGGCACTTCGCTCGAGGATAGCGGCGAGAGTCGCTCGTCCTGGAAGAGCTTGAGCTCGGAGCGCGCGAGTTCACTCTTCAGCGAAGCGGACTGGTCAATGAGCTTGTCGGAATCGCTGACCAACTCGACGTTTACTTCTTGCTGATACGCGACAGCCAGAGTCTCGCGCGCGGAATTCCCATCTAAGGTTGTGCGAAGCCAGGACTCTGCTTCCTCACGGCTTGCAAATCCCGGCGAAGTTTCAAGGGCGTGCATCGCTTTGGATTTCGCTTCAGAGGTGACACTGTCTTCGGCGGGAACCGCCGTGGCCGCGACTTTTTCTCGCTCTTTGCCCCGTGCTTTCCGCTTTGCCGGTTCCGGAATCGCGGGGGCGGTGCGCAAGATCGCAGCCATGGCCTTGTGGTAGACGTCAGGCACCACGGTGTGAGCGCTTTCCTTAGGCCGTGAGAGTTGCTCCGCCTGCTTGTCCAGGGCTTCCGCAGTGGCAGCCAATCGTGCACGCAATTCAGCGCTTTCCGACATCGACCGGAACAGCCGGACGGCGTCAAAGTGCGCGGCAAAGACGAGAATACAGGAAAGCACGATCGTCACAAGGCGTGCTTGGAAGGCAAAGCGCTGCGAGGCCCTGTCCATGACGTGATCGAACCACTCTCGGAGGCCTTCCAAGCGAAGTTCGGACGAAGTAGAGACCGAGGCTGATGCCCCGGTGGCAGGAGTGGATTCCGGCTCGAGTTCCTTCGCCGGTGCGGTCGCGTTTTCCATTGCGAAGGCGCTGCTTGCTTCCATTTCGACCGGCTCGGCGTGGCGAACGATGCCTTCGTCGAAATCCGCAGCCGGGGAGAGACGTTCATTCAGCACCGACGGCGCCTCCGAGGCGTGGCGGACGATGCCTTCGTCGAAATCCGCGGCCGCGGAGAGATGCTCATTATTCAGCGATGACGCTTCCGAGGCGTGGCGGACAATGCCCTCGTCAAAACAGGGCTTCGAGCGGACCGGCCCGTTTTGCGGCGCCCCTAGCCTCGACCTGGCTCCCGGTGCGTAATCGCCCCACGCCATCATGAGCATTGCGCGCTGGACAGGATCGGGCAAGGTTCCGGGAACCGGTTCGGCGAGCTTTTCGAGGATGGCGGGCAACTCATCGACACGGATGGAACTGGCCAGGCGCCAGCGGCTGAGCAGCCCGCCAAGAATCGCTCCTACCAGCGCCCCTGTGCCCAAGGGATGCTGGCAGAAATTAATCACTGAAACATGGCCAGCCAAATAGGCCGTATATTGGCAAGTATCTGCGAACCAGTGCTTGGCAATGGCCAGTGCGATTGGCGTGATCAAGAAGCCTCCAACCGCACCCGTGATCCACGGCAACAGGGGGATGGAGGCGCCGATGCCTTGCAGCTTTCCTGCGGTCTCCGGCGGAGTGAAGGGCACCTGGTCCACACGAAGCGAAAAGCGCGAAAAGATCGAGTCAGAAATCGTGGGATGACGCAGGACTCTCCGGGCAATTTCCTTTGCCCAGTGCCTGGCTTCCTGGCCGGGACAGGCGGTTTCGAACAGGTCCACCAGGCTGCGCCGCAAATTGGCGCCGCGCAGACCTAACAAGCTGACGACCACCTGCGTGCCCGCCGTGATGAGCAGGCTGGCGACAAGCATGAGGAGAACAAAAGCAATCACGATGTCAAGGTGTTGAAACATAGTGGTTTCCCGATATAAAGAGCTATGAAGAGTATAGGGGAGACTGCGCTGACGTGTGCAGAAAACGCGGAGTTAGTATCTTTATCGTTAATAAAGAACGGGTTAGAAGAAATGTCCGCCAAACCGTCCGCTAAACGGTCGCGTCAGTCGTCCATCGCTTATCGATCGGTGCAGATTGGTGGTAGATGAACGCTGTCTGCGACCACGGCTAGAGATTGTGTCAGGGTTGAGGCCGCGCCGTTGCGTTCTTACTCGTGCCTGAGCGCTGCCATCGGATCAATCCGGCTAGCCCTGCGTGCCGGAATCCAGCAGGCCAGCGTCGCGACGCTCAACAGAATCGCCGGTACCCCGATGAAAACCGGAAGGTTGACCACGCTCTTTGGAGTCGCTCGCCCTGAAATCACGAGTGCAAGTGCCCATCCAATGGCGGTACCCCACGCGATCACGCGCAAGTTCTCGCGAATAATTTGCAGGATCACGCGCCCGCTGGTGGCCCCGAACGCCAGCCGCACGCCAATCTCTCTCGTTCGCCGCGCCACGGCATATGAAACCACCGCGTAGATTCCGATCGCCGCAAGGCCGAGCAGGAGTGGCCCGAGCACGGCGAACAATCGCGCAGGAATCCGGCGCAGATAGAGATTTCGTTCGATGTGCTGGGAAAAGGTTCGCACGTCGTAAAGAGGGAGCATCGGATCGAGATCGCGCAGAACGGCACGCGCTTCCGAGGTGAGTGCAGCTTCATTGCCATTGCGCGCCCTCAGGTGAATCTGTCCTTGGTCCTCTGGACGATCCCGGTACGAGAAATAGGCCGCCGGCTGCGCGGCCTCGCCGAATGCGTCGTAGACCGAATTGCGAGCCACGCCGATGATCGCGAAGCTTCCCGCGCCCGTCTGTATGAGGCGACCGATCGGCTCCGCGCCACTCAGGTAACGGCGCACGAACTCCTCATTGACGATGGCCTGTGCGGGCGCCGTCTGGTCCCGCATCTCGGCAAAGTCATTCCCCTCAAGGAGCGGGATGCCCATCACCTTGAAGTATCCTGGCGTGACCGTGTTGGAAATGGCTCTATCCTGCCCCGGCTCCGTGCGCACGTGGCCTTGCACAGTGAAGGGCCGTCTCGGAATTCCATGCAAGTCCACCGGAACATTCGTTGCGATGGCGGCTGCCTCGACGTCCGGCAAGGAACGCAGCCGTTCCAGCAGGCGCGCAGCAAATTCACGATTCGACGCCTTGTCGGGATTCCTTCCGCTTACGTCGTAGGCGGCCAGCAAAACCCCCTCGGGACGGAATCTAGGATCCGCATGCCGTGCCGAGCGAAAACTCTGCAAGAATAGCGCCGCCGCGATCAGCACGACCGTCGCAAGTCCGACTTGCACCCCCATCAGAACTTTGCGCGCACGGCTGCGAGGTGGCGTGTTGGAAGTCGAACGGAGCCCGTCCTGCGGATCCAGCCGTACCAGATGGAACGCCGGCGCCCCGCTGAAAATCAAACCGCACGCCGCACCGAGCAACATAGCGAAGGCAAGAGTGAATTGATCCACTCTGGTCGGAAACAGGATCGGAAACGCGCCAATCATTGGCGCCACGCGCAATGCCGTAGTGCCCCACCCGGCGATGGCTGCTCCGAGCCCTGCTCCCAGGAAAGCGAGAAGCATATTTTCATAGAGCACCAGGCTGACGATGCGCCAGCGTCCCGCGCCCAGGGCCATGCGCACGGCCATCTCACGCTGCCGCGCGCTTCCCCGGGCGAGCATGAGGTTTGCGGTGTTCCCGCAGACCGCCAACAGCAGGAGCAGCATAACGCCTTGCAGGATGGCTAGCCCGCTGATCAGCAACCGCTGCGGACCGCGCGGCGCCTGCCAGAACGGAAGCATCTCGCCGCCGATTCCGGCGCTGGCGTCCGGATAGTCGCGCGCAAGTTGCGCCATAGCCGTGCTGAACTGCGCCTGTGCTTCCTCGCGTGTCGCACCAGGCCTTAACATTCCGATCAACGAAAACGCGCGGCTGTTGCGGTCTTCGAGGTCGCGTGTTCCGCCGAGCAACGCAGGCGCCATCGTTGCCGGCGCCCACAGCTCGAACTTCAAGGGGACCATTGTTCCCTGGAAGTCCCTGGGCGCCACGCCGATGACCACAAGGTCGCGCTCATTAACGCGCAGTTTTTGTCCCACAACCCCCGGCGCGCCGCGAAACCGCGTTTGCCAGTAATCATACGAAATTACAACGACGGGCTCAGTTCCGGGCCGTTCCGCCTCTTCCGTCCGAATAAATCTTCCGACTATGGGCTTTAGTCCCAGCGCAGAAAAATAATTGCCCGATACGAGTTGCCCGTGCGTTCGCTCCGTCTGACCCCGCTCCCCCACGTTGAATGGCACCATCTGAAATGCCACGACGTCGCGCAGTGCCGGCACCTGCGTCTGCAAGTCGCGATATTCCAGCCAGGAAGCACCTGGATACCCGCCCGTCTCTGTGCGAGGCTCGACGAGCAGAAAGTTCGCTGCACCACTCACGGCGGGCATCGGCTCGAACAGAATCATCTGAATCCATGAAAATATCGTCGTATTCACGCCAATCCCGATGGCCAGCGAAACGATGATCACGGTCGCAAGACCTGGCATGCGGGAAATCGATCGCCCTGCGTTTCGCAAATCCCCGACTAAATTCTCGATCAGCTGCAGTCCTCGCTCGGCTCGATAATCTAGTTTCATCGCCTCCACCCCGCCAAACTTCAGCATGGCTTGCCGTCGTGCCTCAACGGGTGTTAAACCAGCGCGGAGATTTTCTTCGGTTTGCAGGGTGAGATGTTCCTCAATCTCTTCCCTCAATCGTTCGTCTTGCACCCGCGTTGTCGCGGAGTTGAGCAGACGAGTTAGGAATCGCCTCAGAGATCTCATGACAAGTCCTCCGCTTTCACTTGGAAGAAGCGCCCAATGATGGCCGCCGTTTGTTCCCAATCCTGCGTTTCAACTTGCAGCTGCTTACGTCCTTCCCGGTAGAAGCGCGCCCTGCGGTTATTCTCTGAGGCGCCCCACTCGGACGTGATCGCACGTTCCTGCTCGAGCTTCAACAGCACGGGATACAAAGTCCCTTGATTCACCGCCAGCAAATCTCCGCTAATCTGCTCGATGCGCCGCGCGATTCCATAGCCGTGCTGCGGTCCCAACACATCAAGCGTCTTGAGGACCATCAGCGCCAGCGCGCCCTGCAGCACATCGGCCTTCTGTTTCATGACGCTGACCTCCATTTTGGTTTCCAACAGGAAGCATAGCGCGCTTCCTTTGGGAAAACAACAGGGAGATGGCCAGCTTATGCCTGGCAAACGGTAAAGTTGAACATTAACCGCCGAGTTTGTGGCCAAACCGAGGGAGCGCTTCCGATACAGCGCTAAGGCTTGCGGGGAGTTGCGACTCTCACGGCTCTTTGAGGCGTTTGGCTTGCCCCGTCCGCGATCTCCGCTTCAATCTGCCGCAGCAACGTCATTCAGCCGATACTCGCCGAGGAGATCAGCGAGAATGCAGGTTGTTCCGGCAGTCGCGAAGGTCTCGGCGTTTTCGCTCCAATTCGTATGATTGTGGGGATCGGAAACAAGCAACGGTACCCATACAAGTGGGCCAAAGATCACAAGCATCATTGTCAGCAGGCGGGTCGCGAGAAGCGCTATTCGATTCGTAAGAAGAGCTACAGCCGCGAGTGCGAACAGGACTGTCGTCGTGACTGCCCAAAACATCTGACTTGGCGGAAGCCACTTCGGAACAAGTCTGGCGGTAGCGTCAAGATAAAATCGCCTGTTCGAGGGTAAAGGAAGCGGCACAGATGCCCAAAAGAATGCGGCCGATCCGATAAAGCGTTTCCCGGGACCATGCCGATGACAAGCGCGCAGAAACGATCGCCGCTCCCGTCACGAGAGAGAACTGCTCGAAGAAGTTGCCCCAGCTATCGTAGATCCGAGGTGTGGCGACGATTCCTGGCACGCACAGTAAGGTAGACACAAGATAAACTCCACCAAGGACGACTGCGCCCGCTTTCTCGGTCCGACGGAACTGAATCACAGCCCCGCCGAAGATCTGGCCAGCGGCGGCAGCCTAGGCAATGTAACGCTGTTGATGCCAGGCGCTGTAGTCGCGCCAGGCCTGCGTGCTGACGCCTAAGGCCAAAGCCGCCACTCCAAAGACATGACGGCCGATGTTTGAAGTAGGGGGCTGATGCGGTCATTTGTTTTTCAATGCCGTTCACTTAGGTATGCCAAGGGAGAGCCGACCGGCGGTAACGCTCATTTTGAGCAACCGGGGGATCGCAAAGGATGCGCGAGCTTTATACAACGGGAGGGGATGAAGGGTATAGTGCCACAACGCTGGTTTAGCCCCCCGCTCAGCTCGAGATTTTTGTCCACTCTAGAGAGTTTATATATCACAGCCATGGGCTACATATCCGCGGTAGTCGCCCCAAGTCCCGATTCGGCATAATCGGACATGTGGCTCATAGTATGAATTGCGCCGCCCCCAACGCGTACACTGGGGCAACAACAGCTTTTAACCTTTTTCGGCGGCCGCACATCTAATGGTTCAAACCACACTACACAACTCGAGGAGCGGTTGGGCCTGGTACCTGGCCGCTTCTCCTCCTTTTGCGGGCGCCGGTATACACGCCGATTTCCAGTGTCCGGCACGCATCCGGGTGGGTCACGAGGCTCGGACCTGGTGAGAATTATCGGGAGCCAGCAAACAATTTTTCGCTAGACGCGAGTAAACTCTTCTATAGTTTGTGTGCGTCTCAATACAAAGCAGAGGTACAGCCATGACAGGATTTATCTGGAATGCGAAGAAACCGAATGAGCCGCAAGCCGTTACACCGGAGCCGAAGAGCTCCCAGACTGATAACAGAGGCCCCCATACGATGCGTCCAGTAGATTCTATGATGGGCCGGTCTGTGGCTTGCTTGGGGTCGAGCCTGCATGTAAAGGGCGACCTCACTGGCTCGGAAGATCTGCTGATTGACGGCTCGGTAGAAGGAATGATCCACCTTGATGAACGAAAGCTTACGGTCGGAACAGCGGCGAAGCTAAAGGCTGATATCGACGCGCGCGAGGTGGTGGTGTACGGCCGTGTGCAAGGTAACGTGCACGCGACGGCAAGGATTGTGATCAAGAAGGGCGGATCGGTGATCGGGGATTTGAGGACCGCACAGGTCATGATCGATGACGGCGCGGACTTCAAGGGTTCGATCGAAATTGATAGGAGTCCGACCGAGGAAGCCGACAAGAAGGTTCACTCGCATGTGGCTTCGGATGGCGCGACGGGCTGAGAACGAAGAGCGACAGAATTCGCGCCCCCGTGAAACTGTGACGATTCAGGTTGTAACAAAAGTGGTAATCGCCGAGGTTCCTTTGTGGACGAGCTTCTCCGGGAAACGGCCTATGGAATTATTTCTCAGAACCTCGAGCCGCCGCCTCCATTGCTTCGCAAAGTCTTCGCATGCCGGCGGGGATTCCGGCTTGTAGGCTAGGGCCAACTGTGTCCGCATACATGGCTGTTTGCTCGCCAGAGAGGCTTACCCGTTGGGTGATTCGCGTCCGTCCGCTTATATCTTCAAAAGTCCAGACAAAATTCGCAACCGCGCCTGGCGCAGGAATCTCTAGGACAGCCTTTTGTGGCTGAACCACTTCCGTCACTCGCCAGTCGATTCTTCCGGAACTCTTGCTATGCGTGACGCCGCAGGTGCCTGCGGCGAACTCACCCTGAATTTCAATCGAATCTACGTCGGCATCGAGCACCCAGTTCCTTACGTTTGTCCAAAAGTCCCAGGCAAACTGGATCGAAACGGAGCACTCAATCGCGTGCACGAATTCCCATTTCTGCATGTGTGCCACTCACTCTGCGACGACGCAGGATAGCACGTTCCGATTTGTACTCAATTAACCATGAGAGCAGACGCGAGCACCGCGCATATCTTCCCGAGAGACCGAGACGACGACGAAACGACCTGCGCAAAACGTTCG
>Ga0182039_10000569_pt1 | contig 18997 bp, 15 predicted proteins | sample sta12Can44000111_FD_125975 | JGI IMG/M metagenome (GOLD analysis project Ga0182039, IMG submission 125975) | Lab enrichment of tropical soil microbial communities from Luquillo Experimental Forest, Puerto Rico - statanox.12C.anox.44.000.111 | ecosystem: Environmental > Terrestrial > Soil >...
AGTTGATGATCTCGGGGAGCGCTTGCCGAGTCAGTTCCAGGTCAGCTACTCGCGAAGAATCGCAGCGGGCATGTGTGGAGCTTGTGGGCGATCGTCTCCCGCCGAGACCGAGTGGCGCATGCAGCGCGGAGGAGGCCGGGTTGTTCAACAACCCGATCCCCGGCGGCACCGGCTCTTGCGAGCCCGGCCCGCCCCGTGATCCCGCCTCCCCCTGCCGGTGCGATCCCGGCACGCGAACCGTCCTCAGCACTGTTCGGAGGACGTCTTGGGCAATGGGGATAAATGTCCATGTTTCGAGGAACGGTTAAGATGCGACCGGGGCTGTTCACCTGCGGCTGCTGCCGTCCGTAAGAACGAAACCTAGCCAAGGGAAGCCTGCAAAGCGCAGAAGCCCCTCAACCAGACCGTATACGCCCACGACTGCACCAATTGCGAGACATATCGCGGCGCGATCCTTCCATGCCGGGCCTTTGCGCACAGCTTCGGCGCGTTGAATTGCGCTAAATGCCCCACAGATTGTCGTTCGGAACCCGCGCAAGCCAAGGTAGTCTTCTTAGGTTCTGCCTTTTTCATAGATAAGGTGTGCCAACTCCAGGGAGCTCGGCGTACCATGAAAATACTTGACGGCTGGGTTAAGACTCCGGGAGTTCGCACGCGCATAACATATGGCGCACTTCTAGATCCTTTGTTGGAAGAGAGGAGCTACTGATGGACAGGAGAAGGCTCGCTTGGGCTGCATTTGTGTCAGGTATTCCGTTCGTTGTTGTGCCTCGGTTGAACGCTGAAAAGAAAAGGAATCAGTCTCCGCCTTTTATGGAAGTGCAAAAGGTTGTGGATTGGGTCAGCAACTCTCTTGCTAAAGCTTGTACGAGTGACGATGACACCGCGAAAATCTGCAGTACGTTATCGGATGTGACTTTGACTCTTCATACTGAAGTCGCCAAGGACGGAAAAATCGGCGTTTCGATCTTTGGGATCACTCTTGGCAGCCATCGAGAGAAGGACACCTATAACGAGTTCTCCGTTACACTAAAGCGCCCCGAGTCCGTGGCTGCGCTGAGTGCAGCTGAGAAGCTTAAGTTGCCGGAACAGCTCGTGATGGCTTTTAGGAATTATTTGCAGATCGAGAAGGCCGCAGCAGCAGGACAGTATCCGCTAACTACGAGCGGATTCTATGTCGAATTGGGTTTTACCGTCCAGAAAGGGGGCGACATCGACTCGAGTGGCCTAACGTTAATCCCTATTACCCCTGACATCGCAGGAAAGGTCGAAAAAAAGGATGTCCAGACGATTCGGTTTACTTTCGGCAAATAATATGCGTGGCGCGAAAGTTTAGCGCTTCTTTGGGATAATCGCCCTGCTATCGTGGCGCTCTGCCGGTCTCGACTCCTTAACGACGCCCGTTTGCTGCTCGAGGTCCCCAACCGTTTCCCGCATCCCTGACTTCGACAGCAGCAGGGTCGACGATAATGCCCTGAGGGAGATTCGCCGGAGCAACTGGGAAGGTCTTTACAAAGGAGGGTAGTTTCACTCACCTCATTTCTTATCGACTTCGATGAGGTTGTCGCCGGGGTTGCGGTCGATCAGCTTGTTGTACGGGTCGATTCCCGCCAGTGAGGGTTTTTCGTCGACTACCATTTCGAAGACGGCGTTCTCCTGAGTGATCCATTCCTTGTGAAGATTCAGGCGCTTCATATGCTCTTTGGTTCCGCTGAAGACGCCGACATCAATCAGGTCATGAATCGGCGTGGACGTCTCGTTTCCTGAGCCGTCCGCTTTCTTTTTTTGGGAGCTGACCTTCAATGTGACTTTGTATTTTCCATCAGGCGTTGGAACATAGGTGGCGGAAACAGCCCGGTTGTCGTACAGCACTATGGACTCGAACATATCTGTGATGACGTACTGGAGTTCCGGCGGGGTTTGTTCGCGGAGGGCGGCAACAAAGCCGCGAGTATCGGGGAATGGGCCCTTGGCGAAGCGGTTCTTCTCAAGAAAATTGCGCAGAGCGAGGTTGACCTTGTCCTCGCCAATATAGTCGGCCAAGGCGAACATCACCAGAGACCCTTTGGAGTACCAGACATAGGGCTCCCGTTGGACCAGCGTCAGCGGCGGCTCATGCCGGGTCTCCGCCGCCCGCCCGCGGAGATAGCGGTCGAGCTCGTAGCGCAAATCCTTGCGGGTCATTTCTTCGCCGTACTTTTTCTCCATCACTTTCAGGGCGGAGTACTCGGCGAGCGATTCGCTCATCATGTTGGAGCCCTGTGTCTCGCTGCCGATAAGTTGATGACCCCACCACTGGTGGGCGAGCTCGTGGGCGGTGACGAAGTACAGCAGATCGATGTCATCAGCTTTCTTGAGCCGCTCGATGAAGCCGATTTCTTCGGAGTAGGGGACGGTGTTGGGAAAAGACTGGGCAAAGGCGCGGTACCGCGGAAATTCCAGAACGCGAAACTGGCCAAATTGATAATCGCCGAAGTTCTTCTCGTAATACGCGAGGCCGGACTTCGAGGACTCAATCATCTTGTCGAGATTGAACTCGTGACCGGGCTGGTAGTAAATCTCGAGATTGACGCTCTTCCAGCGATCGCGCCTTACATTGAACCGCGCGGAGATGAACGAGAAGAAGTCGTTGATGCGGGCATCGCCCATATCGTATTCGAAAAAGTGGCGGCTATTTTCGCTCCACTCGCGCTTGAGATATCCGGGGGCGATGGCGATCTGATCGGGGGAAGTACTGACGACGCCGTGAAAACGGATCCAGTCGGAATTTTCGGTGAACAGATTCAAATTGGAATAGTAGGGATCACCGGGAGGGGCCATCTCCTCAAGTGGCGGAAGGTTTTCCTCGCGGCGACGGACAGGGTCATCCAACTCGGTGCCACGGTTGTAGCCAATGGAGGGGAAATAGTTCCTGTCGAAAAACGTCCCGTTGTAAGCAAATTCTGCGCGCTCGTTGCCATCTTTGAATCCGCGCGAGGTGTAGGAGACGCGGAAGTCCATCTTCAAGGTGCCGCCGGGCTCGAGGGGTTGGTCGAGTTTGTAGATATCGTAGAAATGCCCTTTGTCGCTTAAGGTTTGATGAAATGGGCGGTCGAACGTAACGTCGTCCAGGGCTTCCTGGGCGTCGGTGAGGTGGATTTCGTTGATGGGCTTGTCGGCGTGGTTGATCAAAAGATAGTGGCCGGTTCCGTCGAAGGAGCGCCGCTCGGGATAAATGTTCACGGCCAAATCCACGGTCGTGATCTTGGGCTGGGGCAAACGCTCATACTTTTTGTAGAGTTTCTCGTACTCCGCTTGATGATCGCGGGCGTATTTTGCCGGGCGAAACTGGTTGAGAACGTGAGTGTTGTAGCAGAACCAGGCGCCACTGGCCACAGCGAGCGCCGCGAACAGTCCGGCCATGGGGAGGAGTCGCCCGGCGCGCGAACGGGCCATTCGCAGGCGCGCCCGGACCGACTCATCGGCTCCGCGCTTGGCGAAGGCCACGGCGAAGACGGCCAGCAGCCCACCCACACACAACCAGTATACGGTAGACCAAAGCAGGGCTTGCACGAAGTGGCCGTACCCGTTCATGTCGGAATAGGTGTAGGGAGTTTGCTCGCCGTACAAGTAGAGACGGTTTTCGATGCCATAGCGATACAGGACGGGAATCAGGATGAAAAATCCGATTACCAGGGCATGGCCGATGAACTTGTTGCCGAGGACCGTTTGCAGGAATAAAGCCAGCAAAATTACGATGAGCAGTGAGGGGAGGTAAATCAGATAGAGTTCTTTGAGGTAGTGGAGGATCTCGAATCGAAAATAACCCTGCAGCGCTTGGGAGCTGACGCCGCACAACAGGACGACGGAAACGAGCAGGGCTTCGACAAGAGAAACCGCCAGAAACTTGCTGAGAAAATCGGCCCAGCTCGGGATCGGCAAAGAATCATGAATCTGTTCGAAGCGGAGGTCGCGCTCTCTCCAGATGACTTCGCCGGCATAAAGCGCGCCGACGATGATCAGGAACAGGCCCGCCTGGCCGGAAACCACCGATACCATCAGGAAGGTGACCGGCCAAACGTCGACACCGTTGTTCTCGCCGGCAAAATGCCCCCCCACCAGGACAAAGACAAGCATGATGAAAGAAATGGCCCAAAAGGGAACTTCACTGGTGATGTTGAGGAAGCGCAGCCGAGTCAGGTACAGAAGCTGGATCCAGGTGGTAGGCGGGCCGAAACGTTGTGTGGCCGGTGCGAGCGCCATCGCGACTTTCCTTGACGGCTTTCTTCCCTCGGCTTCTTCTTCGCGGGCAGCTTCGGCATGTTTGCTGGAGCGACGGGAGCCGAGGACTTCCGCGGACATGGGGAACAGGGCGAAAGTCACGCCCAAGGCGAACAGTCCGACCGAGAGCCAGACGAGGCGGTTGTACAGGAACACGCCGTTCCAGTGCAACAACTGGGAGTTGCGTTCGACTACGGTCCAATAACGCGTGACGTTTTCGAAAACGATGATTCCCAGGGAATCGAAGACCGAGGGCCAAAAGCGGTCCAGTTTGTTGGTCAGGACAACGCTGAAAAGCTGCACGAGATATAAGGCGAACAGAGCGACACCTTGGAGGTAGACGACGACGATCCGGCGCGTGAGGGCGGCTACGCCAAAGAAGAGGCTGCCTAAGAAAAAGATTTGTACCAAGGTGACGGAAAGGAACGGTTGCAAGTAGTGCCAGAAATGAATGGGCTGCAGCCGCGTCTTGTCGGCCCAAGGCATGAATGTGCCGAACACGCCGCCCCAGACAAAACCGGAAAAGATGAATGTGGTGGAACGAGGGAGCCCGCCCAGCGGCCGCCGAGATAGGCGAACTTGGAGATCGGTCGGGTGAACAGTAATTGGTAGGTGTCCTGTTGGAAATCACGCAAGATGGCGGGTCCAAAAATTGCGGCGATAAGAATGGCGCCAAACGCGGTCAACTGCACGTAACTTGTGGTTAGGGCGTAAGGTCCATTTTTCAGGATTTTTCCGGTCCCGATCGGTCCGAAGTCGCTTACTGAAACCTCGAAAAACATGAGCAAGAAGGGGATCAGGAAGAAGACGTAGGTTGAAATGCTGCGCAGCCGCAGCTTCAATTCGAACCAGAAGAACTCACCGAACATGGTCCTCTCCATCCTGAAGCGTTCGAAGAGCGGCTGGACGCGCTCAATTCCTTTCGTGCTTGGCCAGATTATGAAAGTAGACGTCTTCCAAATCCGCTTCTGAAGGGGCAAAACCATCGCCCGGTACGGTTTCCGAATAGATCCGGATTTCGTGTTGACCGCCGACGAGATGCGTGGAGATGATGGGGAAAGCCGTGCTGATGGCCTCGCGCTCGTCATCGGTGGCCGCCAACTTGCTCCAAACCCTTCCTTTTAACGCGTCAATCGCTTGGGAAGGTACCGCCTCGAGCAGGAGCTCGCCGTTGCTGATGATGGCCATGCGCGAGCAAAGCTCGCGCACATCTTCAACGATGTGCGTGGACAAAATCACCACGACATTCCTACCGATCGAGCTCAGTAGATTCAAGAACCGGTTGCGCTCGGCGGGATCAAGCCCTGCGGTGGGTTCATCGACAATGATCAATTTCGGATTTGCCAGGAGAGCCTGGGCGATTCCGAACCGTTGCTTCATTCCGCCTGAATAGCCGCCCAGCGCCTTTTTGCGCACATCCCAGAGATTGGTTTGCTGCAGCAAACCTTCAACAATTTCTTTTCGCTCGCTACTCTTGGTGATGCCCTTCATCACCGCTAGGTGATGAAGCAAGTCCAAGGCCGACATCTTCGGGTACACGCCGAACTCCTGCGGCAAATAGCCGAGCAGCCGGCGGGTGGCATCCTTCTCCACGATCAGATCGAGGCCGTCGAGACTTGCCGAGCCGGAGTCCGGGTCGAGCAGCGTGGCTAGGATTTTCATTAGGGTGGATTTGCCGGCACCGTTGGGCCCGATCAGTCCGAACATGCCGGGCGGTATGTCCAGGGAGACGCCCCGGAGGGCACGGACGCCTCCGGGATAAGTCTTGGATAGGTTGTGAATGGAAAGCACTGGAATAGCTCCTTGCTTGACGGCGCGAAACAACTCGATCTACGAGCTGGAAGGTGCAAAAGTCTCAAGGATAGAAGGACTATACCTTAAAGAAACAGGCCTCGGAAAGGGCTGACAAGTGGCTCGTCAACGATCTGCGAGGGTCACCGTCGCATGACTGCTCGGTCATGAATGGGTAACCAGAAGTCGGATCAGCTCGCTTTGTCGCTAGACACCTAATTTATTGATCTATGCCCAAGGACGAGCTTCGCGGGGATATCCGCCGCCCACTCTCGAGAAGATTCAGCCCGGCTGCACCCTGGCACCGAGCGGAAAGAAGGAACAAGAGGTTGTCCACTTATATCGCGGACACTCCGTTAGTATCCGGAGGTTAGGTACTCGACGAACTCAGGGTTGTCGCGAAATAGCAAGGGAAAAGTTCCCTCAGAAAAGTAAATCCAATCATGGATTGCCCACTTGTCAGTGTCACGAAATCCGCGTTCCCACAAAGCGGCGTGAAAGACCTCGTGTTCAAGGGCCTCGACGTTTTTGAAGCGGTCATTGTTCCAGGCTATGGAGATGGTTTTTCTCTCATAGTCGGTGACAGCTTCACCCTTTGAGTCTCCGTAAGCATGCGTAGCGGGATGATAGGAAACGGCGTAGGTGACGCAAGGATGATCCTGGATGCCGCATATCACGATCGATTGCGGAGGCCGGGCGTAGGAAGCGCTTCTCGATCGCCCAGGATATACGAAGAACACTGATAGGAGAAAGGCGACAAAAGCTATGCATATAAAAAGGATACGCATCTGAGATCCTATTCCAAATTCGTAAGCACCCCATTGAAGGTAGTCAGACGCCAGATTACTGTAAACTGTCAGAAGTCACAGTCTGGGCGATAGGAACACGTGCGAAGTCGAAGCAGAGTACGAGCTGGCGAAATGAATTGCGGATGACACGCGCTTCTGCGACCTCGCTCGACGTTTCTAATCCCACAACCATTCCGGTGGAATTCTTGTAGGGCTCTCTGACCGGAACGGTCCAATGTGGCAAACCCGATCCTCTGCAGTTGGCTCCCGTCGGCGATCACCCCGGGCACAGCCTGGTATGGAGCAACTTGCCTGTCCCGCCTGTGAATCCCCAGGTGCCTGTTGTGCTCCGCCCGTCGCTGCGCACAACCTTACGTGCCCGGGGACTACTCTGCTGTCAGCACTTCCGTGCACTGCGGGCTAAGTAGCATGTGATCTTTCAGGGCGTGTGTTCCGACTCTATGGAATAATCAGTCGCGATGGAACACTCAGCGGATCCCGGAGGAGTGCTTGGTCGGCACGCAGCGGCACTCCGAGCGGCACTCTTGCAGCCTTTTCTCCGCTTGAACTTTGTGACGCTCTGGGTCCGGGATCAGGAGCGGAGTCGGCGGTTCTTCGTGGAAAAGCTAGATTTCGAGGCGATTGTAGACCTGCAAACTCACGAGGGCGGCCGGTGGATTATTGTCGCTCCGTCGGCTGCTGGTTGGCTCTCTGGAACGGCAGGCGCGGGCCTGCCCGGGATCGCCCTCGTTGTTCCACCCGACGGATCCGCGGAGCACCAACGCATCGGCCAAAACACCGGATTTAGCTTTCTTACCGAAGACGTGGGTAGCTTGTTCGAAGAATGGTCGAGACGTGGGGTCCGCTTCCCGCTCCCACCAATGGAACCTTCCTGGGGAAACGGGCAAGCGAAGTACGCGATTTTTGAAGATGCGGACGGAAACAGCTTCTCTCTGATTGAGTTCGATGAGGCGACGCGCACGCTGGAAGCAGAGCGCCGTGCCCAGGCCGCCAGGTTGGAATCGGAGCGCCAGGCTGCGCGCGAGTTGGCAATCGCCAAGCAAGTGCAGACCCGTTTGTTTCCGCAACGCCAGCCACTGATTCGAACGCTTGTCTATGCGGGGATTTGCCATCCCGCTCGGACGGTCGGTGGAGACTATTACGATTTTCTTGATCTCGGCAGCCGAAGGCTCGGCCTAGTATTAGCGGACATAGCGGGCAAAGGCATCGGAGCCGCTTTGCTCATGGCCAATCTCCAAGCAGCTCTGCGCAGCCAGTGCGCGACGGCTTGGGCACAGCCCGAACGATTTCTGCGGTCGGTGAATCAGTTGCTTTACGAAAACACGGCCGAGGGGGACTACGCCACCCTATTCTTCGGCGCATACGACGATGACACGCGCAAGCTGCGCTACTCGAATTGCGGCCATCCGCCGGCCTTGCTCCTACGAGGCGACGACGGTTTGGAACGGCTGGAGGCGACCTCCACGGTGGTGGGCTTGTTCGAGAAATGGGATTGCACGATGGAAGAACGCGAACTGGCTCCAGGCGACGCTGTCTTGCTTTACACCGATGGTGTTACGGAAGCTCTGAATGGTGAGGGGGAGGAATTTGGTGAAAAGCGTCTGCTGGAAGCCACCCGGCAACATCGTGAGCTATCCCTGCCGGAGTTGCTGGTCGCCGTTGCCGATCAGGCTCGAAGATTCAGCCCTCATGAACAGACCGACGACATCACGTTGATAGTCGCCAAATGCACATGAGGGCCGTGGTGCGTAAGACCATCGAGGACCAGAAACTAGCACTTGGCCGCCGCTTTGCGGTGGTTGTATGACCCTGACAACTAGATGCGCTTCGCTTACAAATACCGTCTGTACCCAAGCCGAGCCCAGGTTCACTTTCTCGTGAACCAGCTCCACGAGGCCTGCGACCTCTACAACGCCGCCCTCCAGGAGCGGCGCGACGCTGTATCCAGGGCGTTGGTCTGATCAAGGTCAAGCTGCACCGGCCTGTGGAGGGTGGGATCAAGACGGTTACGATCAAGCGGGACGTGGACCATTTGGTACGTGCGTTTTTCCGTCCAGCGGGACACCGTCGCGTTGCCGGAGTCGTCCAAGGATATCAGCCTGCACAGCTTTGTCGCTCTTTCGAATGGCCGGGTGGCGTGCTTCGCGAGTGGTTGGTGCGTGGTTTCACCTCGATTCACGACTTTTGAGTCGCCTGAGGCGGCCAGTTGGGTGCCTTAATACCGAACTGCTTGGCGTACTCCGCGTTCAGCCGCTGCCAACCGCTGAACTTCGTGGCCTCGGCGCCAGCGATGCGGCTGATGGGCGTTCCGCTGAGAAGGCGATCCAGAACATCGAAAGCAATGTGCCATCCGGCAGCGCCCATGGAGATGAAGCGGCGATCGATGTTGGTCCACAGCGTCAGGCGCGTGCCACCACCGAAGGCTTCGAGTTCCCACCGGGTATCGCCGTATTCCAGCACCTTGGGAGCATCGGCTCGCGTCACTCTTGTTTCGATTGGCGTGGGCGTTCCCACCCAGGTGAGCTTCACCGTTCCAACCGTACCCATGCTCCCATCGACCTCAAAGGGCGCCCACTCGCGCAGATGCGCCGGGTCGGTTAGCGCCTGCCACACTTTCTCCGGCGAGTGTCGTAGCTCTCTAACGAGAATGAGGGTCCACTTCAGTTCTCCGTCCCTTCGTATCTGTGCCCCGCTGGCCGGACCCGGTGTGTACTGCTCGCGTTCGGTCATCTTTTTCTCCTTTTCTTCTTTTTTGTTCGTACTGATTGATCCAGGCGATCGAGGTAGCGTTCGAGAGCAGCGACGTGAGCGGACCAGAACCGACGGAACCGAGCCGGCCACGCATCCACCACCTGAAGTGGTTTTGGGCGCGCCCTCATCTCGCGGCCTTGCGCACAATGGCGTAGAGCTTGGCCTCGGTCGGATCGTCCAGCGCGGTGAAGTACCATGCCGATGCAAGGAGCTGGTGCGGCGCGCCCTCCTCGCGGGTGAGGTTGGCCTCCTCGGTGAGGCCGAACGTCATGTATTTATTCGCGCGGAAGAAGCAGACGCGCTTGCCGTCCTTCGCGTACCACGGCATGCCGTAGTACGAGGTCGGCTGGAGCGCCGGCGCGCTGCGCAGGATGAGCGCGTGGAGGCGCTCGCCCTCGGCCTTTTTCGCCGCCTTCTTCGCGGGCTTCCCGACGGGCTTCCGCTCGCGATCGGTCATCTTGTTCTCCTTGTCTTCCTTTTCGTTGATGTTGATTGATCTAAGCGGTCGAGGTGGCGTTCGAGATCGTCTACGTGGGCGGACCAGAACCGACGGAACTGAGCCAGCCAGGCATCCACCTCCTGAAGGGGTTCAGGTTTCAGCCTGTAGAGACGCCGCTGTGCGTCCACCATGGATTCCACAAAACCGGCCTCGCGTAGCACTCGCAGGTGCTTTGAAACAGTCGGCTGCGGCATACGAAGCTGACGCTCGATCTCTCCAACCGACTGCTCTGACGAGACCAGGAGGCTCAATATCGCGCGGCGGTTCGGCTCCGCAATGATTTCGAACACAGATTCCACTCTCTTGGTATACTCCGCAGAGCATATACGTGTCAAGGCATATAAAGGCAGGGCCCACTGGAGGAAAGGGCGTAGTAGAAGGATGCGGAATCGAAACCGGGGGAAATCCCGAGATTGCGCGGGGGCAGCGACTGCTTGGGCTTAGCGCGGTCTGAAAGTTTCCCAATTATCGACAATCGCGACAGCAAACACTCCTCGGATGTATCTCTAAGTTGACACCGAGCATCATAGGGCCATACCTTTTCCGTCGACAATCTCCACCGGAAGCCAGGACCAGCTGGGTCTTGGGAGGAGTTCGTTTATGCAGATTCCTAGACAAGTTTTGCGGAATGAGAAATCACTATCTCCGACGCCGCAGACTCTGCTCCTTCTGACTCTACTTGCGATGGCTTCGTGCGTGCTCGTGGGATGTCAAAGGCAAAACGCTGCTGCACCCATGGCGCCGCCGGAAGTCGAAGTTGCTACCGTACTCCAAAGAGACGTCCCAATCTACAGCGAGTGGGTAGCCACGTTGGACGGATATGTCAACGCTCAAATCCAACCTCAGGTGACTGGTTACATCATCCAGCAGAATTACAAGGAAGGCTCTTTCGTCCGAAAGGGGCAAACTCTTTTCCGGATTGACCCACGGCCCTTTCAAGCCATCTTGGATCAGGCCAAAGCGCAGCTTGCTCAGGCGCAAGCCAACTTAGGCAAGACTCAGCTCGACGTGGACCGTGATACGCCTTTGGCCAAGGAACGCGCCATTGCGCAGAGCCAATTGGACAACGACATCCAAGCAAACCTCGCTGCCAAAGCAGCGGTGAAAGCTGGCGAGGCACAGGTTGAAGAGGCAGAGCTTAATCTTGGCTTCACAAATGTTACATCGCTCGTGGATGGCATTGCGGGAATAGCTCAGGTGCAAATCGGAAATCTTGTCAGTCCAACAGCAGTGCTCACATCAGTCTCTCAAGTGAACCCCATCAAGGCGTATTTCCCGATAAGCGAGCAGGAGTACATGCATTTCGCAGAAAGAATCAATGCGCACAACCAGCAGGAAGTGCCGTCCGATGCGCCTCCCTTCGCTCTCGTCTTGGCGGATGGGTCTGTCTATCCTTACAAAGGAACGCTTTTGCTCACCGACCGCCAAATCGATGTGACGACGGGCAGCATCCGCGTGGTTTGCGCTTTCCCCAATCCAAAGAACATTCTGAGGCCGGGGCAGTTTGGCAGAGTCCGAGCCGCCGGCGACGTTCGGCCGGGCGCTCTTCTCGTACCTCAAAGGGCGGTCACGGAACTCCAGGGAAGTTATCAGGTGGCAGTGGTAGGCAGCGACAACAAAGTAAGCGTTCAAGCGGTCAAGGTTGGTGAACGTGTGGATTCGTTGTGGATCGTCGAAAGCGGGGTTAAGCCCGGCGAATCCGTGATTGTCGAAGGGCTGCAAAAGGTCCGCGATGGCGCGACGGTCAAGGTTAAGCGGCCGGCCGTTCCCACGAAAGGCAGCTGACCATGTCAAAGTTCTTTATCAATCGCCCGATCGTGGCGATGGTAATTGCCATCCTGATGGTGATCGTAGGCGCGGTCACCATTACCAGTCTTCCCGTGGCCCTCTTTCCCGATATTGCACCGCCCGAGGTTCAGGTTGTCGCCACGTATGTCGGCGCCGATGCACAAACCATCGAGCAATCCGTGGCAACGCCAATCGAGCAGCAGATGAGCGGCGTTGACAATATGAACTACATGTATTCGCTGAATTCCACTGCGGATGGAGTAATGCGGCTCATTGTCGACTACGACGTCAAGACCAATCCGAACACGGATCTCATCCTCACGCAAATCCGGGAAACTCAGGCAGCCTCACAGCTCCCGAGCGATGTAAACAATTTTGGCGTCACCGTACAGAAGACTGTAACGGCGCCGCTGATGCTAATCACGTTGTATTCGCCAAACGGCACTTACGATGCTCAATTCTTGGCTAACTACGCCTACATCAACCTTGCCGATCAAATCACGCGCTCCTACGGCATTGGAAGTGTCCAGATCTTTGGAGCAGGCCAGTACGCTATGCGGCTGTGGGTCAAGCCCGACCAATTGGCCAAGCTGGCCATCACTGTTCCTGAGATTGTCACGGCAATCCAGTCACAGAACACGGTCAACCCCGCGGGTCAGGTGGGAAGCGAACCTGTTCCGAAAGGCCAGGAATATACGTATTCCGTCCGGGCTCAGGGCCGGCTGACATCGCCCGAGGAGTTCGGTCAAATCGTTGTGCGCGAGTCCCTTGGTGGTGCAGTCGTGCGACTGAAGGATGTTGCTCGCGTGGAACTTGGGGCGCAGAACTACAGCGTTGTGGGTCGCCTGAATGGGAAGCCCGGGGCCATCATCGCCGCGTATCAGTTGCCCGGTTCGAACGCCGTGGAGGCTGCCAACGGGATCAAGAAACTCTTCGCCGATGTGAAGACTCGCTTGCCGAACGACATGGACTATGTGATTTCGTTGGATACGACCCGCGCTGTCACGCAGGGCATGAAGGAAATCATACTGACCTTGGTCATCGCAATCGTTTTGGTGATCTTCGTCGTATACATCTTTCTGCAAGGCTGGCGCGCCACGCTGATTCCGTTGCTTGCTGTGCCCGTCTCGCTGGTTGGCACATTCATGTTCTTCCCGCTCTTCGGGTTTTCAGTCAACACGCTGTCCTTGTTCGGACTCGTTCTGGCAATCGGCTTGGTCGTGGATGACGCTATTGTTGTCGTTGAAGCCGTTGAACGTCACATCGAAGAAGGCCTTGCTCCTAAAGCGGCGGCCCTCAAAGCCATGGAAGAAATCTCCGGACCTGTCGTAGGCATCGCGCTGGTTCTTTCCGCCGTGTTTATTCCCACTGCCTTCATACCAGGAATCACCGGCCGCCTTTATCAGCAGTTCGCAGTTACCATCGCTATTTCTGTGATTCTCTCGGCGTTCAACGCTCTGACGCTTAGCCCGGCCCTTGCGGCTCTGCTGCTGCGTCCCAGAGAATCCAGTGGCGGGCTGCTAAAGGCATTTTTCACCTGGTTTAATCGCGCCTTTGCCAACGCGACGAACGCGTATGTTCGAGTGTGCGGCGTCCTCATTCGGAAGACCGCGATCGCGCTAATCCTGCTGGTAGCTTTTGGCGCCGCTGCAGGCTGGTTTGGAAGCAAAGTTCCTTCCAGCTTTCTGCCCGACGAAGACCAGGGTTATCTGTACATCAATCTGCAGCTCCCCAGCGCCGCGTCTCTTCAACGCACCGACGAAGTCGCCAGGAAAATCGAGAGCGCCTTGGCCAAAACGCCGGGCGTTCACTACACGACCAGCGTAGTCGGATTCAGCTTGCTTAGCTTCGTGCGTACCAGTTACAACGCCTTCTTTTTCGTAACCTTGAAACCTTGGGACGACCGCAAGGTGAGGGCACAACAGCTTCAGGCCATCAAACAGCGCATTAATCAGGAACTGTCCACAATTCCGGAAGGCATTGCTTTTTCTTTTTCACCTCCAGCGATTCCGGGCGTTGGCACTTCTGGTGGCTTTACGTTTGTCTTGGAAGATCGAGCCGGCAAAGACGTGGGATTTCTTGCGTCGAATCTGCAAACCTTCATGACAGCTGCGCGCAAACGCCCAGAGATAGCCGGGCTAAGCACGACGTTTCTGGCTAGCGTACCACAGGCGTTTGTGAACGTGGACCGCGACAAGGTCATTAAGCAAGGCGTTGCCGTTGGCGACGTCTACAAAACATTGCAGGCGTTCATGGGAGGCCTGTTCATCAACTATTTCAATCGTTTCGGAAGGCAATGGCAAGTCTACATCGAGGCCGAAGGCGACTACCGCACGAGGGCGGAAAATGTTGGCCAGTTTTACGTCCGAAACAATAAGGGCGAGATGGTGCCTCTTGCGACTCTCACTCGATTTGAGCCGCGTTCCGGCCCGGAGTTCACCATGCGCTTCAACGAATATCGCTCGGCACAGATTAATGGTGCAGCGGCTCCTGGGTACAGCGCTGGCCAAGCGATGGCCGCTCTTGAAGAGGTATTCTCGCAAACGATGCCCCGCGAAATGGGTTTCGATTACCTTGGGATATCCTTCCAAGAAAAGAAAGCTCAGCAAGGAGTGCCGCCAGCGGCTATTTTCGGCTTCTCGCTTTTGTTCGTCTTTCTAATCCTGGCGGCCTTGTATGAGAGTTGGTCGCTTCCGTTTAGTGTGTTGCTGAGCACGCCTATCGCCGTTTTTGGAGCCTTTGCCATTCTATGGCTACGCCGAACGGTTTTGTCGACCTTTTTGCCCAGCTATATGGTGCAGATCGAAAGCGACGTCTATTCGCAAATCGGTCTGGTCATGCTGATTGGCTTGGCCGCCAAAAACGCGATTCTTATCGTCGAGTTCGCCAAAGATGAATACGAGCAGGGCAAACCTCTCGTTGATGCGGCTTTGGAGGGAGCTCGCTTGCGCCTTCGCCCTATTTTAATGACTTCGTTTGCCTTCATCCTGGGTTCTGTCCCGCTGTGGACGGCCTCCGGCGCTGGCGCTGTTGCCCGCCAGATCATGGGCACTACCGTCATTGGAGGCATGCTCGCTGCGAGCCTCATCGGGGTTTTCTTCATTCCTGCAATATTTTATCTGGTCGAAAAATGGTCGGGCGCGGGGAAAGAGCGGGAGCCGGCGGTTTGGCCCAGCCCCTCTCCGGCCGAGGGCAACTGACATGAAAAGGATTGTTGCTCTATTGAGCGCGGTGGCCCTGTCAGTGGGTTGTGCCGTTGGTCCCAATTACAAGAAGCCCGCAGTGGCTGTCCCTGCAGCCTATCGTGGTTTGACGCCCGAAGAAGCCGCCAAAACTGAGTCTGCCTCCATCGGCGATCAGAAGTGGTGGGAGATCTTCCAAGATGACCAACTCCGCACGCTCATCCGTACGGCGCTCCAGCAAAACTACGATTTACGCATCGCAGCCGCCCGTATTTTGCAGGCCCAGGCACAGCTCGGAATTATTCGCGCAGATCAGTTTCCCACTGTAAGCGCCGCAGCTGGAATTAGCGACAACCGCTCAGCAAAATCGAAGTTCCTTTCGGCTTTTGAAGAAAGCACTGGGCACGTGAATCTGTCCGCGGCCTGGGAACTCGATTTCTGGGGCAAGTATCGCCGGGCAACCGAAGCGGCGCGCGCGAATCTACTCGCCAGCAAATCGGCGCGCCAGGAAGTTATGGTCACTCTGGTGGCCGCCGTCGCAGGGGCCTATTTCCAGCTTCGCGCACTTGATCTCCAACTAGAAATCTCAAAGCGCACATTGGCTTCGCGCCAGGAATCTCTACGGCTGACTAGCCTCTTGGCGGACCGCGGCTCCACTTCCTTACTCGACGTGCGTCAGGCGGAACAATTAGTCTTCACGGCGGGCGCGGAAATCCCATCCTTGGAGCAGCAGATTGAACAACAGGAAAACCTCATTAGCGTTCTGCTCGGGCAGAACCCAAGTGAGGTTTCCCGTGGGCAGAAGCTTACAGAGCAGGCTCACCCGCCCGAAGTTCCGGCGGGACTCCCTTCATCCTTGTTGGAAAGACGCCCCGATATTCGCGAGGCGGAACAGCAACTGATTGCCGCTAACGCCGAAATCGGTGTGGCCAGGGCCGCCTATTTCCCGCAAATCTCGCTTAGCGGAAATAGCGGATTCCAAGCAGCGGCCCTTATCAACCTTTTCGGCGGACCCGCCGGCGCGTGGAACTTTGGCGCGGCGGTCACGCAACCTATCTTCACCGCTGGAAAAATTCGCTCCAATGTGCGATTAACGGAAGCGCAGCAGCAAACAGCTCTCCTTTTCTATCGGCAAGCCATCCAAGGGGCGTTCCGCAACGTGTCTGACGCGTTGATCGCGTATCGCAAGACAAAAGAATTTCGTGCTCAGCAAGAATTGCTGTTTCAGTCCGCGCAGGACTCCGCTCGCCTCTCGCACCTGCGCTACAACGGTGGAGTCACCGGCTACCTCGAAGTGCTCACCAACGAGACCAACGCCTTCTCCGCAGAGCTCGGTGTGGTCCAGGCTCAGCTCAATGAGTTGTTGGCTTTAGTACAGTTGTACCAGGCCCTCGGAGGCGGCTGGCAACAGTGAGGGTTGCGACGGGCAGCACCCAAGCGTTTCCGAAGCACTTTGATGGTAAGCGGTTCTACAATCCGGATGCACCGCAGGCGCCAGGGTACCTTGATGGCCTGCGATGGAAACTGACCACTCGGCCGGAACCGTCGCCCAGTTTTATTGCGGACGTTGAGCCCTCAATACCACCCCGGCGCGTGGATGGCGGCGGCCCGCGTGTCACGCTTGTGAACCACTCGACAGTGCTCCTTCAGCAGCGCACTGCCAACATCTTGGCGGACCCTATTTGCTCTGAACCGTCGAGTCCGTTTTCCTGGATAGGTCCTCGGCGCCGGAGGGAACCAGGCGTATCGTGGGAGAATCTACCGCCTATTGACGTTGTGCTTGTCAGCCACAACCATTATGACCACATGGATTTGCCGACGTTGCGCCAACTGGCAACCCTTGGAAATTCAATGTTCATTGTTCCCCAGGGTGCGGAACGGCTGCTTGAGTCGGAGAAGATAGGGCCAGCTCACGCGCTCGATTGGGGCGAATCTTTGTCGCTGGCCGACTTTACTGTCCACTGCGTTCCCGCTCTGCATTTCTCCGCTCGCGGGCTTTTCGATCGCAACAAGACCCTGTGGTGCGGATACGTCATCGAGTTTTCCGAACGGCTCGTATATTTCGCGTTCGACACCGCATTCGGGCCGTACTTTGCTCCGATTAGAGAAAGGTTCGGATCACCGCGCCTTGCGCTATTGCCTATCGGAGCGTATGAACCACGCTGGTTCATGTCTCCAGTGCACACGGGGCCCGATGACGCGGTTCGAGCGCATGAGATCTTGAGTGCCGAGACTAGCGTCGCGATACATCATGGAACCTTTCAACTCGCCGATGATGGTCTCGACACCGCGAAGAAGGAGCTTCTTGCACGCACGCCGCAGGATTCATTTCTGGTGCTGAATAACGGGCAATCTGTCGACCTTCCATGACCATTGACAAGCACACTCTGGCGCTGGTCAGCATCGTGGGTAGCTCACTCGACCTGCTAGGTGCGTTGTATCTTGCCTACGATCTGCTGGGCGGCGAGCACGGGCCCCTGAGGACGCTCACAAGAGGAGTCACGTATGGGGCGCTGTTCGGAACAGGGTACGGTCTCGCCCTCGGACCAGTATTCGGGCTCGCGGCGGGTGTGACGCACGGACTCACGCTCGCCTGGGAGTTTTCGCGCGCCTCGCGGCAGAGGCCGAAGCCGGGAATCTGGTATGACCTGGTAACGAGTGGCATTCGCGCAGCTGGCTTTGGACTGGGCCTCGGGTATTTGTATGGGGCCGTCTTTGGGGCCGTGTTCTGCGCGCTTAGCACTGTAGGACAAGTGGTCGCATACCGGGCGGGTATGCGGCCGACGATTGACTATCAGCCCGTTGCTCGTTTTCGTTTAACGAAATATCAATTTCTGGGCGCGGTGAATCGCACCGTTGGGTACGCAGCTGCCGGATCGATCAGTGCCTTGGTGGCGCATCGGCGTCTGAACGCCCTAAGCATCGGCGTGAAAGCTGGACTGGCAATTGGAATTGTCACGGCGCTCGCGAGCGCATGCACATCCGCCGTGGAATGGGGTGCGGACCATGTGCCCGAAAAGCGCATGGGCGTTTTCGGACTTGTCTTGATCCTGATCGGCTTCGCGCTGCAATCCCTCCAGTATTGGGCCGTGCTACTCGACGTGAGCATCCGTTCTTAGAGCCTGTAACAAAACCCTCCCTGAGATTCGTAGCGATCACTTGTCTGTTTTGCCGGTTTACCAAGTGGGCTCCTGATTCGACCGGAATGAACCCACGCAACTTCCCAGAAGCAGACTTCTGGCCAATCTGGTTGTGGGAGGCTCGGAAATACGCACTCGACCACCTTCCCGTGCCGCAGGTGGCTATTCTATTCTTGCGAATTTGGCGTTTCGGGGAACAATCCTGGCATCCAGCGAGAAGCCAATGTCGCCGGAAAAGCAAGACGCAACGGTGCGCGCGCGCTGAAGCTCAGGCTCGACAAATATGCTGAGTTCATTGATTCCTCTCCCGCGTGAAGGGCCTGTTCCGACCGCACTACATGTCTTGGTCCGAACAACAACGAATCCAAGCCCACGCACCCGAGCATCTGCGCAACATCATCACCATCATCACGGAAACGGGTCTGCGGGTATTCAAGGAGTTGCTGTCCATGAAGAAGGACCAGCTAGACCTCCCGAATGCCTGTGTTTGGATACCCGATTCCAAAACCCCTAACCGTATTGCCGAAGTTCCTCTGACTCCGTTAGCCGTGGAGGCGTTCCACAACGAGTTGGCGATCTCAGGATGGGGACCATTTTTGTTTCCGAGCAACCTTACTCCCACTGGGCACCAGCGGACCTTGAATACGGCATGGCAGAAGACAATTCGGCGAGCTGGCGTTCCCTACTTTCGGATATACGGCCTGCGCTCGACTTACGCAACGAGGCTGAGCCGCCGGCGGCGTGGCCGACGGACTCAGTGAGGGAACTCTGGCACAG
>Ga0182039_10000579_pt1 | contig 18882 bp, 17 predicted proteins | sample sta12Can44000111_FD_125975 | JGI IMG/M metagenome (GOLD analysis project Ga0182039, IMG submission 125975) | Lab enrichment of tropical soil microbial communities from Luquillo Experimental Forest, Puerto Rico - statanox.12C.anox.44.000.111 | ecosystem: Environmental > Terrestrial > Soil >...
CACTTCAACCTCAGCTGGATGTCGCCGGTCAAGGTCCGCCGGATCGCAATCGGCGGCAGCAAGCGGATGGTGGTCTGGGACGATCTGAACCGCGAAGAAAAGCTCAAGATCTACGACAGCGGTGTCTCATTCCAGCGTGAAGAACAACGCAGCCATATCATGCCGAGCTACCGGATCGGCGATATCTACTCGCCGCGCGTATCGGACTGCGAGCCGTTGACTAAAGTGGTGGCCCATTTCGGGAATGTGATCGCCGGTCGAGAGCGGTCGATCATGGATGGCCGTAATGGAATGCGGATAGTCGATATGCTGGAGCAGGCCCAATCGTCGCTCGACACAAGTCTGCGGACCACGTCAACATTGCGGCGTGCAGCCCAATGATGCGCCGTTGCCTGGTCACCGGAGGGGCGGGCTTTATCGGCAGCCATCTGGTCGACCGTCTGGTGGCCGAGAACCGGGCGGTCACGGTTCTCGATCACATGTCCACCGGCAAGCGCGCGAATCTGAGCGAGGCGCTGAGCCGTGGCGATGTGCGGATCGTGCAGGGCTCAATTCTCGACCGTCAGGCGATCGAAGCTGCGGCGGAGGGATGTGATCTGGTCTTCCATCTGGCCGTGCAGTGTGTACGCCGCTCTCTGAGCAGGCCGCTGGAGAACCACGATGTCAACGTCACTGGAACTATGAACGTCCTGGAAGTGGCCCGACGCCGGCGGGTTCGGCGCCTAATTTATTGCTCGTCGTCGGAAGTTTACGGCAATGCCGGATACGGGGGCCTCAACGAGACCACGACCGTTTGTGAACCAGCTACCGTCTATGGTGCCGCCAAACTTGCCGGCGAACACTATGCCAAAGCGTATTGGCAGACTTACGGGTTACCGACAATCGTTATCAGACCGTTTAACAGCTATGGTCCGCGGGAACACGCGACGGGTGAGTTGGCCGAGGTGATCCCGCGTTTTGTGATCCGCGTACTGAACGGGTTGCCGCCGGTGATTTTCGGCACGGGAGAAAACGGGCGCGATTTTACCTATGTGACGGAAACCGCGCGAGGGATCGCCCTCGCCGCGAGTTGCGACACACTTATCGGTCGCGTCGTCAATATCGCTTATGGCGAGATGGTAACGGTGCAGCGGCTGGCTGAATCGATAACGCGCCTGTGCGGACGAGCGGACATATCCCCGCTGTTCATCGAGCCGCGACCTGGTGATATCGGAGCGCTACGGGCGGATACGCGCCTCGCGCGCGAGACGCTCGCTTTCGTTGCCGAGGTGGACCTCCACCAAGGGCTGAGCCGCTATATCGATTGGTTCCGCACCAACCATCCCGATCCCGCCAATCTTCAGGAAGACGACATCCGCAATTGGCGCCTCCCCGCGGACTGAGGCGAAAGAATGCCGCTGCCGGCCGGGAGATGAGAGGGTGAGCGACGCCATCGCCTTCAGCCGCCCTTGCTTTGGTGAAGCCGAAGCGGCCGCCGCGGCTGAGGTGGTCCGTAGTGGCTGGGTGGTTGGCGGGCCGCGATTGGCCGAATTCGAGCGGCGTTTTGCCGACCTGTGCGGCGCGGAGCATGCAGTCGGCGTCTCGAGCTGGACGACTGGGGCTTTCCTGGTGTTGCACGCATGGGGCATCGGTCCCGGCGACGAGGTGATCGTGCCGTCGCTGACCTTCATCGCTTCGGTCAATGTCATCCGCCACGTTGGCGCAACACCGGTCTTCGCCGAAATCGACCCTGCTACCTACAACATCGATCCAGCCGATGTTGCTCGCCGGATCACCAATCGAACCCGGGCGATCATGCCGGTCGATCAACTCGGGCTGCCGTGCGACATTGACACGATCTGCAGTTTGGCCCACCGGCACAGATTGCGCGTGCTGGATGATGCAGCCTGCGCCTTCGGCAGCCGCAGCCACGACCGGCCAGTCGGGGCGCTGGCCGACGTCACCGTGTTCAGCCTGCATGCACGCAAGGTCGTCTCCACCGCCGAAGGCGGTATGATCACCACCGAGGATGGCGCGTTGGCCGAGCGGCTCCGCCGCCTGCGCCAGCAGGGCATGTCGTTGTCCGACTTTGCCCGGCATGGAGCACCGCCGACCCAGTTCGAAAGCTATTCCGAGATTGGCTACAACCATCGCATTACCGATATTCAGGCGGCCATCGGTCTCGCCCAGCTGGATCGGCTGGACGATTTGCTGGAGAGACGTCGCGCTGTCGCCGCCCGTTATCACGCCTATCTTTCCGGGCACCCTGTTCTGATCGCTCCCCATGCCCCGGCGGGATTGCTGCCAAATTGGCAGAGCTATCAGGTCCGGTTGCGCGAAAACAGCGGCTGGTTCCGCGACGAGGTGATGGATCGCCTCTTCGAATTGGGAGTCCCGACGCGTCGCGGCGTGATGGCCGCTCATTTGGAACCGCCCTATCGACCGGCGGCGTCCCCTTTGCCGCGGACCGAAAGCACGGCAGCCTCGACCTTCCAACTGCCGATACACCCGGACCTAACCCCGGAACAGCAGGATCGCGTGCTCAGTGCGCTCGATCTCCTTGCGACGGAGACAGCGAGGCTCTGATCGAATGTTCCGTGTCCTTTACCCGATCGCTTGGACTGAGGCGACGCGTTGTGCACGTCGGTTGCCCGAGTTGCCGCGTGCCAGATTGATCGTTGCAGCTCGGTGGCTGGTGACAATTCTCGCGCTGTGGTTGGTTCTCCGCTCGATCCACATCGGTACCGTTCTCGATCTGATAGCTCGCGCCGGTCTGACGGGTCTGGGGTTGGCCGGATTGGTTACCGCAGTGCAATTCGCGCTTCTGGTGTGGCGCTGGCAGTTGATCATCCGCATGCTCGGCGGCGAGGCTGTCAGCGCCGGCGCACTATCCGTGTTCCTCGGCCACAGCTTGTTGATCGGCCAGGTTCTGCCGTCCTCGGTGGGCGGAGACATGGCCCGGAGCGTTATGCTCGCGCGACTGACGGGAGCGTCAGCCGCCATACGATCGGTGGTTTGCGATCGTCTGCTCGGGTTCGCCGGCCTTGCTCTTCTCGCCTTTCCGACATTCCCGATCATCGCGGGTAGACTGGGAGACCTTGCGCCTTTTCTGACACTGACGATCGCAGCATCGGGAACGATAGCGGCCCTCGCATTGATTGCTGCCGCTCCGTCGATTATTCATGCGGTGCCCTCGCTAGGACGCTTTCTCGGCACGGTGGCGGGGGACCTTCGGCTCGCTCTTTGTTCCGGGAAAGTCAGCCTGGTCGCCGTTGCGCTCAGTGCGGGCTCACATCTCCTTAGCGTGCTATTGATCTATATTTTCGGGTTGGCCATTAGCGCCAATCTCCGGCTCCTCGACTGCGTGGTTCTCGTGCCACCAGCGCTGTTGGCTTTGGTTCTGCCGATTTCATTGGCGGGCTGGGGAGTGCGTGAAGGAGCTCTGGTTGCAGCCTTCAGCCTCGTCCATGCCGATCCCGCGGCAGTTGCAGCGACCTCTGTGATGCTGGGATTGACGACGCCGCTGGCTGGCGTCGCTGTAGCGGCCACGTCGCTGTTTATCGGCATAAACAACGTCCCAACAGGGGGCTCTCGCGATGGGGGTTGACACGGAGACGATCTGTTTTACGGTCGACGTCGAATGGGCCGATCCACTGGTATTGGAGGACGTCCGCGTTCTTCTCGATGAGCATGGCGTACGTGCGACTTTCTTTTGTACGCACAGCGAGATCGACGTCGCACCCCATGAGCGTGGGCTTCATCCCAACTACCGGCGCAGCGGGTCCACGTTAACGGAGCTCACCGCCAACATAGGATTACAGGCGGCGGCTAGCATAGAAGAGAGCGATTTATACCGTCATGTGCTGCGCACGACCCTCAATTTCGCGCCTGAGGCAAAGGGCGTCCGCAGCCATAGCTTATTTTATGACTCGCTGATGATTCCGCTATATCAGGAACTCGGGCTGGAATATGACAGCAGCTACCAATTGCCGCTAACGCCAGGCCTGCAGCCGGTGTGGAAGGAATACGACGTCCTGGAACTGCCGATTTACTTTGCCGATCACTTCGAGCTCAAAACCGGAGCGACGGAGTTCGACATTGTACGATTGCACCTCGAACGGCCCGGCCTCAAGATCATCAACCTGCATCCCAACATGCTATATTTGAATGCAGCCTCCGATCGACACTACCGCGCCTGCAAGCCCTTCTATCATGATCATGAACGGTTGCTCGAGGCGCGGTTTTTCGGACGTGGCATTCGTTCCATGGTAATGGATTTGCTCGAGCATATTTCGTCGAAAAACCTTCCCACGGCCACGCTGGGAGAGGTGAATGAACAATGGCGAGCTCGGTCCCGCTGGGCTTGACGAAGCTTTGCAGGGTTATATCAAGTGTCGGCGGGCCTAAAGTGAACGAGTGGATCATTCGTCCCTTTTGCCAAGAAGACGCTGCAGCGTGGAAGGCGTTTCTTTGCGACTCAAATAATGCAACTCTTTTTCACGACCTTGATTTTCTCGGCTATCATCGCGCAGATAGATATGATTTCCGTCATCTGATCGCTATGCGGGGAGCCCGGATCGGGGCAGTCATACCCGGGGCCCTATCGGCGGACGGTATCTTCGTCTCATTGGCCGGTGCGTCGATCGGTGGGCCAGCGGTGAAAAAATCTCTGCCGGCGGAGGCATGTCTGCACCTGATAGAGGCATTGCAGCTTTATTGTACGGTTGCTGATTGGCGGGGAATCGAGATCACGCTACCTCCACCGGCCTACAATGACGAACCGGACCAACTCATCGAGTTCGCCCTCCATGTGCGAGGTTTTGAACTTATTCATCGTTCCATGCCGTTGCTGATCCCCCTCGATCACCAGAAAGGTGACAATTACCAACGCTTGTTCCGGCAAAGCCAGCGTTCTTATGTCCGGGCTTGCCGAGAAAAAGGCGTTATCGTTACCGAGACCGGCATCGAAGGGCTGGGAGAATTTCTTGAACTCTTTGCAGAAACTTATGCACGATTAGAAGCTCTACCCACTCACACACCCGAAGAAATTCAGCGCCTGTTCCGGCGCGTACCCGCTCGATTACGTATCTGGTCAGCGAAGGTGGACGGCACAACAATCGCCAGCGTACTGCTATTCGTACTGAACCGCAATATCTGCAACACGTTTTATATTTGCGATCGCGCTTCTCATCGTGAATTTCACGGCGTCACCGTCCTTTTCGCCGAAATCATTGATGTCTTGGCCAACCGTGGCTTTCGTTATCTCGACCTGGGTCCCAGCGCGTCAAGCGCGCACTTTAATCGAGGTGTAGTAAGTTTCAAGGAGAGCTTGGGAGCGAGGGCCTTCTGCCGCGACCGATGGGGTTGGCGCAATTGATCGGCACACCGATGATAGAAATAGAGCGCATCGAGGGGACGGAGCCCGAACGAATACCCGAATGGGCCTGGGAAGTGCTGGCCAGTCCAGGTGGTGGCCCTTTGCATTGCGAGGATGGCATTCTTCGAACAGACGATCAGCCAATAGGCCGGATCGCTAAAGGTATCCTACACTTCGATATGGTACGTGAAGATCCGTCGACGGAGTACTACCGTACCATCGGTGGAGCACATTTTCACGAACGCGCCGCCGTCCCTTACGCAATGACGACGCTCGACACCCCCGTATATCATAACTACCTACGAGAGTTTGCCCCCGAGGACCGTGAGATCTTGGTGGTCGACATCGGAGGCGGTGACGGTCGAAATGCCCTTCCGTGGTTGCGATGGGGCTTTAAGCGGGTAGTAGTCCTTGACTCGACTGCTGCAGCATTATCCCGGCTTCGATCTCGAATATTGGCAGAGAACCAGGGCTGGTTGCAACGTCTCGTGCTGATCGAATGCGACGCGAGGACGCTGCCACTCGTCGACGAAGTGGCAGACCGAGTGCTGGCGATCGAGTCACTATACTACTTGAACGAGGATTATGAGGACGGACTGGCTCAGTGCCATCGCGTGATGCGGCCGCAAGCGCGTTTGCTCTTGGCTGATCGGAGCTATGAGGGCGCGTTGCTGACTCGCCTCCTGTACTATGGTGGCGTAGGCGGGATGGTGGAAACGGCCCGTAGCCGAGTGATGTGGGATGGAGAAGACGAAACTCGGGTTCGCACTAGGTGTTTTTTAAGAGGAGAGCTGCATGCGCTGGTCGCTGCTCAAGGTTTCGAGATCCTCGAAACCAATGGGATTTCCGTCTTTTCCCTTTTGCTGAGCTTCTTGTCCAAATCGGGGAGGCTTGGACTGGAAAGCGAGGCACACCTCTCCGACGTCCACCAGCTCTTGATCAGTCTAGCGCGCATGGGCTCCTGTTCTCGGTGCCATGTCGTAATCGCCGCAAAGTAATTTTTTGCCGACGTGAGTTGCTGGAACACGTTGATGAATCGTCCGAGAGTTCAAATCCTTACCCCATTATACAATGAAGCAAGATGCTTCGACACCTATGTCGAAGCAGTTGAACGCGTCCTCTTATCTCGGTCAGAAGCAGAATACCGTTGCCTGCTGGTGGATGATGGGAGCACCGACGAAACGTGGGAGCTCATCCAGCAGCAGTGCCGTGCATCCCCGCGCTTCCGTGGACTACGTCTCTCTCGGAATTTCGGAGCGCACACAGCGGAAACCGCTGGCCTTGACCTCTGCGATGCTGATGCTGTCGCTATCCTTTCGGCTGATCTGCAAGACCCGCCCGAGACCATCCTCTCTTTTGTCGAGGCTTGGCGCCAAGGCGCCGATGTCGTGTTCGGTCGTCGCCGGATGCGCGGGGACTCGTACTGGCGAGTTCTCACCAGCAAGATCTTCGAGACGCTCCTCCGGCGTTTCGCCATGCCTAAAGGATCAAAATTCGCCACTGGCGGCTTTCTGCTGATGGACCGCAAGGTGGTCGAGTGTGTGCGCCAGATGCGTGAGGCCAACCGGCTGATTTTCGGTCTGGTGGCTTGGACGGGATTCCGGCAAGCTGTAGTGGAGTACGACCGTCAGCGCCGGGCCGCCGGCCGGTCGGCATGGTCCGTCGGCCGCATGGTCAAATCCATGTACGATGGGTTGATCGGGTTTTCTGGGACGATCCCCCGCGCTGTAACAATACTCGGCGCTTTCTTTTCGCTTATCGGGTTTACGGCAACGTTATACTTTTTGCTTAATGCAATATTTTTTAATCCTCTGCCCGGGTGGAGCACGATAATGGTTATTCTGTCTCTATTTTTTGGAATAGTTTTTATGATACTGGGCACGATCTGCGAGTATCTGTTGCGCATTTACGTGGAGTCCACGCGGAGACCGCTTTATTTCGTCGCGGCGGATACGGCTGAGGACCATTTGGGGCTCCGCAATGGGCGGCGCGACTAGGATTACCAAACTATCCATGCCTGAACCCCTTCATCGTCTTCCGGACTTCATTATCGGCGGGACGCCGCGCTCGGGCACGACCTGGCTCTACGCGCTTGCCCAGCGCCATCCGGAGCTGGCGATGGCCGAACCGATGGTGCCGGAGCCCAAATTCTTCCTGGTCGACGCGCTATGGGAACGTGGAGTGAATCTCTACTCGACCCGATGGTTCGACCCGCTCCCTGCTGGCCGAGTGCTCGGCGAAAAGAGCACCAACTATTTGGAGTCGCCCGAAGTGGCGGAGCGCATCTTTCGCGCACTGCCCCGAGTCAAGTTGATCTTTCTGCTTCGCAACCCTGTCGATCGCGCCTTCTCAAACTATCTGTGGTCGCGGCAGAACGGGCTGGAGACTGAGACATTTGAGCGAGCGCTGGCGCTCGAAGAGCAACGCGAGCGAGACCTGGCACCCAATTTGCGCTATGCCCGCCCTCATTCTTATTTCTCGCGCGGGCTCTATGCCGATCACCTCGTCCGCTTCTGCGATCGCTTTCCAAGAGAACAGATTTTGGTGCTGCGGCACGAGGACCTAGCGAGGTGCCCGGAGCGCGTAGCCGCGAATTTCCATCGCTTCTTGGGAGTGAGCGAGATGCCGGGGCTGGCGCGTGAACTGAGTCCGATCAATGCCGGCAAACTATCACCGTCAGAGCCGCTCCCCGAAGTACTGCGGCGCGAGCTAGTCAAGCGCTACCGCGCCGCTAACGCCAGGCTAGGAGTGCTGCTTTGCGCCGATTTCGAGTCATGGAACCGCGATTGACGGCCGCGTCTGGTGGTTTGAGTCTGTAGAAAAACGGCTAAAGGCCCTCTCAGGGATTGCCAGGCTCGAGGGATCCTTAGACCAGACACTCCATAATGACTTGAGTGTAAGGCAGCCAAGGGTGCAAGTCACAAATATGGGGTTGCACCCTTCCAAAGCTTGTTCTGGCAAGTATCAGGTAATGCTCGGGGGTGCGCACATTACGCCCCCGGTCAAGGCTAATAAAGAATTTAGCAAGTGGCGATTGGCCCGGAGCAAAGGCCGGATCGACAATCACTATCCGACCATTTTCGGCGAGAAGCCGAGCAGATGCAGCAAGAAGCCTCTCGGCAGACGCATCATCAATATGATGCAGAATTCCGCTTGCAAGGACGATGTCGAAACGCTCACTTAAGTCCGCTGAAAGTGCTCCAACATCGCCGACAATGAACTCGCCCCTAACACCGTAGCGCTCACGTGCCGCTGAGATGTATCTTGTGTTGTTATCGATGCCGACGTATCGCGCGACAGGCAGATACCGCAAGATGCGGGCTGTCCCGCACCCAACGTCGAGAATGCGATCGTCAGGGCGCGGGCGGACAAACCGCTCTGCGAGTTGTTTCATAACCGATTCCGCGCCGACCGCGCTCGTGAAGGTATTGTAGACTTGGGGCAGGTATAACAGCCTCCACAATCCATCAGTTCGCTGCCCTGATCCGCCGTTTCGGTGATGTTTCATTTGCGCGCTACTACAGCGCCAAGCGCGTAATCGCCACTCATCATCGGAGCCTCATTGATGATTCCAGATTAAGTCTTACAGAATGCAGGCCGCCGGATGGTCGGGCGGACCGCCGAGGATCGCCCAGCCTCATCGAGAGCCGAAGAACGAGCGGACCGCGGAGACGACGTGGTTCGCTTGGGCGTCGCTCATGCCGGAGAACATAGGGAGGGACAAGCAGCGGCTGGCATATCTATCGGTGACGGGATAGCTTGTGCGATCGATTTCTAGACTCGCCAGGCAGGGCTGACGATGGATCGGCAACGGGTAGTGCAGTCCGGTCTCGACCCCGCGATCGCGCAGAAAAGCCCGCAGCGTATCCCGCTGCTCCGACAGGATCACATACAGATGATAGACGTGGTCCGAATTAACCACTCGCGGCAAGGCCAGCGGCAAGCCGGTAAGAGCGGAGTCGTAGTGACGAGCGATGGATCTACGCTGATCAGTCCAGGCATCAAGCCGGGCCAGCTTGTGGCCGAGAATGATCCCCTGAATCCCCTCCATGCGATAATTGAAACCCAGTTCGCTGTGGGTGTACCGTTCGGTCTGGGAATGATTTCGCAATACCCTGACCCGGTCGGCAAGGAGGGTGTCGTTGGTGGTGACGAGACCAGCTTCGCCCGCGGCGCCGAGGTTCTTCCCGGGATAGAAACTGAAGCATCCGAGTAGTCCGAAGCCGCCGACCGGCTTGCCGCAGTAGCGAGCGCCAATCGCCTGTGCAGCATCCTCGATGACCACAAGACCATAGCGATCGGCTAGCTTCTGCACGGCTTCGATATTCGCCGGCTGGCCGTAGAGATGGACCGGTATAATTGCCTTGACTGAGCGATCGATGCGACTTTCGGCGTCTTGCACATCGATGTTACCGCTCGCCGCCTCTACATCGCACAGTACAGGAACGGCACCTACGTATAGGACGGCCCAGACCGTGGCGATGAAGGTGTTCGCCGGCACCAATACTTTGTCTCCCCGGCGCACGCCGGCCGCGATCAGCGCTAGATGGAGTGCCGAAGTTCCGGAGTTGACACCAATAGCGTGGCGGACCCCAAGATAATCGGCCACGGCGGCTTCGAAACCTTCGACAAACGGTCCAAGACAGAAGCTGCTGGTCGCGAACAAGGTGTCGATATCGACGCGTGCCGCGTCTGCGATTTCTTTCCATTGCAGAGAAAGGTCAGAGAACGGAACCCGCGCGTTGTCCGTCTCGCAGGCGAGAGCAGAAACCTTCATCACTAGGCGCCCCTGGCTGCAGCTGTGCGGACATCGCCGACGACCCGCGCAGGAATGCCGACGACGATTGCGTGATCGGGGACATCGCTGGTAACCACCGCGCCGGCACCGATCATCGCGTTTTCGCCGATGGTGATGCCGGGAAGGATCGTCGCATTGCTGCCGATCGAGGCGCGACGGCGAACCCGGGTGGGGAGTACTTTCCAGTCCGCCTCGGCCTGTATCCGTCCCTCGGCTGTCGTTGCGCGCGGATAGGTATCATTGGTGAACATCACACCATGCCCGATGAAAACCTCGTCGGAAATTTCAACACCCTCGCAGATAAAGCTGTGAGATGAGATTTTGCAACGGCTGCCAACGACGGAATTTTTCTGGATCTCGACAAACGTTCCAATCTTGGTTTCATCACCGATGCGGCATCCATATAAATTTACTAAATTCTCATGGTAAAAGACAACGTTGGATCCGAGGATGACATTAGGCGAAATCGGCAAGACTGTACTCCGTCAAAAGAACCGCTCGATCCGGCGAGGTGACCGACTAATCGAATGGTCGAATCGCGATGACACCCAACGCGCTATCGGAGAATCCCAGAGGAAATCGACCAGTACCGTCAGCATGACACTAATCGTCCACCACCATCCAAGTTCGCGAAGAAGCCAGAACAGGATCTTCAAGCCGGCAAGCATCTCCGGTGCCCCAGGATGTTCGAGAGCACGATAAAGCGTAAGGCGAAAGCACTCGCCCCACATCAGCAGCACGATGACCACACTCGTGCCGAGGCTCAGTTTGCGGATCTCAGGACTGGTGGCGCGCGAGATGGCCAGCAATCCCGGCACGGCCATCAGAAAGTAAACGCCACGATATCCGACACTTTGTCCGGCAAAGAAGCACCCGGCGATCACCGCGCTGCCAATAACGAGAAAAAGCCGTTCGCGCGGGGTGAGCGAAGCTATCGCAGCCCGCAGCTCACCAGATCTCAACAGCCTCCGGCAGATGGCGACACTTGAACCGACCAGGATCGCATAGAGCCCGCCCGCAACGACGCTTTGCACCAGCGATGTCCAGCGTGACGGCTCTGCAGCAATGCCGGCCATCTCACCGACGAGAAACGGGAGATTCTTCGCCGCAAATAGGTCTGTGCCATACGGCCCCGTTGCTATGGAGGACAGCCCTCTTGCGATCTCGCCATGGTATTCGGCCCAAAACACCCCAAGGCAGGCCAATAGCAGCAGACTGACCGCAACGAATACCGATGGAGTCTCGCGAAAAACGATGATCAGGACCGTGATCGGATAGTACTTTAGCAGGGCAGCTACCAACGCCAGTGAATAACCGAGCACCCGCATCGATAGTCGATACTCTGCAAGAATGCCGGTCGCCAAAATCGTTATGAACAGCAAGATGTCAGGATTGGCGCGCTCCACGGCAAAAATGACCATTGTGGATAACGTCACCGCCAACACCAGAATCAATTCGCGCAAACATCTAGGCGAGGGCAGAAAACTCAACGACGCGATGAAGACAAGGTTGAGGAACCACCCGACAGCCGTCGTGTCGCGCACGCCCAGCGGAATCGCCGAAGCAGCAATCCAAAGCGGCGAGGACCCGTATCCCCGGTGCAGCACGTCACAAGGGTTGGCCACTACGACATCGACACCCTGGCGCGCGCATTCCCAAACCGCCAACCAGCCGCTGATATCTAAAAACGGAGACCCAAATGGAACAATCCCATACAATGTCAAAACATGCTCGTAGACACCTCGGTCACCAAACGTGTATAGCCAGGACATGCCGAGAAAGACGATGAGCCCAGCCCCTGGGACGCCAAACCGATAAAGCCACACAGCAATCCCCCGATCTCGCAGATTTCGCACGGTCAACGGCTGCTGTAGACTGGCCGGGCTGCGGATGCTGTGTTGCCATCACTCGCCCAGCCGGCGGATGTCGCCTGTGCCGTCGCGATCTCGCGTAAAGCGTCGGGCACTGGAATGGGTGTCATAGGTATCGAACGACATTGCCCGAGACGTTGCGCGACGCAGACTTCACCAATGCATTGCACTGTGTTGAAACCCAGCGCCGGCGGGGGTGGTTGCGTGTAGAGGAGCGTGTCAAATCCGCTTGCGACAGCGGCCAATGCGGCCTCGTCCTTGGGCCAATACATTGGCACCGGCCGATGGAAGTACGTGTATCCGCCGTAAACTCCCCAATCCTCTCCGTTAAGGCCATAAAGTCCGATCCCGCAAACAGCTGGCCTCTGTGCGACAAAAGACGCGGCCGCCAACCTGTCATGCATACGCTGGCGGTGTTCTGTAAGAGTCGGGCCGTTCCAAACCTGATAGGAGGCTAAGCACCACCAACCCAAGGCGAAGGCGCTGCCCGCGACGATGGCGGGCGCCTTCGCCTTTCTTCGGTCAATCAACCAATCTCGTGCCCAGCCGGCAATTTGCGCGAGCCCGATGCTGGCCAGCACCGTCAGCAGCAAGACCGCCGGGTAAATGAAGCGGTATTCCTTGTGAGCGATCGCCGAGTGAGTAACAAGAACGACGACAGCGACCGCCAACAGCAACGGCTTCCGCGATGTACCCAGGCTCGCCAGCAGCAGCAAGGTTCCGCACCCGCTGACCCAGACGCCGAGCTCGCCGAGGAAGTAATAGTTCCAGGGCTCGATACCGAATGTCGAGCTCACCCCGTAATAGAGATTGTAAACGACGTAGCGCCAAAGCGAGGCAAACGGATAGCCCAAGGTCACAGCGTCGAGAATTCCGGCGCCAATGAGAACGGCGGACGCCCCGATGAGCATAGCGAGAACACGCTCGCGGTCGGCTTTCCAATTCGTCCACAGCGCTACCATCGCAATCGCGGGCGCAAGTTGGACCCGCATCACGCAAACCAGCCCGAGCAGGGCTCCGCCGACGACGAGGCGCCGATACGAAGTCACCCGATAGCCGGGTTCAATCACATAGAGTGCGATGACCAGGACATTGCCGGCGACCACCTCCGTGAGGGTGCGGGCACCGAAATAGACCAGTTCCGGAGCTACTGAGATCGCGGCCGCGGCAAGTAGTGCCCCCACAGCCCCGAAATGCGGACGGCACCATAAGAAAGAGCAAACCACCGGGGCCGCCCCCAAAGCCGCAAAACTACCAGCAATCAGTGGTAGGTAATATCCCGGTCCGTCACCAGCGACCCGGGATAGCTCCATCAAGGCAGCGATGATGCCGGGCAATAGCCAAGAACGCACGCCGAGCTGGAATTCCCACGCCACCAGACCACTGCCGTAGACGAGGCGGTGCGCTGGCTCCGGGGCCTGAAAAATTTCGTCGGGCCACACGGCACTCGGTTCAACGAGGATCGGCTCCAGCCGTAGCGCGATTGCCAACACCACCAGAGCCGCCAACCCGGCCTGAGCGAGAAAACGCTCGTTCAGAAATGGCTCTCGAGAGAGTCCGATTCGCACAGCGCTCGACACATGAACTCTCGATGATTACCAAGGCCAATTGTATGCCCGTTCGCACCGTCAAAATTAACCACTCGAGATTTCCAAACACTTAAGGACCGGTCGAAAGGCTTCGCGGATTGGATTGGATCGGGAGGCGCCCTCTGCAGCGTTATGCAAAGACCGGCTGAGGACTGTGGTAAAAGGCGCGGCGCAAGATCAGCGCCAAGAGCGTCAGTATCACAAAAGGTCCGAGAGGCACGCTCCCAAAAGTGATGTGGTTGGCACTGTCTCCGATGACAAAGAGCGCTGCCACAATCATGCCAAACCAGGCGATCATGATCGTCTGCTCGCCCTTTAGCACTCCGCAGTCGATCTGATCTTTCGCGAGAAACGCGACCGGAATCGCAAGCGCTGCCATGTCGTAGGCAAAGGCGTAGGGTGTAGCAATGAGCGCTGCCGCAGACAGTGTTGCCGCCTTCAGCGCGTAGCGGACTGACGACCGCCAGACGATGCAAACAATTACGGCGGTCGCAAGTGTGGTTAATCCTTGAACCAGCCAGGCCGTATTGGCGCTAGCGTGCATACCACGGACCAATCCGTACACGGTTTGGAGATATCCCCAATTGGCGTCGGGATCGGCCCCGAGGTTTATTTTGCTCTGCTCGATAAAACCGATCGGGAAGGCAGTCCACGTGTCGAAACCGAATAGAGCGACCGAGGCAGCGGCCAGCAATGCCGCCGCGACCCCCGCGCTGGCGACGGCGCGCCACTGTCGGGAAGCGACCAGGGCTAGGGGTAGCAATATCCCGAATTGCGGCTTGTAGGTCAGACAACCGAGAATTACCCCTGCTGCAATCGGTCGCGTCTCTAAGAAGAAAAGGGACCCACCAAGTAACGACGCTGTCAGGAACCCGTTTTGTCCGGCGAAAAAATTCCAGGCGGTAAATGGCGATGCCAGTACCAGGGCGATCGCCGGCGGTCGTCGCACGATGAGATAAACGACAGCGAGGCAGGCGAGCAGCGTTCCCACAACCCAGGTCAGGAACGCGTAAAAGTAAGGAAGCGTCGAAAGAGGCGCCAGGACCAGGAAGAAAGTGGGCGGGTAAGGCCAATTCGGGTAGACGTAATCCTGCGCCCCGAGGAGCGCCTTCTGGATCCTGATGAATTCGTCTGATTCATACAGTCTGGCGGCCTCAGCATTCAGCGCTTGCCATCCGGCCACCCAAGTATCTGCGAAATCACCGTAGACGGGCGCCCCCGAGTGATCGACGATCCACGCCCCGGCCAAATAAAAACGTATGAAAGCTATTGCGTAGATTAGCGCTAGAGCGTAGCTGTACGGTTGCAGCCGGGAAGCCGTAAAAGTGCTGAAAGATCCCGGAGCGGAGGTACCCAGACTCCCAACGGTGTCACTCATGGCGGTTGCACTTCAGTAACGGCACTCCGATAGTGCATGGGAGAGGGGCATAGCCCCAGTGAAGCCGCGAGGGTGACATTGCAGCGACCGGCGCCTCGACCAACTCCGCCAGCCCGTTTTCTCTGCCGAACCACCGGTGACGCCCGGTGCGACGCCGCCTTGTTCAACAGTAAGTCGAGACGAGCGACACTCGACGGCGCAACGAGAGCCGTCGAGCGTCGACCGACAAAGCCTACAGAGCGCTGGCTACTGTGCTGAAGGTCTTGGTGAGATTGGTGCCAACAAGGGCCATCATGGTGATGGCGGCGATTGCGATAAGGGCGGCAATCAGCCCATATTCGATTGCCGTAACACCGGACTCGTCCCGGATCAGCTTTGTACAAAAAGCGCGCATTGGGTTCTCCTAGCGGTTCAAACCCGCACACGCTGCCGCGAAACATTTGAAAAACCGTTAAAGCGTAAAGAAGCAGCCCACGAATTCCTCAAATGCGAAAGAGTAACCAAGATGGTGAGAGGTAAGGATAATGAAATCTGAAGAAGTTTCGCGGTTCAGTCAAACAAATCCCCTGTATGAGTATGGCCATTGCTGGCCTTCAACCGACAACGGTTGCACGGCGCCGCGATAATCAGCGTTCTGCCGCGAGGTCCCCTATTTGAATGGCCCGCTGATGGGCTGTGGGTGGTCTAACCCAGCAGCACCCGCGCGATCGTCTCCCATTCCTCCTGCAACGGTGCGGTCGAGAGCGGGCGGCCGGCGCGGCGATACCAGCCGCCGGCGTTCGACAGGTCGCCTTCGACGCGGTGCAGGTAAGCGTGCGCCCAGGCGCCCTCCGCGTCGGCCTGCTTCTGCGCGCATTGATGGGCCAGGTGCCAATCGCCCTTTGCCTCCCACCATAGCGCCTGCGCCGCCATGCTGATGCCATCGGGCGGAGCATCCTCGGCGAGTGAGCCTGTGTAAGTCTCGTAATCCATTTCTTCCTCTCCTCTTCCGACCGCCTATCGGGAATATACAACAGGATCAGGCGAGCAGGCGATCGAGGTTGTCGCGCAAGCGGTAGTAGCCGCCAACCATGGGCAAAAGCCAAGGATTCCCGGAGTATAGAGGATGGTCGGGAAATTCTTCTCTATCAAAGCTGCACGCGTAGTTTGCGACGCGGGCGATTTTGCGTGCCGTCTGCCAGCCCAGATAGGTCATCATCGCGATCCCGCTGCCGTTACAGCCCAAACAATAATGGAGGTCGTCCAGACGCCCCATATGCGGCACAGCGTCGAGGGTGAATGCGACATTGCCAGTCCAGGCATGGGTGACCTTGACGCCGCGCAGCTGCGGGAATCGATCGATCATATAGCGGTGGAGGATTGGCGCGCTGACCGTTGCGTCGACCTGGGTGAAACGCGCGCGTCCGCCGAACACCATGCGCCGGTTGTCCGGTGACATCCGGTAGTAGCACAGCACCCGCCTGGTATCAGACAAGGTTCTCGCTCTGGGGATCAGCGAGCGTGCAAGGTCGGGCGGCAACTCCTCGGTCGCGATGATGTGGCTGGCGATCGGCACCACCCGGCGTCTGAGCGCCGGTGTCAGGCTGCCGGTGTAGCCGTTGGTGGCGACCACGACATCACCGGCCGAGAGGGCCCCGCGGGCTGTTTTGAGGCGCCAGGCGCTGCTCCCTCGACCGATTTGGGTGACCGCGGCCTTGGCGCAGACGACGACACCCCTCTGGCGGCATGCGTGGAGGAGCCCCTTATAAAAGAGCGCCGGATGCAATTTGCCTGACCGTTCCACGACCATGCCGCCGAAATAATAGTCGCTGGCGATTTCTTCACGCTGCCGCTCGCGCGGCACCATGTAAGCGCCAGACTGCGCCATCGAATTAAGCAGAGTCAGCCGACGCGATTGCGCGTCGTAATGCTTCCTGGCCCAGGCGCCGACAAAGCGGCCGGGCTTTTCCCAGAAACAGGCCATCTTTTCTTCGTTGATCAGCCGGTCGATCAGCGCAAAGGCATCACTAGCATCGGACAGGATCCGCTGGACCCTTTCGCCATCGACCTCGATGACCTTGCCGGTGAAACTCTTTCCGACATTGACGCCGCCGCTGACCGCACCGCCATTTCTGGTGCTGGCTCCAAAGCCGAGCCCATTAGCCTCCAGGACGACGGCATCGATGCCGTGCTTGGCGAGCTCGAGCCCCGCCGATAACCCGGCATACCCGCCGCCGACGATCGCCACGCGCGCCGCGCGCGGCACGTCGGCGAGGTCCCCGGCCGTCGGCCTGTAAGCTTCCCACCAATAAGGGGTGGGCGTGAAATCCTTGTGGAAGATATCGGGGTGCATCGACAGTCATTCCTCGCATGCGGGCAACGCGGTTGCCGCTGGCGGCTGCTCCCGACTAAGTTAGTGAAGTTCGATGACGACCGCGACCCGAGGGGTGAAGAAACTATGACAACACAAGCCGCGCCGCGTGAAAATGGCCGCCAAGAGGCGGCTCAGCTGTATGACGAACTCGAAGAACGGCTGCTGGCTCGCGACCAGGAAGGCGGTAGCCGCGTTTACTACGAACTGCTGCGCCGCGGCCGGCCGTTGCCGGAGATCATGGCTAAAGCGGTGCGCATTCATGCGCCTTACACGCATGTGCCATACCATCAGCGCATTGATGACGGTTTCCCGAACTTCGTCAACAATGATCATTGCCTCTTAAGCTCGCGGGCGGCGATCAATCTGCAGAAGATGCTGCCAGAGCGGCTCGCCGGTCTGCCCCTGGCGCAAACAATCTGGTACATCCCGTCCGGGCTCGACATCTGGAACCAGAAGATCCTGAAGGCCCCGGGTCACTATACGACACGCGGCTATAAGATGCCGAATACAACCCCGCCGGCGCCGGTCGTCTATTGGCCCGATCAGGAGCCGCTCAGAGAATCGGGTCGGCTGAACGAGCGTCTGAACAACTGGCTGACCCTAGTCGAGCGCGGCCAAGTCATAGATGCCTACCGCACGTTCCTTGGCCTGATGGAGGATACCGAGCATCGCAAGGAAGTCCTGGCGCAATTGGTCTTTGCCGGCATGATCGATATCCAGGACCGCATGCTGTACAACCGCTCCTACACAACGGGACACAAGGCCTACCGCGCCCGCTCGGTGGTCGAGATCGGTAATGCCGTCGGCTGGGACAACGCTCACGACGTCATCTACGCCGGCGCGCTCGACATGGCGGTCGGGCCGCGCTGGCATTCGGTCTATGAAATGGCGTGCAACGTCGTCACGATCTTCATCGAAGGCAAAGAGGTTCACGCTGTCCCGCAACGCGGCACAACCGAACGCGAGCGGGCGCTGTTGCCGAATACCGGCACCCTGACCGAGGGCGAGACCAAAGAGCTGGTCGACGCCCTAATTCGGCAACACGAGCCCGCTTACATCGAAAAGATCAGCGCGTTGCTGTTGGCGGGGAAATCGCCGCGCCGGATCGTCGACGCGATCCAGTTGGCGGGCGCACAGGTCGTGCTGGAGACCGAGGGCGCAAACAACTTCTCGATGCCGCAGCACACCTACGAGTATTGCAACACGCTCGGCTGGTTCTACGACAATTTCGAGCACCCGCAGCGCCTCAAATTGCTCTACGTGGCGGGATCGATGGTCAATCAGGCGGCATGGAACCAAAGACACAGCGGCTGGTCCAAATCGAACCCGATCAACCCGCCGAGCGGTGCGGGCCGGATGCACGGGAGCCAGATTATCGAGCGTCTCGAAGCAGCGCTCACGGCGCTCGATCCGCCCGCTTCGGTGGCCTGGACCAAGGCCTATCTCGACAGCGGCGAAGATCGCGCTGTGCTGGTGCAGCGTCTGGCGCTGATGGCGACGCGGTTCGGCAACGACCCGCACAACCAGGAGATCCCGC
>Ga0182039_10000585_pt1 | contig 18804 bp, 12 predicted proteins | sample sta12Can44000111_FD_125975 | JGI IMG/M metagenome (GOLD analysis project Ga0182039, IMG submission 125975) | Lab enrichment of tropical soil microbial communities from Luquillo Experimental Forest, Puerto Rico - statanox.12C.anox.44.000.111 | ecosystem: Environmental > Terrestrial > Soil >...
AGCGGGGGCGAAAACATCTCCTCGATCGAGGTGGAGAAGGCGATCACGGCGCACCCGGCGGTGTTGGAGTGCGCGGTGGTGTCGGCTCCGGACGCGAAGTGGGGGGAGGTGCCCGCTGCGATCGTGTCACTCAAACCGGAACAGAAGCTCAGCCGCGAACAGCTGCTGGCCTTCCTGGAAACGCGTCTGAGCAAATTCAAGCTTCCGCGCATGGTGGAGTTTATCGAAGGCCCGCTGCCCAAGACGGGTACCGGCAAGATCCTGAAGCGGGACCTTCGGGAGACGCTCTGGGCCGGCAAACAACGCCGGGTACAGGGTTAAGCCGATGCCGTTTGTGGAAAACCAAGGCGCGAAGATTTACTGGGACGAGGAAGGCGAAGGCGCACCCCTGCTGATGATTATGGGGTTGGGCGCGGCTTCGGCGTTGTGGTGGCGGACACGTCCGGTGCTGGCAAGCCGCTACCGGACCCTGGCCTTCGACAATCGGGGCGTCGGGCGGAGCGACGTGCCGCCCGGCCCTTATTCGATGGTCGTGATGGCTTCCGACGCGGCGGCGGTGCTGGATGCTGCCGACGTCGAGCGGGCCCACATTTTCGGGCTATCGATGGGGGGCATGATCGCCCAGGAATTCGCTTTGCAATATCCAGGGCGCGTGCTCTCGCTGATTCTGGGCTGCACTGCACCCGGCGGCCCCAACGCAGTGCGCGCCAACGCCGAAGTCACAGGCGTGCTCACCGCGCGGGCCACCATGACCCCGGAGCAAGCCGAGGCGGCGTTCGTCCCGATCCTCTACGATCGAGCGACGCCGCGGGCCCGCATCGATGAGGATCTGGAAAAGCGGCGGGCCTGGTTTGCCACTCCCCAAGGCTACACGGCGCAACTGCAGGCTGTTTTCGCCTGGCAGGCCTTTGACCGCCTGCCCGGCATCACAGCACCGACGCTGGTGATTCATGGTACGAACGACCAGCTGGTGCCGCCCGGCAACGGCGAATTGATCGCCTCCCGCATTCCAGGAGCGCGGTTGGTGCTGATTCCCGCGGCCAACCACCTATTCACCACCGACCAGCCGGAGGCGGCCACGGGCGCGGTGCTGGGGTTCCTCGACGGCCGCGCAGCGCCCTAGCTGAGCGTCACGAACTCCGGCACCCGTTGCTCCAGCATTCCAGCGCTACGGAGTCGTGGCTTTGAGTTGGTCTAGGACTATTATCTGCCGCGTATCATTCCTTAAAGAACGAACCTGCTCCTGCCTTAAGAACGAACCTGCTCCTGTCACCATGTCCACGGCATGCTCGGCTTTGTGGGGTCAGGTGTGTCCCCGCATCCTTTTTGGACATCCGGCATCCCTCCATCATGCGGACGAACCCATTTTTGGTTAGACCCATTTGACATGTAAGTTAGCACTTACTTATACTGAGCCGGTGACCCAAATTCAGTCGCGACCGCGCATGTCTGGGACTGATCGGCGTCACCAGTTGCTGGAAGCGGCGCTGGCGATCTTCGCTCGCAAGGGTTTCGATGGCACCACGACCAAGGAGGTGGCCGCGGCGGCGGGGGTAACCGAAGCGATCATCTTTCGCCACTTCCCCACCAAGCAGGCGCTCTACACGGCGGTGCTGGACTATCGGGCTCAATCGCCCGAGTTCCAGGAGTCGCTCGAGCGGATGAAAGCCTCGATGGAGCGCAACGACGACGAGGAGCTGTTGCGCACGCTCGCACGGGCGGTGGTGAAGTCCTACCGTGAAGACCCCGGTTACGAGCGGGTGCTGCTGTTCGCAGCGCTCGAAGGGCACGAACAGGGGCTGGCGCATCACCGGCAGTTGGTCGCGCCCGTCTATGAGTTGTTGAGGGATTATTTCACGCGGCGGCAGCGGGAAGGGGCAATCATTGGCGTCGATCCGGGCACGGTGATCGCCGCCATCGGTGGCATGGCGAAGAACTACGGCATGATGACGCAGATGTTTGGTTTCCACATCGAGAGCGCCACCGACGACGAAGTCGTCGAAGGTTTCATCCATATCATGATGCACGGAATCCGGCCCGCAAAGGCCGGAGAAAAGTAGAAAAGATCCAATGACTCGTTTAGCGCCAGCAGTCTTCCTCATTTCGGTTTTGTTCGCGACGGGATGTTCGAAGCAAAGCCAGACGGCAAACGCCCAGACGAATACTCAGGCCATCCTGGTTTCGGCGGTCGAGGCTGTGGGCAAAATCGTGCCTGCGTCGTTCGAAGAAACCGGCACATTCAACCCGGATGAGACGTCCGACGTCGCGCCTCTAGTGGCGGGACGGGTCGTCGCGACGCCCGTGAATGTCGGCGATTTCGTGAAACAAGGCCAGGTCATCTGCGAGCTCGACCACCGCGATGCGCAATTGAAGCTGGACCAAGCCAAGGCGCAGATGGACCAGGCCGTCTTTCTGCTGCGCCAGGCCGAGTCGCGGATCGGCGTGACCGAAGGCGTCAATTTCGACGTTAACAAGGTGCCCGAAGTGGCGGCGGCGAAAGCGAACTACGAGTCGGCGTTGGCTCAAGCCAAGCTCGCGGCCGCCGACGCCAAACGGTACGAAGCCCTGGTCGCGACCGGCGACGTTTCCCGCAGCACCTATGACAAAGTGCGCACGCAGCAGGAGACCGCCGAAGCACAGGCGAACGCCGTGAAGCAGCAATACGAAGCGACGGCGAACCTGGCACGGCAGAACTACCGCGGAATCGAGTTCTCGCAGGCGTCGCTAGAGGCGGCACGCTCGCAACTGGCGCAGGCCGAAAAAGGGCTCCAAGACACGACGATTCGCGCTCCGTTCGACGGATACATCACTGCGCGACCGGCCTCGGCCGGCGAATACGTCGCGCTCACCGGCAAGATCGCGACCATGGTGCGGGTCGGCCGCGTAAAGCTCGAGCTGCAAACGCCCGAGCAGCGCGCCGGACAAACGCGTATCGGCATGGCGGTGGTCGCCCGCGTGGCTGCTTACCCGAATCGCGAGTTCGCCGGGAGAGTGACGGCGATCAACCCATCAGTAGATCCGAACTCGCGCGTGTTCACGGTGGAGGCGCAGTTCAGCAATCCCAAGGGCGAGCTGCGGCCCGGCATGTTCGCCACCGCCCGCGTGCTACTGCCCGGCGGCGAGAATGCGGTGTTCATTCCGCGCAAGGCTGTGATCCGCGACAAGACCACGGACTCCTACCAGGTTTTCACTATTAACGGCGGCAAGGCTCACCTGCGCGTCGTGGTTCCCGGCGATGAGGACGGAGACTGGATCCGCATCAATTCGGGGATTTCCGGCGGCGATTCGGTGGCCATCAGCAACCAGAGCGAGCTGTTCGACGGCGCTCCGGTCCAAACCAAGTCATAGGGAGACGCACAGATGCACGCATTATCCCGACTTTGCGTGAAAAGACCCGTCTTTGCGACCATGCTGGTCCTGTCGCTGGTGGTGGTTGGAGTGTTTTCTTATTTCAGCCTCGGCGTCGACCTCTTTCCGAAGGTCGACATTCCGACGGTCTCGGTTTCGGTCGCGAACCCTGGCGCCTCGCCCGAGGAGGTCGAGACCGAGATCACCAAGAAGATCGAAGACACAGTCAACACCATCAGCCAGGTGGATGAGGTTCGATCGACTTCCGCGGAAGGGCTCTCGCTGGTGATTGTAACTTTTGAGTTGTCAAAAGACGGCGACGTCGCGGCGCAGGAGGTGCAGAACAAGGTCAACCTGATCGTGCCGCAATTGCCGCAGACCGCCAAACAGCCGGTGATTCAGAAGTTCGACCCGGACGCGGCGCCGGTGATGCAGATCGCAGTCTCGGCGCCGCGCTCGCTGCGTGACGTGACGCTGATCGCCGACAAGCTGATCAAGCAGAAGCTGGAGAACGCTAAGGGCGTCGGGGAGATCACGATCGTTGGCGGCGCCAACCGCGAGATTCACGTAATGGTCGACCCAGATCGCCTGCGCGCCTACAATCTGACGGTGACAAACGTATTGAATGCCGTGCGGGCGCAAAACCTGGAGCTACCAGCCGGCACGCTGAACGCGGGCGCGCAGGAGTTCAGTGTGCGCACGACCGGCAGGATCGCCAGCCCGGCCCAGTTTAACGACATCACCATCGCCAACCGGAACGACTACGTCGTGAAGGTGAAGGATATCGGGTACGCCGAGGACAGCGCCGAGCAGCCGCGCACGGCGTCGCGCCTGGACGGCAACGCGGCCGTGACCTTGGTGGTTTCCAAGCAATCGGGGGTCAACACCGTGGCCACGTGCGACTCGGTGCGAATGCGGCTGGGCGAGATTCTTCCCGCGCTGCCGAGGGATGTCCGCGCCGATATTATCAGTGACCAATCGACCTTCATCAAGGCGTCGGTGGACAACATCAAGCATCACCTGATCGAAGGCAGCCTCTTCGCCACCTTAATCATCTTCTGCTTCCTCACCAATATCCGGACGACGCTGATTGCGGCAGTGGCGATTCCGACCTCGATCATTTCGGCGTTCGCCCTGATGGCGGCGATGAACCTGACGCTGAACACGATTTCAATGCTGGCGTTGACATTGATGGTGGGAATCGTGATCGACGACGCCATTATCGTGCTGGAGAACATCTTCCGATTCATTGAAGAGAAACACTTCACGCCCTATGAAGCGGCCATCGAGGGGACCAGGGAAATCGGCCTGGCGGTGATGGCGACGACGCTCTCGCTGCTGGCCGTGTTTCTGCCGGTCGGGTTCATGGGCGGGATCGTAGGCCGGTTCATGAGCTCGTTCGGGTTCACATCGGCCTTCGCTATTGCCGTCTCGATGTTCGTCTCATTTACGCTGACACCCATGCTGTGCTCGCGCTTCGTCAAAGCGCGGCCCGAAGGCGCAGCCGGCCGCCGCTCCAGGGATTCACGCTTCTTCCGCCCTCTCGACCGCGGCTACACGCGGATGCTCGAATGGGCCATGGGGCATCGAAAGGTCATGATCGGACTGTCGACCATCGCCGTCGTCAGCATCGTGCCGCTCTTCATGGTGGTCAACAAGAGCTTCACCACGCAGAACGACCAGAGCATGTTCAACGCATACGTGCGGGCGCCGGAAGGGACGTCGCTAGCGGCGACCACCAACATGGCCGAACTCGTGGCCCAGGACATTCGCAAACTCCCAGGCGTGGAACATACACTCACCACGGTGGGCTCCGGCTCGGACCAGGCGGTCAGCAACGCCGCAATTTTCGTGAAGCTGGCCGATTTGGATAAGCGCGACGTCAGCCAGGCCGAGCTGATGGCGCGCACCCGCACGCTCTTCAAACGAGTGCCGAAGGGCGTGGTGACTTCCGTAGGCCAGGTGAACCAAGTGGGCGGCAACCAGAACTTCAATCAAGCCGATATCATGTACGCAATCGAGGGCCCCGATCTCGATAAGCTCGCCAGGTACTCCAACGCCCTGCTGGCCGAACTAAGGAAGACGCCGGGTACCGTCGATATCGACAGCTCGCTGCGTAATGGCACGCCGGAGATGCGGCTGGATATCGACCGCGCCCGCGCGGCCGACCTGGGTGTATCGGTGATGGACATCGAACAGGCGCTTAACACGCTGGTGGCGGGGCAAACGGCCTCGCAGTTTGATGCCGGGGAAGACCAGTACGACGTTGTGGTCCGCGCGGAAGAACAGTTCCGCGGCAGCCCCGAGGGTCTGGCCAAAATGACCGTCCCTTCGTCGAAAGTGGGATTCGTCGGCCTGGACGAAGTGGTCCACATGCATCCGGGCACGGGGCCGTCCGCGATCAACCGCCTGCAGCGGCAACGCCAGGTGACCCTGCTTTCGAATGTGTTGCCTGGCTACTCTCAGTACGGAATCCAGCAGAGCCTGGCGAATGCAGCCAAAGCGTTGGGGATGGATCCCGGCTACGGCGTCGCCCCGACCGGCCAATCGAAGGAGCTCGGACGCACAGGCTACTATTTCGTGCTGGCCTTTTCGCTGACCTTCATCTTCATGTATATCGTACTGGCGGCGCAGTTTGAATCCTTTATCCATCCGGTGACGATCCTGCTGACGCTGCCGCTGGCGATCCCGTTCGGGATCGTGTCGCTGCTGATCGGAGGGCAGTCGGTGAATGTTTTTTCGGGCTTGGGACTATTGCTGCTGTTCGGGATCGTGAAAAAGAACGCCATTCTTCAGATCGACCATACCAATGGCCTGCGCGCCTCGGGGATGCCGCTCTATGAGGCCATCATCCAGGCCAACCGAGACCGGCTGCGGCCCATCCTGATGACCACGATGGCGCTGGTGGCCGGCATGCTGCCGCTAGTGATTTCGGGCGGAAGCGGCGCCGAGCAGAACCGGGCGATCGGCGTGCTGGTGGCGGGCGGCCAGACGCTTTGCCTGCTGCTGACCTTATTGGCGGTCCCGGTGTTCTACTCGCTGTGGGACGATCTGGGGCAGGCGTTGTCGGTCGGCGGCATGGGACGCTTCTTCGCCCGAGTACGCGCGCTAGTGGCCAGACGGGCACGGCCCGAACCCATCGAGACGCCCGTGGCGCGCCAGGCGCTGCCGGGAGGGAACTCATAAAAATGGTGAGTTATAGCGCGGTTGGCCTATGTATCGCAGCCTCGGCGCTCTCCGCGTTCGGACAAGCGCCGACGGAGGCCCGCATCGAGCGACTGACCGAGATCCCGATCCCACCTCGGATCGGCATCATGGGAGAGACCAAGATCAGCCTGGAGGAAGCGATCGAGCGGGTTCTGAAGAACGACCGCGACTTGGAGATCTCGCGCATTCTCCGCCAGGAAGCCGCGTATAACGTGACCGGCGCCGAGGGCGCGTACGATCCCCTGATGGCGATCCGCACGTATCACAGCCGAACGGTCACGCCTCTGGCTACGCTGATCGGGGGTGCTCCCAACGGTCAACTGGTGCAGACCGAGTGGAATGGCGCACCGCAGATGAGCGGCCTGATTCCCCGGACCGGGGGCAGTTATACGGCGACATTCACCAATTCGCGGCAGGCGAGCAACAGCACCTTCGTCACGGTGAACCCGCAATATCCGACCTCTCTGCGGCTGGACCTAACACAGCCGTTGTGGCGCGGCCTGCGGTTTGACGACAACCGGTACCGGCTGCAAGCAGCCCGCAAAAACGATCAACTCAGCGCCCAGCAGCTTCGCCAGCGCGTGATCGAAGTGGTGACCCAGGCCACTCAGACGTATTGGGAGCTGGTCTACGCGTCGCAAGCCTACGACGTCCAGACCGAGGCCGTGCGGCTGGCCGCGCAACAATATGAGAGCAACCGGCGGCAAGCGGAACAAGGAATTCTGTCTGCCATCGACGTGGTGGCAGCGCAAACGCAGGTGGCGACCTTCGAGCAGAACCTGTTTCTGGCGCAGCAGGCGCTGACACAAGCGGAAAACAATCTGAAATCGCTGATGCTCTCGAACCGCAATGACCTGATGTGGGGCGCAGCTCTGGTTCCTGAGACGCAGCCCGCAACCGAAACCACGCTGCCGAGCCTCGAGGAAGCGATCCACCAGGCGCTCAGTTCGCGGCCGGAGTTGTCGGAGAGCGCGCTCAGCCTCGCTCTCAACCAACTGGACCTGCGGCGCACTCAGGAATCAGCCAAGCCCCGCGTGGATGCGTTCGCGACCTTCACCACCTCGGGGCTCTCCGGGATCCCGCTGCCGCCGGGGCCGAATCCGTTTACAGCCGGGTTCGTCCCCATCACCAATTACCTGAATCAACTGGGAGCGCGGGCCGGCATGCCGCCGCTGCCCCCGATTTCCTTCGGTGCCGGAGGCGGCACTCCTCTGGCGATGACAGGCAGCTACGGACAGTCGCTGCACAACCTGTGGAGCGGCAATTTTCCGACCGCACAGGTGGGCGTCCAGGTTTCCCTGCCTTTGCGCAACCGCACGGCGGAGGCGCAGATGGCCGTCTCGGCTGCCGAAGGCCGACGGCTGCGCGCGGTCGAGGACCAGGTCGCGATAGCGGTCGAAACCGATGTGCGCAACTCTATGCAGGTGGTGGTTTCTTCCGAAGCGCGGCTGGCAGCGTCGGTAGTGGCCCGCCGCTCGGCCGAGACGCAGTATGCCAGCGAGCAGCGGCAGTTACAGGCCGGCACGTCGACGGTGTTCCTGGTGCTCCAACGCCAGACCGAGGTGATCAACGCCCGCAGCCGCGAAGTGCGCGCGCGGTCCGACGCGGCGGAAGCGATTGCGAACTTCGACCGGGCGACCGCACGAACGCTGGACGTGCACAATATTGGGTTGCAGCCGTGAACCCGACTGCGGCGCCGCGCGCGGTCGCCAGCCAGCGCCTTCCGCCCACTATTCTTTCGAGAGGTAGATGCGACCAAAAGTGGGTTTAGTTGACGCCGAGCCTGGCGCGACCGATGGGAGCAGAGACGGGCGTCCCAGCGCCACAATGGTTAAGGTCACTTCCCTTTTGCCTGCCAGACGTTGTTTCTTGGCGGTCAGGTCCAGAGTGGCGCTCGCCCGCTCGATTCCTCGGGCCGCTTCGGTCGAATTCTTGGGCATCAGTGTGAAATAGCCCAGAAAGTGCTCGTCGTCGGTGCTGGTACGCGCGTCGGCGCCAGGAAGGTCCGCAAAGACGCGCACGATTCCGCTCGAATCGGGAGGCAGCTTCAAGTTCTCAAAATGGAGCACAAGCCGATTCGTCGTCCCAGACTCGGGTGGAAGCGGCACGTTCACGGTCGCAGGCGCCGCACGCAAGGCGACCAAGAGCACAATCGCTAGCAGACACACCCGCATTTCGGATCTTCCGCGGCAACGATTACCGCTCGATTAAATAGACGATCTGGAAGGTGAGTTGGGTACTGTTTCGGTTGGCTGTCATTGGGACCACCGACACTCTCAGTTTCCGTTCTGCTCGAGTGGCTTGGGAAGCTGGCCGGTTACATCCAGATCAACTGTCAGATCGGGGTGGCGGTGAGTTTGCCCGTCTTTGGAGGTTTTTGGCACGATGGCGACATACCCGAGGTCGTTCGCGGCGGCGGCGACGTCAGCCGCGGCGACTGCGGGCGGCGTGTTGACCACGATGCGATCGATGCCGGTCGCCCCCCGGCGGCAGCATCACCCGCGCGAGGCGCAGCGTCGTGGTCTTCGACCGGTTGCCTTGCGACCCGAGGAGGGTATTCGTCATGGCCGCGGGCAGCCGAATCGCCCCGCCCGAGTCAACCGTCAACTCGGTGACGACAGGATTACCGGTGACCTCGGGAGCGGCTACCATCCCGTAGGTGTAACGAAGGTTGTTCGAAATGTTGATCACGTCGGCGACTATGATGGACACCCAGCGCTTCATCTCATCCCAGAACGTGAACTTGTGTTTTAGCCAGGGGGAGCTGGTCGGGTTTTTGTGGGAGGCGCCGAGCCAGACGCTCCAGAGCCGATCGATGGCGGCATGGTGCGCCCAAAAGAGCGGATCTTGCGCGGCCGTGTCCAAAAGTCCCATGTCGGCGCCCGCGGACTGGAGACTCGTGTCGCCGCACCAGATGTGAACCCCTCCGTGAGGACCGTTTTCGAGGTTACCGGCGCTACCGCTCGTGCCACCAAACCGTGCGAACGTGGAGGCGCCGACGATCGGGTTCATGATCTCGGAGCCCACCAGCGAGTTTGGCAGCTGGCTTCCCGAGACCGCACTGCGGTTGGCGTCCCAGAGCGGATTGGAACTGTCTTGGGGAGTCGGCCAGGCATCGGGAACCGAGGGGTGCGCGGGGTTGTCCCAGTCCCAATACGGGTTGGCAACATTAATGTGGCAAATCTTACAGTTCTCGGCCCTGGCGAACCGCACTCCGGGTTACGCCGTGCGCTTGGCTTCGGACTGGTCACCCTTGGCAATCGCGGCTTGAGCTGCCGCCAGGCGGGCGATGGGCACACGATACGGGGAGCAGGACACATAGTTCATGCCGACGCGGTAGCAGAATTCGACCGAGCTCGGTTCGCCGCCGTGCTCGCCACAGATGCCGACCTCCAGATTCGAGCGGGTCTTGCGGCCACTCTCGACGGCCATTTTTATCAGCTTTCCAACGCCTTCCTGGTCCAAAATGGCGAACGGATCGTTGGCGAAGATCTTGCGGTCTTGGTAATCCTTCTGAAACTTGGTGTAGTCGTCGCGCGAGAGGCCCATCGTGGTCTGCGTCAGGTCATTGGTGCCGAAGCTGAAGAATTGGGCTTCTCGGGCGACTGAATCGGCTGTCACCGCCGCGCGGGGGATCTCGATCATGGTACCGACCAGATACTTCAGATCCTTCAATCCGGCCTTGGCGAGAACTTCTTCGGCAACATCCACCACGATCTTCTTCTGGTTCTCCAGCTCCTTGACGCCGCCGATGAGCGGAATCATGACTTCCGGAATCGCCTTGACGCCTTTGCTGGTCACCTGAACCGCAGCTTCGAAAATCGCGCGGGCCTGCATCTCGGTGATCTCGGGGTAGGTGATGCCGAGGCGGCAGCCGCGGTGACCGAGCATAGGGTTGAACTCGTGCAGCTCTTCGACGCGATGCAACAATTCCGGAAGCCGGGTCTTGAGGTTCTTGACGTCAACACCCAAGCGCTCGTACTTGGCCGCCATGTCCTTCTTCTTTTTGAGATCGGCGTACGGCAACACGGCGAGGTCCACCATCAACTCCTCGCGTTTGGGGAGAAACTCGTGCAACGGGGGATCGAGCGTGCGGATCACGACCGGATAGCCGTTCATGGCCTCGAACAGACCGGCGAAATCCTTGCGCTGCATGGGCAGCAGTTTGGCCAGCGCCTTGCGGCGGGCCTTTTCATCGCGCGCCAGAATCATGGCCTGCATGTGGGGGATCCGATCCTCGGCGAAAAACATGTGCTCGGTTCGGCACAAGCCGATGCCCTCGGCCCCGAACTTGCGCGCCACCTTGGCATCGCGCGGGATGTCGGCATTGGCGCGCACGCCGAAAGGACCGCGAAAGTGGTCGGCCCAGTCCATGAACGTCTTGAGGATTCCCGAGCTGGGATCGGCATCCAAGGTATTGGCACGCCCGGCGAAGACTTCGCCCGTCGACCCGTCGAGCGACATCCAGTCGCCTTCGTTGAGAACAATGGTCTTGCCGCCCGCCTTCACACTGACCTGCCTCTTGTGCTCATCGACGGCGAAGGCTTCGGCTCCGGCAACACACGGCGTACCCATGCCGCGGCAGACCACCGCCGCATGACTGGTCATGCCGCCGCGCGAGGTGAGGATACCCTCGGACACCTCCATGCCGTGGATATCGTCCGGTACCGTCTCCTTGCGGACCAGCACGACGGGCGCCGTCTTGGATTTCTCGACGGCATCGTCGGCGGCGAACACGATGGTGCCGACGGCGGCGCCCGGCGAAGCCGGCAGTCCGGTGGCGAGCCTGGTGAGGGACTTTTTGGAAGCCGGGTCGAGCACCGGGTGCAGGAGCTGATCGAGCTGCTGCGCCTCGACGCGTAAGATCGCCTCTTGCCTGGAAATGAGGCCCTCGTTCACCATATCGACGGCGATCCGCACGGCTGCCGGGCCGGTGCGCTTGCCGTTGCGCGTCTGCAGCATGTAGAGCCTGCCTTCCTGGACGGTGAATTCGAAGTCCTGCACATCGCGGTAGTGTCTCTCAAGCATCGTGGTGATGTCGCGCAGCTGGGTGTACACCGTCGGGTTCCAGGCCTCGAGCTCCGAGATGGGGCGCGGCGTGCGAATGCCGGCAACCACATCTTCGCCCTGCGCGTTCTCGAGAAACTCACCGTAAAACGCCTTCTCGCCGGTGGCCGGATTTCGCGTGAAGCCGACGCCGGTGGCGGAGGTCTCGCCGAGGTTGCCGAATACCATGGCCTGTACGTTGACGGCGGTGCCGAGATCATCGGGGATCTGATTCATGCGGCGATAGTGAATGGCGCGGTCGTTGAACCAGGAGCGGAACACGGCGTCTCTAGCGCCTGCCAGCTGCGCCATGGCCTCCTGCGGAAAGGGCTTCCCGGTCTTCTTCTGGACCAGCTTCTTGTATCCTTCGATGACCCGTTCGAGGTCCCCAGCCGTCAATTCGGTGTCCAGCTTGGCTTTGGCTTTCTTCTTTTGGCCCTCGAAGATCTCCTCGAATTCGTCTTTGCCGATATCCAGCACCACGTTGCCGTACATCTGGAGGAAGCGCCGGTAGCAATCGTAGGCGAACCGGGAATTGTTGGACTTGGCATCGATGGCCTTGACGGTCTCGTCGTTCAGTCCCAGGTTCAAAATGGTATCCATCATGCCGGGCATGGAGAACTTCGCGCCCGAGCGCACACTGACCAGCAGGGGGTTGTTCACGTCACCGAGTCTCTGGCCCATGCGCTCTTCGAGCGAACGTAGGGCTTCTAGCATCTGGTGATTGATTTCCTCTGGAACGGTGTTGTGGTTCTGAAAATAGATATTGCAGACCTCGGTCGAGATGGTGAAGCCGGGCGGCACCGGCAGTCCAGCCCGCGACATTTCAGCCAGCCCGGCGCCTTTACCGCCGAGCGTGTCCTTCATTCTTCCGTCGCCCTCGGCGGTTCCGTTTCCGAACGAGTAAATGTGCTTCTGCATTCTTCTCTCCTAGGCAGTAGTGACAATCTCGGAAAAATCTGCGATGGTGGAAAACTCCCGAAGCAGCGCGCTAAGCAGCGTCAGGCGATTTTGGCGGATGCGCGCATCCGGCGCGTTGACCAGGACCTTGTCGAAGAACCGGTCGACCTTCGGCCGCAGCCGCGAGATGACGCTCTCGATGGGCTGGCCGGTCGTACTCTTGTATTCTTCGTACAGGTCTTGCTCCGGACCCGCTTCCAACAATCCCGTATCGATCGTTCCTACGCCGGTAAATTTGGCCTGTTCGAGGATATTCCTGATGCGCTTGAAGCTGGCGGCCAGCGGCTCGAAGTCCGGCGAGGATCGCAGGTTTCGGACGCGAACGAGGCGGGCTTCCAGATCGGCCAGATTGCTTGAGCCAGCGGCCATGCAGGCGTTCAGTTCATCGTACTTGAAGCCGCGAAGGTCCCTGAAGTAATAGCGAATGCGCTCGGCCAGAAATTCGGCCAGGGTTTGATCGGTGAGGTACTTCGATAGCGACAGATCGAGTTTTCCTTCGACGATGATCTTGACGACTCCTTGGGCGGCACGGCGGAGCGCGAACGGATCCCGTGAGCCGGTAGGAACCAGACCCACTCGGAAGCAGCCCGCGAGCGTATCCAGCTTGTCGGCGAGCGCCACGAACTGCCCGGCGCGGCTGCGCGGGATCACATCCTCCATGCTTTCGGGCTTGTAATGATCGTAGATGGCCTGCCACACGGGTTCGCTCTCGCCCTGAACGCGGGCATACAAGCCGCCCACGACGCCCTGCAATTCGGTGAACTCCTTCACCAGCTCGGTGGTGAGATCGCATTTCGACAATTCCGCGGCACGGACGGCCTGCCGATCGCCGCCCAGCTCCCCGACCAGCGCCATCATGCGCTCGGTCTTTTCCAGATAGGTACCGAGCTTGGCCTGAAACGTCACATGGGCAAGATCCGACTTGCGATCCGCCAATTTCTTCTTCTGGTCGGTCTCCCAGAAGAAGCGCGCGTCGTTGAAACGCGCGCGCAGCACGCGCTCGTTGCCGCGGCGGACGAAGCCCTCCGCATCGGAAGGGATATTCATCACCGCGACAAACTCGGGCGCGAGTCTGCCCGAGGCATCTTCCACGGAGAAGTATTTTTGGTGGTGCCGCATCACCGTGACCAGCACCTCTTCGGGAAGATCGAGAAACTGCGGGTCGAAGCCGCCCGTAATGGGCGTGGGGTATTCAGTGAGGTAGACCAGGGTCTCCAGCAGGACCGGGTCCGGCTTCACGCGCACGCCTTCCAGTTCGCGACGGATCTTGTTGCGCCTCTCCTCGGCCGACACAATCACGTAGTGATCGCGCAGGCGCTCGTCGTAATCGGCGATGGTGACGGCAATTTCCCCCGATCCGAGGCGGCGGTGCCCCGAGCTGAGAGCGCCGGCACGCACACCGGCCAGCTCAAAGGGAATGATGTCGTTGCCCAGCAAGGCCACGATCCAACGCAGAGGCCGGATGAATTGGGCGCCGCCCTTCCCGGTCCAGTACATGGTTTTGGGGAAATGGATCCCGAGGATCATCGCGGGAAGCGAGTCCGCCAGGATGTCCTTGGTGTGGCGACCCTTCACCTTCCGGATGAACACGTAATACTCCCCCCTGGGAGTAGACTCCAAGGTCAGATCTTCGGGGCGCACGGCGTGCTTGCGCGCGAAGCCCGCCACGGCTTGGGCGGGCGCCGATTTGGCCGGGCCGAGCACCCGCTCTTCGCTATCCTTCTGACGTTCCGACAATCCTTCGGCGCGCAGCACCAGGCGGCGCGGCGTGGCATCCAGCCGTACGGCGTCGTGCGGAATCGCGGCTTTCTCGAACAGCACCTGGAGGCTTTCGAGCGCTGGTGGAATCATCCAATCCGGAATTTCTTCGGTGCCGATTTCGAGAAGAAACGGGACGCTCACACCGCCACCTCGACCGAAGCCTCTTGTTGCTGATCCACCCAGGCCTGCGCCACGCCGACGGCCAGCCGGCGCACGCGCTGGATCACCCCGACCCGCTCGGTGACACTGATGGCGCCGCGCGAATCGAGCGTGTTAAACAGGTTCGAGCATTTCAGCACCTGGTCGTAGGCAGGAACGAGCGGGAAGCGCTTTTTGCCGGTGGACTTCGGATCGTAGAGGCTCAAAAGGCGCGTGGCTTCGGTCTCGTAGAGTTCGAACAGCTTCCAAAGCGTCGGAATATCGGCCATCTCGAAGTTGTAAACCGAGTACTGCAACTCATCCAGGTAGCGGACGTCGCCATAGGAAAAGCCCTTGGCCCACTCGACCTCGTACACGCTGTCGCGCACTTGAAGAAACGCCGCCAGCCGCTCCAAGCCGTAGGTGAGCTCCGCCGGCACCAGCTCCAGGTCCATGCCGCCGCACTGCTGGAAATAGGTGAACTGGGTGATTTCGAGGCCGTCGAGCATCACCTGCCAGCCGATACCCCACGCGCCCAAGGTCGGCGACTCCCAGTTGTCCTCTTCGAACTTGAGATCGTGCTGACGGAGGTTGATACCGATGGCTTCGAGGCTGCCGAGGTACTGCTCGATCGTGTCGCCGGGCGCCGGCTTCAAGATCACCTGAAGCTGCCAGTGCTTATACAGCCGGTTGGGATTGTCGCCGTAGCGGCCGTCGGCCGGACGGCGGCTGGGCTGCACGTAAGCGACGCGATACGGCTTCGGCCCGAGCACGCGCAGGAAGGTCTCGGGACACATGGTGCCGGCGCCGACCTCGACATCGTACGGCTCCTGAATGATGCAGCCGCGTTGGGCCCAGTAGTGCTTCAGCTTGAAAATAATCTCTTGAAACGATTCCATCCGTGAACCTATCCCCGGACCGCTTCTTCCATCACTGGCGCCGTGATCAAACGCCGCTCCACGTGCTCTTCGATCTGCTGCACCAGAAAGCGGCGCAGGTCCGCGGCCGTGGTTGTGGTCCAGCCGCCCGACGCAACCTGTAAAACCGGTAGGCGTAACATCTCCCCGGCGATCGTTCTCGATTCCGCGCTCAACTCCCAGGTACTTCCCACTCCGGGCAGGCGGCGGCAGTCGCCGCACAGTAAACCGGCCCGGCCGCGGCCGAAAAACGCGCGCTCGGGACCCCCGTCGCGAGATTCCGGCTCGTCGAGCGCGCTGCCACATCCCAAACAGACATGCAATTCCGGCAGCCATCCGGAGAGCCGCACCGCCCAGAGCGAAAAATAGGTGACGGCACGCGACACCCGGGGTCGATCCATCGTCGTATCCGCCGCGCGAAGGGAATCGAGCACGGCGACCAACAGCCGGAAAAACTTCTCGTTTGGCTCCGCGGCCGGGAGCATCTGCTCGCTCACCTCCGCGAAGTAGTCCAGCGCCACGGTAGCCCGATAATCCGATACGAGATCAAATTGGGAGCGGATCAACTCGCAGGAGTCCAGGTTGACCAGCTCGCGGGTCTCGCGCTGGAAGTACGCCATCCGCACGTGCGACAGCCGCTCCAAGCCCGAGCCGAACGCGCTCTTCGGCCGCCGCGCCCGTTTAGCCACGCCCCGCAACTTCCCCTGGTCCCGAGCGAGAAAGCTGACGACGAGGTCGGCTTCTTTGAGCGGGTACGTACGCAGAACCAGAGCTTCGCTGACACACGCTGGCACACGTGGAAATTCCAGAGTAGCACGGTTGAAAATTTCGGGGCGGCGGTTGAAATCGCGGCGTGGCGTTATACTGGCCGTGGACTCATGGGACGCATCCGAATTCTTCCCGATCCGGTGGCCAACAAGATCGCCGCCGGCGAAGTCGTGGAGCGGCCCGCTTCGGTCGCTAAAGAGCTGCTCGAGAACTCGCTCGATGCCGGCGCCACCGCTCTCGGGATCGAAGTAGAATCGGGCGGCAAGCGCCTGATTCGAACTATAGACGACGGCTGCGGGATGCTCCGCGACGATGCGCTGCTCGCTTTCGAACGGCACGCCACCAGCAAGCTCCGGGATGTGAAAGACCTGCTCTCGATCGCAACCCTGGGTTTTCGCGGCGAAGCGCTGCCATCGATCGCGTCCGTTTCCCGGCTGCTGCTCGAAACGCGTTCCGCTGACGAGAGCACCGGTACGCGCATCGAAATCGCCGGAGGCAAAATACTGCGCTGCGAAGAGGCGGCATTGGGCTCGGGCACCACGGTCGCGGTACGCGACCTGTTTTACAATGTCCCGGCCCGCAAGAAATTCCTTCGCACCGACCAGACCGAACTGGCGCACATTGCGTCGTTGGTAACACACTACAGCCTGGCTCATCCCGGTAAGACCTTTCGCCTCACGAGCGGGGCGAGCGAACTCGTGCACGTGACCCCGGTCGGCACGCTCGGGGAGCGGGTCTACCAGGTGTTCGGCGGCCAGGTCTTAGACGACCTGGTGGAGATCGGCGTGCGAGAAAGGGAACTCGCGAGCCCTCCTCGGTCCCCTGCGATCGCTCAGTACCCGGACGAGGGGGAGGAGCCGGGGCGCCGAATATTCCGGCTGACGGGATTTTTCTCACGGCCGCAAGTCCAGAAGGCCAATCGCAATTCCATCTACATCTTCGTCAACGGCCGTCTGATTCGCGACCGTCTGCTGATGCACGCGCTTTCGTCGGCCTATCATAACCTGATGCCGGCGGCCGCGTATCCATTCGCGCTACTGTTCCTCGAATGCGGCCCGGAGGAAGTGGACGTGAACGTCCACCCGTCGAAAACGGAGGTTCGCTTCCGTCACAGCTCGTTCGTACACGATTTCGTGCGCGATACGCTGCGCGAGCGGCTGATGGAAAGCCGGCCGGCACCGTCGTTTTCTCCGGCGGCGCGCGTGTCCACCCCGCCCCTGCCCACCGCACTGCCGTATTCCGGATTCAGCCCGATGGCCGGGAGCGAACCGCCTCGGGCGGCGAGCCCGGAGCCGCCCGCCATCGGCGAAGTCGGTTCACCGCCGTTCACGCTCCGCCCCGTGCCGGTACCCGTCGCTCGCCTGGATTTCAGCGCGCCCCCGCTCGAAGTCGCGCCGGGACCGCCTCCTTCGGGAAAATTGTCGCGCCGGCTCGACCTGCATGGCGAGTTTCCGCCGGAAGCCATTCCCGCTCCGGAGATGTCGCTGTCGGTGCTTTCCGAACTGCGCCCCCTGGGCCAGATTCACGAGAGCTTCATTATCGCCGCCGGCCGCGACGGGCTCTGGATCATCGACCAGCACGTGGCGCACGAGCGCATCCTGTTCGAGCAGGTGATGAAACAGCGCGCCGCCGGAGGAATCGAAATGCAGCGGCTGTTGATGCCGCTGATCCTGCAACTGACGCCCGAGCAGCAGATCGATTACGCGCGCATTGCCGACGAGCTGCACGGCTCGGGCTTCGAGACCGAACCGTTCGGCCTTCGGACCATTGCGGTCAAGGCGGCACCGGCGGCGGTGGCGCCCACGGAGCTCGAAAAAATCCTGTTTGAAATCCTGGAGATCGGCGAGGCGGAATTACGCGGCGTCTCGCTCGGCGACCTGCGCCGCCATATCTGCGCCTCCATCGCCTGCCGCGCGGCGATCAAGATCAACACCAGGCTCGACAGCGCGAAAATGGAGTGGCTCCTGCGCAGTTTGGCCGCCACCGATTGCCCCATGAGCTGCCCGCACGGGCGCCCCATCGCAATGCACTACTCCACGCGCGAGATTCTGAAAGCGTTCCACCGGATTTAGGGTATTGTGGCCGGCGCTAGGCTTGGACGAGCTGACGCGCCGCCTGGGCGGCCTGCTTCGCCTCGTTGCTGGCTTCGACGGTCATGTCGCGCTTCCCAAATCCAATGCCAATCTTCTTCAGGAAGTCATTCGGCGGGATGCCGCCAGCAAATACCCAGACGTAATCGTTGGGAATCTCCTGCTGCTGGCCGTTCACCTCGAGAACCACCGAATCTGGCTTGATCTCCACAGGCGACGAATTAAAGACCACCTTGACCTTGCCCGTCCGCATGCACTCTTCGATGCGCGTGGCGTTGCGTTCCTTAATGCGGCTGAACGATTCTTTCCGATAGGAGAGCGTGACGGTGTTGCCGTGCTGGTGCCCAAGCCCCATGGCGGCTTCGATGGCGCTGTCGCCACCGCCGACCACGAGGATTTTCTTGTTGACGTAGTGGTCCGCCTCGATCAGGCGGTACATGACCTTCGCCAGTTGCTCTCCCTTAATCCCGAGCTTGCGCGGTGTGCCGGTGCGGCCGAGTGCCAGGATGATGGTGCGTCCCCGGTACTGGCCCTTCGGTGTGGTGATGGTGAACAGACCATCCTCCCCT
>Ga0182039_10000591_pt1 | contig 18757 bp, 15 predicted proteins | sample sta12Can44000111_FD_125975 | JGI IMG/M metagenome (GOLD analysis project Ga0182039, IMG submission 125975) | Lab enrichment of tropical soil microbial communities from Luquillo Experimental Forest, Puerto Rico - statanox.12C.anox.44.000.111 | ecosystem: Environmental > Terrestrial > Soil >...
CGGCATCGATGCCGATGACATCGTCGGCCCAGGCGACGCTACGGCCCACGGCCTTGGCCAGGGGCTCCAGCAGCAGCTTCTGGCTGTACTTTTCCTCGCGGCCCTTGGGGCGGCCGAAATGGGTCAGGATGATGACCTTGCCGCCCTTCCCGGCCAACTCACGGATGGTGGCGGCCGAGCGGTCGATACGGGTGGTGTCGGTGACCTTGCCGTCCTTGGCCGGGACGTTCAGGTCGGCCCGAAGGACCACCCGCTTACCGCGGGGGTCCAACTGGTCGAGGGTACGGAACATGTCTGTTCTCCCCTGATGCTTCGCTTACTTCGCGCCAGCGACGTGACGGACGAAGCGCAGCATGTTGACGGTATAGCCGTACTCGTTGTCGTACCAGGAGACGACCTTGACGAAGGTCGGGTCCAGCTGAATGCCGGCTTCGGCGTCGAAGATCGAGGGCAGCGGATAGCCGACGAAATCGGTGGAAACCACCTTCTCGTTGGTGAAGCCCAGCACACCCTTCAGAGCGCCTTCCGAGGCGGCCTTCATGGCGGCGACGATCTCTTCATACTTGGCGGGCTTCTCCAGCTCGACGGTCAGATCGACCACCGAAACGTCGGAGGTGGGCACGCGGAAGGACATGCCGGTCAGCTTCTTGTTCAGCTCGGGCAGCACCACGCCCACGGCCTTGGCGGCGCCGGTCGAGGAGGGGATGATGTTCTCGAGGATACCACGGCCACCGCGCCAATCCTTCGAGGAGGGGCCGTCGACGGTCTTCTGGGTGGCGGTGGCGGCATGGACGGTGGTCATCAGACCGCGCTTCACGCCCCAGTTGTCGTTCAGCACCTTGGCCACGGGGGCCAGGCAGTTGGTGGTGCAGGAAGCGGCCGAAACGATGGTCTCGCCGGCATACTTCTGATGGTTCACGCCATAGACGAACATCGGGGTGTCGTCCTTGGACGGAGCCGACATCACCACCTTCTTGGCGCCGGCGGCGACATGCTTCTCAGCACCTTCCTTGGACAGGAACAGGCCGGTGGATTCGATCACCACGTCGGCATTGACCTCGCCCCACTTCAGCTCGGCGGGATCCTTGACGGCGGTCAGGCGGATGGTCTTGCCATTCACCACCAGAGCCCCGTTGGCCACCGAGATGTCACCGGCAAAACGGCCATGGACGGAGTCGTACTTCAGCATATAGGCCAGGTATTCCGGATCGAGCAGATCGTTGATGGCAACGATCTCGATGTCCGAAAATTCCTTGGTAGCGGCGCGGAACACCATGCGGCCGATGCGGCCGAAACCATTGATGGCGACGCGAACAGTCATTCTCTCCTCCAATCGGCTTTTTTAAGTGGGCGCCCAGGGGGAACGCCCGATGACGCGCCGGCTACGAACATCTCTGTGGTCGGTGGCCGGTATGAAAAGAAACAGGCGAAAGATTTGTCACAGTCGGCCCCAACAATCCAGTGGGAAACCGTTGGGGCAGCCCTGCTAAATCACCTTTGGCCCGCAGCCCCCTCCACATCTTCCTCCCTCTCCCCTCGTGGGAGAGGCGCGGGGTGAGGGGGGCCGTTGCTTCAGCACCGCCCAAAGCCGCAGACAAGACCGCCTGAATACCCTGTGGATTCCGCCCCCTCACCCCAACCCTCTCCCGCGAGGGGAGAGGGAGTTTACTTTCCCCTAGCCTTCCAGCCGCTTCTTCAACTGATCGCAAACGGTGCGGATGATCTTAATGCGGGCATGATTCTTGTCGTTACCCTCAACCAGAACCCAGGGCGCATGGCCGGTGCTGGTGCGCTCGACCATCTCATGCACCGACTGTTCGTACTGGTCCCACTTGGCGCGGTTGCGCCAGTCCTCGTCGGTCAGCTTCCAGGATTTATAGGCAATCGTCTCGCGCTCCTTGAAGCGGCGATATTGCTCGTCCTTGCTGATATGGATCCAGAACTTGACCAGCACCGTGCCTTCCTGGACCAACTGCTCTTCGAAATCGTTGATCTCGGCATAGGCCCGCATCCATTCCTCGTTGGTGGCGAAGCCCTCGATGCGCTCGACCAGCACGCGGCCATACCAGGACCGGTCGAACACGGTGACGCGGCCCGCGCGGGGCAGATGCCGCCAGAAGCGCCAGAGATAATGCTGCGCCCGCTCTTCGTCGGTCGGAGCGGCGATGGGAATCACCCGATAGTCGCGGGCTTCCAAGGCGGCGGTCAGACGGCGGATCGAGCCGCCCTTGCCGGCGGCGTCGGCTCCTTCGAAGGCCAGCAGCGTCGAGATGCCTTTCTCTTTCGCCTGACGACAAAGATTGGCCAGATCGGCGCGGGCCTGCTTCAGAGCCAGATTATACTCGTCCTTGGTCAGAGACAGCCCCATATCCAAGGCGTCGAGCACGGTCAACGGCTTCAGGCTGCCATCGGCGGCCAGCGTGACGGTGGCGTCCTTCGATTTGCCTTTGCCCTTGGCCTCCGCCTCGGCCTGTTTTTGCAGAGCCGGCACATCGGCATGCAGCTTTTCCATCTCGGCGGAACGCTGGGCGGCGCTGGCGGCCTTGGCCTCGCGGATCACCTTCAGGCGGGCTTCGCGCACCGCCATATGCTTGCGGATGGCGTCGCGCAGCTCGGTCAGCACCGTCAGGCTGCGATAGCGCGGATCCTCGCCCTCGACGATCACCCAGCGGGTCTGGCCGGTATCGGTGCGGCGCACGGTGCGCTCGGCAGTCTCGACGAACTTGTCGTAGAGCTTCCAGTTCTTCCAATCCGACTTGGACACCCGCCAGCTTTGCAGCGGGTCTTTCTCAAGGCTCTTCAAACGGCGCTTCTGGGCGTCCTTGCCCAGATGCATCCAGAATTTCAGGATCAGCGCGCCATCGTCGGCCAGGGTCTTTTCGAAGGCGGCCACCCGTTCCATCTGCTTGTCGAACTCGAAGGTCGAAAGCCGGCCATTCACATGATCCAGAATCGGGCGGGAATACCAGCAACTGAGGAACAGCCCCAACTGCCCCTTGGGCGGCAGGTCGCGCCAGAAGCGCCAATAGAGCGGGCGTTCGCGCTCTTCGTCGGACGGTTCGCCATAGGCGCGGGTGACGATCCAGCGCGGATCCATCCATTCATTGATCAGATTGACCGACTCGCCCTTGCCGGCGCCATCAACACCGGCGAACACCACCACCACCGGGAAATCGCAGCCGCGCAGGGTCTGCTGCAATTCCAGCAATTCGGTGCGCAGGCCGTCGGCCACCTTGTCGAAGTCTTCGCGGGAAACCTTTTGGCCCAGTTCAGCCGTTTGGAACATGATGACCGCCCCCTCTGACGGAAATTAATCCGTCACAGCATCAACCTCCGCTCGCCAACTGGCAAGAGCGGTCATGCGGATTTTAGGGGAATTCGATCTATCTTCTTCTTCCCAAGGCCCCGCGGGTCTTGGCGGCTTCGGCGGCCAGCACGGCTTCCACATGGCGGCCCTGATAGAGGGTCACCCCCACCGTCTGGCCCCAGTCGATGGCGTCCTGAGCATCGCAGCGGCAGAGAATGGCGCGGGACGGCCCGCAACGGCGCATATAGCCTTCCAGGCTGTCGCCATTAGCCAGCACGCCGTCGGCCATGGCCGGGTCCCAGACGATCTTCACCAGATCGATGCCCAGGCGTTCGCGATCAACGAAGGGCAGGCTTTCCATATTCACGCCGTCGATGCAGATGCGATAGCCGCGATCATGGGCGAAGTCGCGGGCGAACAGGAAGGCCCCCAGATCGGCGAAGATATCCACCTTCTGCAATTCCAGCACGATGGTGCCGCGCATGCTGGCCTTCAGGTTATCATCGAACACCAGAAATTCGGGGGCCAGCAGGGTCTGAACATTCAGGTTCACGCTGATGTCGCCGGCCACCGTACGGTCGTCATGCTTGTTCAGCAAGGACAGCACGCGCTTGTCCAACACCTCGGTCAGCTGCTGGAACAGCCAGGGGCTGGAAGCCAGATTGACGTTCGGCAGAATGGTTTCGCGCAAGTCGGCGATGGAGATGAACAGCTCGTTATAGACCGGCTGCGGCGGCGCCTTGCCGACGATGGCGCAGATGGCTTGGCGGCGCATCATATTGGCCAGATCGGCACGCACCAGCGCATCCTCGATCTTGGCCAGCACCGCCGGGGTCAGCGGTTCGCCGCGTCCGAACTGGCGCGGAGCCTGTTGGGCGGCCAGGGATTTGGTCAGCTCTTGGGATTTGCGCTGCTGTTCCTCGGTCGAGGCGTTCAGGGCATATTGCAGCAGGGCGTCATAGTCCCGCTCCATCAGATACCAGTCCATGAAGCTGGGCTTGCCGGCAAAGCCTTCATCGGCCAGCAAAGGATCGTCGCTGAACAGGAAGCGCAGCTTGACCAGCGCCGCCTCGACCTCGTCGATCGCCGTATCCTTGAAGATGAAGACGATGTCGGCATTGGACAGCGAGAAAATCTGCCCCTTCAGCTGCTTGACCAGATTCTCGAAGCTGTTGAGAGCGATGCGGACATGATGCTCACGCCGATTTACCGCCTGAAGGCCCGACAGGCGCACCACCACAGCACGGCGGCCCTTGCGGTGACGCTCCAGCTTCTGGATATAGTCCACCAGCAGCACTTCCTGGCCGACCAGACGCTGGGCGATGGCGCGTTGTTGGGCGCTGGTGGGACGTTCCTCGCGGGGGGGCAGCATAATCGTTAAGCCTCCTTCGCGCGGGCCTTGGGCACACGCATCACCGGCGAACTGTCCAGCATGTCGTTATCATAGCAAGCCGTGCGCAGGGCTCCGGTCACCACCCCATGGCGGGCGATGCATTGCTGCAAGGTGCATTGCGCCGCCTTGGGGCACATGGCCATGGTATAGGCGGCCAGCATGGCATCGACATAGCGCCCCTGGAAGCGCTGGATGCCGCGCTCCAAACCCCATTGGATGGCGGCTTCGGAATCGCAGCGGGCCAGCATCACCTTGGATGCGCCCAAGGGAGCCACCGCCGCGCCCACCGCGTCGCTATGCTCGCCTTCGCGCATTTCCGGGCTCCAGGCCACCTTGTAGAGATCGGCCTCGAACTGGGCGACATCCATGAACTGCAAGGTCAGTTCGTTCATGCCGTCGATCACCACCTGATGACCTTTCCCGCGCAGGCGGTCCCGCACGGCGTAGTAACCACGGCTGTCGGCCAGAACATCCAGCACCTGCAGCTCGACCGAGATGCCGGCGCGGTCGCCGATCGCCGCCTCGAACTGATCGAAGGCCTTGGACAGCACGGTCGAGATATTCAGATTCAGGCTGTAGCAGGGCGGCAGACCCTTCAGCTTCAACTGCGACAGAGCGCCCAGCACCCGCTTATCCAGGGTCTGGCTTAAATGCTGGAACAGCCAGCGGTTGGCCAACAGATTGACATCCGGAGCCAGAGCTTTTTGCAGCTCGAACATCGCGACGAAGAATTCCTGGAACAGCACTTCGGCGGTGGCCGAATTTTCCCGGATCACGATCGAGGACTGGCGCTGGATCAGCGGCGTCACATCCAGCGACGACAGCCGCTCCAGCACGCCGCCCAAGGACTTGGCGTCCAGCGGCTTGGAAGCCGGCTTGGCGCTGCCCTTATCCCTGCTGCGTTTGCGAGCCACGGCGGTGGCGGTGCGGGCCATATCGACAAAGCGGTCATAGTCGCTGCCGCCCAGATCGAACCAGGTGCAGAAATGATCGATGCCATCGCCTTCATCGTCATAGGTCAGCGGGTCTTTCGAGAACAAAGCCCGCAGTTTGAAGATCATGTTCTCGACATCGACCGGGTTCGGGTCCTTGACCATGAACACCACGTCTGAATCGCCCAGCAGGAACATCTGGCCGCGATAGGCATTGACCATCGGCTCCAACATGCGCAGTGCGATGCGGATATGGCCGTCCTGACGATTCTGGGGTTTCAAACGGGACAGATGCACCTGAACCGCAAGCCGACCGTCACGGATGCGCCCAATGCGCTCCGCCGCGCCCAGAAGCAAGCTTTCCTGGGTGACGATCTCTGGCCCGGCCGCGTCCGGCACCGGCAGGTTCATGTCCCATCCTTTCGAAATCTGGCCGAACCGAGGGTTTGATGCCGCCTCGGCCCGTCCTTAAGAGATAACATCGCTTACTGCCTACAACTAGGGGATAAATCATCAATATTCGTTAAACAGCCCCCCCGCCGCACTCCCCTCTTGCAAGCTGGTCCGGCATGGGTTAGCCAAATCGTCAGTGCACAGCCCAGAGTTCTATCATCATGACTGATTTGTCCGATCTCGCCGCCCATGTCGCCACCTTGAAGAACGTCGATGTGCTTTGCGTCGGCGACGTTATGCTCGACGTCTTTGTCTATGGCGAGGTCGAGCGGATCTCACCCGAGGCCCCGATTCCCGTGATGCGCATCACCCGCGACGCCGCCATGTTGGGCGGTGCCGGCAATGTGGTGCGCAATCTGGTGTCCTTGGGCGCGCGGCCGCATTTCCTGTCGGTGGTGGGCGATGACCATGCCGGCAACGACGTCACCCGCCTGTTGGGCGAACATGACGCGGTGGATCCGGTCTTGGTGGTCGAGAATGGTCGCCAGACCACCATCAAGACCCGCTTCGTCGCCGGCACCCAGCAGCTGCTGCGCGCGGATCGGGAAACCTCGGCGGCTTTGAGCGCCATCAGCCGCGAACGCTTGCTGGCCGGGGCCGAAGACCTGTTCGACAAGGTCGGGGTCGTGGTGCTGTCCGACTACGGCAAGGGCGTACTGACCAACGACGTCACCCGTGCTCTGATCGACGGGGCCCGCGCCGCCGGCAAGCCGATTATCGTCGACCCCAAGGGCAATGATTATTCCATCTATCGCGGCGCGACGGTCGTCACGCCCAATCGCAAAGAGCTGCATGACGCCACCAAGCTTCCCGTCGGCAGTGACGAAGAGGTGATCGCCGCCGCCCGCAAGCTGATCGAAACCTGCGAGATCACCCATGTGTTGGCCACTCGCAGCCAGGACGGCATGAGCCTGATCTCGGCCGATGGCAGCGTGGTGCATCTGCCGGCCGAAGCCCGCGAGGTGTTCGATGTCTCGGGCGCCGGCGATACCGTGGTCGCTACCCTGGCCGCCAGCCTGGCCGCCGGTCTGCCTCTGGCCCTGGCCGCCAAACTGGCCAATGTCGCCGCCGGCATCGTGGTCGGCAAGGTCGGCACTGCCGTCGCCTATGCCTCTGATCTAGTCGCTGCACTCCATCATTCCGACATCGCCGCCGGCGAGACCAAGGTGCTGGATCGTACCGCCGCCGCCGATCTGATCGAACGCTGGAAGCGTAAGGACCTGAAAGTCGGCTTCACCAATGGCTGCTTTGATCTTCTCCATCCCGGCCATATCTCGCTGCTGACCCAGGCCCGTGGCGCTTGCGACCGGCTGGTAGTGGGATTGAACAGCGACGCCTCGGTCAAGCGGTTGAAAGGCGAGAGCCGCCCGGTGCAGTCGGAAGCCGCCCGCGCCACCGTTCTCGCCTCGCTGGCCAGCGTTGATCTGGTGGTGATCTTCGAGGAAGACACCCCCTACGAGGTCATCTCGCTGCTGAAGCCGGATGTGCTGGTCAAGGGGGCCGACTACACCGTCGACAAGGTGGTGGGTGCCGATCTGGTGCAAGGCTGGGGCGGCAAGGTGTTTCTGGCCGATCTGGTGGCCGGACAAAGCACCACCTCGACCATCGCCAGAATGACGGCGAAATAAGAAAGGCGGGCCTCGGCCCGCCTTCGTCTTCTAGAGCAAATTTTGATCTGACTGGATCAGATGGAAATTTGCGATAAGCCCGCGCGGCGTTTGAGCGGGCCCTGTAAGGGCCGCATCATGCAAATGCATAGAGCCGATTCCGATTGGTCGAAATCGGCTCTATGCCGCCTTTTGCAGCGCCGCCGTGCGGCTTTGCATTTTTTTCCAGGCCCAGTCGGTGACCTTGCGGCCCAGCCAGCCATGGGGCTTCAGGCCAGTGGCCTTGAAGATCATCCCCACCGCCCGCTGGGCATGGTGGAAGCCATAGACCCGATAGGCCCGCGCCGCATAGGCGGCATTCGAACGGGCATGATCGTAAGACTGGCCGGGTTCGTTGCCGCAGTGATAGGCGAAGGCCAGTTCGTCGTCCTCGGTTTCCTTCAAGCGGCCGATGGTCACCTTCAGGCGGCTGAGGAAACTGACCTTCTCGATCTCCTGATAGCGATGAATGCCGTCCAGGAAGGCCTTGTAATGGCGGAACTCGTCGGCGGCGATGCGGCGACAGATTTCCTTCAACACCGGCTCCTCGGTGGCTTCCGAGATGGCGGAATAGAAGCTGCTGGTTCCCGTCTCGACGATACAGCGCGATTGCAGCTCACCAATCCGCGACCCACGGATCGACTGGGCGAAGTCGATGGGGATCACATAGCCTTCGGTGAATTTCTTGAAGGTGGCTTCGAAGTCATAGCCCGGCTCGGCCAGCTCGGCATAGCGGCCCAGGATGCGGCCATGCTGCTCCTCTTCCAGCTGCCATTCACCAACCAGATCCTGGAAGGCGGCATCGTCCTGAAAGATGTTCCGAAGATATTGCGTGTAGTGACCGGCATTATACTCGGTCAGACCCGCCGCCTTGATCAGGGCCAGCAGGTCGGGATCCAGCTTGCTGCGGTCGAATTGGTCCCAGGAAATATCGTCGGGAGTCCAGCGAGGCATGATCTCGTCCTCAATGCTAATGTCGTTCGCACCCAAGGAATATAATGGGTTACGCAACGATTCCGGCAAGAGGAATCAACAGAACCCGCCAACGGATTTAGATATGGGGGCATGAAAAAGGCCGGGACGAACCCGGCCTTTTCAATCACATACGCGTCAGCATTGCGGTGGCCTGTCAGCCTTGCGGCTTAGTGGATCGCCGGACCGTTGAGCGCCGCCTGCAAAGCGCGGGCGATGGCAACGGCACGCTGGGCCTGAGCCTTGGCGAGGTCGGTATCGGCCTCCTGCAAAGCTTCTTCGGCCAAACGGACGCGCTCGGCAGCCTTTTCAGGGCTGAGCTCGGACACCTTGACAGCCTCTTCGGCCAGCACGGTGATCCGGGTCTCGTTCACTTCGGCGAAACCGCCGGCAACGAAGATGCGCTCGCGCACCTTGCCGTCTTCGTAGACGTCGATGACACCCGGACGAACCGAAGTGATCATCGGAGCATGGCGGGCCAGAGCACCGAAGTCGCCCTCCGAACCCGGCACGACAACCATGTCGACGGATTCAGAGACGAGCAGACGTTCAGGCGAGACCAGCTCGAATTCGATCTTCTCAGCCATGGTTCACCTTTCTTAGGCGGCTTCAGCCGCCATCTTCTTGGCCTTCTCGACGGCTTCCTCGATGCCACCAACCATGTAGAAGGCGGCTTCGGGGAGGTGGTCGTATTCGCCGGCGACGATGCCCTTGAAGCCCTTCACGGTGTCTTCCAGAGCGACCAGCTTGCCGGGCGAGCCGGTGAACACTTCGGCCACATGGAACGGCTGCGACAGGAAGCGCTGGATCTTACGGGCACGGGCCACGACCAGCTTGTCTTCTTCCGACAGTTCGTCCATGCCCAGGATGGCGATGATGTCCTGCAGCGACTTGTAGGTCTGCAGGATACGCTGCACATCGCGGGCGGTCTTGTAGTGCTCTTCGCCGACCACCTTGGGATCCAGCACGCGCGAGGTCGAGTCCAGCGGATCCACGGCCGGGTAGATGCCCAGCTCGGCGATGGCGCGGTTCAACACGGTGGTGGCGTCCAGATGGGCGAACGAGGTGGCCGGAGCCGGGTCGGTCAAGTCGTCGGCAGGCACGTAAATGGCCTGCACCGAGGTGATCGAACCCTTCTTGGTCGAGGTGATGCGCTCCTGCATCTGGCCCATTTCGGTGGCCAGGGTGGGCTGATAACCCACGGCCGAAGGAATACGGCCCAGCAGAGCCGACACTTCCGAACCGGCCTGGGTGAAGCGGAAGATGTTGTCCACGAAGAACAGCACGTCCTGGCCTTCCTCGTCGCGGAAATACTCGGCCAGGGTCAGACCCGACAGAGCAACGCGAGCGCGGGCGCCCGGGGGCTCGTTCATCTGACCGTAAACCAGGGCCACCTTGGAACCCGGGCCGTCCAGCTTGATAACGTTGGACTCGATCATTTCGTGATAGAGGTCGTTACCTTCGCGGGTACGCTCGCCGACGCCGGCGAACACCGAGTAACCACCGTGAGCCTTGGCGACGTTGTTGATCAGTTCCATGATCAGCACGGTCTTGCCCACGCCGGCGCCACCGAACAGACCGATCTTACCGCCCTTGGCGTAAGGAGCCAGCAGATCGATCACCTTGATGCCGGTGACCAGGATCTCGGTCTCGGTCGACTGCTCGACGAATTCCGGGGCCGAACGATGGATCGGCAGGGTCTTGGTGGTGCCGACCGGGCCGCGCTCGTCGATCGGCTCGCCGATCACGTTGATGATGCGGCCCAGGCATTCCGGACCCACGGGAACCGAAATCGGAGCGCCGGTATCGGACACTTCCTGACCGCGGGTCAGACCGTCGGTGGAGTCCATGGCGATGGTGCGGACAGCGTTCTCGCCCAGATGCTGAGCCACTTCCAGAACCAGGGTCTTGCCCTGGTTCTGGGTGTGCAGAGCGGAAAGAATGGCAGGCAGTTCAGCGTCGAAGCGCACGTCCACGACAGCGCCCAGGACCTGCGTGATGGTGCCGACATTGTTCTTCGTCATAAGAGCATGCTCCTGATTGACCGTCACAGCGCTTCGGCGCCGGAAATGATTTCGATAAGTTCCTTGGTGATCTGCGCCTGACGGCTACGGTTGTAGCTGATGGTCAGACGGTTGATCATATCGCCGGCGTTGCGCGTGGCGTTGTCCATCGCCGTCATGCGCGCGCCCTGCTCCGAGGCGTTGCTTTCGAGCAGCGAACGGAAGATCTGAACGGCCAGGTTGCGCGGCAACAGGTCCGTCAGAATGGCTTCTTCCGAAGGCTCGAATTCGTAGGTGGCCTTGGCGGCGTCTTCGTCCTGCTTCACTTCCGGCACCGGGAACGGCACCAGCTGCTGACGGGTCACCACCTGGGCGATCGCCGACTGGAAGCGGTTGTAGACCACCGTGCAGACGTCATACTCGCCGGCTTCGAACATCGCCGTCACTTTGTCGGCAATGTTGTTGGCTTCGGCGAAATTGACGCCCTTGCGGCCGATACCCTCGTAGGTCTCGACGTACAGGTTGCCCAGGTCGCGACGCAGCTGGTCACGGCCCTTGCGGCCGACGGTGATGATCTTCACCGTCTTGCCCTGTCCCTGCAGTTCGGCCACCAGGGCACGAGTGGAACGGACGATCGAACCGTTGAAGCCGCCGCACAGACCGCGGTCGGAAGTGACGACCACCAGCAGGTGGACGTCTTCCTTACCGGTACCGGCCAACAGCTTGGGCGCACCCGACTGTCCGGCCAGGCTGGAGGCCAGGGCGCCCAGCATGCGTTCCATGCGTTCCGCATACGGGCGGGCCGCTTCGGCCGAAGACTGGGCGCGGCGCAACTTCGACGCCGCGACCATCTTCATGGCAGACGTGATCTTTCGCGTCGATTTGACGCTGGTGATCCGTAGCCGTAGCTCCTTGAGGCTGGGCATCTGCCTGGCTTCCCGTTACTTACGCGAAGGTCTTCGAGAAAGCGTCCAGGAAAGCCTTCAGCTTTTCCTCGGTCGCCGGGCTGATCGCCTTTTCGGAAGCGATCGTCTGCAGGAGTTCAGGCGCCTTCACCTTCATCTCCGACAGCAGCGAGCTTTCGAAACGACCGACATCGCCCACCGGCAGCTTGTCCAGGTAGCCCTTCACGCCGGAATAGATCGAGATGACCTCTTCCTCGGTGGACAGGGGCGAGAACTGGGGCTGCTTCAGCAGCTCGGTCAGACGCGCACCGCGGTTCAGCAGCTTCTGGGTGGCGGGGTCCAGGTCGGAAGCGAACTGCGCGAAGGCAGCCATTTCACGATACTGGGCCAGCTCCAGCTTGATCGAACCGGCAACCTGCTTCATGGCCTTGACCTGAGCGGCGGAGCCGACGCGCGACACCGACAGACCGACGTTCACGGCGGGGCGGATGCCCTTATAGAACAGTTCGGTTTCCAGGAAGATCTGACCGTCGGTGATCGAAATCACGTTGGTCGGAATGAAGGCAGACACGTCGTTGCCCTGGGTTTCGATCACCGGCAGAGCGGTCAGCGAACCAGCGCCCGAGGCGTCACCGAGCTTGGCGGCGCGCTCCAGCAGACGGGAGTGCAGATAGAACACGTCGCCGGGATAAGCTTCACGTCCCGGGGGACGACGCAGCAGCAGCGACATCTGGCGATAAGCGACAGCCTGCTTCGACAGATCATCATAGATGATCAGAGCATGCATGCCGTTGTCGCGGAAATATTCGCCCATGGCGCAGCCGGCGTAAGGAGCCAGGAACTGCAGCGGGGCCGGATCGGAGGCGGTGGCGGCAACGACGATGGAGTAATCCATGGCGCCATTGTCGGTCAGCACCTTCACCAGCTGAGCGACGGTCGAACGCTTCTGACCGACGGCGACATAGATGCAGTACAGCTTCTGCTTCTCGTCGGAACCGGCATGAGCGGCCTTCTGGTTCAGGATGGTGTCGACCAGGATGGCGGTCTTACCGGTCTGACGGTCACCGATGACCAGCTCGCGCTGGCCGCGGCCGATCGGGATCAGAGCGTCGATGGCCTTGATGCCGGTCGACATCGGCTCATGCACCGACTTACGGGGGATAATGCCAGGAGCCTTGACGTCCACGCGAGCGCGGCTGTCAGCCTGGATCGGGCCCTTGCCATCGATCGGGTTGCCGAGCGCGTCGACGACGCGGCCCAGCAGGCCCTTGCCGACGGGAACGTCGACGATGGCGCCGGTACGCTTGACGGTGTCGCCTTCCTTAATGGTGCGATCGTCACCGAAGATCACGACGCCGACATTGTCGGTTTCGAGGTTCAGGGCCATGCCCTTGATGCCACCGGGGAACTCGACCAGCTCACCGGCCTGGACCTTGTCCAGACCATAGACGCGGGCGATACCGTCACCGACGGAGAGAACCTGACCGACCTCGGCGACTTCCGCCTCGGTACCAAAACTGGCGATCTGTTCCTTGAGGATAGCGGAGATTTCCGCGGCGCGGATTTCCATCACCCGACCCCTTTCATAGCGAGCTGAAGATGTTGCAGCTTGGTCCTGAGCGAGCCATCCACCATTCGGGAACCCACCTTGACCACAAGCCCGCCAAGCAGGGCCGGATCAACGGAGAGGTCCAGGGTGACATTGCTGCCGACGACCTTCTTCAGGGCGGCGCCGATGGCACCGACCTGGGTTTCGTTGAGCGCGACGGCGGAAGCAACCTGAGCCGTAACCTCGCCGCGCTTGGCGGCCAGACGGTTCAGATAGGCCTCAATCACGCCGTCCAGCGCGAAGAGCCGGCGGTTTTGCGCCACCAGCCCGAGGAATTTCTGGGTAAGACCGTTGAAGCCAGCCTTGCCGGCGAGAGCACTCACCGCCTTCTGCTGGTCCTTGCGGCTGACCACCGGGCTGCGCAGCAAGCGGCGCAGGTCGGGGCTTTCAGCCACCATGGCCTTAAGGATTTTCAGGTCCGCAGCGACAACGTCCAGAGCGGACTGCTGTTCAGCAAGCTCGAAGAGAGCGGCGGAGTAACGGTCGGCGATCGCGCCAGTGGCTTCCGATGACACTTGGACAGTCCCTTAAGATTGCCGAGGAGAACGCGGATTTCTTGGTAAACGTCTTGATTTTGCTTAATTTTTTAGCAGCCGTTCGGCGTCTCCGCCTGCGGTGCGCAGGTTTACTAACATACCGAGCCCCCTCATGCAAGCCGACTCGGGCCAAAAAAGGCCTGAAGACCGCGTTTTTCCTGTGGCCTTCACAGTGGTGTCAGATGAAAGAGTACGGATCGATGTCGATCTGCACCCGCACCCCCTTGAACGGCGGCTGCATCGACAGCCAGTCCTTGATCATCGCTTGAACAGCAATCGGGCGCGGAACGCGGATCAGCAAGCGCCGCCGATGCCGCCCCCGCAAGATTGCCATCGGCGCCGGAGCCGGCCCCAGAACCAGCACCCCCTCGCCATGGGGAGCGCTGCGGGCGAGCAGCGCCGCAGCCTTATCCACCTGGGCGGCATCCTCGCCCGACAGGATCAGCGCTACCAGCTTGCCATAGGGCGGCATGCCGCTTTCTTGCCGAGCCCTTGCCTCTTCCGCATAGAACTGCGCGGCATCGCCGCTGATCAGCGCCCCCATCACCGGATGGTCGGGCTGATAGGTCTGCAACAGCACCCGGCCCGGATGTTCGGCGCGACCGGCGCGGCCCGCCACCTGACTGAGCAGCTGGAAGGTCCGCTCCGCCGCCCGCAAGTCACCGCCGGCCAGACCAAGATCGGCATCCACCACCCCCACCAGGGTCAGTAATGGAAAGTGATGCCCCTTGGCCACCACCTGGGTGCCGATCAACAGATCGATCTCGCGATTGGCCATACGCTCGACCATCTCGGCGGCGGCTTTCGGCCCTGACAATGTGTCCGAGGCCATCACGGCGATGCGGGCATCGGGGAATTTACTTTCCACCTCTTCCGCCAGCCGCTCGACGCCGGGACCGCAGGCGCGGAAGCTGTCCTCGGCATCGCAGGAGGGGCATTTGTCCGGCAAGCTGGAATGATAGCCGCAATGATGGCATTGCAGCCGTCCAATGCCGCGATGCTCAACCAGCCAAGCGGTGCAATGAGGGCATTGCAGCCGGTAGCCGCAGGCATTGCACAGGGTCAATGGCGCATAGCCCCGGCGATTGAGGAACAGCAGCGCCTGCTCTCCGGCGGCAATCGTCTCGGACACCGCCTGTAATAAGAGAGGCGACAGCCAGCTGCGACGGGCGGGCGGATGACGGCGCAGATCGATCAGCGCCATCTCGGGCAGCTCTGCCCCGCCATGGCGGTTCGGCAGATGCAGCTTGCGATAACGCCCCGCCTGAACATTGGCCTGGGTCTCCAAGGACGGCGTGGCCGAGGCCAGCACCACCGGAATGGCTCCGACCCTGGCCCGCACCACCGCCATGTCGCGGGCATGGTAGATGACGCCCTCTTCCTGTTTGAACGAGGCGTCATGCTCTTCGTCCACCACGATCAGGCCCAGCTCGGGATAGGGCAGGAACAGCGCCGAACGGGCTCCCACCACCACCCGGGCGCGGCCTTCCGCCGCCAGCCGCCAGGTCTCGCGCCGGGCGGTGTCCGACAGATCGGAATGCCATTCCAAGGGCCGGGTGCCGAAGCGCCGTTCAAAGCGCGACAGCCATTGCGCCGACAGAGCGATTTCCGGCAGCAGCACCAACACCTGCTTGCCTTGCGCCAGAGCCTCGGCCACCGCCTCGAAATAGACCTCGGTCTTGCCCGAGCCGGTCACACCTTCCAGCAGCATCACTGAAAAGCCGGCCTTGATGGATTCGCACATGGCCCTGGCCGCCTCGGCCTGTTCCCCCGACAGGGTTGGGCCGGGCATGGCATGCTGTGGATCAGCGGGCGGCTTGAAGCGAGGCAGCGGCACCGGCAGCAAGGCCCCAGCCTCGGCCAGCCCCTTGATCACCGCCGGGCTCGACCCCGCCAGCCGCGCCAGATCGGCGGCCTGATGCGGAGCCCAGGCGGCGTCGAGCACCCGCTTGCGGGCGTCGGTCAGCTTGAGATCGGCAGGCAGCTGCGCCGCCGCGACATAGCCCACCGGCCCCTTGGGCGGCGGCTCCAGGGCGGCGGGCACGCTCATCGCCATCTTCAGCACCGCGCCCGAAGCCGACATGGTATAGGCCGCCACCCAATCCACCATCTTGCGCGACGGTTCCGGCAGCGGGGGCACATTAAGCCGCTCGATCACCTCGCGGCATTTGGCGGGATCGACATCCCCGGCCCCAGCGCCCCAGACCACGCCCACCGCCCGGCGATTACCCAACGGCACTCGCACGAAATCGCCGTCGGCCAGGGATAGTCCTGGCGGCACGCGATAATCATAGGCGCTGCCCAGCGGCAGCGGCAGCAGAACGGCGATGCGAGCCCCGGCTTCATAGAGTCCGGGTGACGGTTTAATGTCGTTCGCTTGGGAATTGGCTTCAGAGGAAAGCATGGTCTACACTCTAGCCGTCTCCGACCAGCCGGGAAAGCCGCAGCTATCATGAAGTTCTTCATCGACACCGCCGAAATTTCCGAAATCCGCGATCTGGCCGCCACCGGCCTGGTGGATGGCGTCACCACCAACCCGTCGCTGATCGCCAAAAGCGGGCGCAAAATCCTGGATGTGATCGCCGAGGTTTGCGAAGTCGTCTCGGGCCCGGTCAGCGCCGAAGTCGCCGCTACCGATTTCCCCACCATGCTGAAGGAAGGCCGCAAGCTGGCCAAGATCGCCAAGAATGTCGCGGTCAAGGTGCCGCTGACCGTCGATGGCCTGAAGACCTGCAAGGCGCTGTCGGACGAAGGCACCATGGTCAATGTCACCCTTTGCTTCTCGGCGGCTCAGGCGCTGCTGGCGGCCAAGGCTGGGGCCAGCTTCGTCTCGCCCTTCGTCGGGCGTCTGGACGATATCGGCCAGGACGGTATGGAGCTGATCGCCGACATCGTCGGTATTTATGACCAATATCCCGCCCTGCAGACCGAGGTTCTGGTTGCCTCGGTGCGTCATCCCGGCCATGTTGTCGATGCCGCCAAGCTGGGCGCCCATGTGGCGACCATTCCGCCGAAGGTCTTGCGGCAGCTGTACGATCATCCGTTGACCGACAAGGGTCTGGCCACCTTCATGGAAGACTGGCGTAAGACCGGGCAGTCGATCCTGGAGGACTGAGTGTCATGAGCCGTAAGAGCGAATCCGCCGATAAACATGCCGAGCCCCAGGCTCCGGCCAGCGAAGAGCAGGTGGTGGCCTTTTTGAAGGCCAATCCCGACTTCCTGACCCGGCATGGCGATATCATTGCCAAAATGGCGCCGCCGACCCGTTTCGACGCCGGCAATGTGGTGGATTTGCAGCAATATATGATCGGCCGCCTGCATGACGAACTGGATCAGATGCGCGGTTGCGCCGAGCATCTGATCACCACCTCGCGCAGCAATATGTCGATCCAGAACCGCACCATCGAGGCGGTGCTGACTACGCTGGACGCCGCCGACATGGAAGGCCTGGCCCAGGTGATGGCCGAGGATTATCCGGCCCTACTGGATGTGGATGTCTGCTGCCTTGGCTTCGAGACCGGCGAACATGCCGCCATCCTGCCGGGCGTGCAGCCCTTGCCGCCCAATCTGCTGGATCAGGTGATCGGCCCCAACGAGGTGATGCTGCGCGGCCATTCCCGCGGCGATCCGGTGATCTTCGGCGACGCCGCCAGTCTGGTGGAATCCTTCGCCCTGGTGCGTCTTGACCCGCCCGGCTGCCCGCCCGGCCTGCTGGCCCTGGGTTCGCGCAACGAGCGCACCTTCCATACCAGCCAGGGCACCGAACTGCTGTCCTTCCTGGCCCGCGTTCTTGAAGACTGCATCTCCCGCTGGTGGCCGCAGGTTTAGAAGAATTCGTCATGCCCGCGAAGGCGGGCATCCATGGTCGATCCCGCCGTCATCGTCCAGAACATGGACTCCCGCCTTCGCGGGAGTGACGGGGAGTTTGCAAGGAACGGCATCATCGGCAACCACGGCGGCCTTATCAACTTCCTGGGCGGCCCGAAACTGAGGGCCGCCGTCGAGTCCTGGCGGGCCTGGCTGTCGGAAGAACGCCGCGCCTCGGCCCATACTCTCGACGGTTACTGCCGCGACCTGTCCGCCTTCCTATCCTTCCTGACCGATCATCTGGCCGGCGAGCCGGAATTATCCGACCTTGCCAAACTGTCGCCCGCCGACTTCCGCAGCTTCATGGCGCGCCGCAGCGGCCAAGGGCTGGGACGCACCTCGATGGCGCGGACCATGTCGTCGCTGCGCAGCTTCTTTCGCTATCTCGACCGTAACGGGTTAGTCCATAACGCCGCCCTGGGAGCGGTGCGATCCCCAAGACCGCCCCGTTCGATCCCCAAGCCGCTCTCGTCGGAAGACGCTATCGCCGCCCTGTCTTCAGCCGCCGAGTTGCAGGACGAACCCTGGATGGCGGCGCGGGACATCGCCCTGCTGACCCTGCTCTATGGCTGCGGCCTGCGTCTGGGCGAGGCCTTGGGCCTGAACCGGAGTCAGACACCCAAGGGCGAGGTGATGGTGATCACCGGCAAGGGCAACAAGCAGCGGCTGGTTCCCCTATTACCGATGGTGGTCGAGGCAGTAGAGGATTATCTGGCGCAATGCCCCTGGAAGGGCGGAGCCGATTTCCCGCTGTTCGTCGGAGCCCGGGGCAAGCGGCTCAATCCCGGCGTGGTGCAGCGACAGGTCCGCCGACTGCGGGGGCTTTTAGGGCTGCCGGACACCGCCACCCCCCATGCGCTGCGTCATTCCTTCGCCACCCATCTGCTGGCCGGCGGCGGCGATCTGCGCACCATTCAGGAATTGCTGGGCCATGCTTCCTTGAGCACCACCCAGCGTTACACCGCCGTCGATGCCGCCAAGCTGACCGCCATCTATCAGGATGCCCATCCCAGAGCGCGGAAGGGCGATTAGGCCTCCGGGTCGCTCTTCACGATGAAGTCGCGCATATGCGGCGGCAGGCGATGTTTGGCCCGGTTCAGCCCGCGCGAGAACAAGGGCACCCGGCGACGCAGA
>Ga0182039_10000593_pt1 | contig 18720 bp, 20 predicted proteins | sample sta12Can44000111_FD_125975 | JGI IMG/M metagenome (GOLD analysis project Ga0182039, IMG submission 125975) | Lab enrichment of tropical soil microbial communities from Luquillo Experimental Forest, Puerto Rico - statanox.12C.anox.44.000.111 | ecosystem: Environmental > Terrestrial > Soil >...
GAGTTCGGCGAGCGAGGCGTAGTTGGCTTCGATCTGGTCGAGGGTCATGGGGCCGGTGTTGCCGGCGATGTCGTTGGTGCCGGCGAGGATGACAACGACTTTGGGCTGCAGGTTGATGACGTCTTCACGGAATCAGACGAGCATCTGCGGCGTGGTCTGGCCTCCGATGCCGCGGTTGATGTAGGGCTTGCCGGGGAAGCATTCGGGGAGATGCCACATGTCGGTGATGGAGTCGCCGAAGAAGACGACGCGATTCTCGCCGGCAACCGGTGGGGTGAGGGCGGCGTTGGCGTCGCGGTAGCGCGAGAGTTCTCCGAAATCGTTCATGAAGATGCTAATGCGAGAGTTGCGGTAGCGCTCGAGGCCGGAGAGGGGCTTGGGGGTTGGGGCGGTTTGCTGCGCGAAGGCGCTCGCTCCTAATAAAGCCCAGAACATTATGTGAAGAAGCCGGGTTGGGCCTTGATTCATATTCCGAAAGACTCCTCTGAGCCTAACCTTCGCGCCCGTTCCGCTGAAAGCTCCTTAGTGTACCCCGCCTCACTCATGACAGCCGCGAAGCCCGTGGCTCGAAGCTCGCGGCATTTCTTGTTAAACTGATTAGTTTAGCTCCCTACATCTGGCCTCGTTCTAGAAGGATTTCATGCTGAAAGCCGGTGAAATTGCGATTGTCAGCGGTGCGCGTACGCCCATGGGGCGGTATTGCGGCAAGCTCAAAGACTTTACTGCGCAGGAGTTAGGAGCGGTCGCGGCCAAGGGTGCGATCGAGCGCGCGGGGATTGATCCAAAGGAATTCGAGCACGTGGTGTTCGGGAATGCACAACAGACTTCGGGCGATGCGCTGTACGGGGCGCGGCACGTGGGGCTGCTGGCCGGGCTGCCGATTGAGACTCCGGCGTTGACGGTCAACCGGCTGTGCGGGTCGGGCATGCAGGCGATCGTGAATGCGGCGCAGATGATCCAGACGGAAGAGGCGAAGATCGTGCTGGCAGGCGGGATGGAAGCGATGTCGCAGGCGCCGTTCGTGATCCGCGGGCGCGATGGGTTTACGTTGGCGCCAGGCGGGAAACTCGAAGACTCGCTGATGGTGGCCCTGGTCGATTCTTATTGCGGGCTGCCCATGGCGAAGACGGCTGAGAAATACGGTGAGCAGCAGGAAATCACCCGGCAGATGCAGGATGAGTTTGCGCTGCGCTCCCAGCAAATGGCAGACGCGGCTTACCAAGAGGGACGTTTGCAGGAAGAATTGGTGCCCGTGCCGCTGCGGAATTCGAAGGGCGAGGCGACGGGCGAGATGTTTACCGAAGATGACCATCGGCGTCCGCAGACGACGATGGAGGGCTTGGCAAAGCTGCGTCCGGCATTCGGCAAAGACGGCACGGTAACCGCAGGAAACGCCAGCGGCATTGTGGACGGTGGGGCGGCGGTCGTCGTCATGTCGGTGGAGAATGCGCAGAAGCGGGATCTGAAACCGCTGGGCCGAATCGTGAACTGGGGCGTTGCGGGAGTGGACCCCAGTGTGATGGGGCGCGGGCCGGTGCCGGCGACCAAGCTGGCCCTACAGCGGGCAGGACTGACTTTGGACTACATCGATTTGATCGAAGTGAACGAAGCGTTTGCAGCGCAGTATTTGGCTGTCGAGAAAGAGCTGGGCCTGGATCGCAGCAAAGTGAATGTAAATGGCGGGGCGATCGCGCTGGGGCATCCGCTGGGGGCGACCGGGACTCGGCTGGTGATCACCTTGCTGTATGAACTGCGCCGGCGGAAGAAGAAGTACGGGTTGGCGACGGCGTGTATTGGCGGCGGGCAGGGGATCGCGATAGTGGTGGAGAGCTTTCAGTAAGGGCGGTTCCACCACGGAGACACCCTTCGACTTCGCTCAGGGGCGGAGAAATTTGTGGGTCTCATCCGTGAACTTGCGGCGGGTGACACGCCCGTCGAAATGGCTGTTCGCTTTTCAGACTAAGTATTTCTCTGTGTCCTCTGTGGTGAAGAAAGGCCTTCATATGGATATCAAGAAAGTCGGTGTACTCGGTTGTGGGCTCATGGGCTCCGGTATCGCGCAGGTGGCGGCGACAGCCGGGTTTGATGTGACGGTGCTCGAGGTCGAGCAGAAGTTTCTCGACAAGGGCTTTGCCGGGATCGAGAAGTCACTGGCAAAGTTTGCCGAGAAGAGCACGCTCAAAGAGCCGCCGCAGGCGGTACGGGCACGCCTAAAGGGGACGACTTCGAAGCAGGACCTGGCCGATTGTGACATCGTGGTTGAGGCCATCATCGAGAATGTTGAAGAAAAGAAGAAGATGTATGCCTCGATTGATCCGATCGTGAAGAAAGACGCGATTTTTGCCACGAATACTTCTTCGATCTCGGTGACTGAACTGTTGACGGCGGTGAAGCGGCCGGAGCGGTTTATCGGGCTGCACTTTTTCAATCCTGTGCCGCTGATGAAGCTGGTCGAGGTGGTGAAGACGATCGCGACCGCGCCTGAGGTCTACAACATGGCGTACGAGTTCGGGAAGAAGCTGGGCAAGGTGCCGGTGCGGACCTCGGACAAGACGGGCTTCATCGTGAACCGGCTGCTGGTGCCGTATCTGCTGGATGCGGTCCGGGCGTACGAAGAAGGCGTGGGGTCGATTGAGGACATCGACAATGCGATGAAGCTGGGCTGCGGTTATCCCATGGGGCCGTTTACGCTTCTCGATTTTGTGGGGCTCGATACCACGTACTACATCACGCACGTGATGTACGACGAGTTCAAGGAACGGCGGTTTGCGTCGCCTCCGCTGCTGAAGCGACTGGTGATGGCGGGCTGGTACGGGCGGAAGTCGGGACGCGGGTTTTATGACTATGCGGAGTCGGGGAACCCTCGCCCCAACGAACTGTAAACTCCCCTTTCTTGGATTTGCACGGATGAGCACGGACTCGAGAGCTTACGGCCGCACGATTCTGGGGCGTCCCCTCTGGGTGGTGGTGGCGAGAGCCGGGCAATTCTTAAATTCCGGCCGATCTCGTCGACGCGACCGTCTTTATTTCTACGAAATGGGGCCGGGTTATCCGCTCTTCTCGATCCGGCACTGCTTTTGGGATTGATTAGTGCGGTCGCCCTGCCAAGGAAATAGAGATTGGAGTGGGTGGCTCGCTATAAACCCGTGACTTGTTCTGGGTAGTCGTCCTGGTCTACGGAGTTGTGCATACGGGCTTGGACATTCATCTGTACACCGCTGTGATCACAATGGCGCCGGTGCGTGTTCTCGTCCTGCTACCCTTGCCAAGTGTCAAGAATTTCTATTTGCAGAGCATAGAGATAAACCCGATCTGTCTTAACCCGCGTTGATTCGCAGAGACTAGTTTATGGAACTCCAAAATCTCCTCTTCGAAAAGAAAAATTCCATCGCCTACGTCACCGTCAACCGTCCCAAGGTGCTCAATGCGCTCAACATGGCGACCATGGAGGAACTGCGGGCGGCGTTCACCGACATCAAGAACGACTCGGCCATTCGCGTGGCGATCCTCACTGGCTCCGGTGAGAAGGCGTTTGTTGCTGGCGCTGACATCTCGGAACTGGCCAAGCACGACACGGTCTCAGGTAAGGAGTACACGCATCGTGGGCAGTCGGTGCTGGATCTGATCGAGAGCCTGGGCAAGCCGGTGATTGCCTGCATCAATGGGTTCGCGCTCGGTGGCGGATGCGAGATCGCGATGGCCTGCACCATGCGGCTGGCAAGTTCGAATGCGAAGCTGGGCCAGCCCGAGGTGAAGTTGGGGATCATTCCCGGCTATGGCGGTACGCAGCGGCTGCCGCGGCTAGTAGGGCGCGGCGTTGCCATGCAACTGGTGCTGACCGGGGATCCGATTTCGGCCGAGGAAGCGCATCGCATCGGGTTGGTGAACGAAGTCACCGCGCCGGGCGAGTTGATTGGCCGAGCCGAAGCGATTGCGCAGAAGATCATTGCGAATGCGCCGCTGGCGATCCAGTACGCCATGGAAGCCGTGAATCACGGCCTCGATCTGCCCCTGGCGGAGGGGCTGTATCTGGAAGCGACACTGTTTGGCGTGTGCTGCGCGACCGAGGACAAGAAAGAAGGAACGACGGCGTTTCTGGAGAAGCGGGCGGCAAGCTTTAAGGGAAAGTAACGCAAAATCTTAAAGGTATTCTCTTGGCTCTGTGTCTTTGTGGTGAGAGGAAGTTTTTCTCGTGTTGAAATCTCTCCATATCGGGCGCTACGTCGGCAAGGTTGAGGAGTTGCGCGCGCTGACGAAATTCCTGGAGGCGATCGGGTTTCGTCCGGTGACGACGACGGACAAGCGTTCCGCCTTGTTTTCGGCCCCGGTGGGGTTGTTGAGCATCAATGCGCTTCCTCCGGAGGCTCCTGCAGAACTGGTCGAGCAGTTGAAGGATGTCAATCGCCTGATTGTCGTGGAGGTGAGCAATCCTGACGATGCTTTTGCCATCGCGGAAAAGCAGAAGCTCAGGGTGCTGATCGACACGGCGTCGCCCAAATCAGGAGAGCGCAGCTTTTCCCTGGCACTGCCGGGGGACATCGTCGTGACATTGTACGGCAGGCCGGAAGAGCCACCCGCAGGGATCGAAGGCGAGCTTAAGGCAGAAGGCAAGCGCTTTGCGATCGTGGTGAGCCGATTCAATTCCTTCATCACGGAGCGGCTGCTGCAAGGTGCTCTTGATGGACTGCGGCGCACCGGGGCACGGAAGGAAGATATCGATATCACGCGCGTGCCCGGCAGTTTCGAGATTCCCGCGGCGGCGCGCCTGCTGGCCGAAAGCGGCAGGTTCGACGCCATCATTTGTCTGGGATGCCTGTTGCGCGGCGATACCGCGCATTACGATGTGATCGTGAACGAATGTGCGCGTGGGATCGGGCAATCGGCGCAGGAGACCGGGGTTCCTCACGCCTTCGGAGTGTTGACCTGCGACACGCTACAGCAGGCGATCGACCGCGCCGGGCTGAAGATGGGCAATAAGGGCATGGAGGCGGCACTGGCGGCGGTGGAGATGGCGGGGGTGAGGAGAGCTGTGGGGCGTCGGTCGGAGGGGAAACGGTCCTCGGTCCCCTCGCCCGGCTCGGGGCAGCCGAAGAGCAGTCGTCGGTCGTCGGGAAAGAAAACCGTCGTTGGTCGTTCGTCGTTGGTAGTTGGCAAAGGCACTCGTGGCGATCGGTCAGGCAAATCGAAGACAAGACACGTTAGTAAGAAACGTTCTCGCTGAAAACTTGCGACCTTGTCCGCCTATCCTTCCTGTAAACTGACGTTCAATCTTGCGCGAGACACCTCGATCTTCAATGGACCAGCCAACGACTAACGACTAACGACTGCCCCATGGGGACCCGACGAAAATCCCGCGAGCTATGCCTGCAAATGCTGTTTCAGGCCGACATGGGGCGGCAGACGGCGGATATGGTGCGCCGCACGTTCTGGGCTGAGCGGAAGGAAGTGGGGGATGATGTGCGGGGGTTTGCGGATGATTTGTTTCGTACGGCAACGGACCGCACGGCCGACATCGACAAGCTGATTGAAGGACACGCTGAGCATTGGCGCATGGAGCGCATGGCGGCGGTCGATCGGAATATTCTGCGCGGGGCGGTGGCGGAGTTCCTGGGGTATCCGGAGACGCCGCGGGCTGTGGTGATCAATGAGGCGATCGAGATCGCACGGAAGTTTTCGAGTCCGGAGTCGGTGCAGTTTATCAACGGCGTGCTTGATAGCGTGGGGCGCGATTTGGAGAAGGCGAGGACGTAGGCGGGATTGGCCGGGTGGAACGAGAGCACCTAAAGGCGCGTTCCACGCTCAGCCTCGACGACGTGCCTGAAGCACGTTCTGATACGAATCTTTCTCGGCAAATTCTGGAGGCGGTTCTGAGGGCGAGGTGGGACCCTTCGGCTGCGCTCAGGGCAGGCTCCCTCAGCTCGCTCGCTATGGTCGGGCTATTTCTCCCGCGTCATCGGCAGGCGGGCGGCTCCAAACAGGCCGGCGTCACTTCCTAACAGAGCACGAGTGATGATGGTCTTGCGGCCCTCGCCCGGTTCCACCTGTCCCGCGGCGCCGGACGGCACCCGGGTGGGATCGGCAGGAGCTGTGGCAGCGTAGACCATGGCACGGCGGCGGAGTTCGTCGAAGATGCTGGGGGCGAAGGCGTCCCATGCGCTGCAGACTCCGCCGCCGATCACATACATCTCGAGGTTCAGGCCATTCACCATGGCGGCCAGGGCAATCCCGAGGGCGCGGCCGACGGAACGGAAGATGCGGCGGGCCTGCTCGTCTCCTTGGATGGCCAGGTTGTAGATTTCTTTCGCGTTGAACTCGAGGTCGGAGCTGGCGGCCTTAGCGAGGCCGGGAGCATCGCCTTTGGCGATGGCCTCGCGTGCCACGCGCACGATCGCAGTCGCAGAAGCATACTGCTCGAGGCAGCCGTGATTGCCGCAGCCGCAGAGCTGGCCTTCGGGTTCGACGGTCATGTGTCCGAATTCGCCGGCCATTCCGGTCATGCCGTGCCAGATTTTTCCGTTCAGTACTAAGCCCCCTCCGACTCCGGTGCCGAGCGTGAGCATCGCCATGTCGCCGACGTGGCGCCCGGCGCCCAGCCACTTCTCGCCGAAGGCCGCGACGTTGGCGTCGTTTTCGAGGATCACGGGCGCACCGAGGCGGCGCTCGATTTCGGAGCGCACAGGGTAGTCGGACCACCCGGGGAGGTTGGGTGACTCGCGCACCATGCCAGTTTGCAGGTCGATGATGCCAGGGACTCCGATGCCCACGCCGACCAGCGTGCCGGAGTTCTTGTATTTATCGGAGACCTGGCGGATGGCGGCGCACATGTCGTTGAGCACGTGGTCGCGGCCGAGAATCGTCTTGGTGCCGAGCGTCAGCTTTTCCATGAGCTGACCCTGCTCATCCACGGCCGCGATGCGCAGGTTGGTTCCGCCCAAGTCTACACCGATTGCAAAGTTGGACATAGAAGTCGAGTACGCTGCAAAAAACAAGACAGAGTACACTGCGGGAAAGGGATTGTCGATTTTTGAATTGTGAGCAATCGGTCAAAATGCCAGTGCTGTAACGATTCAATGCAGGCACCGGGACCTGGTTGCCAGCCCGGGACACCCTCGCGACAGCCGGCGAGACGCTGGCGCTACTTTTGGCAGTTTGGGCAGTAGTGACTGCTGCGGCCACCTAACACGATGCGCTTGATGGGTGTTTTGCAGACCAGGCACGGCTCTCCCTCGCGGCCGTAGACGCGGTGCTGCAACTGGAAGAAGCCGGCTTCGCCGTTGGCGTCGACGTAGTCGGACACGGTGGAGCCGCCGAGCGCGATGGCTTCGTTCAGGACTTCCTGTACGGATTTATGGAGGAGTTCGTATTGGGCGCGGGTGATGGTCGAGGCGCGGCGGCGGGGGCGGAGCCCGGCGCGGAACAGGGATTCGTCGGCATAGATGTTGCCGACGCCGCGTAGCAGTTTCTGGTTCAGAAGCGCGCCCTTGATCGGCGTTTTGCGGCCGCGGAACAACTGGAAGAAGCGCTCGCGATCAACCTCCAGAGGCTCGACCCCTCCGGCTTCGAAGCCGGCAAGACTCGCGACGCTGAGACGCCCGAACCTCCGCGGGTCAATGAAGCGGATCTCCCTTCCTGAGGTCAGGGTCGCCACGGCGTGCGTGTGCTTGACGATCTCCTGTTTCGGGTCGGTGACCAGCAATCGCCCCGTCATGCCCAGGTGGACAATCCACTGGGAACGCGGGCCCAGGGGAATGGATTTCTTTGCGGCTTTGGTGGAGGTCTTAGCCCGCGCCTTTGCTTCGGGGGAGGAATGGGCGGGCGAGGGCGCCCGCCCTACGCCGTCGCGTTCGAGATCGAAAACAATGTGCTTGCCCATGCGGCGAACCCGCGCGATGCGGGTGTGCTCGAGCGTGGCTGCGATCTCCCTGGGGTGCGACTTCATGGTTTGCGGCTTGGAGCCGAGCCAGATGGACTCGATGGTGTCACCCGCCACGCGCTGATGCAGGCCGCGCGCGATGGTTTCGACTTCGGGGAGTTCGGGCATGGAAACAGTTTATAGGGGACGGGTCACAGGTCACAGGACCCGGCGCAATCACTGTAACCGTCACCTGTGACCCGTGACCTGACTTACTCTCCAATGGTATTCTTACTTGTACACACCCGCTCCGCTCAAATCCCAGTCATTGTTGAGACGGCGAACGACCGCGGGCTCGCGTGTGTGCGCGAAACCTGGGATCCCAAAAACCTTCCGTAGGGAGCGGTCCGTGAAAAAGGGCAAGACGGCGGTCATTGTTGGCGCGCAGTGGGGCGACGAGGGCAAGGGCAAGATTGTCGATGTGCTCTCGGAAGGCTTTCCCGTGGTGGCTCGGTATGCGGGCGGCCACAATGCCGGGCACACCGTCATCATCAACGGGAAGAAGTTCATCCTCCAACTGGTGCCTTGCGGCGTGCTGCGGGCGGGTTGCTTCAGCGTGATCGGCAACGGCGTAGTGCTTGATCCGATGGCGTTCCTGAAGGAAGTCGGAGCCCTGCGCGAGATGGGCGTGCAGGTCGATGGCAATCTCTTTGTAAGCAATCGTGCCCAGGTGATCCTGCCCTATCATCGCATGATCGAGTTGGCCGCCGAGAATGCTCCGGGACGGGTGAAAATTGGCACGACTTCGCGCGGGATCGGCCCAGCTTACGAAGACAAGATGGGGCGGCGCGGTCTGCGAGTCGCCGATCTGCTCGACCTCAGGCTGCTCAAGACGCACATCGAGAACGCAGTGCGCGAGAAGAACATGATCGGGCATGCGCTGTTCAATTCCGAACCGCTAGATGCCGACAAAATGTACGACGAGTATGCGGCCGCGGCTGGGAAGATCGCACCCTTCGTGCGCGATACGGCCGTGTTGCTGAATCAGGCGCTGCGGGATGGGAAATCGATTGTGTTCGAGGGCGCGCAGGGAACGATGCTCGACATCGATCACGGAACCTATCCGTTTGTGACCTCGTCGAGCGCGACTTCAGGTGGCGCAGTGATCGGAACCGGCGTGGCTCCGACCGCGATCGACATGGTGATCGGCGTGACCAAGGCCTACTGCACGCGCGTGGGCGGCGGGCCGTTCCCGACCGAGGCCATGGACGACAAGGGCGAGCTGTTGCGGTCGCGAGGAAATGAGTATGGCGCGGTCACGGGGCGTCCGCGGCGCTGCGGCTGGATGGATTTGCCTCTTCTCCGCTACGCTGGCATGATTAACGGCATCTCCTGGCTGGTGGTCACCAAGCTCGATGTGCTCGACGAGTTCGCCGAGATTCCGGTTTGCGTGGGGTATAAGATCGACGGCAAGAAGACGGACGAAGTGCCTGCGCAGGCCAGCGGCTACGAGAAGATCGAGTGCATTTACGAGGAGCGGCCGGGATGGAAGACTGCGACGCAAGGCATCACGTCGATGGAGAAGCTGCCCAAGGCCGCGCGCGAGTACCTCGCATTCCTGGAGAAAGAAAGCGGGGCGCGGGTGGGGATGGTTTCCACGGGGCCGGATCGGGATCATACGATTTTCGTGGATGAGTTTGCCGGGGCGATGAAGGCGGCGGCACGAGTGGCGTAAGCCCGTGGCGCCAGTACTTGTCAGAGAATGGTTCCCGAAAAATTTGTCATCCCGAGCGGAGCGAGGGATCTGCGGTTTGTAATAAAGCAGATTCCTCGCTCGTCCTCGCCTGGGCTGCGGACGGCTCGGAATGACAATCCTTATAAATGGTTGCAATCCCGGTGGTCGCACCGAAAGTGGTTGACATTCAGACGGCTATCGGCGATGTTCGCAAATCCGAAGCGGTTGTAGCCAAGTGCGGATGGAGCGTGGCGATGGTGGTGCTGGCGGTGACCTGGATGGCGAAGGTGGGACACGAGAACGAAACGGCCGCAATCTTTTCGAAGCTCACCGAGGCGTCACGCCAGGAGCCGGGATGCGCCATGTACGTCGTGCACCGCCACAAGACCGAGCCGCGCAGATTTTTTATTTATGAGCAATATAGGGATGATGCTGCCCTCGAGGCGCATCGCGCCGCGCCCCACTTCCTGCAATTCGCGAAGAAAGAGCTTCCCAGGGTGGCGGACCGGGTGGAAGGGAATCTGTTCGTCCCACTGGGGTAGCGGCCCCAGTCGCCGGTCGCCGCCTCGATCACGAACCTCTTCACGATGCACGCCGAATTCCTCTTCAACGATCCCCCGTTTGCTTTCAGCCACGCAGCCACCATCGCTAGTACGAGTCGTGGGTTGATTGCGGCTGGGTTTATAGGTGGAGACGAGAGGAACCCTGATGTTGGTATTTGGCTGTCGCGACACGAGGGCGGAGGGTGGTCACAACCGAGGGAAATCGCGACCGGGTTGGATGAAGAGGGTAGGAGGTATGCCTGTTGGAATCCCGTTTTGTTCTGGCAAGCGGCGATCCAACACTACTGTTCTACAAAGTTGGGAAGAGCCCCAGGAGTTGGCGGGGAAGACTCATGACATCCAACGACGAGGGCAAACACTGCTCGCAGTCAAAGCGGTTGCCTGACGACTTCTTGGGGCCAATTAAGAACAAACCCCTGAAATGGAAGGACGGGACTCTCCTGTGCGGTTCCAGTCCGGAACAGAAGGGTTGGACCGTACATTGGAGATGACAAGAGACTTTGGCGAAAGCTGGACCAAAACTGAAAGTCTAAACGACGGCCGAAAACTCGCGGCGATCCAACCGACAATTCTCAGTTTTCCCTCGGGGGAGTTGCGAATTCTGTGCCGTACACGGCCCGACAAAATCGCGGAATCTCGTTCGTGGGATCAAGGGCTCAGTTGGAGCAGGATGGAATTGATTTCTCTCCCCAACCCCGATAGCGGAATCGACGCTCTCATTTTGCGGGACGGAGTCTACTCGTCTACAACCACAGTGCTACAGAACGCACTCCACTCAAGGTGGGAGTCCTGGACGACGAAAGTTGGCGTGCTGTGCTCACACTCGAGGAAGAAGTGGGCGAGTATTGGTACCCGGCGGTTATTCAGAGTACCGACGAGATGATCCACATTGTCTATACCTGGAATAGTAGTCGCATCAAACACGCAATCATCGATCCCAAAGAAATCAAATAGCCGGGCATATCCGGAGTGGACGCGGGCGAAGGCACCCCGCGCCACACAGAAATCACTTGTTCTGATCCGCCATCAGCACGCCACCTGAGGCGTAGCTCTCCTTCGACACTTCCACGAACGTGACCACGATGGCTTCGCGGCGGGCGCCCGCCTCTTCCACCATCGCATCGGTGATGCGCTGGGCGAGTTTACGTTTCTGATCGGCCGTGCGGCCTTGGAGCATGGTGATCTGGATGAGGGGCATGGGAAATCAGCTTTTGGCCTTTAGCTGTTAGCTCTTGGCTTGAAGCTTCTACTTCGCCAGTTCGTATCCGGCGAAGAAGAAGCTCAGTTCATAACGAGCGGTCTCGTCGGCGTCGGAGCCGTGGATCGCGTTGAACTCGATGTTCGTGGCCCACTTCTTGCGGATGGTGCCCTCGTCGGCCTGGGCCGGGTTGGTGGCTCCCATCAGCGTGCGCAGGTCGGCGATGGCGTTTTCCTTTTCGAGCGCCAGCACGACGATGGGGCCGCTCGACATGAAGTTCGTCAGCGAGTTGTAGAACGGCCGGTGGGCGTGGACGGCATAAAACTGCTCGGCCTGGTGCTTGGAGATTTCGAGCATCTTCATGGCCAGGATGCGGAAGCCGTTTTTTTCGAACTGCTCAATGATGTCGCCGACGGCGTTCTTCTTGACCGCGTCGGGTTTGATGATGGTGAGGGTGCGTTCCAGGGTTTTCATGAATCAGTCGTTGATCCTTGGTCGTTGGTCGTTAGCTAAAGCAAGAGTCGTTGATCGTGGGTTAAGAACCTGTCGTCGGTCTTCGGTCGTCGGCTAAACATCAACGTCAACAGCTGCCGGCGAGCGTCCTTCGACAGGCTGTGGGCACGCTTACGGACCTCAGGGGCTAAAGCCCGCGTTCATGAGGGTCTCGATCGGCACGGCTAAAGCCGTGCCCTTTCACAACCACTACTGCGGAAAAAGCCTTGCCCCTCCCCAATCCTTAACGGGCCGGCACTCCGATTACGGAGAACAGCGTTGCGGCGATTGCGGCCGGGGACTTCGCAACCTTAATTCCGGCCGCTTCCATGGGTTTGATCTTCTCGGCGGCGGTGCCTTTGCCTCCAGAGATGATGGCTCCGGCGTGGCCCATGCGGCGGCCGGGTGGCGCGGTCTGTCCGGCGATGAAACCGACCACCGGCTTCTTCATGTGCTTCTTCACGTACTCGGCGGCGGTTTCTTCGGCGTTGCCTCCGATTTCGCCGATCATGATGACGGCTTCGGTCTCCGGGTCTTTGTTGAAGAGCTCGAGCGCGTCGGTGAAGTTGGTACCGATGATGGGGTCGCCACCGATGCCGATGGCGGTCGACTGGCCCACGCCGCGCGTGGTGAGCTGATAGACGGCTTCGTAGGTGAGCGTGCCGGAGCGCGAGACGATGCCCACATTGCCTTCCTTGTGAATGTGCGCGGGCATGATGCCGATTTTGCACTTGCCGGGCGAGATGATGCCGGGGCAGTTGGGGCCGATCAGGCGCGAGCGGCGCTTCTGCAGGAATTCCCATGCCTTCACCATGTCGAGCGTCGGGATGCCCTCGGTGATGCAGACAATGAGTTCGACTTCGGCGTCGGCAGCTTCCATGATGGCGTCGGCAGCGAACGGCGGCGGGACGAAGATCACGGTTGCATTGGCGCCGGTCTTGGCGACGGCTTCCTGCACGGTATTAAAGATTGGCCAGCCTTCGTGAGTGGTGCCGCCCTTGCCGGGCGTGACGCCGCCGACCACTTGCGTTCCGTATGCGGCGCCTGCCTTCGCGTGGAAGGTACCTTCGCGCCCGGTGAGTCCTTGGACGATGAGTCGCGTTTTCTTGTCTACCAGGATTGCCATGAGTGTTCTCTTGCGGGGCTGGGTCGCAGTCCCGATGAAACCCTTGCTTTTGTGAGGGCAAGATGCCGCTTCGACCAGCTCAGCGCAAGCTCTCACGACAGCCGGCGAGGACCCTTCGACTACGCTCAGGGCAGACCGCCGGCGCTACTTTCTAATGCCGATGCCACTAACTGTTCGCCGCAGCGACCACTTTTTCCGCGGCGTCTTTCATCGTTTCCGCCACGATGAAGTTCAGGCCTGAATCTTTCAGGATTTGGCGGCCGGCTTCTACGTTCGTGCCTTCCAGGCGCAGGACGATGGGAAGCTGAATGTGTGTCTTCTTCGCGGCTTCGACCACTCCCGTTGCGAGCGTGTCTACACGAAGGATCCCGCCGAAAATGTTAATCAGCACCGCCTTTACGTTTTTATCGCTGAGCAGGATTTCGAACGCGTGCGTCACCTGCTCGGCGTTGGCGCCTCCGCCGACGTCGAGGAAATTCGCCGGCATCCCACCGGCATACTTGATGATGTCCATGGTGGCCATGGCGAGGCCGGCACCGTTCACCATGCAGCCGACGTTGCCCTCAAGCTTGATGTAGTTGAGGCTGTACTTCGAGGCTTCGACTTCGAGTGGATCTTCCTCGGTGATGTCGCGCAGCTCACGCAGGTCGGGATGGCGGAAGAGCGCGTTGTCGTCGAAGTTGATCTTGGCGTCGAGGGCGAAGAGGCGATTGTCGGTGGTGGTGATGAACGGATTGATTTCGACCAGTGATCCGTCGGTCCCTTCGAACACTTTGTATAGGCCGCTCATGAACTGCACGGCCTGATTCACGAGCTGTGGCTTCAGGCCGAGTTGGAAAGCAAGCTTGCGGGCCTGGAAGGCTTCAAGACCCATACCCGGGTCGATGTATTCCTTGAGGATGGCTTCGGGGCGTTCGGCCGCGACCTGCTCGATGTCCATGCCTCCCGCGGCCGAGGCCATGAAAACGGGCTTGCCTTCGCCGCGATCGACCAGGATTCCGATGTAGAGTTCCTTTTCAATGGGCAGCGTTTCTTCGATCAGCAGGCGGCGAACGATGCGGCCTTCGGGGCCAGTCTGGTGGGTGATGAGCGTCATGCCGAGCATCTTGGCGGCGTGGTCGCCCGCTTCCTGAACCGATTTAGCAATCTTCACACCACCGCCCTTGCCGCGGCCTCCGGCGTGGATCTGCGCTTTGACGACGACGCCGGTTGCGCCGGCGCTGAACAGGGTCCTGGCGGCGGATTCGGCTTCCTCCCGTGATTCGGCCATCTCGCCGCGCGGGACAGCGACACCGTACTTCTTCAGGATGGCCTTTGCCTGGTACTCATGAATTTTCATAATGATTCCTGATCAATAAGGCGGCTGCTAGCTGCGGCCTACTGGCTGCTAGCAAACCGAAGCAGTTGTCTGCCAAAAGCCAGTAGCCCTGCGAGGAACTGGAATTTTCTTCGGGCAGGGTTCTGCTTGCGGCTTCCGACAGCGGGCAGCAAACGTTCGATTCTATAGAACGGTCGGGGATAGGGCAAACGTGAGCGGTCACAGCGAAGGGTGATGGGGAAGCTATCAGCTGTCAGCTCTCACTTTCAGTGAATCCGCTGATCGCTGATGGCTGATAGCTGACAGCTTAAACGATGCTACCCTGTAGCGGCATGATCGTCGAGGCTTTGTATCGGATCGCGAATCACTGCGAGTCGTTGTCGCGCGAACAGGCGCGGGCGGTGATGTCGGAGGTGCTGACGGGGCAATGCACCGACGCGCAGATTGCGGCGCTGCTCGTTGCGCTGCACATGAAGGGCGAGACGGTGGAGGAAATTGTCGGCTTTGCCGAGGCGATCCGTGGGGCGGCGACTCCGCTGGCGCTCGCAGGCAACTCCACGATCGATGTGAGTGGAACCGAGCGCGACGCTCTGGTCGATACCTGCGGAACGGGGGGCGATGCCAGCGGGACCTTCAACATCTCGACGGCAACTGCGTTGGTGGCGGCCGGGGCAGGAGTACGGGTGGCGAAGCACGGTAACCGCAGCGTTACTTCCAAGTGCGGGTCGGCCGACGTAATGGAGGCGCTGGGAGTGAACATCACGCTGCCACCGGCGCGTGTGGCGGATTGCTTGCGAGAGGTGGGAATTGCGTTTCTGTTTGCGCCAGCCATGCATTCAGCCATGAAGTATGTTCAGCCAGCGCGGCGCGAACTGAAGCTGAGAACCGTGTTCAATCTGCTGGGACCGCTGACCAATCCGGCGCATGCTTCGGCGCAGGTGGTGGGTGTGTACTCCGACGAGCTGGTGGAAAAGCTAGCCGAGGCGCTCAGCATGCTTGGCCTGCAGCGCGCACTGGTGGTACATGGGGCGGACGGGCTGGATGAGATCAGTATCAGCGAGTCCACGCGCGTTGCCGAGGTGCGTAATGGGCACGTGGGCACGTATGAGGTGACGCCGGAGGAGTTCGGTTTCCGGCGAGCTTCGCTCGAGGCGATTGCCGGTGGTGACGCAGCCGAGAATGCGCGGATCATTCGTGAGGTGCTCGAGGGGAAGAAGTCAGCGTGTCGCGACGTGGTGCTGCTGAATGCGGCGGCTACGCTGGTGGCGGCGGGGAGGGCGAACCATCTTTCGGAGGCGATGCCGGTGGCGGCCGCAGCGGTTGATTCAGGGGCGGCGATGCGGAAGCTGGAAGCTTTGGTGGCGTTTACGCAGCGGGATGACGGACGTGGCGGATGAGGTCTTTAGCGGGACGGTTCTGCCATGGTCCGGCGGAGAAACCCAGCGCCTAAAAGGCGCTTCTTTAAGCGGGTGCTAATGGCGCGCCCGAAAACGCGCCCTGATACGAATCCTGGGCGGATTCGACTATCGGATGGGGTTGCAGGGTCGTGCGCCCCGGCGTGGGCGAGCCCCCCGCGACAGCCGGCGGGACGAGGGCGCTACTTTCAACTCCGTCGAAACTCTTCGACTTCTCCTGCCTTAGCCATCAGGACCACTGCGGCCATTCCGATGAACAAGCCGTGTTCTACAACCCCGGGCATCTCGCTCAGCGCGAGACCCAGCGCGACGGGGTCGGGAATCTGGCCGAAGTGGCAGTCCAGAATGTGATTGCCTTCATCGGTAATGTAGGACTTGCCGGATGAATCCTGGCGGCGTACGACGCCCGCGCCCATCTCAGAAATTTTCTTCGCGATCAGAGGTTCGGCAAACTGAATCACTTCGACCGGCAGGGGAAATTTCCCCAGAACCGGTACCTGCTTTGAGGAGTCGGTCACGATCACTTGCAGCCTGGTGACCGAGGCCACGATCTTCTCGCGCAGAAGCGCTCCGCCGCCACCTTTGATCAAATTCAACGCCGGGTCGAATTCATCGGCGCCGTCGATGGTGACGTCGATTTGTTGGGCGTCTTCGAACGTGATCAGGGGGATGCCGACCTGCCGCGCGAGATCGTGGGAGGCTTTGGAGGTCGGAATACCGCGAATCTTCAAACCGGCCTTGACGCGCTCTCCAAGCAGGCGAATCGCGATGGTGGCCGTCGATCCGCTCCCTAACCCGACGACCTGTCCGTCGCGTACGTATCTCAGGCTTGAACGTGCTGCTTCTTCTTTTTCCGCTTCATTCGCCATGGTTTACCGGAGCTCGTAAAACACAGAAATTCCGCTCAGCCCGACGCGGGTGGATCAAGCTCGAGGTTGTTTGGTGGAGAGGCGGGCATCTCGCCCGCCGACGGGCGAGGACGCCCGTCGCTCCATAACGCCGGATGATTATTCCACAGCTTTCTCGATCAGGGTGACGGCGCCAGCCAGATTCTTTGCTAGATCTTCGGGAAAGCTGTGCCGCTGTTGCAGGTATTCCACGCTGTTTTGCGTGACCCAGACCTTGCCTTGTGCATCTTCCCAAACCAGTGCCTTGAGGGGCAAATCGATGGCGGTGGTGGGCGCGGCGAGCATGACCGGAGTGCCGCCCTTGGGATTGCCGAAAATCAACACCTTCGTGGGATGCATTTCCATGCCAACCTTAGCAGCCTCGCCGCTATGGTCGATGGTCGCGAAGATCATGATGCCTTTGGATTCGAGGGCCGAGCGCAGGCGCTGCAAAGTCTCGTCAACGGAACGTGGGCTTTGCGTGTGGATAAGGCCGTTCTTGCTGTTGGGCACGGGATCCTCCTCATGGCGCATGTATGGGGAATTCAGATCAGGGCCGTAAGCGGGGCTGCGGCCTCGCCCGTCAGATAGTGACGTGAGCGTTTCTCCAAGACATCAAACGAAGGACCTGTCTCCTCGAGAGTCAGCCTGTATTGCAGCAGGCGATTCCCCGGCTGCTCGCTGTCCTCAGCCCCGCTCCCTGGCCCCGGTCTTTCTCATTCCGTCATCTTTGCGATGTGCAACGCAAAACCGGTCTTGGGCAACAGCGATGTGAGTTCAAATGCCTTGAAGCCATCGCCGGTCACTTCGGTATGGCGATACACACCCGGCTCGCTGTCGACGGTTTCATGCCGGCCATGCAGGTGCTCAAGAAACTCCTGCGCCGCACTCTCACTGGCCTGGGCTCCTTTAGCGCGGGTTACCACTGATTCCGTTGCGTAAGAGCGCACCAGCTTCGGCCAGTATTTCTCCAGCAGGCTTGTGCTCGCGAAAATGTCGGCCCAGACGACCTCGCCATTCACAGCCACCACTATGCCAACCGCCTTCTTGTCGCGCAACTGCTGAATCGTGCTGGCGTATTGCTCCTCGACCGCCCCCGCCACAGAGTCGACCTTCTTCTTGACGTCTTCGTTCTCCATGACGCGAGCATAGGAACTGGTTTCCCTGACGGCGCGGCTGGCCGCGGGAGCCTCCACCATAAGCTGCCCGGCCATCTCCTGTTGCGCCTTGGCCACCTCCGCCCAAACTTCGGCCTGGTTCTTGTCGGCCATCGCCTTGCCGCGCACCGACGGAGCGGCCATGGCCGCATAGCCCTTTCCCACGCCGAAGCCGGAGCTCACACCAACCCATCGTCCCGGCTCCACGCAGAACACGTCGAGATCAATCGGGTCACTCTCCGGAGGGACAATCCGGTCCTTCGCAATCACACGATCCTGCTTCCCTCCGGTGACGATCTCGCCGGCTAACAGTACTAGCGGCCGTTTGGAGTGGTTGACGAGCACTAGTTTGTTGACCTGCGCGCCATCATGGACATAGGTGCCGGGCTGGACGCCCCCCCGTGGAGGTCGCCGAATCATCCCCCGCACACTACCAGCTTCTGTTACCTCCACCTCCCCAGACTTGGCTCCCTCATCGAGCGTAAGGAATTCGCTTGTCTCGTGGGATACGGCCGCCACCACCGGAAAGACCGTCAGGTTTCCATGCCGAAGGGGCGCCAGAACTTTGTATGCAAGCGGCGACGATGCCTCGCCCGCACCGGCCCGGAACCAACTCTCGGCGAGGAGCCCGATGGTCAAAGGCAATGCCAGCGTGCCGAACAGCAGACTGATCTTCATAGTTCCCTCCCAGGGCTAAGCGACACGGCGGCCTGCGACTGCATCCTAGAAACGGGCACCGTTGCTTGCCTGGCTGCCCGAGGAACGGGAAGTTCTTCCTTCCTTGCATTGGAAAAAGTGAGTAGCATCGCGTAACAGCGACTCTATGGAGAGCACGGCCCAATCCGTAGTTGGAGTGCCACCCGAGGTGCAGGCGGTCGCTGCCGAGTTGTACGCGCTCTGCGGAGCCGCCGAATTCGGCATGAGCCGCGAGGAGTTAGCTCACATCCTGGCCCAGGTCGCCCAGAAATACCTGGAAC
>Ga0182039_10000597_pt1 | contig 18696 bp, 17 predicted proteins | sample sta12Can44000111_FD_125975 | JGI IMG/M metagenome (GOLD analysis project Ga0182039, IMG submission 125975) | Lab enrichment of tropical soil microbial communities from Luquillo Experimental Forest, Puerto Rico - statanox.12C.anox.44.000.111 | ecosystem: Environmental > Terrestrial > Soil >...
ATGACCCGCCGGGCGCTGACAGCGAAATAGTCGCGACTCTGAGCCCGTCGAGCGCGCTGACGCGCAGTCGGCGACCTTCAACCTCAAGTTCGTCGCCGACACGAGCCCGGCGGCCGAGACACCCCAGCACGTATCCCCCCATCGTCGTGTACATGTCTTCGTCGATGTGGAGAGCAAATTGCGCGTTCACATCGGTCACCAGCGCGAGGCCGTCGATCTCGGCCGATCCTCCCGGCCCCATTCTGACGCGGCCCGACGGCGAGGCCGTATCTCCCGGGATGTCGCCGACGATGCGCTCCATGAGCGATTCGAAGGTGACGAGGCCCGCCGTGCCCCCGTACTCATCGATGACGAGCGCTTCGCGCACGTGACGGCCGCGCATTTCCCCGAGAAGATCATCGGCGCCGAGCGATTCGGGGACCGTCAGGGCTTCTCTGGCGAGGCTGCCCGCGGTCACGCCCTGGTCGCTCGACGCGATCGCACGCAGCACATCGGTCACGTGCAACATCCCGACGACATCATCGAGATCGCTGCGATACACCGGCAATCGCGTCTCACGCAGGTTCCCAATGAGCGGAAGGACATCGCGAAGAGGCGATGTGGCGGGTACGCCGACGAGCTCGGTGCGTGGCACCATCACTTGACCGGCGGTCAGATCGGCAAAGCCGAACACTCGATGGAGCATCTGCTCTTCGTGCTCCTCGAGGACGCCGGCCTCCTGGCTGGCGGTGACGAGCATCTTCAGCTCCTCCTCCGAATGCACCATCGCGTGCCGTCCTCTCCCACGCAGGCCGAGCATGCTCACGACCGCCTGTCCCGTTCCGTTCAGGAGCCGGATGAACGGCCAGAATGTCTTCATGAACAGCTCGGTGGGCTTCACGACGAGCAGCGCCGTGGCTTCGGCCTTCTCGAGCGCGATGGTTTTCGGGGCAAGCTCGCCCATGACGATGTGCAACCCGCTCACAATGGCGAACGCAATTGCCACGGCCACGCTATGCGCCGTCGTTTCCGCGATGCGTGCGGGCAGCGAGCCGAACGCCGGCTGAATCATCGAGGCGAGCGCCGGCTCCCCGATCCACCCGAGGCCGATGCTGGCCATCGTGATGCCGAGCTGCGTGGCGGCAATGTACCGCTCGGGGTTGCTGATGGCGCGGCGCACGGCGCGCGCGCCGCGATGTCCTTCCGCGATCAGCTGATCAATGCGGGTCTTGCGGACGGTCACGATGGCGAATTCAGCCGCCACGAAGAAACCGTTGGCAAACACCAATGCCACCAACAGGACGAAGTGCCACGTCACGTCTGTTCACGCCTTCCGGTTGGAGAAAAAGTGCGCGTCGACAAAATTGTCGATGATGGCCTGGCTGGCGGCGTTGACCGTCTCGAACTGGATCCCCATTCCCACGCGGCGGTCGCTCCAGGCCACGTGCCCTTCCGCCTCGACGTCGCGCTTCGATCCGGGCATACGGAGCCGCACGCGGATCTTTGACCCGCTCTCGAGCGGGCTCGTCGTCCGGATCGCGATGCCGCCTCGACTCAAATTGAGCGTGAGCGCGGCGGCAATGGTATTGCCGAATCGGTACTGAATCGGGATTGCCAGGACGACGCGCGGACTGCTGCGCCAATTGAAGTTATCGGGGAACAGATGGGGCGCCAGCGAAGGGAGAATATGCTGCGCGGCGCTGTACTCGTTGACGTAACCGGCGACGCCGAGCGCCGCGAGGCCCCGTACTTCGTCGGCGCTCGCGATCGTGCCGCTGAAGATGAGCAGCGGCACTCGGCCTGCGTCGAGCTTCCGAACGGACCGAACCAGGCCGACGCCGGGCGCGTCCGGCAGCCGGAGATCGAGCACGATCAGGTCGATCTCCTCGAGACCAACCCGAACGCGCGCCAGCAGCTCGGCGGCGCTCTTGACGAGCACCGCCCTGTGTCCCGCGCCCTCGACAGCCGAGCGGAAGCGGTCGCGCACGAACGCGGTATCGTCGGCAATGACCACGGTTTTGGCGGCGATCGAGGCGTTGCCGTGCATTGCAGATCCGCGCAGGCTCTCGCTATAATTCTGCTCTTATCGCGATCGCACCTGCCGTGCGGATTCTGGCACGTCCCGTCCCCAATTGCCAAACCGAATGGGCTGGCCTGCGACGCGCGTAGTATCTAGGAGACGTATGGCCACCTGCCCGGAATGTGACGGCGAGATCGAAGTCGACGAGTTCGACGTCGACAAAGGCGATCAATTGAGCTGCCCCGAGTGCGGCTCGAACCTCGAGGTGGTCAGCGTGTCGCCGCTCGAGCTGGACATCGTCGACGACGACGATGATGAAGAGGACGACGAAGACGATCTCGACGACGATGACGACCTCGATGAGGACGACGAGGACAGCGACGACGAAGAGGAAGAGGACGACAGCGAGGATGAAGGCTGGGATGAATGATCGAGAAAGAGCGCGCGCTGCACGACACGCTCGCGTCTTTGGGCTCGGTCGTCGTGGCATACAGCGGCGGTGTGGACAGCGCGTACCTGGCGGTCACGGCGAATCGCGTGCTGGGCGATCGCGCGCTGGCGGTGACGGCCGACAGCCCAAGCTACCCCGAGCGGCACCGGCGTCTGGCCGTTCAGATTGCACGTGAGTTCCGGCTTCATCACGAGGTTATTCGGACCAGCGAGCTCGAAAGGCCTGAGTACCGCGCCAATCCGGAGAATCGCTGCTATTACTGCAAGCAGGAGCTCTATACCCACCTGTCACGACTGGCAGCGTCGCGTGGCGCGATTGTGGTCGATGGCAACAACGCGGACGACCGCGGCGACCACCGCCCTGGACGACAGGCGGCGCGGGAGTTTGGCGTCCGCAGCCCGCTCGATGAAGTCGATCTGTTGAAGAGCGAGATTCGCGAGCTGTCGCGGCGTGCCGGACTGCCGACGTGGGACGAACCCGCGTCCGCGTGCCTGTCGTCACGGATCCCGTATCACTCGGAAGTCACCGACGTGAAGCTGCGCACGATCGAGCGAGCCGAGCAGGCGCTGCGCGCCCTGGGGTTCCGGGTGTTTCGTGTTCGCCATCATGACCAAGTGGCGCGCATCGAGATTGCGCGCGACGAAATGGTGCGTGCGCTGGAGCCGGACGTCAACGCCGCCATTGTCCGGGAGTTGAAGGCCGCCGGCTATCGTTATGTGAGCCTCGACCTGCAGGGGTATCGGACCGGCAGCCTGAACGAAGGACTCTTGCTGCGGCCGGCGTGAGTGATCTGGCTCGGCTGAGCGGCGCGCGAACCCTCGCTGCGCTGGGCGTTCTGACGCTCGTCTTTCTCGCGTTTCATCTCCCCTACCTTCCCTCGTCCCTTGAAGATCTGGATTCCGTCAATTTTGCGTTAGGTCTTCACCGATTCGACGTCGCGCATCATCAGCCGCACCCGCCTGGATACCCCGTGTTCATCCTTGTCGGGAAGGGCGCGCGGGCACTCATCGCGTCGGACGCGAAAGCGCTTGCCGCCATCAGTCTCGTAGGGGGCACGCTGGGGTTTCTGGCGATTACGGCGCTGTATCGTCGATTGACTGGTGAAGTCCTCGGCGCGTGGACAATCACCGCGGCGGTCGTGGCGATCACCTCTCCGCTGTACTGGCTCACATCGGTGCGGCCGTTGAGCGATATGGCCGGCCTGGCCGCCGCTGCGGCCGTTCAGGCGATGACGCTGGCGGCCCGCACGAATCTCGAGCTCGCGGGCGTCGCGTTTTCGGCGGGCGTGGTTGCGGGGATCCGATCGCAAGTCTTCTGGCTCACCGTGGGACTCCTGATTTGGAGGGGGTGGAGCGGGCAGGAAGGACGCCCAGGGCACCAACGGCGCAGAGCGCAGGCAGGCGTCACCGGCCGACTCCTTGGACTGGCGTTGGCGTTTGCCGCTGGGATCCTCATGTGGCTGGTTCCGCTCGCCTTTCTGTCGGGCGGCCCGACTGCCTACTGGCGCGCTGTGTCAAGTCAGGGAGCGGAGGACCTGAGCGGCATTCGCATGTTGTGGACGACGCCGACCGTTCGTACGTTCGTGGATGCCCTGTACTTTGCTTGCGTCGCGCCGTGGGCGACGTGGCCCGCGGCGACCTTCGTGCTCACCCTTGCCTCGATCGGCGTCTGGCGCCTCAGGCGCAAAGATCCCCGAGCGCTCATGATCGTGGGGGTCGCGTTCGGACCGTATTTCCTCTTCGACCTCTTGTTCCAGGAGACGTTCACGAGCCGCTACGCCCTTCCGCTGGTGGTTCCGCTCGCCTTTCTGGCAACGGCGGGCTTGCGAGCGCTGCCGGGCGTTCCGGCAATTCTCCTGGCCTCTTCCATCGCTCTGTTTCAGGCGCACACCGGCGGAATATCAATCGCCTCGTACGCTCGCAACGAGGCCCCCGCCTTCAGACTGCTCAGTGACATGAGGCTGGCGGCTGGGAGCGCGCCCGTCAAGCCTGTCTTCGCGCCGGATCGCCGGGAGAGTCTCGACCTTCGACGGCCGCTCATCTGGCTGGGGGATGCGGCGCCCGGGTTCGATCGCCAGCTCGCCGCACCGCCGCAGCGTGAATGGCTGGAAGCCGTGAAGTACTGGAATGCCGGGGGCCGCGCACCGGTCTGGTTCGCCCTCGATCCGCGGCGTGCGGCAATCGAGCTGGTTCAACATGACGATCCGACGAGGTACCGCTGGTCGTTGCCCTATCCGGTTCTGTTGAGCGGCATACGGCCCAACGATGCGGACTGGTATCGGGTGGGGCGGCCGGATTGGTACCTGGGCGAGGGCTGGGCGCTGACGCCGGAGAGCGCGGGCGTGGCCGCCGTCGACCATCGCGGCCTTCAGTACGGCCCGATTGAAGGGTGGGTTCGTCGCGCGGCGCTCGGCGGGGGCGCCTTCGTCATAGGTGGGCGGAACTTCGAGCCGGCCGGTCGACCGCTCATCAACGTTTCCGCGGAACGATTCTGGTCGACGACGATGCGTGTTGGGACGGGAGCGTTTCTCGACGTGGTCCGAGTCCCTTCGCTCGAGGTCCAGACGCCAGCGGCCGAATACGTCAAAGTCACGATCTCGGCCAATCCGCCTTCAAACGTCGCGGTGGAACAGTTCGACGTGTCGTCGTTCAGGAGCGTGGTTGGCTTCGGCCGCGGCTGGTACGAGCCAGAGTTCGATCCGGTGACCGGGCAGCGATGGCGGTGGTTGAGCGAACGCGGAGAGTTGCGATACGTGACGCCGGACGACTCTGGGGCGATCCTTCATCTTCAGGGCGAGTCACCGCGCAAGTACTACTCGCGTGCCTCGAGAATCGTCGTGCGCACCGGCGAGCGCGTGCTGCGCGAGGTGACGGTGGCGGACGATTTCAGCCTCGATGTTCCCGTGCCGGCAGCCCTCAGCCCCTCGACACTCGTCGTCGAAACCGATCAGACCCATGTGCCCGCAGAGACACGGTGGCGCCGCACGAACGACCGGCGCCGCCTCGGGTTGCGCATCTTCCGGTGCGGTCTGAGATCCGTGGAGCGCTAGAGAAGATCACGCGGGCTTGCGCGCGAGGCATAAGAGCGAGCTGCCCGCAGGCGCGTCGAAACGGCGCAGATAAAGGCTTTCGAGCCACAGCAGGCCGGTCAGTAACGCGTTCAGCGGCGCAGGCGGCACTGTGATTTCCTTCTGTGCCTCGCTTTCGCCTCTCAGGCCTCTTCGCCGTTGGTGCGCGCGCGCCAGCAGCAGCGGCAGGAACAGCGTGATGTTGGTGTAGGTTAAGCGCTCGATCCGGAAGCCGGCGGCGCTCAGACGCGCACGAAGATCGTTGCGGCTATAGCGTCTGAGCTCGTGGCTCAGCACCGAGTGATCCCCGCGGAGGATCTCCATTGCCGCCACGTTGACGAGCGCGAACCCCCCAGGCTTCAGCACCCTGAACATCTCGGCGATTGCCCGGCGCTCGGTGTCGTCATCGAGGGCGTAAAGAACATCGAGCGACGTGACGATATCAAAGGAAGCGGTCGGAAAGGGCGCGGCCGCGACCGTCGCGCGCGCAAGCAGGGTACGGCCGGTTTGCCGGCCGATCCGAAGGCCGACCTCTGACATGTCAAAGCCGTAGGCGCGGCCAAAGCGATTCAAGACCATGAGGTTTGCGCCCGTGCCGCACCCGCAATCAAGGATGCGCGCGACGCCTCCGCCGGTCCGGCGAGCCGCCGCGTATCGAAGAAGCGGATTGACGAATGCACGAAAGCCGCGAAACCAGAAGTGACGCGCTTCGGCAGTGGCCGTCGCGCGCAAAAGACGCTCCATCTAGTTGTACTCGGGATTCGTATCGTGTACCCTGTGCCGCAATCGAGGAGTTGACGATGACTCGCGCCCGTCGGACTGTTTCCATGCTCGCATTGGTGTCGGCGATTGCGTTGACCGCCGCGGCCTGTCACAAGAAAGTCTCGCCACCGGCCCCCGCACCGCCCCCGCCGCCGGCCGTCACGCCGGCGCCGCCGCCGCCCCCATCGCCGCCGCCTGCACCGGCCCCCGCGCCGCGCCCCAGTGCGCTCACAGAGGAGCAGATTTTTGCACAGAAGTCGCTGGAGCAGTTGAACGCAGAGCGACCACTCCAGGACGTGTACTTCGACCTCGACAAGGCGGAGCTGCGCGAGGATGCCAAGCCGCCGCTGCAGCGGGATGCTGACTGGCTCAAGAAGTGGGGGAGCACCGCCTCCACGATCGAGGGACACTGTGACTCGCGCGGCAGCGCGGAGTACAACCTGGCGCTCGGCGCGCGTCGCGCCAACGCCGTAAGAGAGTACTTGGTCAGCCTCGGCGTGGCGGGCACCCGGCTCACGGTCATCAGCAAAGGCAAGGAGCAGCCGGTCTGCGGCGAGGAGAACGAGTCCTGCTGGCAGCAAAACCGGCGGGGGCATTTCATCCTGACTGGGAAGTAACCTCAAAGGGCAGGAAGGGCGGGAACGGCAGGAACGCCAGGCAGGAAACGCAGAAGGGGCAACGAGGGGAGGCCCCGCTCCTACCCAGCTCCCCTGTTGTCAAGCCCTCCCGCTCCTCCGGCTGGTCCCGCGCCTTCGGCGGGTCTCGCCCTGCTCTGCAGCATTCGCGTGATTTCTGACTCGGTCACCCTGTATTTCGCGGCCTTTCGTCCGTCGATCGTGAGGACTGGGACTTCCTGCCCATAGCGCGCCTCGAGAGCGGGGTCGGTCGAAACGTCGACGTCCTCGACGCAGATCGGCATCCCGGTGTTTTTGAGAGCGCGCACGACGACCGCCTTCATTTCGTCGCAGAGGTGGCAACCGGGCCGCGAGTAAATGGTGATACGGCTCTGCCGCGTCCCCTCGCCGGCCGTCACACGCGGCACTCCTCAGCCAGGCGGTCGGCGGCGGCGCGTGGATCGACGGCGGCAATGATCGGTCGGCCGACGATGATGTAGCTGGCGCCCGCGGTCAAGGCTTCGGCAGCGGTCAGGGTGCGGCTCTGATCATCCCGTCCTGTGGGCGCGTTTTCGACGGTCGACGCTCCGCCGCGGATGCCAGGCGTAACGATCGTGAAGGCGCTGCCGCAACGGCGTCTGATGCTGCCGATTTCCTGAGGCGAGGCGACCACGCCGTCGAGACCAGCAGCGGATGCCAGGGCGGCCAAGCGGCCGACCTGGTCGGCCATACCATCGGTGAGGCCGATCTCGGTCAACGTCCGGCGATCCATGCTCGTCAGTATGGTGACGGCGATCACCAGCGGCGCGGCGCGCGACAAGCGGGCTGCCTCCTCGTCGGCGGCGGCCCGGGCCGCGCGCATCATGGCGGACCCTCCGGCGGCGTGCACATTGATCATCCACACTCCGAGCCGCGTTGCGGCGGCCACGGCGCCGGAGACCGTACTCGGGATGTCGTGAAACTTGAGGTCGAGGAAGACGCGATCGCCGCGTGAGACGAGCTCGTCGACCAGGGACGGTCCGACGCTTGTGAACAGGCGGCTGCCGATCTTGAATCCACCGACTGCGCCGCGCAGCAGGTCGGCCAGCCGCCGTGCGTCACCGGCGGTGTCGACATCAAGGGCGACGAGCAGTTGGTTCATATTCCGTCCTGGGGCGCGGGTCGACGAGCCGCAGCGTGCCGACGATCTCGTCGAGCCTGGCGATCTCGTGTCGCTCCGTGTAATCGCGAAGACCCTCGAGCAGCTTCGACCAGATGAACGGATCGACGAAGTTCGCGGTCCCCACCTGCACCGCGTTCGCGCCCGCAATCATGAACTCGAGCACGTCGCGCGCCTCTGCAATGCCGCCGATGCCGATAATCGGAATCTTCACGAGCTGACGGCACTCGTACACCATGCGCACCGCAATCGGACGAATCGCCGGACCACTCAGTCCTCCGACGACATTCGAGAGCTTCGGCGTCCGCGATTCAACGTCGATGGCCATCGCCAGGAACGTGTTCACCAGCGAGACCGCGTCGGCGCCAGCCTCCTCGGCTGCGCGGGCGAACGACGCCACGTCGGTCACATTCGGCGTCAACTTCGGGATGACCGGGAGGCGGGTCACCTTTCTCACCGCGCTGACCACGTCGTAGGTGCCATCCAGGCTGCAGCCGAATTGGATGCCGCCCTCTTTGATGTTGGGGCAGGAGATGTTCAATTCAATGGCGGCGACGCCATCGGCGTCGGACAGGATCCTGGAGACCTCCACATACTCGTCAAGCGTCGTCCCGCAGACGTTCACGATGACGGTCGCCCGCCGAGCGCGCAGCTCCGGCAGCTTCTCATCCATGAACCGGCGGGCGCCAATTCCCTGCAGGCCGATCGCGTTGAGCATGCCGGCGGGTGTTTCGACGATGCGCGGAGCAGGGTGGCCGTCCCGTTCCTCGAGGAACAGTCCTTTCGAGACGATCGCGCCTAGCGACGAAAGCTCCACCACGTCCGCATACTCGACGCCGTAGCCGAAGCAGCCGCTCGCGGCGATGAGGGGATTCGCAAGATGAAGCGTGCCGATGCGAACCGAGAGATCTGCCGGGGTCAATCCCATACGATTTGATCGGCCTGCAAGACAGGTCCGGTGAGGCATGAGCGGACATGATGGACGCCGTGGTCGTGGCGCATGGGGACGACGCAGCTGTAGCAGCCACCGAGCCCGCAGCCCATAATCCGTTCGACCGAAACCTGGCACGGTCGCTCGTGTTTTGCGGTCGCCCGTGCAGTCGCGGCCAACATGCGCTCTGGCCCACAGGCGTACACCATGAGGCGCGAGGCCGGGCTCCTCGACAGGAGCGCCCGCTCGAGCGGCGCGACAACGTGCCCGCGTTCGCCGAAACTGCCGTCCTCCGTCGACAACACCAGGTCGACGCCGAGGGCGCGGAAGAAATCGAGGTGGAAGAGCTCGGTCGCACGTCGCGCGCCATAGAAAAGCGTGCAGCCGACGCCGTGGCTCCGAAGCGTCTCCGCCAGCGTCGCAAAGGGCGCCAGCCCGACGCCCCCCGCCACCATCCACGCCTCGGTGGGCCGGTCGACGACCATGAACGGCCGGCCCAGGGGACCGAGCGTCGCCACCGTTTGGCCCGGTTCCGCGTCGTAGAACAGTCGAGTCGAGGCGCCGATGCGCTTGCTGAGAACGCTGAGTCCACTTGGTGTACCGTGGCGATCGCGGAGGATCTCGAAGATGGAAAAGGGACGACGGAGGAGCGGGTCGTAGGTGGAGCCGGCCTTGAGCATGACGAACTGTCCGGGCGCGGCTCGTGCGGCAATCGTGGGCGCCGCGAGCGCGAGGACGTTGTAGTCGCTTGACAATCGCCGATTCGCGATCACGCGCGCTCGGACGTCGAAAATCCCCGAGGGCATCGGGGCAGTATAGTCCTAGTCCTTGGTCCGCGCCCGTGACGCGGCAGCGAGCAGGAGCGCCAAAGAGGCGAGGAGATGGCGAGGCAAGGCGAGCGAAGATCTTAGGTGATATCGGCGACCTGCGAGGGGACGCGCTCGCGGCCGCGCTGATGTTATACTGCCAGATCAGCCAGAATTCGTCAGACTCTTTAACGCGCTCCTGTGAGAGTGCAAAGAGGTGGACATGACGCCGCGTCTACGCCTACTCCTGCCCGGCACGAAAGTACTTACCTTTCAAAGTCACCAAATTCGAGCGCGCCCATGCCCGTCGTAATGGACGCAGACCGGATGGGTCGTACGCTCGCGCGCATCGCGCACGAAATCCTCGAGCGCAACCGCGGCGTCGACGAGCTGGCGCTCGTGGGGATCCGCACACGTGGCGTGCCGCTCGCCAGACGGCTGGCGCGCGCGATCTTCGAGATCAACGGACACGAGGTGCCGACCGGCGCGCTCGACATCACGCTGTACCGCGACGATCTGATGCGTCACGCCGTGGGTCCGCAGCCGCTCATCCGAAAGACGGAGATTCCGTTCTCCATCGACGACAAGCGCATTCTGCTCGTGGACGATGTCCTGTATACCGGTCGGACGATCCGGGCCGCGCTCGACGCGCTCATCGATTTCGGACGCCCCAAAGCCATTCAGCTCATCGTCATGGTCGATCGGGGCCATCGCGAGCTGCCGATCAAGGCGGACTACGTGGGCAAGAACCTCCCGACCTCCTTGTCGCAGAGCGTGCAGGTGCACCTCCAGGAGATTGACGGCCGGGACGAAGTGGAGATCCAGGAATCGTGAAGAAGGACCTGCTCAGCATCAACGACCTGACGCGCGACGACATCTACCTCATTCTCGACACGGCGGAAGCCATGCGAGAAGTGGGTGAGCGGCCGATTAAGAAGGTCCCGACTCTGCGCGGCCGGACGATCGTGAATCTGTTCTATGAGCCCAGCACGCGGACCCGCACGTCCTTCGAGATTGCCGAGAAACGGCTGAGCGCAGATACGTTGAACATCGCCGTGGCCACATCAAGCGTCCTCAAGGGAGAAACGCTCGTCGATACTGCGCTCAACATCGAGGCGATGGCGCCGGACATGATCGTGCTGCGCCATGCGTCGTCGGGCGCGGGCCACCTGCTGTCGCGGATCTGCCGGTCGCGTATCATCAATGCCGGCGACGGCATGCACGAGCACCCGACGCAGGCGCTGCTCGACGCGTTCACGATTCGCGAGCACAAGAAACGGTTAGATGGGTTGAAGGTGGCCATTGTCGGCGACCTCCTCCACAGTCGCGTGCTGCGCTCGAACGTGCTGCTGTTGACGACGCTGGGGGCGTGCGTCTGGGTGAGCGGTCCGGCGACATTGGTGCCGCGCGGCATGGACCAGCTCGGGATTCGGGTCACGACGTCGGTCGACGAGGCGGTGGCCGACGCCGACGTCATCATGATGCTGCGCATCCAGCAGGAACGGATGCAGGGCGCGTATTTCCCCTCGATTCGCGAGTACTTCACGACGTTCGGCATGACCCGTGAACGGGTAGCGCGGGCGAAGCCCGACGTCATCATCATGCACCCTGGACCGATGAATCGCGGCGTCGAGATCGCATCCGACGTCGCCGACGGGCCGTACTCAGTGATCTTGCAGCAGGTCGCCAACGGGGTCGCGGTCCGCATGGCCGTGCTCTATCTGCTCGCGGGAGAGCCCGAGGTTGCCGACTGATGGGCAGTGAACTGGGGAATTCCCCCATGGGGAATCTCTCGAAGCGGGAGCGATGGCTGCTCAAGGGTGGCCGCGTCATCGATCCGGTGAACAGCCGCGACGGCGCGTTCGATCTGCTCATCGACGGCGACCGGATTGTCCGCGTGGGTCGCGATCTGCCGGTGGAGGGCGGCGTGTCAGTCGTCGAAGTCCCGGCCGGCCTCGTCATCTGTCCCGGATTGATCGACATGCACGTACACCTGCGCGAGCCGGGGCAGGAGCACAAGGAAACCGTGGCCACCGGCACAGCCGCGGCCGTCGCCGGGGGGTTCACGGCGGTGGCCTGCATGCCGAACACGATTCCGGTGAACGACAATGCGGGCGTGACGCGCTTCATTCTCACCAAGGCCGCTGAAGCGAGCCTCGCACGCGTCTATCCAATCGGCGCCGTGTCGCGCGGACAACAGGGCGAACAGTTGGCCGACATCGCCGAGCTGAAAGAGGCCGGTTGCGTCGCCGTCACGGACGATGGGCGGCCCGTGGCAACGGCGCTGCTGATGCGGCGGGCGCTCGAGTACACGAGTATGTACGACATGCCTGTGATCGAGCACTGCGAGGAGCAGACGCTCAAGGGCGACGGCGTCGCTCATGAAGGCTTCCACGCGTCGGCGCTGGGCCTCCGAGGGATTCCCGCCGAGGCGGAGTCGATCATGGCGCTCAGAGACATCGCTCTGGCCGAGCTGACGCGCGGGGCGCTTCACATCGCGCACATGAGCGCGCGGCAGACCCTGGACGCCGTGCGCTGGGGCAAGTCGCGCGGCGCCAACGTGACCTGCGAAGTGACCCCGCACCACTTCGTGCTGACCGACGCGATGCTCGGGGCGCCGACGGCGTACGACACCAACGTGAAGATGAACCCTCCGCTGCGTGAAGCGGCGGATCGCGACGCCATGTTGGCGGGCCTCGCGGACGGGAGCGTCGACGTCATTGCCACGGACCACGCGCCGCACCATTACGACGAGAAGCGGGTCGAGTTCGATCACGCGCCGTTCGGCATCACCGGGCTCGAAACCGCCGTATCACTGTGCTTCGATCGCCTCGTCCACACCGGCGTGGTGTCGCTATCGAGGCTGATCGAGCTCCTGACGGTCAACCCTGCGCGTGTGCTGCGCGTGAACGGCGGCTCGCTCTCTGAAGGCGCGCCGGCCGACATCTCGATTCTCGCCCCGGACATGACCGTCACGGTCTCTGCGGCCGCCATGCGATCGAAGTCCCGGAACACGCCGTTCGATGGCTGGACATTGCGCGGTGGCGTTGCCGCGACAGTCGTCGGCGGGAGAAGCGTCTACGTGGACAAGAACGCGATGCTGGGTCATTGCGGCTGAAGCGTCAAGTGTCCGGTTGCGCCGGCGTCCACGTCTCTGCGATCCATGCGCATCTTCTTCTGCCGGACGGCCCGCCAGTCACTCAGGAAGTCGTCGTAGTGCTTCGACAGAAAATGCCCTGATGCTCCAACGTCGTTCATGAACCGGCTGTCGTTGGCCGGCGAAAGATCCACGATCTGGCGGTAGCCGGGGACCGAGTGCTGCTCGTACACCTGATCCGCCGCGACGGCTCCGACGTCGACGGTGCTCCAGTCTCCACCGTTCGGCACGGACCGGCTGAGGAGCGGCCGCAGGAGGGAGAGGCTGTCGAGGCCCTGGTGCGGGAACACGGCCCGGTGAACGGCGTCCCACCGCCAGCGCGAGAGATTGTCGCCCAGACGACTTGCCAGCGCCGACACCGCATCATGAAACGCGCGCGTCACGGTCTCGTCGCACGTCTCTCTCCTCTCCGTCCGCACATCGTCGCACCACACCGCGTCATTGGTGGTCAGCGTCCGGATGAGAAACCTCGTGATGTACGTGTACCTGCTGGCGTAGCTGTCGAGGACCTCCGCGTCGAGCTCGTCGCCGACGATTGCGGGCGTCAGCTCGTGAAACCACGCCGAGAAGATTGCCGGAGCCCCGCCGTCGGCGTTCGCATGTCCATCCCACTGCTCGAGAAGGTCTAGCGCTTGCCGGTCACGCGCACTGGCCGGCCGTGTGTGCGGCAGCAGCAGGGGCAGGAGCGTCTTCGCGTGGAGTGACAAGGTGTCGGCCTGCATGGCTCGGAAGTCCTGCGGGGTGAGCTTGGAGCGGCCGGCGAGCATATCCACGATCCGCTGAGCTCGATACGGCTCGATCCACTCCAGCCCAAGCAGATATGGATAGCTCGCTGGCTCGGGGCGGTTGTTGGCCGTGACGATGAAGTGGCTTGGTGGATCGACGAGATGCGGGAGCTCGTCAAATGGCACCCAACCCGTCCACTCGGTCTCGCCCGTCCAGCCATCGGTGGGACGCGAGCCGTCACCGCTGGCGCGCACCGGGATGCGCCCCGGCGCGTAGTACCCGATGTGGCCGTCGACGTCGGCATAGACGAAATTCTGTGAGGGCGCCACGAACTCGTGAAGCGCGGCCGTGAACTCGGCCCAGTTGCGGGCTTCGTTGAGCCTGAGAAACGACTGCAGCGTTGTGTCGTCGTCGTCCAGCGCCGTCCAGCGAAAGGCGAGCGGGCCGCGCGGCGCCGGTTTCGGTGTCTTCGGTGATGCCTCGCTAATAGCGTTGATCGCGTCGGAGACCAGAGGGCCGTGGCGGGTCACGCGAACGGTCACCTGAATGGGCGCCGACCCCTTCACCCCGATGGTTTCGGGGATCATCGTCATCGGCTCTTGAACGCCGCGAAACTCCGCGTGCGTGCCGGTCGAATCGAGCCGCTCGCGAAAAAGATCTTCGACGTCGGCTGCGAGGTTGGTTTCTCCCCAGGCGATGAACCGGTTTCGACCAATCGCGACGGCCGGCGCGCCCGGCAGGGTCGCGCCGATCACCTCGAAATCGCCGCCGACAATGTGGGCGAGATACCAGGTGGAAGGTGTCTTGGCGGACAGATGCGGATCGTTGGCCAGCATCGGCTTGCCGGTTGCAGTCAGCGTGCCGTCGACGACCCAGTTGTTCGAGCCGAGCGCTTCCGTGCGCAAGCCGCCGAGCAGGAAGTCGGCAACCGCAGGGTCGCCTTGCGACAGCGCGCCGACCCATGCCGGCGTCGAGTAAGGCGGTTCGGTCGGGTCGGTCGAATGAGTCGGGTCACGCGAGGGGGTCGTGTGGGTCGACGGGCTCGGATGGTCGGGATTGGTCGCGTGAGACCAGCCCGGTCCTGCGCTCACAATGCTGAGACCATTCGGTGGGTAGGCCGGCATCAGTTGCGCCATCCGTTTCTCGCCGACGGCGCGCACGAGATCGTCGCGAAGCAGCTCGAATGAATAGTTCGCGCTGAGATCCCAGGACATCATTTTCGTCCAGACCACCACGTCGGGGCCGGACCACGGCTCGGGCTCGAAACGGAGGAGCGAAAACTCCGGGGGAAGCTGGCTCCCGTGGTGACCCGCGATGAACGCGTTCACGCCGGCAACGTAGGCGTTCACCTGTTGTTTTGCCCATTCGGGCATGTTGTTCCAAGCAACCGTCGCCGATCGGCCGAAGCCCACGGTCCGCAGGAAGCGATCTTGCGGCGCCGTGGCCCGGCCGAAGATCTCCGACAAACGGCCGAACCCGATGCGGCGCTGAAATTCCATCTGCCACAACCGATCCTGCGCGTGCACGTAGCCGAGCCCGAAAAGGGCGTCGGTCTTGTTCGACGCGAAGATATGGGGAATTGCGTCAGCGTCGCGGATGACTTCGACGGGGGCCTGTATGCCGCTGACGGTTACGATGCCGTCCGTGAGCGGCAGCGATCGGCGCAGGTAGCCGTAGATGGCAGCGACGGCTATGAGGGTGAGCAAGACGATCGCCCCCGCGATTCCCATCAGCATCCGCAACATGGCAGAATCATAGCAATGATTGATTTCGGCGGCCTGAAACCAGCGCTGGATCGGCTGTACGCCGAATTCAACTATCCGGACTCTGCCGCCGACCCCATCCAGATCGTCCGGCGATTCCACCGGCCCGACGATCGGGAAGTCGTGGGATTCATCGCGGCGTCGCTGGCGTTCGGGCGGGTGGCCAGCGTCCTCCAGTCGATTGAGCGCGTCCTGGCGATCGCCGGCGGCGAGCCCGCAGCGTACGTCAGGCATTTCGAGCCGCGCCGGGACGGTCGGGCGTTCAAAGACGTGGTCCATCGATGGACGCGTGGTCGGGACTTGGTGGCGCTGCTCTGGGTGACGCGGCAGATCCTCGATCGATCGGGGTCGATCGAGCGGTTTTTCGCAGACGGAGACGACGCGCCGGCTTCGAGCGTCGGTCCGGCGATCGACAGCTTCTCGGCACGTGCCCTCTCGCTCGATCTCCGAACGGCGTACGGCCGCGTGCCCGCCCGGCCGGGAGTCCGCTATTTTTTTCCGCGCGCCTCTGCCGGCAGCGGCTGCAAGCGGTTGAACCTGTTCCTGCGGTGGATGGTCCGCCACGACGCGCTGGATCTCGGCGTATGGACGAAGATTCCGCCCTCAAAGCTGATCATCCCGCTCGACACGCACGTGGTTCGCGTAGGCCGGTGCCTCGGCCTCACGCGCTACACGAGCCCCGGCTGGCGTATGGCCGAGGACATCACGGCGTCGCTCAGGCGCCTCGATCCGAGCGATCCGGTCAAGTACGACTTCTCGCTCTGTCACCTCGGAATGATGAACGCATGTGCGTTCGGCCGCGCGCGGGCGCATCGTGTCGAGAGCGGAGGGGCGTCCAATCGGCACGTCCCGCTCAATCAGCACTGTCCGCTTCGCGGTGTCTGCCAGCCACGTGTGCGTAGACCTCGGCGGTCCCCGCGATCATCCGCTCGACGGTAAAGCGCTCGCGCACACGAGCGGATCCCGCCACTCCCATCCTCTCTCGGAGTGCCTGATCTCTGAGCAAGCGAACGATTCCGCCGGCAAGCGCCGCGGCGTCGCGTGGCGGCGTCAGCACTCCGGTCACGCCGTCTTCGACGATCTCGGGGATGCCACCGGCGGTCGTGGCCACGATGGCACGATGGCATGCCATCGCGTCCAGTAATGATGTCCCGAGCCCTTCGGTCACCGAGCTCAGGACGAACAGATCGAAACCTTTGATGCACCCGAGGACATCCGTTCGGAAGCCAGGCAGAAGGACGTGCTTGTCGAGATGGTAGTCGTGAACCTGCTTCTCGAGGTGCTCGCGGAGCTCGCCTTCGCCGAGGATGACAAATCGCGCGTCGGGGACCTCCTGGACCACCAGGTGCGCAGCGTCAATCAAGTAGCGTTGACCTTTATGGGGGACCAGCGCCGCGACGTTCCCCACGACTGGGGCATGGTGCGGTAACCAGAAGGCCTCGTGAACGTTGACGGGCCGTGCGGCGACGACGTGGTCGACGTCAATCCCCTCGTGGACGGTGACGACGCGGTCCGGAGGGACGCCGTCCGCGAGGAGGATGCGCCGGATTGCTTCCGATGCGGCGATGAAGCAGTCGACCTGTCTGTGCTTCCAGCGGGAGAACGAGTTGCCCTTCACGTGAAAGTCGACGCGTCGAGAGGCGACGAGCCCCGGCCCGGTCGCGCCTGCGCGGCCGGCTGCACCGCCAAACGAGAGCGCGAGGGAAGCCATCGCGACGCCGTGAGGATCGTGCGCGTGGATGACGTCTGGTCCGAGCCGCTTCAGGAGGCGCGACAGCTTCCAGGCGGCCGACAAATCCATCTCCGCGCGCGGAGCGAGCGGAATCAGATCGAGACCCTCTGCGACCCGGCGTCGAAGCTCGCCGTCGGGATGTGCGACCAGCGTCGCGCGCTGGCCGATCGCGCGGAGCCCGTTGACGGTCAGCAGGACCTGGTTCTGGCCGCCCCGCCACGTTCGGGCGGTGTCAATGTGGAGAGAGAACATCGGGCGCCGGACCCGGACCCGGGGATCCCGCGAGTTGCAGCTCCCGGAGCTTCGCGAACTTGAGGAAGACGTAGTAGCTGTTGAGCGTCGAAATGATGAATCCAGGGATGCCGTCGCGGATCCCGCCCTTCGCTATGTAATTTCGGAGAAATGCCAGCGGCGGGTGGACGACCACATCGAAGAATCCAGCGCGGCGCCCCGCCTCTCGCATCTGACGGGCCGCGAACGCCGTGTACCGATCGATCGTCTCGAGATGATCCGAGATGTCGCGATAGGCATAGTGCTGAAACTCGCCGCGCAGTTGCCCCGTCGAGCCCCGCACGGTGACGGCCTCGTGAACGTAGCGGCCGGTCCATTCTGCCGCGCGCCGGTCGTACAGGCGGGTCTGATAGTCCGGATACCAATCGGTCGTCCGGATCCAGCGCCCGAGGTACCACGTGACTCGCGGAATGCGAAACGCGGCCGGATGCCGTTCTCCAGCGTCGTGAGCCATCACCGAGCGAATCTCTTGGGCGAGCTCAGGCGTCACTCGCTCGTCGGCATCGAGCGAGAGGATCCAGTCGTGGCTGGCTAGCGACGCGGCATAGTTCTTCTGACTGGGGTAGCCAGGCCACGCTCGGACGATAACGCGGTCGGTGTGCTGACGCGCGATCGCGACAGTCGCGTCGGTGCTTTCCGAGTCGACGACGACGATTTCATCGGCCCACGCGACTGATGCCAACGCGCCGGCGATGTTCGTGGCCTCGTTCTTCGTGATCACGGTCACGGAAAGCTTCGGCACACGGGGGAGTGTAGCGCGGGGCAGGAAGGGCGGGAAAGGCGGGAAGGCCAGAAAAGCGGGCGAGAGGGCAGAAAGAGCGGTCAGGGTCGGAGAGAGGAAGGCGCACTCGAGATTCGGCGAGACGTACTGAACGCCGAATCTCGAATCACGGCCCCGAGGCCCCGATCAGGGGGTCAGCGAATGATGGGCGCCTGGATGGCGCCGGCGCCCGCGGTCGTGACGCCCGTGTTGAAGGGGCCGGTCGTGAGCGGCACCGACTGCACCGTATCGAAATCGACGAGCGACTTGTTGTAGTCGGATATCGCTTGAATCTCTTGCACGCGAGCCAGTGACAGATCGCGCTGCGCCTGGAACACCAGGAAGCTCGACGACATCCCCGCGGCGAACTTTTTCTCTTCCGCCTCGAGCTTGCGCTCCTGCAGCTCGCGGGACGCGCCGGTGGCACGGACGCGCTGCTGGTTGGTCTCCACGCTGCGCGCGGCGAGGCGCACTTGCG
>Ga0182039_10000598_pt1 | contig 18679 bp, 17 predicted proteins | sample sta12Can44000111_FD_125975 | JGI IMG/M metagenome (GOLD analysis project Ga0182039, IMG submission 125975) | Lab enrichment of tropical soil microbial communities from Luquillo Experimental Forest, Puerto Rico - statanox.12C.anox.44.000.111 | ecosystem: Environmental > Terrestrial > Soil >...
ACGATGCGGACCTTAACCGTTGCCTTTCAAGCAGCCCTTAACCGCGAACTCTCGACAGCCGTTGGTCTCCGAACAGTACGCCGGCCGCATTAATCAAAATACTGCTTCGTCGCTGAGCAACTCCGCCGATTCGTCGGGGAATGGGGCGATTCCGTTCTGCAGATCCGTCGCCAATTCGCGATAGATCTCCCGCCGCGCGTAAGGCGCTAGTTCGTTGCGACGGCATAGCGCATCTTGTATAGGATTCCCGAGCTGCGGCGTCAACGCTCGGCGGAGACGCATCGCGATTGCGGGATGATCCATGAAGGAGTTGTACTTCTGCCGCGTCCAGGCGCAGCAAGGCGCGGATGGCTTACGTTCCTCTCGGCTATTCAGACTGTACTAGCGGCATCTGCGATGACACCTGCAGTTCCATCATCATCGCAATGCGCCGGTCTAATTGAAAAAAAGTTGCGGACTTCTTTCCATCCAGTACTTTGGACACAACGGGCACGTACTTCTGCCGCAACTGTGCTGTTGCAATGTCCGCATCCAACCACTGCCGGACAAACGACAAGCACTGCTCGTTCGTCAGTTTCCCCCAATTATCAGCATAGTCTTGAATCAGGCCGAACTTCTTGTCGTTGATCGCAATCAACTCAGAAACGTACTGGTCGTAGACCGGCCAGAACTTTGTCGCTTCCGTGTCCGTCAGGCTCAAGTTCGTCGCAACTAACTGTTTTCTCTGGGAACGCAGGTCTTTCCGAAGCAGATCTAAGTCTTTGGTGCTGATCACGTGCTGAGCGCCCTCTTGTGGCGGAGTTGTCTGAACATTCGCCTGCGTGCCCCAGGACATCAAGGTTCCCACCATCGGGACTAGGATCATCAGTTTTCTCACTTGCCCTCCTTCATGCGAGCAAGCAGACCGAGCATTGCTCGTAGATGTTCATCCGAGGGTAGGTGCGGGAATGTGCGTCGGGCCACTGAGAAAACTTACAGCGGGCCACAGGCGACGCCCTGGTCAGCCCTGGTAAACGGGAACGTTAAGCCCAAGGCGCCCTGCCAGAGTGGGCTCGGCCACCCTGCATTACTCGCTGAGCTCGGAGGGGCCTTGCGGCTTGGAACTTAACGGTCCCGGTCTCGCACGCGGCACCACCCTGCATAGAAACCGGGACCGATGAACTCCAGGCGAATACGAGGCGAATACCTCTTCGAGGACCACGTGACGCAATCACTCAAGCCAGCAAGATGGCGTGAGGCAGGAATCCAACTTCGTACCTGCTACCAGATGCGGCAAAGATTCTGGGGAACCACGCTTTTCCCGGAATCAGCAGGGCTGCGACCGGTTGGGCAAGAGCGCCAAGGGGGATTTTCATTGTTCCTAGATCAAATTCGAAAACCGGGACCCCAGCCACCACCGCTCTCGCGGGTGAGGTTGGGGGCTCGGCTGGACTTCACTTTCAAACTTCCGAGGGGTGGGGCAAGTCCCCTCCAAACGTGATTAACTGGCTTCCCGGGGCGAAACCCAAACTGCCACGATGGGAGGCAGCTGCACCCTTGCCCAGCAACGGTAATTTTGGTCTAGAAAGTGGTCGGACACAATGACCACTTGCAGCCATATCGGTATAACCACTATATTTCGCGAATGAGAAAGGTAGCGAGCGGATTCTCACCGCTGATCGCCGTCGACCGGAGGAGCAGCAAACCTCTGCACAAGCAAGTCTACGAAGCCTTTTGCGCCGCCATTGTCGGCCGCAACCTGCGCGCAGGCCAAAGAGTCCCATCGAGCCGCGCCCTCGCCGTGGAGTTGCGCATATCGCGTATTCCGGTGCTCGGCGCCTATTCCCAGCTTCTTGCCGAGGGTTATTTTGAGGCGCGATCCGGCTCAGGGACATTCGTTTCGGGTTCTCTTCCCGACCAAAGGATGTCACTCGACCGTGGTAACCACATCGCGCAAACGATTCGACCTGGGCGTCGCTTGGTTTCGAGGCGATCGGCGCTTCTCCCTTCTTACAAACCCGCCCCGTGGACAAATAAGTGGGGAGCCTTCATTGTCGGCCAACTGGCGTTCGAGCATTTTCCCTTCCAAGTATGGTCAAGCCTCGTGAACCGGCACGTTCGCAACATCCGCGTTACCTCACTTCATTATGGCGACCCGATGGGTTCCGAGAGCTTTCGCGATACGGTTGCCGCCTACCTAAGAACCACGCGTGCGGTGCGTTGCAATGCGGGTCAGATCATGATCGTGAGCGGTTCTCAGCAGGCTCTGGATCTGTGTGCCCGCGTCTTGCTCGATCCGGGGGACCAGGTGTGGATCGAAGAACCCGGCTACTGGTTAGCGCGGCACGTCTTCAGCATGGCCGGTTGCCGGCTTGTGCCTGTTCCTGTAGATGAGGAGGGATTGGGCGTCGCCGCAGGCATAAAGCGCTCTCGAAGAGCGCGCGCCGTTTTTGTTACGCCCTCCCATCAGTTTCCCCTTGGCGTCACCATGGGCGCATCTCGGCGGCTCCAATTGCTCGACTGGGCCTGTAGCACGGGTTCCTGGATTATCGAAGACGATTACGACAACGAGTACCGATACGAGAGCATGCCCATCGCGTCTCTCCAGGGACTCGATCGCCATTCACGCGTTATCTACATCGGAACGTTCAGCAAGACCTTGTTCCCTTCCCTGCGTCTCGGTTACATCGTGATTCCTCCTGACCTCGTGGACCGATTCCTTGCGGCCCGGGAAGCGATGGATGTTTATCCGCCGCATCTCTATCAGGCAGTGCTTCAAGATTTCATCGGTGAGGGGCATTTTGCGCGTCACATTCGAAGAACACGCCCAATCTACAGCGAACGCAGGAACGTACTCGTTGAGTCTCTGCGACGAGAGTTCGGCACCAGTATCGAAGTTCTGGGAGCGGAGGCCGGCATGCAACTCGTCGCGGCGCTACCGAAAGGGCTACGCGACCGGTCCGTGTCCAAACAAGCGGCACGCCACGACCTTTGGCTCTGGCCTCTTTCTAGTTGCTATCTTGAGAAAGCCCTTCGCCAGGGGCTGATCTTGGGATTCGGGAGCACTACGCCAGAGGAGATTCCGAAATCCGTCCGGCGGCTGCGGACCATAATCGAGTCGCAATAAGGCCAACGCGAGGGTAGGGACAAGACGCCCTCCCGGTCTTGATCTTTGAAGTTTGCTGGGGGCTTACGACCTGACAACTCGCTTCCCGCACGCAAGTAACCGGTGAGCGTTTACTCGGGACTTACGCGACCCTCGCATTTGCTTGCATTTGCTATCCTGGCTAGCTGTAACATGTCGAAAAGACTATCATCCGAAATCCTGTCCTATTACAGGGAGACACCCGAACGCGACCGACTGCAGACCGGCGTATTCCAGCTGGAGTTCTTTCGAACAAAAGAGTTAATCGACCGCTGGCTCTCGAGGCCACCCGCTGTCGTGTTGGATGTGGGCGGGGGGCCGGGAGCGTATGCGTCCTGGCTTGCCGGACGCGGCTATGAGGTTCAGCTTGTGGATCCGGTTCCAGAGCTGGTTGAACAAGCTCGCCAGCTAGATGGGCGAATTGCTAGCTGCAGTGTTGGAGATGCGCGCGCGTTGAATCAAAAAGACCAATCTGCAGATTGTGTACTTCTCCTCGGCCCTTTGTATCACCTCGTCGACTCGAGCGAACGTCAGAGCGCACTTAGAGAGGCATATAGGGTGCTGGTGCCGGGAGGCCTACTGTTTGCCGCCGCCATTTCTCGTTTTGCTTCGGCACTCGACGGTTTGGCACGAGATTTTCTCGCAGACCCGGCGTTTGTCAAAATCGTGGAGCGTGATTTGGCTACGGGCCTCCATGAGAACGTCACCGGGAAGGCCGAATATTTCACAACCGCACACTTTCATCGGCCTGAAGAGTTGGAGGAGGAAGTCACGGCGGCGGACTTTTCGGTTCTGCAGGTGGTCGGTCTTGAAGGACCGGGTTGGTTGTTTGAAAACTTTGAGCAGCGGTGGCGTGACTCCCGTTGTCGTGAGGACATGTTGCGCGTCGCCAGAGCGCTCGAAGCAGAGCGCTCAATTCGGGGCATCAGCGCCCATCTCCTGGCAGTCGCGCGACGTCCGCAATAGCCCGGCAGCCTCGAGCGGGCACGCTCACCTGTGACGCGAACCAGACATGGTGAGGCTCACTTCTCCGGCAAGCCTGAATCGGAACTTAGGCGATTAGTTCCGAGTGGCCATCCAGGACGCGTTCTGAGAATGCTAGAGCGATAGGTCGGTCGCGTGAACAGGGTACAATTCCGGCAGGGCTTTGTTAGCAGCATTGGATCTGTGATCCCGAACCATCCAAGTGCTCTGCCTGGAGGATTTCGCCGATGAAGTTTTTGCTGCTTTCTCTTTGCGCACTTCTAACCTTGTCCTTGTCGCTCGAGCTGATTGCCATGCCGACGCCCACCGTTCCCGATCGTCAAATTGCCATCACCATTGACGATCTCCCCGCAGCTGCTTCCAGCTCCATGACTGGCGCGGCCATTGTTCAAATGACGGCGAAGCTGCTGGCCGCGCTTCAACAGGAAAGAGTGCCCGCAGTCGGATTCGTAAACGAAAGGAAGCTCTACCACAAATGGGGAGAAGTGGACGAACGAATCGGCGCCCTCAATCAATGGTTGGACGCCGGTTTCGAACTGGGCAATCATACGTTTGGCCACACCTCGCTGAATCAGATGGGATTGAGAGATTTTGAAGAGTCCGTGATTCAAGGCGAAACCGTCACGCGATTGCTGATGGCGCAGCATGGAAAAAAATTGCGTTACTTCCGGCACCCCTATCTGGACACGGGCCGCGATTTGCAGACGCGCCGCGAGGTGGAAGCGTTTCTGGTGTCGCGCGGATACCGCATTGCGCCGGTCACGATGGACGCGTGGGACTGGAACTTCGCGAGCGTCTACGATGATGCGAAAAGGCGCGACGACAAGGCGCTGCAGCAGGAGGTGGTAAGCAACTATCTCTCCTACCACACAGCCGTGTTCGACTATTTCGAAAAGCTGTCTAAGGACTTACTCGGGTACGAGCCAAAGCAGATCCTGCTGCTGCATGCGAACAATCTGGAGGCCGACCATATCCGTGAGCTGATCGAGCTATTGCGCAAGCGCGGCTACCGTTTCATTATGCTTGAGGAAGCTCTGAGCGACGATGCTTACGGCTTGCCCGACACTTATGTCGGCGAAGAAGGCTGCGGCTGGATCGAGCACTGGGCGATTACAAGGGGCAGGCCACCGCAGGGCGCCCCGGTTTTTCCCGAGGCCATCGGAGAACGCGCCAAATTGTTGCCTCACCCACAGCCATGAAATTCAAGGTCTTGCATGAACCGGTTGCAAGGCACTCGTCCTGCGGTTCTTCTTTTCGCGTCTTTCCGTGGCAGCGCTATCTGAGATAGGTCGCCAAGAACTCCCGCAGGTCGCTTTCCCAGATCCTCCAACCTTCCCTTCCAAAAATCATGTGCCCGGGCGGAGCCCCTCCGGCATCCTGGGGTATGAACGCGGGGTACACAATGAGCTTCGCGGTCGCCCCGTGCGCCTTCACCTCATGCACCACCGCTTTCACAGATTCCGTCGTGCGATCGTTCTGCGCGACCATTCCTAGCAGCGGAATCCGAATCTTCCCCGCTGCTTCCCTCAGCGCCTGCTGCATCGCAGGACTTTGATCCCACGTGAGCGCCGCGCCTGCCTGATCCACTACCACCCCAAACGTCGAAGACCGGCTCGCGGCAAACACGCTGACAATTCCCCCGATCGACCAGCCCATCACCGCCATTCGCTTCGTGTCTGCGTAGGGCAGCATCTTGACGAACTCCACCACCGCCAGCACATCGTCGGTGTCTTCCCGCACATGCGCCACGAATCGTGGGCCACGATCCTCCCCGATCGCTTCGCCAAAGCTCGGACCATCCGACCTCCCGTAGCCGCGCCGCTCCGGTACAATCACGACGTAGCCGCTGTGCTTCAGCACCTCCCCCACATAAACAAACGGCCGCTCTTCACGTTCGTGCCCCGCTCGCGACCCGTGGTTGTAAATCACTACTGGAAACGGTCCCGTGCCTTCCGGCCTGTAAACGTACGCCTCAATTTTTAATTTTCCGCTGGGGTAAAACGTCGTCTCGTAGCTCCGCCCTTGTCCGTCTGTCTGCTCGTCCGGTGACCCGCGCGCCACCAAGACGCCGCAAACAATTACACACGCCGCAAATTTTAAAATCCGCCATCGGAGCACCCGCATGATTGATCCCTTCCCTGCACATGTCCGCCGACAAACTTGAGACGATATCACGAATGCAGCAACCCAAAGAATTCGCCGAGTGCGCCCGCGTCTGCGGATAGCTCGTTTTCCAGCCAAGTGGATTACTTCCGGAGTGCCGTCATTCGGCAAGTTGGATTCGTTCGCCCAATGGCGTTCCGCAGGCCGACTTCGCAGGGCAAATTACATAGAGGCTCCAGGATCAGCCAACCTCCGGTGTCAAGATGGATGGCTGAAAAAGCCAAGGAATTCCACTTGCGTGGGCATGCCGTTTATGTTTATATCCGCAGAATTCCCGGCCGGCGCACTCGGGAGGTCCCAAATGGCAGACGTTACCCTCCGCCCGATGACCTTGGGCCAGGTTCTCGATACTACGTTCAGCCTGTACAAAAGGAATTTTTGGCTCTTTGCCGGCATCACCGCTTTGCCTTTCCTGCTTGTCCTCCTTTTTCAGATCATCGTCGCCGCAGTGGATAGCCCGATCGGGCGCGCCGGCCAATCTACCGCAATCTCCACGAATCTTATCGGACGCGTGGTAGCAGGCGCCGCGATTGGAGTCATTTTTTATCTCGTGATCCTGGGTTACACGCAGGCAGCTACCATTTTTGCTGTTTCCGATCTCTACCTTGCCCGGAGCGCAACCGTGCGAGGATCTTTTGGAAAAGTGGGCCCAAAAATTCTCAGAATTATGCTGATCTTCTTCATTGCAATCATCGCGGGTATCCTCGCGATTTTCGTGGTTAGCCTGGCCGTTGGGATCCTCGTCGGCATATTTAGAAGTCCACTGTTGATTTTCCCTGCGCTCATCGTGTTGGCAGTGCCGGTATTAATCGTCTTCTGTCGCCTGGCCCTGTGGATCCCTTCGGCCATGCTGGAAAATGTGGGGGCGGTAAGCTCGTTCCAAAGGAGCATGCATCTGACACAGGGGTACGCCTTACAGATTTTTCTTATTTATTTGCTGGTCGGTGCTCTGACGTACGCGGCGATTCTCATTTTTCAACTGCCGTTCTTCGCAATTGCCGCGAAAGCAGCCGCAGCGCATCAGGCCCTTCCCTTCGGGATAGCACTACTTCAGCATCTCGGAGGATTTGTCTCTAACGTTCTCGTCGGCCCGATCGGAACGATTGCTATCTCGCTGATGTATTACAATCTGCGCGTGCGCAAAGAAGCCTTCGACATCCAGCATTTGATGAATTCCCTGCAAGCCACTCCATCCTCGGGCGCAGCTGCGACAATGTAATGAGAATGCGGCGGCCCGGGCGTTCCAGTTCGCAGCGAATCCTTTGTCTAGCCATTTTCGCCTGTGCGGCAGGCTTGCCGTGCTCACCGGCGAACCTTCGCTCCGCGCAAGAGCCACCCGCCAATTCTCTTCCAGAACTGACCCTCGAACAGTACCGCGATGAACTGGATCGCTTTGCCCGCGCGATTCAGCAGCCCTACGAGATGAGGCGGCTTCAAGATTCGCTTCCGCCAGTCTGGATTGTCCAAACCGGAGAGAAGCGCCTCGAGGTGCCCACGCAAGCTATTTCTTCACAGTTAAGGGAATTGCAGCTGCACGCAAGGGATCACGACGCTGCCGCGCGCGAACTGCGATCGCTCCTGAACGGGATGAAGGAAGAAGCCGAGAAAATGGGGCGCTCCCAGGGAAGCGCTTCTCCGGCAAAGGCCCAGGCCAGCTTGGAAGAAATTCTAAGTCGGAAGGAGTTTCAAAGCGCCCGCGGACCTAGCGGTGCGGAAATCCTTATGGCCCGAATCAACCGGTGGCTCGTCGAAAAGCTCGCCCGCCTTCTCTCGAGGCTGCACCTTGGTGCAAGGACCGGCAACATCATTGTGTGGAGCGTCATCGCCCTGGCCTTCCTCGCCCTGTGTTACATGTCGTGGAAATGGGTCATCGGCTGGAAGCCTGTCGAAGCAGCAAAACCAGCGGCTCCCTCCGCGCCAAGTGACGCGCGGCAATGGACACACGAAGCGCTGGCAGCGGCGGAGCGCGGCGACTATCGCGCGGCACTGCATTCCGCTTATTGGGGCGCCATCGCCCGGCTCGAAGATCTCGGGCGGTTGAGCCGTGACCGCGCGCGCACTCCCCGCGAGTCCTTGCGGCTGCTCGAAAGCCAGCCCGGCGACCATCGCCTGCTCCACGCCTTGACGGGAATTTTCGAGCGCGTCTGGTACGGCTACCGCGCCGCTTCCCAAGCAGACTGGGCGGGAGCGAAAGAACTGTTGGAGAAAATAGGATGCCTAGGGGCCTCGACAGCGCCGACCGCAAACTCTTGATTGGCGCCGGCATCTTGCTGGTCGGGCTGATCCTTGTTTCCGCGTTGATTTCTCCCGCAAGAAATAGCGGGGGAGCCAGTTTTCCGTCGAGCTATTCGACTGCCTGGGACGGCGCGAAGGCGGCATTTCTTTTGCTTCAGGAATCGGGCTACCGGGTGGAGCGGTGGGAGCTTTCGCCGAATGATCTTGACGAGGATTCGGCTCGGGAAGTCCTGATCTTAGCCGAGCCGTTGCTTCCACCCACAAGCGACGAGAAAGCACGAATCCAGGGTTTCCTTCGGCACGGCGGGCGTGTGGTAGCCACTGGCTTTAGCGCCGCGTCCCTTTTGCCGGAGGCCGAGCGCTTTGCCCCGGCTGACGAGTACGAAGATAAAGTGCAGTTTCCGGCGCTCTTGCCTTCACCTCTGATCGAGCATGCTCCCGAAATCAGCATGGTACCTCCGAAAGACTGGAAAACTGCGAGAGCCTCGCACCTTGTTATCTACGGCAACAAGGACACGGCGGCGGTGCTCACCTATCGCGTGGGAGCAGGGCAGGTTATCTGGTGGGGTTCCGATACGCCCTTGATCAACGGCGGAATCAGCGATCCGGGCAATCTCGCACTGTTCCTGAATTCTGTCGCTCCTTCGCATGACAAGCGAATTCTGTGGGACGAATATTTTCATGGCGCACGCGGCTCGGTATGGGCCTATTTTGCGAAGACGCCTCTTCCGTGGGGCATGCTGCAGGTGGGATTGGCTTTCCTGGCGATTGTGGCCACATATTCCCGGCGAAATGGGCCGATTCGAATGCCCGCCAAGGTTTCGCGACTCTCGCCGCTCGAATTTGTCGAGACGCTCGGAGATTTGTATTCTTCAGCGCATGCGGGGTCCACCGCGGTTCAGATCATGTTTCAGCGCTTGCGGTTTTTGCTGACCCGCCAGCTCGGGCTTTCCGTCAACCTCCCCGCCGCGGAATTGGCGAGCAGCACGAGCCAGGAGCTAGGTTGGAAGGAAGAAGCTCTGCGTAAAACCTTCGTGCAGGCGGAGCAGGCCGCCACAAGCCCCGAGCTCGACGATCGCGAATCCCTTGCCCTGGCTCAGGAACTCTTCGACTATATAGCGCGCCTGGAACCCGGTCGTTCGAAAAAGACGTGAGGCAAACGGAATGAGTACCGCAAACGAATTGGCGACGCACGTGCGATGCCAGATGGAGAAAGTGATCGTCGGCCAGCGCGAAGCGCTCGACCAGCTTTTTCTGGTGCTGCTCGTCGGCGGGCACGCGCTCGTTGAGGGCGTACCAGGGCTGGCGAAGACGCTCGCCGTAAAGGTGCTCGCGCAGATTTTTCGGCTGAAGTTCCAGCGCGTGCAGTGCACCCCGGACCTGATGCCCGCAGACATTCTCGGCGCCAACGTCTTCAACCTCTCCAGCAGCGCGTTTACTTTGCACCGCGGGCCCATCTTCACCGACCTACTCCTGGTCGACGAGATCAACCGCACGCCACCGCGTACGCAATCCGCCCTCCTGGAGGCAATGGAAGAACGCCAGGTCACCATCGACGGAACCGGTCACGACCTTTCGCGGTTCTTCACCGTCTTTTCCACCCAGAATCCTGTCGAGTTCGAAGGCACCTATCCTTTGCCGGAAGCGCAACTCGACCGCTTCCTCGTTAAGATCCGCATTGCCTATCCCGCTGCGGACCACGAAGCGCAGATTCTGCAAAACGTGCAGAACGGTTTCGACGCCAGAGAACTCCAAAAGATACAGTTTGAAGCCGCTAGCGAAGAAATGCTTCTCACCGCCCGCGCCGAAGCAGCCGCGGTAAAAGTGGAACCGGCACTGTTCAACTACATCGTCTCTCTCGCTGCACGCACGCGAAACTGGCCAGCCGTGAGTCTGGGCGCGAGTCCGCGCGCCGCCGTAAATCTGATGCTCTTCGCCAAGGGCGTGGCCGCCGCCGAAGGGCGCAACTATTTGATTCCCGACGACATCAAATTGGCCGCGCTGCCCATCCTCCGTCACCGCATGATTCTGAAGCCCGAGGCGGATCTCGAAGGAATCACCGCCGACCAGGTGGTTCGCGAAGTGATTAAAGCTGTCGAAGTTCCCCGATGAGTTCTGCTGCGCACCTTGTCCCTCCGGCGATCGGCTCGCGCGGAAAAACCTCCAGCCGCTTCCCCGCTGCTTTCGGCAGGCGTTTCTTTCTGCTTCTGCTGATCGGCTTGGTTTGGTTGGGGCCGGGCTGGTCCGATTCCCGCTATCTTCTCGCCATGCTTGCCTGGGACGCGGCGCTCATGCTTGCCTGGTCGTGGGATTTTGCGGGGCTTCCAAAACCTGAGCAATTGGAAATCCGCCGCGCTTGGACTTCGCCGCTGCAGCTTCTTGTGGAAACGAAGGTCACGCTGGAAGTACAGAATCGCGGAAATTGCTTTATTGAAGTCGAAATTCTCGACGACGTTGCGCGCCAACTTCGCACGGACGTCCCCAAAATGAACATCACCATTCCCGCAGGCGCCCAAAGCGCGGCGGAGTACAACGTCTGCCCGCGCGAACGCGGCGACGCAACTCTAGGAACCGTATCTTTCCGGTATCAAAGCGGTTTGCATCTGGCCGAGCGCTGGGCCTCGGCAGCGATGAAGCAAACCGTCCGGATTTATCCGGACCTGGAGGAATCCAAGCGCGACACCATCTACCTGATTCGCTCGAAGCAGGTGGCTCTGGAAAAAAGGCTCGCGCTCCAGCGAGGGCAGGGCCGCGAATTCGAAAGCTTGCGCGAATACCGCAAATCCGATGAATTGCGAGACGTCTGCTGGACCGCCAGCGCGCGCCGCGGCAAACTGATCAGCAAGTCTTACCAGGTCGAGCGCAGCCAGACGGTCTGGCTGGTCCTCGATACCGGGCGATTGCTGCGCGCACGCGTTCTCGGACTCAGCAAGCTGGATTACGCCATCGCGTCGGCGCTCTCGGTAGCGCAGGTCGCACTGTACTCTGGCGATCGCGTGGCCATGCTGGCGTACGGGCGCCGCGTACAGCAGCGATTGACTCCGGGACGGGGCCCGAGCCACTTGCGTGCGTTGCTGGAAGGATTGGCCCAGGTGCGCGGCGAAGAACTCGAAGCGGATCATCGCCGTGCGGTGGAAACTCTGGCCGTCTTCCAGAAACGTCGGAGCTTGGTGCTGTGGTTCACCGATCTTTCCGAAACAGCCACAACCCCTGACGTTGTCGAAAACGCCTTGCATCTGACGCGACGCCACCTCGTGTTATTCACGGTGATTGGGCAGCCGGAGTTGCGCCAGATGCTCGAAGCCCGGCCGGAGGCGCCGGACCAGATGTACCGCTACGCGGCGGCGCAGGAAATCGTTCATCGACGCGACGTTTTGTTGCGCACCCTGCGGCACGAAGGCGCACTAACGTTGGAAGTGGAGCCCGCGCGCCTTTCTTCCGCTGTGGTGAACCAGTATCTGTTGGCGAAGGAGCGCAGCCTCATTTAGCGCCGGCTGCCTGGAGCCGCGACGGCTGAACTTGGCGCCTGCCTCTGTGGGCTTGTTCCGCTGAGAAGGTAGAGGACGAGCAAAGTCCCCAACGCGCCAGATAAAAGAAATTTGATCGCGGGATTCAAGTCCGTGGGCGACACGAAGCCTTCGACGAAACCAGCAACGAGTAGCAACGGGATTGTTCCTAGCACTAGCCGCACGCTTCGCGCGCCCGCCTGAGCCAACGATTCGCGCCGCGGCAACGTGCCCGGGAACAACAGCCCCCGCGCAATCCCCAGTCCCGCGCCGCCCGCAATGAAGATTGCCGGTAGCTCGAGAATTCCGTGCGCGGCGACGAAGCTCCACAGTTGCAGGTTCATGCCTTCGCGCCAGCACGCCGCGCTTATGACGCCAATCAGCAGCCCATTGACTAGCATCATGTACACCGTTCCCACGCCCGCCGTGATTCCCAGCGCAAACGTGGCCAAGCTCACGCTAAGGTTGTTCGTCAGAATCGCGCTTGAAGCCAGCGGCTTGATCGTGACGATCGAGTGCGTCCACATCTGATGTTTTTCTATCGTTTCGATCATCAGCGGACCGAGCAAATGCTGGATGAAGGCAGGATCGCCCATCCCCACCAGGAACGAAGCGACGCCCGCAGACAGAAAAATGACAAACGCCGCCAGCGTGTCGGAAAACGTGGCGCGGAATATCGCTGGAAAGCCTTCCTTGTAGAACGTCCAGATGCCGCGGCGCTTCACTTTGCGGCCCATGTAAATCAGGTTGTGCGCGCGCCCAAGCAGCTGGTTCAGGTAACGTGCGAGAGTACTGTTTGTGGGGTCTTCCCGAACCGTGGCGAGATCGGAAGCGGTTTGCCGATATAATAGCGCTAGTTCCTGAAGTTGCCCGGGCGAAAGCGAGGATACGCTTTTTCCGCCGCTCGCTTTGACGAGAGATTCGAGTCGTTCCCAATACGGTCGGCGTTTTTCGGTCCAGCGGGGTGAGCTCACGGATGGACTCTCAAGACAATCTTATCATCGACACCCCGGAGCAAACCTCTCTCGAGTTTCCGCTGGCGGGGATTGGCAGCCGCTTCCTAGCCATGGCTGCCGATACGGCTATTCAGGGCGCAGTGGGACTCCTTGTTTTCATCCTCCTCCTCATCGTGCTTCCCGGACTCAGGCTGCTCGGAACGGCCGCGGAGCAATGGATTCTCGCGCTTTTCATCATCGCTGGTTTTCTCCTGTACTCGGCATACTTCGCCTTCTTCGAGATTGTGTGGAATGGCCAGACTCCCGGAAAGCGCTACGTCCAACTGCGCGTAATGAAAGATGATGGCCGTCCCATCAGTGCCTATGACGCGATTGCCCGCAACCTTCTTCGCATCGTGGATTCCCTTCCGGGCTTTTACGGCGTCGGCGTGCTCAGCGTTTTTTTCAGCAAGCAGAACAAGCGCCTCGGTGATTTCGTTGCAGGAACCGTGGTCGTGCATGAAACCGCTTTGGAAGGCGTGCGCCCTTTCGCGGAAACCACAATCGATGAGTCCCTGCCTGCCTTTGATGCCTCGAGCATCACCGTTGACGAACTCCGATTGATTGAAACCTTCGTTCAGCGCCGCGACAGTCTGGACCCGGGCTTGCGCGGCAAAATGGCCCTGCAAATTGCCGACAAAATCGGCGAGAAGCTGCACGTCAAAGTGTATGGCTGGCCGCGGACCGAGACGTTCCTAGAGGCCGTGCTCAAACAATGCCGCGAGCGCGGCCAGTTTCAAAACTAGGGAGGAGAGACCTCCGCGCAGCCGTCGCCGTCCCTGTCTGAGACGGGCCACCTGCTCACACCCCTTAACATTCTCTAGCACACAGGAAATAACTGAAGATTCCAAGATTGAACACCTCCACTCATTCTGGCAACGCGAAAGGTCAGACAGAGAATCCCGGAGCAATGCCCCCATCGTCCACTGATGCGATGATCCTTTCCCTAAGAGCTGCCGCAAAACCTCAAAGTTAACGCCTGCGAAATGATCGAGGTCACGATCAAAGGGACCGGGCCTTGCGCCAATTTGCGAAATCCAGTTGAGAACTTAGGCTTCGACTCGCGTGCCCAGAACTTTTAGGAATTGGGAGAGGAAATTGTGAAGGGCGGGCCAGGCGGGGCCGGAAACTAACGTGCCGTCGGTTATGGCCTGATCCATAGGCAGGTCCACGTAGGTGCCTTTCGCGAGGTTGACCTCGACGCTGGTGCCCGGATAGGCGCTGCACTTTTTGCCTTCGAGGGCGCCAGCAGCCGCGAGGAGTTGCGCGCCGTGGCAGATTGAGGCGATAGGCTTTTTCGCCTTGTCGAAGTGGCGAACGATGTCGAGCACTCTGGGATTGAGGCGGATGTATTCCACGGCGCGGCCGCCGGGAATCAACACGCCGTCGTAGTCTTCGGCTTTGACGTCGTCGAACGTGAAATTCAGTTGGAAATTGTGGCCGAGCTTTTCGGTGTAGCTCTGATCGCCCTCGAAATCGTGGATGCAGGTGCGGACGAACTGGCCGGATTTTTTTCCGGGGCAGACCGTGTGGACGGTGTGGCCGACCATCATCAGAGCCTGGTAGGCGACCATCACTTCGTAGTCTTCGACGTAGTCGCCGATGAGCATGAGGATCTTTTTCTTAGACATGTGGGCCTCCGGAGTTTTGGGAGCCTAAGGATAGCAAATGCGCGCTTAGGACGTATCTCCACGTGACCGGTCGAATCACCGCAAAGGGGAATTTACTCGCCGGCGATCCAGAAACGAGCGGGCGGTATCATTCCTGCTGGCCATCAAGACGGCCACGAACTGAGTGTGCCGGCCTATAATTGGCACTGGCGCTTTGGCATAAGCTTGGCGACCCGATCGATCTGCCTCGCGGCACAACCACAGCACTTTGTGGACCATCAGGCTGCTTCCAGCGCGGGCTAGACTTGCAAGGATGAGGTTTAGCAAACGAGGAAAACTCGAACGGACTTAAGGAGAACTCCATGTTGAAGCGTAGTTTTCCATTGCTGCTGCTTGCCTGCCTGACGACGGGTGCGTTGTGGGCGGCGAACGACCCCTTTGTCGGCGAATCGAAGCTCAACCCGTCCCGAAGCAAGCCCACTGACCAGATGAAGGTCGAGAGCATCGCCGGCAACCAATACGTCCTTGACTTTGGCGGCGGCAGCCCTGAGACGAGAGCGGCCGATGGCACGGATCAGCAAGGCGATGGCGGCACCACCCTGTCCGTCACCGTCGAGGGGCCTGGCGCCTGGAAGGTCGTCCGCAAAAAGGACGGCCGCGCTCTCCTCACAGCGAACCGGAAGCTTTCCAAAGACGGCAATACGCTCACAGACGACTTCACGGCGATCGGGCCCAACGGGTCTAGCTCCAACGTGAACTATGTGTACAAGCGAACGGCCGGAACATCAGGCTTCTCCGGAACCTGGGAAAGCACAAGCGAAACAGTGAACTCGGTCTTTGTGCTTAAGGTGCAGCCCTACGAGGGAGACGGCCTTTCGTTCATCGATCCCTCTCAAGAAGAGACGAAAAACGTGAAATTTGACGGGAAAGATTATCCGAACGTGGGCCCGAACGTAACCTCAGGTTCTACGTCCTCGGCACGACGGGGTGAACGCGCACACTCTGGAAATGACCGACAAGTTCAGCGGCAAGATCACGGGCACCGAGCGGTTCAAGCTTTCTTCTGATCGCAAGACCTTGACGATAACCGTGCAAACTCCGGGCCGGCGTGACCCGAACATCCTCGTATTTGAACGGCAATAGAGAAGCGGGTCTGTCGGCGGCAGTTCAGTTGTATCCGCAGACTCGGTCTTGTTGAATGTTGAATGCGCTAAGTTCAAGTAGGTTTGCCATCCACTCGATCGGGGGCTAACTCTGGCAAGCACTTCGAAGTAAAGGTAATGGGGTTGAGGAGGCAAAAGGACGAGAGCGCGGCCTCCACCTTTGCGGACATGCGCGCTCATTCCGGGCACTCGGCGATGAGTTTGGTGTAGACCTCGCGGGCGTGGTCGTAGGCGGCTTGCGCATCCGGCAGTTCGGCCTTGGAAATTTTCGGGGCTTTTTGAGTCCAGCACTGGTTCACGCCGGCAAGACACCACTCCGCGCTCTGGCGTGAAGCACGAATGGGCTTGCCATCAACCAAAACGAAGATGGGGTTCGTATGCGAAGAACCTAAGATACGCATCGCGAGCCAGCTGCTGCGCTCGACTGGAGCGTCAAAGCTGACGTCCTGGATGGTCCCGTCCGCAAGGATTTCTTTTCGAGCGATGGGTTTGCCGTTCATGACCAGCTCGACTGCCACTTGACGGGTGTTGCCGATGCGCGCTCGCTCGATGTGCCAATACGGATTTTGGTCGATGGGGCGGTCGTGGATGTTCCCGGGTTCAGTCGTGCCTGCCACCGCCGCCTTCCAGTACTGCTTTCCGCGATCGGAGGGAATGTTGTCGGAATCGAGTCGGACAGGATTGAGAAAAGCCGCGACCTTCACGCGAGCGCGGACGGTGCCCCTTTGCGCGAGCTTCACCTCGCTTGCCTTGGTGCCGACTTCCAAATCATTTACGGCAAAATCCATCAAGTGGCTTCTGCCGTCAGACACGTAACTTCGCCCGGCGTGGATCGCCTCTAGCCAGCCGGTGTAACTGAGCGGACCGTCCACTTTGGCGTAAATGCGCCCCTGACCTACGCGCGCATCCGTGATGCATGGGAAATCAGTCTCCCCGGAGATTCGCGTGCGGAATCCCACATTCAGCGTGTGATACCAAATGTTCAATTCCCACGGGTAAGGCGTGTCCATCGTAGAAATGAAATCGACCGCGTCGGGATGCGTGACGTCCACGATGTATTCATTGGCTCCGATTCCGTCGAAGCCGGGAACTTCGTAGTTGGGCAACTCGCGCGACTTGGACTCAAGTCCCCAGCCGGAGTGGGCGAAGCCGGTCATAGCGCCTTGCGATTTGGCCCAGCGCAGAATGGGTAGATCCCACGTTGGCCACTGTTCGATGCGAACGCAATGCGGATAATCCTGATTGGTGAGCCCGAGCAGCACCAAGTGTCCGGCATGGCTCGAAGAGAATCCGGAAACTTCTAGATCGTAGTGCATCAATCCGTCGGGCTTCGAGAGAGGATGGTCTTTGCCACTAAAAAACTGTTTTTGATAGTAGTAGCAGGGGCCCCAAGTAAGGACCGCGCCGACGTTCAGCTTCTCGCCTTGGATTTGGCGCACCATATCATCCGGTTGCACGCCTTCGGTCGGATTTTGGTAATGCGAGCAGCCGGCTGCATGCACATGATGATCACCGGAATACCAATGGTATTTCGGGGGGTCGATCCAGCGCTGCATGGCAAAAGAAACTTCGCCCGCGCCTGCGGCAGTAACTTCGACCTGCTTGGTTTGTGGCTGGTATTCGGGACCCATCGAAGCAGTCACGGTGTAGCTGCCCGCCGGAACTCGAACGGTGTCTCCATTCGCGCGATAGACCTGCGGCTGGAAGAACAGATCGGGCGCGAGGCGCTTCGCGGGATTGGGATACAAGCGGGCTAAGCGGTCGCGGATGGTGAAGGCGGCAATGGTCGGGGCACCGTGCTCGTCTCGCACCGCGAGGCGGAGCGCGTGCGCGGGCAATGCCGTAAACACGACGGCGATATCGTTGCGAAAGCCAATGTCCTGCGTGCCTTGCCCGACATTGAAACTAATCTCTGCGGAACGCTGTCCGGAATCGCGGCTGTAGATGGTCAGAATCCGATACTCCAGCGGTAGGCCGGAAAGCCGCGACGACATGGGATTTTTGTCATATAGTTCGAGATCCATCCATCGGTCGCGGACGTCATCGGGCGCAACTTTCCGGGGCGGCTCGGGGCTCCCGTCGGATTGCAGGAGGACCGGCAGGGCATTGGGGCTTTGCGCCTCGAGCTTGGCGGTCACGCCGGCGTGGTTGAGGACTTTCACGAGAAAGATGCGCGCGCCAGCTTCCACCAATTCGGGTTTTGCGGTGCCGGGCTGGACCTTGACGCGGCTCTCGGGATTAATGTCGACAATCGCGAGCGTGTATTTGTCGAGGATCTGCTCCAAGTGGCCGATGGCGGCGGCTTCATCGACTTCGCCGATCGCTCGGTTGATGGCCTCTTGATCTTGTTCCGCGAGGGGCTGGCCCAAATATCCCAGGGCGCTTTCGACTTGACGCACTTGTTGCGCGAAGGGCTGCAGGGCCACATGCGTCTGTGCAGGCTTGCGCGGCACCGCTCCTGTCAGGAGGACACTCAACGCGAATAATGGAACAGGCAAAATGGGTCGGACGAGAAAACCGAATTTTTGCGATTTCATGGAGGAGCACCTCCGGTAGAAGGCTGTGATTCTAACAGAATGGCGGAACGCGAGACGGTCTATCGCCTTGCCCTGCGCAAACCGGAATAACGCCACGCCGAGGCGTCGTCGGTCCTACTCACATGTCGAAAAACCTGCGCCTTGCAGGCCCCGTTCTCAAGAACGGATCGTTACGGCGCATTTGGTAAAACGCGTAGGTTCTAAATCATTGTTTGATGCCGGAACCTGTCGGTGTTCCCGTGATCGTGGCCGCCTTGACGATTTCCGAGCCTTCTTTCGTACTCTTCCACAGCGTTAGCTCTGGGCTCTGGTGGGTGACCTGCAAGGTCCGCAAATAGTGCACCAAGTCCCAAGCCTCCTCC
>Ga0182039_10000606_pt1 | contig 18561 bp, 15 predicted proteins | sample sta12Can44000111_FD_125975 | JGI IMG/M metagenome (GOLD analysis project Ga0182039, IMG submission 125975) | Lab enrichment of tropical soil microbial communities from Luquillo Experimental Forest, Puerto Rico - statanox.12C.anox.44.000.111 | ecosystem: Environmental > Terrestrial > Soil >...
AAAACGTATCGAGCAGTTGGTAACCGCCTGCCATGGCACAGGAAAGGGTTCGGCAGACCCGGATGTGATGCTTGCCCAGAGGTTCCTTTCGGAACATTGGATAAAATGTCACCAACTCCAGCACATTGATTGGCTCGAGTTCAAGTTTGCGCGCAACCCACTCGATCGCTTCGTCCTCAATGCGACCAAAATATTCCTGGATCAGATGAAGAAGCGGCAAAGTAGCGCTCCGCTTTGACACCGGGTAATGGGTGATGACCTCATCAATCTGCGATTCAAGCTCGGCCGGAATTTCCATCTCAGTTCTCCTTCAACTTTTCTGGCATATTGACAAGGCGGCCATTCTGAAACTGGAGCACGATGGTTTGGCCCTTCTGTTTGTAAAAGTATCGCGTGATCGACATCGTCTTCTTCTGGGGTTCCAGCTCCAGATCCACCTTCTCGGTTCGGTCAGGATTTCCGATTATCGACTCAACCTCCTTTGGGGACATATTCGTTTTCAACTGTTCCAGATTTCGATTGGCAAATTCTCGCTCGCAGCCGGTTGCTGCGAGCAACGTCGCGCCGACCAGAATAAGCGCGCCTTCCCGCATCGCTATCTATCTGACTCACCCATGACAAAATCCAAGCTTCCGAGTATCGCCACGACATCGCTCATCATATGACCAGGCAGGATCTTAGGTAGAATGCTCAGATTCACGAAGGAGGGAGCCCGAATCTTTAAGCGGTGAGGCACACCGCCCCCGCGGCTGTTGATATAAAAACCCAGCTCCCCCTTTGGATTTTCGGCGCTGAAATAGACTTCTCCGGGAGGAGCCTGGACGCCTTCGGTGTGGAGAATAAAGTGATGGATCAATTCCTCCATCTTCATGAGGACTTCCGGCTTTCTGGGTGGAAGATTTTTGGGGTCCTGCACAGTAATCGGGCCGCCGGGTAGTTTTTCGATTGCTTGGTGCAATATTTTGACGCTCTGGCGCATCTCCTCAAGCCGGACGAGGTACCGGTCATACGCGTCGCCCACCGTGCCAATCGGAATGTCAAAATCGTAATTCTGATAATCAAGGTACGGTTTGGCTTTGCGGACGTCGTAGTCGACGCCGCTGCCACGAAGATTCGGCCCGCTCAGGCCATAGGAGATAGCGTCTCCTTTTGAGATGACGCCCAAGTCTTTTGTGCGATCGACCCAGATCCGGTTTCGGGTCAGAAGCTTGTCGACCTCATCAAGCTGCGGGATGAACTCGGCCAGAAATTTCTTCAGCGCTTCGATGAACCCATCAGAAATATCGCGGGTCATGCCGCCAACTCTGGTATAGGATGTGGTGAATCGAGCTCCAGTCAGCAATTCGCTGAGATCGTAAAGTTTCTCTCGTTCGGTGAAAGTGTACAGAAAGACGGTCATTGCGCCGACGTCCATTGCGAAAGCCCCGAGACCAAGAAGATGAGCGGAGATCCGGGCTATTTCGCAGCAGATTACGCGTATGGCTTTCCCGCGCGGAGGCAGTTCCCAACCCATCAATTTCTCTACAGCCAAAGCGTACGCAACGTTATTGGCCAGGGGCGCAAGGTAATCCAGGCGGTCTGTGTACGGGACGAACTGGTTGTACTGCATGTTCTCTGCGATTTTTTCATCACCCCGATGCAGGTAACCAACGTCAGGGTTGGCGCCCGTGATGATTTCACCATCCAGCTCAAGAACAATGCGTAAGACCCCATGGGTAGCCGGATGAGAGGGCCCCATGTTGATGGTAAGCTTTTCGCCCAGTAATTCTGAATCACTTATAGCCTCCAGCGATCTTGCAGCGCGTGCAAGCGTATCAGGCGTTTCGATGTCGCGAGTCAAGGTTGCCATGGCACAAAGGCGATAAATTTAACGAAAAGATAAGTTTTTCCTATTTGGGCTCGCAAGGGCTAATTTTTGAAATTCATTTGCTCCAATCGCAATCCCCTGGGACGAAAACGGCTAAGCGAGAAATTTGGTGCTTTTTATTTTCCTTCTTGGAGCAAAATTTGTAGAAAACGACCGAGAAATAGCTCGAGATCAAGGAGAAGAAATAAATGGAACCCCCCGCTCAAGAGACGAGTACAAAACCAAGAGTCGTCATTATTGGCGGCGGCTTCGGCGGATTATATGCCGCCAGAATATTATCCAATCAGCCGTTGGATATCACTCTAATCGATCGCACGAATCACCATTTGTTTCAGCCATTGTTATACCAGGTTGCTACAGCGATGCTCTCCCCCGGGGACATTGCCCAACCGATCCGGGCCATCCTCAAGGATGCGAAAAACGTTCGAGTCGTCATGGGTTGGGTTGAGTCAATCGATGCCGCTGGAAAGGTCGTGCACACTCGCGGGCAGCAATACCCTTTCGATTTTTTGATTCTTGCTGCAGGGGCGCGCCACTCCTATTTCGGCAATGACCATTGGGAGGCCTTTGCTCCAGGACTGAAAAACCTCTCGGATGCGTTGGAGTTGCGGCGCCGCATTCTCGATGCCTTTGAGATTGCCGAAGCCGCTGTTGATGCTGAAATTCAACAGGCCGCGCTGACGTTCGTAGTGATCGGAGCCGGTCCGACGGGCGTGGAAATGGCCGGGTCAATTTCGGAGCTCGCAAAGCGAACTCTTGTGCATGATTTTCGCAGAATCCAGACTAAGCGAACGCGTATTGTTCTGCTCGACGCGGCGCCGAAGGTTTTGCCAATGTTCGACGATTACCTGTGCGAGTCGGCGCTCAAACAGCTTCATAAGCTGGATATCGAAGTGAAGGTCGGCACGAAGGTACTCGGTGTTACCCCGGATGGAGTTCAGCTCGAGAACGAGTTCATCCGCGCGCGTACCATCGTTTGGGCTGCGGGCAATGCTGCTTCGCCTCTCGCGAAGCAGCTGGGAGAAACCGATCGCCAAGGCAGGATCATCGTCAATGAAGACCTGAGCGTACCGGGTCATCCCGAGATATTTGCTATTGGCGACGTAGCCAATTTTTCGCACCAGGGTGGGAAACCGCTTCCGGGCATTGCGCCATTTGCGATGCAAACCGGAGATCATGCCGCTCGAAACATCATAGCCCTGGCGATGGGAAGCCCATCAAAGCCGTTCAAGTACTGGGACAAGGGTAGCATGGCAACTATCGGCCGGAATAAGGCCATTGCGGATCTTAAGGTACTCAAGCTCAGCGGATTTCTTGCCTGGTTAAGCTGGCTGTTTATTCACCTGCTCTTCATTGTGGGACTGCGAAATCGGATCTTTGTTTTTTTCCAGTGGGCATGGGGATATCTGACCTACACTCACGGTTCGCGGCTGAGCTACAGAGCGTTCCGTCCTGCCATGCCGCCGAAGGAAGGAGAGCGGCCGCCTGCCGAAGATATTTTATGACAGCGAGCTGGCGCTCACAAATACCTGCGGTCCTGCGACTTATGCAATGAACTTCCCATATTATTTTTGCGAATGGGACTTAGTTAGCGCTGTAATGGACGGCGTAGGGTCTCGGTAGAGTCCGATCTCCGAGCGGACGTCAGAATTGTTCGCGCTGAACTAACTACCTTTCCGTAAAACCGGTCGCCTCAGAGATGCGACCCTACCAATCCGATCTCGTTGAACGTCTGACCCATTCTAAATTATCCTCCATAGTCCAGCCCTATGAATCTTCTGCCCTGCCGGCCGGGATTTTTTGCATTGCTGTCAAATGACGGGAAATTGTCAATCGGAGCCGTGAGGAGTTACGTAGAAAGAATTCTGAAATTCATCCGATTTTCGCACACGGTGTTCGCTTTGCCGTTCGCGGTCGGGTCGATGATTGTTGCTGCTCGAGGTATGCCCTCCGTGCAAGTCGTGGCTCTCATCCTGCTCGCAATGGTTCTGGCCAGAACGGCCGCGATGGCATTCAATCGCATGGCTGATTGGGAGATTGATAAGGAGAACCCGCGCACGGCGGCAAGGCACACGCTGGTATCCAAGCGGGTCGGTTGGTCGCTCGTAGTATTCCCGTCCGCGGCCTTCATTGTGGTTTGCTGGTTTATCAATCCCCTTTGTTTTGTTCTATCTCCAGGCGCACTCGCTATCGTTTACTTTTATTCGCTCACGAAGCGCTTTACGTCCTTTACGCAGGTTTTTCTCGGATTGGCGTTGGGAATCGCACCCATTGGCGCCTGGCTCGCCGTGAAGGGGCGCTTTGCCCTTCCTCCGCTGATTTTGGGGTGCGGGGTACTTTTTTGGCTTATCGGCTTCGATTTGATTTACGCGATTCAGGACTACGAGTTCGACCGCAGGAAGGGATTGGGTTCGATGGTGGTCAAATATGGTATTGCCGCCAGCCTTCGCCTGGCACAGGTAATGCACGTCATTTTGCTTTGTTGCCTTTTTGTCTTCGGCATTGTTGGGGGGCTGGGGAAGATCTACTTTGCCGCGCTTTTGCTGGTTGTTGGGGCACTGGTTTACGAGCATCGGGCCGCTGCTCAGCTCGATATTGCTGGCATCAACAAAGCCTTTTTCCAAAGTAACGCATTTGTGAGCGTGGTTTTCGTGGTGGCTGTAGCGGCCGACGTTTTTCTGCGATCCATCAAGACATCTTGATGAGTCAATCTATCCGTTGCATCGCCCGCCCCCAGATGGTACCCTCCCTTCTTCAGTGCCATGGTTTCACAACTGCCCAAAGCTCACCCCTTCGATATCATTAACGCTCTGCAACAGCGTATCCTCATCCTTGACGGCGCACTCGGCACCATGATCCAGCAGTTGAAGCTCCAAGAGGAGGATTATCGCGGCGCCCGCTTCGCCCGCCATCCAATCAATCTCAAAAACAATAACGACATTCTGTGTCTGACGAACCCCGATATTGTTGAGAAAATCCATTTCGCCTATCTGCAAGCGGGCGCCGATATCATCGAGACCAACACTTTCAACGCGACCGCGATCTCGCAGGCGGATTTCGGGCTCCAGGAGTTTGTGCCAGAGATCAATCGCGCGGCCGCTCGCCTTGCGAGGAACGCGGTTGAACGTGTGATGAAGCAAGATCCGGATCGGAAGAGGTACGTGGCCGGCTCTATTGGACCGTTAAATCGAACCTTATCGATCTCACGTGACGTCAATGATCCCGGTAAGCGCGACGTGACTTGGGCGCACGTTAAAGAGGCTTATCAAACACAGGTTGCCGGGCTCATTGAAGGGGGTGTCGATCTCCTGCTGGTTGAGACGACTTTCGATACGCTCAACCTGAAGGCGGCGCTCTTCGCAATTGAAGAGCAGTATGAGAAACTGGGATACCGGCTTCCGGTTATGGCTTCCGGCACAATCACCGATGCAAGTGGGCGGACATTGACAGGGCAGACGACCGAAGCGTTCTGGATTTCGATCTCACATGCGCCGCTGCTCAGCGTCGGTCTGAATTGCGCCCTTGGTCCGAAGGAATTGCGGCCTTACGTCGAAGAGCTTGCGCGAATCGCCCCTGTCTACGTTTCCTGCTATCCGAACGCCGGTCTGCCCGATCCTTTGTCGCCGACGGGATTTCCGGAGACGCCGCAGAGTTTTTCCCCACAGCTTCGAGAATGGGCGGAACTCGGCTGGCTGAACATCGTCGGTGGCTGCTGTGGAACTACTCCGGCGCATATCGCGGCGCTTGCTATGGCTGTCAGAGATGTGGCGCCACGTAGGTTGCCTGAATTGGTTCGAGGCACCTGGCTGAGCGGGCTGGAACCCTATAAGGTTGATCAAAGTTTTACGGTGATCGGCGAACGAACGAACATCACCGGATCACCCAGATTTTCGAAGTTAATTCTGGCCGGTGATTATGATGGCGCTTTGGCCGTTGCCCGACAGCAGGTTGCCGGCGGCGCGAACCTTATCGACATCAATATGGATGAGGGAATGATCGACTCTGAAGCGGCAATGGTGAAATTCCTGAATCTCATTGCTGCGGAGCCCGACATCGCGCGTGTACCCTTCATGTTGGATAGCTCACGCTGGAGCGTCCTGGAAGCGGGCCTACAGTGCCTTCAGGGTAAGGGGATCGTCAATTCGATCAGTCTCAAGGAAGGGGAAGAGAAATTCAAACAGCAGGCTCGACTTATCCGGAGCTACGGGGCGGCCGTAGTGGTAATGGCATTTGACGAAAAGGGGCAGGCGGACAGTTTCCCGCGTCGAGTCGAGATTTGCTCCAGGGCTTATCGGATTTTGACCGATGAAGTCGGTTTTCCAGCCGAGGACATAATTTTTGATCCCAACATCCTAACGGTCGCGACCGGGCTGGAGGAGCATAACAACTATGCCGTTGATTTCATTGCCGCCACCCGTTGGATCAAAGAGAATCTGCCGTATTGCCGGGTGAGCGGCGGCGTCAGCAATATTTCGTTCTCGTTTCGTGGAAACAACGTGGTTCGCGAGGCGATGCATGCCGCCTTTCTCTACCATGCTATTAACGCCGGACTCGACATGGGAATTGTCAATGCGGGCCAGCTTGCGGTTTACGATGAAATTCCAGAGGATTTGCTCGGACTCGTCGAAGACGTCCTCCTGAACCGGCGGCCGGACGCAACAGAACGGCTCGTCGCATTTGCCGAAAAGGTCAAAACATCGGCAAAAGTAGAGGTCAAGAGCGAGCTTTGGCGATTAGCGCCGGTCGAAGAGCGACTGGCACACGCGTTGGTCAAAGGGATCGTCGACTACATCGACGAAGATACCGAGGAGGCGCGGCAGAAGTACGGCAAACCCCTTGCGGTCATCGAAGGACCTCTTATGGCGGGAATGAGCATCGTAGGCGACCTGTTCGGAGCCGGCAAAATGTTCTTGCCGCAAGTGGTTAAGAGCGCGCGTGTGATGAAAAAATCCGTGGCTTATCTGACGCCGTTCATGGAGGCGGAAAAGGCGAGTCAAGCGATTCAACGGGCGCAAGGAAAAATTCTGATGGCGACCGTCAAGGGAGATGTTCACGACATCGGCAAGAATATTGTTTCGGTAGTTCTGGGGTGCAACAATTTCGAAGTCATCGATCTGGGCGTCATGGTGACTGCGGAAAGAATCCTGGAGACTGCAAAGGCCGAAGGCGTGGACGTGATCGGCTTGAGTGGGTTGATCACCCCATCGCTTGACGAGATGGCGCACGTCGCTCAGGAAATGGAACGACTCGGCTTCGAGGTGCCTCTGTTGATTGGTGGCGCGACCACGAGCCGTGCCCATACCGCGGTGAAGATTGCCCCGAATTATCGCGGCCCGACGGTCCATGTCCTTGATGCCTCCCGGGCTGCAGGAGTCGTGGGTGCATTGCTTAGCGAGGAATTGAAACCGGACTTTGTTGATAAGAACATCCGCGATCAACGCCGCCTGCGTGAAGAATTTGCGTCAAGAAATGCTGAGAAAGCGCTTCTCCCGATCGTCCGGGCACGAGAACGCGCAACGCGTATTGATTGGGCTGCCACCCGGATCGATGTTCCACGGTTTACGGGGCGTCGCGTCATCACAAATCAGCCCCTCGAGGAATTGGTTCCTTACATTGATTGGTCCCCCTTTTTTCACACCTGGGAGTTGCGGGGTCGTTTTCCCAGGATTTTGGATGATCCTGAGGTTGGCCAGCAAGCGCGCCAGCTTTTTGAAGACGGACAAAAATTGCTTCAGGACATTGTGAATGGAAGGCTTTTGACGGCGTACGCAGTGTACGGATTTTGGCCGGCAAACGCCGTGGGAGACGATATCGAGCTCTATAGCGATGAATCGCGGTCCTCGGTTTTGGCGACCTTTCATATGCTGCGCCAGCAGATGGACAAGCCTGCCAACCAGTACTGTCATTCGCTTGCCGATTTCATTGCGCCCAGAGATTCGGCGCGAGGCGACTACCTTGGTGCATTTGCGGTAACCGCTGGACATGGAGCGGACGAGTTGTCTAAACAGTTCGAGTCTGACCATGACGACTACAACAGTATTATGACCAAGGCGCTTGCAGACCGGCTTGCGGAAGCATTCGCCGAATTTCTTCACGAACGCGTCCGCGCCGAATGGGGTTATGGCTGGGAGGAGAATCTTACGAAGGAAGACTTGATCAGAGAGGCCTATCGCGGTATCCGGCCTGCCAGCGGCTATCCGGCTTGCCCGGATCACAGCGAAAAGAAGATCTTGTTTGAACTGCTGGCCGCGGAAAAGAACGCGGGCATTCGACTAACCGAAAGTTTCGCGATGTGGCCCGGAGCCTCGGTGAGCGGACTTTATTTCGGTCATCCGGAAGCGAAATACTTTGGTGTGGGAAAAATTGGGCGGGATCAAGTTTTGGATTATCAGCGTCGGAAAGGGATGCCGCTTGAAGAGATCGAGCGTTGGTTAGGCCCCTACCTCAATTATGAGGTGGGAGCAGCGGTGTCGACTCGCTGAGGCTTTTTCGCCAGACCAGTAGGACCGGATCTTCTGGCCGGCCGAGCCAACCCACATGAACCCATAGGGCCTATAGGGCCTATAGGGCCTATTCAGGATTCGGCTTGCCCTTCTGATCTTTGTCGGTGCTGCTGGCGGGCACGAGTCATGCGCTCGCGGAGCCCGCCTCCCTGGACGAACTCGTACTCCAGACGTCGGATCTGCCGATCGAGCAGATAGTTCGTCTGGTGGATCAAGCAAATAGCTATGTTCGCAACGACCTGAAGTGAGCGGGTCTCGCAGAATTCGCGATAATTTTCGTAGGTCACATTAGGGGCGCTCCCGAGGCGCCGGACAAATCTGGCCTGACGGCTCTCTTTTTTCCAGACAGGAAGGTCCCGGACTCGGAGCAAGTCGCAGTAATCGGCCAGGAGTTCTTCCAGGTTCGCGCGAGCAACGCCGATCAGCTTGATTTCCATCTCCTTGGAAGTGCCGGACGCTTTGCTCCCTTCCACGATATTCTGTTTTCCGGATCGGGCAGCTTGGATCATCTGATCATTCGTGCGATCCGTCTTAGGAAGAAACCGCTGACAGAACCGATACGTGAGATCATAAACGGCCTCGGCCTTTCGATAGGAAAGGAGTTCGCGGTAGTTGCCGTGCGGGGGAATGAAACCCGCGTCAGTCTTCATCGGATAACGAAAGTATAAGTCCTATATGAGTGATGAGTCGCATTGTTGGGCGACCCTCAGGAAATAGGTGCAACACAAACTCAACAGGAAGTGCGACACCCCTGATGGACACCATCTCGCGATTTTTGCGGGCTAGCTATAGCTAGGGCATTGAGCCAAATTGCTTAACTCCGTAAACCTTCGTTAGCTTTGCTACCTGCTGTTCAATCTCCTTTTAACCCTTCTGTCAGCTCCAGAGCGACCAGGTCAGCGTAACTCTGCCTCTTCCGTACAAGCTTTGCTTCGGCCCCGGAAACGAGCAACTCGGCCGGCAACGGTCTCGAATTATAGTTCGAAGCCATCGTGAATCCGTAGGCACCTGCACTCATTAGCGCCAAGACTTCACCCGCCTCGACTTCCCTGATTTCGCGACCAAGCGCAAAGAAATCGCCGGATTCGCAAACCGGCCCGACAACGTCGACCTGCAGGAGGCCCCGCTCTTTGGACTCCCGGACCGGAACAACTTCATGATATCCCTGGTACAATGCGGGCCGTATAAGATCATTCATCCCAGCATCGACGATTACAAAGGTCTTTTCCGGTGTTCGTTTGACATACAACACCCGGGTCAGCAGCACGCCGGCGTTGCCAACTATAAAACGGCCCGGTTCGAGCAGAATTCGTATACCGAGGTCCTTCAGCAAGGGAACCGCCGCGTTTGCATATTGGTCGATAGTCAATCCATGTCTTGATGTGTCTTTCCACCAGACTTCATCGCCGCTTTCAAGCGATCCCTGATACACGATCCCAATTCCGCCGCCGATGCTAAAGAATTCAATCCCGAACTCCGATTTCAGGTGCCGAACAAGCGGCAGCATTTTTTCGATCGCGTGGACGAACGGTTTCGCTTCGATAATTTGGGACCCAATGTGCATCTGTACGCCGCGGATCGTAACATTGGGTAGTGACTGAACCCTCCGGTAAACCTGCGCAGCGCGATCGATGCCGATCCCAAACTTGTCCTCCGTTTTTCCGGTGCTGATGTACTTATGAGTGTTCGCTGAAACTCCCGGATTCACCCGAATCGCAATTGGTGCCCGTTTATGCAATGATTTAGCGATTTCGCTGATGGCCGTCAATTCCTGCTCGGATTCGACATTGAAACTCAACACCTCGCTTCGCAGGGCATACTCAATTTCCTCGCGACTCTTTCCAACTCCTGCAAATGTGCATTTAAGCGGATTTCCGCCGGCCTTGATAACCCGATAAAGTTCGCCGCCGGAGACAATATCGAATCCGGCGCCGTGCTCCGCCAGCAGCCGTACCACAGCCAGGTTGGAATTTGCTTTGACCGCGTAACAGATTTGATGGCTCAAATCGCGCAAAGACTTATCGAGGCGCTGATAGTGATCGGTGATCGTCTGCGAACTGTAAACATAAAGCGGGGTGCCGTAATGCTCCGCAGCCTTATCGAGCGAATACGATTCGCAGGTCAATTTGCCTCGCTGGTAGTGAAATGAGTGCATGAACAACTGGTGTGCAACCCGGCACCTTCAGGGCCCGCGGTCCGGCTCGAACGCTCCGGTCTGATGCTGGCAAGCAGTGACTGTGTTTGCCATCAGCATGGCCACCGTCATCGGACCGACTCCTCCGGGGACGGGCGTGATTGCCGCCGTTTTCGGCGCGACTTCATCAAACGCAACGTCTCCCGCAAGACGGTAACCTGTTCGCCGCGCTGGATCAACCATCCTATTAATCCCGACATCGATTACTACAGCACCTTCTCTAACGAACTCTGATCGGACGAATTCCGCTCTTCCGATAGCAGCCACAAGAACATCGGCTCGCCTGGTAATCTCCGGTAGATTGCGGCTGCGCGAATGAGCAATAGTGACCGTTGCATCACCGCCCTTTCCTTTTCGCATGAGAAGCAGCGCCAGCGGTTTTCCCACGAGCATGCTCCTTCCAACAATGACCACGTGCGCGCCAGAGATCTCAATGCCGCTTTCGGCTATCAGACGCTGGCAACCCAAAGGAGTACACGGAACAAGCGCCGTCAGATCTCCGATCGCCAGTTTGCCTACATTGATCGGATGGAGTCCATCCACATCTTTTTCCGGATCTATCGCCCGCACGACCTCCTCCTCTTTGATCTGTGGAGGTTGAGGCGACTGAACCAGAATTCCGTGAATGGCAGGATTGGCGTTCAACCGACTCACGGTTGCCAGAAGTTCCCGCTGCGTCGTGGCAGCATCCAGCTCGATTTTTTGTGAGTAAAATCCGAGTTCCGTCGAGATTTTGTTTTTATTGCGAACGTAGGCAGCCGATGCGGGATCATCGCCAACGAGCACCACGGCGAGCCCGGGGATGATTCCGCGTCTCTTTAATTCTACTACCCTTCCGCGAGTCTCCTCATTGATTCGTTCCGCGACAGCCCTTCCATCAAGCAATTTCATTCTTGTAATCGCCGGTCGGAATTGCCGCCTCCGAATGCTATTGCAGCCATTCCGTGTGAAATGTTCCCGGCCTGTCGATCCGCTCGTAGGTGTGCGCTCCAAAATAATCTCGCTGCGCCTGCAGCAGATTGGCCGGTAGTCGCTCCTGACGATAGCTGTCAAAGTATGCGAGGGACGCTCCAAACGCAGGAACGGCAACTCCTGCCCGAGTCGCAAGGGACACAGCCAAACGCCAGTTTGCCTGGCTTTTCTCGAGAATTGAGCCGAAGAATGAATCGAGCATCAAATTTTCCAGCTGCGGATTGCGATCGAAAGCTTCCTTGATCCGATTCAAGAATTTCGCGCGAATGATGCAACCGCCTCGCCAGATTGTCGCTATGTCCCCGAAGTTCAGGTTCCATTTGAAATGTTTGGCTGCGGCGGCAAACAGCGTAAATCCCTGCGCGTAAGAAATGATTTTTGACGCGTACAAAGCGTCCCGCACCGCATCGACTAACTGCTGGCGCTCGCCATCATAGTGAACAGGCGCCGGCGCAGGCAATTGTTTCGCAGCCCGGACTCGCTGTTCCTTCATGGACGATAGAACTCGTGCTTCGACGGCTGCGTTGATAGTTGATACGACCACTCCCAGATCAATCGCAGATTGCAAAGTCCATTTCCCGGTCCCTTTCTGGCCGGCCTTATCGAGAATGACATCAACGAGCGCCTTACCGGTTTCCGGGTCTCTCTTTTTGAAGATATTCGCGGTGATTTCAATCAGGAAGCTATCGAGATCTCCCTTGTTCCAAGTGTCGAAAACGTTGTGCAGTTCGTCGGGACTAAGGCCGAGCAGATCGCGCAGAATGGCGTATGCTTCGCAAATAAGCTGCATGTCTCCATACTCGATCCCGTTGTGTACCATTTTGACGTAATGTCCCGCGCCCCCGGTCCCCATGTATCGGCAACAAGGCTCCCCGTCGACCTGTGCCGCGATCTTTCTATAGATCGGGGCGACAATTTCCCAAGCCTCCTTGGTTCCTCCCGGCATTAACGAAGGACCTTTGAGCGCTCCCTCTTCACCGCCGGAAACACCCATTCCGAGGTAGTTCAAACCTTTTGCGGCCAAGGCTTCCTCCCGGCGTTGTGTATCGGTATACAGCGAGTTACCTCCGTCGATCACGACATCGCCGGCTTCAAGATGGGGCAACAGTTGATCGATGACCGCGTCTACCGGAGCGCCAGCCTTGACCATGATCATCATTTTACGTGGTTTTGCGAGGCTGCCGGCAAACTCCTCAATGGAGCGAGTTGCCGTAATACGTTTTCCAGCACCGCGCCCGGCCGCAAACTTCTCCGTAACGTCCGTAGTCCGATTGTAAACCGAAACGGAAAAACCTTTGCTCTCCATATTGAGAACAAGATTTTCGCCCATGACAGCAAGGCCGATGAGTCCGATATCTGATAAATTCATGATTTTGGGAGCTGAAGATTGAGTTGAATGTCCTATTTCGGAGTATCTAAAATCCTGGATGCTTAGCAATGGAGTTTTGTGACATAAGAGTGAACGACGATCCGATTAGCGCGCCGGAGCTGAATTTTTCGCGTGCGGAAGGGGCGGTTGTCGATTTCTTCGGCGTGGTTCGGGCGCTTGAAGGAAGCCGCCTGATTGAAGGCATCGAATACGAAGCCTTTCAGCCAATGGCGGAACGCCAACTCCTGATAATCGCGGAGGAGGCGAAGTCGGGGCACGGCCTGCGCCAGGTGGTGATTCATCATCGGATTGGTTTTGTGCCCGTCGGAGACGCCTCCTTGTTTGTGCGTGTGACGGCGCGGCATCGTCGAGCCGCCTTCGAGGGGAGTAGCCAAATCATCGAGCAGCTGAAAATTGCTGTTCCAATTTGGAAGCACCCAGTGTACGCGCAGGCTCAGATGGCATGAATCTTCCTAATCAATTGACTGTTCTGCGGCTGGTCTTGACGTTCCCCTTCGTTTTTGCCCTCAGTGTCAATTTTCCTGGAGCCAAACTCCTGGCGCTCGTGATTTTTATTGTCGGGAGCGCTACGGACTATGCAGACGGGTACATCGCCCGGAGGTTTAATCTCATCACGGATTTTGGCAAATTAATGGACCCTCTTGTCGACAAAATCATGACGATTTCCGCCTTCATCTGTCTGGTTTCGCTAAGAACTCTTCCGGCATGGGCCGTCATAATCATTGTAAGTCGAGAATTTTTAATCACCGGACTTCGCCTGATAGCAGCGGCTCGGGGCAAGGTATTGCCAGCCGAGCGGCTCGGAAAGCACAAGACAGTCTGGCAAATTGTGACAATCCTTTACTGCCTGCTGCTTGTCGCGGTTGATCCCCGCTTGGACCCGCGCCTTTCGGCGTTTCTGCACGTCACGGCCTTTATTCTTATTTGTTTCACCGTCAGCCTCACTCTTTGGTCCGGCATTTCATATTTCGCAAAGAATTGGGACCTCATCCGAGAACAGTGAAGTGGGAGAAGACAGAAGACAGAATTCTGATTTCTCCAGCAGTCCGAATAGGTGCGGTTCAATTTGCAGTTTCGTGGTCGTCGCGTACTTCTATTCAGCATCATGATTTCCTTTCTCGATGGCGAACTTGTCGAGGCGCTCCCTACGCAGGTGGTCATCTCAGTACAGGGCGTTGGATACCTCGTCCAGATTCCGCTCTCGAGTTTTGATCATTTGCCATCTGTCGGAAAGCGCGTCCGATTGCTTACTCATCTTGTGGTTCGCGAGGATGCGCACCTTTTATTTGGCTTCATGACAATTGCCGAACGAGATCTTTTCCGGTTATTGATTCAGCATGTAACCGGAGTGGGACCCAAGATGGCGCTCGCTCTGCTGAGCGGCATGAGCGTGGCTCAGTTCAAGACGGCGGTCGTCAAGGGCGATGTCAACGCGCTGGCAAAAATCAGCGGCCTTGGCAAGAAAACCGCCGAAAGAATAATTTTGGAGCTGAAGGATAAAATTGGTGTTGCTGCCGCATGGGAGCTTGCGGCTTCCGGGCGCGATGACAACCAGGCAAGAGGAAACGACGCCGTCCTGGCCCTGCTCTCCCTTGGATTCAAGCAGGTCGAGGTACAAAAGGCAGTCCGTGAGGTCCTTTCCTCCCTGAAGGTGGATGACATCAATACGGAAGAACTGGTCCGCCAAGCCCTAAAGCTGCTTGCCTAGCCCGCAAAATCACGTGAAAGCGACAGCAACGAGCTTACTGCGGACTGGCAAGCAAATGGATAACGCCGTAGCCCTAGAGCGGATTCAGCGAATCCAGGAACGATTTCCGAAGCAGGGACTTTTCGCGCAAAAAGAGTGGCTCGTTTCGCCACAGCCATTCCTGATCGGAGCCGAGTTTGCGGACGAACTTGAACGGCTTGGCCATTGGCTTCTCAAATTCGTCAGAAAATCGAATCTGCTCTATTACCTCAGCGTGAACGGCAAACAGCCTCGCTGGATCGCGCATTACCTGGACCTCGGAAAGCCGGATCAGTTGATCGAAATATCCCAGAAATATCGGTACGAGATTCCACAGGTCATTCGCCCGGACATCATTCTGACCGACGACGGATACGCAATTTCAGAACTCGATTCCGTGCCTGGGGGGATTGGTCTTACGGGATGGCTGAACCAGACCTATCGGGAACTCGGCTTTGATGTCATTGGAGGCGGGGATGGCATGATCGAAGGATTTCGGTCGATTCTTCCAAGGGGTGTTGTCGCAATCTCAAGCGAATCAGAAACCTATCGGCCCGAAATGCAATGGCTCTGTGAGGAGCTAGCCTCGCGTTACGGACCCAACTGGCGTGTAGTCCAAGCTGAAGATTGGGACTTCCGTACGTCGGAGCCGGTTTACCGTTTCTTTGAAATGTTCGATGTCGAGAACTTGCCGTCCAGGCAGTTGCTGCTGGCCGCGACCGCCTCGGATCGCTTCAGGATCACGCCTCCGCTTAAACCACATCTCGAAGAGAAGTCCTGGTTCGCGCTCTTCTGGGCCAAGCCTCTTCAGCGTTTCTGGCGACGCGAACTTCGAGCTAATCATTGGTCGAGGCTTCAGTCACTTCTCCCGAGGACATGGGTCATCGATCCAGCTCCAGTTCCGCATTACGCCGTGATCCCAGGACTCGAAATTCAAAATTGGAGGGAACTGAAGAAATTCAGTCAGCGAGAACGGGAGTATGTCCTTAAGGTGAGCGGATTTTCAGAACTCGCCTGGGGTAGTCGGGGCGTATTTGCCGGCCAGGATCTGCCGCAGAAGGAATGGGCAGACCGCATCGAGGAAGCGATCGCATCGTTCTCCCGGAGTCCGTTCATTCTTCAAAAATTTTTCAAGGGACGTCTGGTGAAGCAGCCATTCTTTAACCCGGCCACCGAGTCGATTGAGACCCTCACTGGCCGGGTACGTCTTTGTCCCTATTATTTTGTTATCTCGGAGAAGGAAGTTCGGTTGGGTGGCGTATTGGCCACGATCGTTCCCGCAGACAAGAAAATCGTTCACGGAATGCGAGACGGCATCATGGTGCCTGCGGCCGTGGAATTATGATCCAAGGATTCGTATTTCTCGCTGCTGCACAACCGAATCCGCCACTGCCTGAACCACGCGCATGTATCGCACCCCCTGTGCGAAATTCGGCTGCGGCTGTATGCTTCCGGGTGAGCGAACCGCAGCGATAAAATCTTCCTCTACACTCCAGTTCTGCTCCAATCCCGGCGGGATTTGAAGTTTTGCGACTCCTTTTTCTCCAACCCTTCCACCCCTAATCTCATCATTCGCAAAGTCGTAGGCGAGCGTTCCCTCGTTTCCGAAGACTTGAAGAAGATCCGATTTTTCAAAGCACGCGACTCCGCTGAATTCCATGACCCCTGCCATGCCATTCTCAAACTTGCATAGAACCAAGACGAGATCGGGAATTCTGATCTCATAACCCTGGCGAATCAGATGAATAGTCTTTTGATGGGCGAAGACCTCTGTGATCGGCCCGAACCAGCGCTGAACAACTTCGGCATAGATACCCAGCGTTAGAATATTCAAACCGGAAAGCTCATCCCGTTGTCTCCAGTGGGGCGGCGCATCGGGGTCCAAAAAAACGTCCGAAAGACTTTGTAGGCGAAGATGATGCGGGTGACCGAGATAGTTCTCGGCGAGTAACTTTTGAATGAAAAGATTGCCGCGCAGCCCGTGTGGAGGGGGACAGACCATTGTGACCAGATGGGGATTCCGCTGCGCCGCCGCAAACATTTCTTCGGCTTCCGGAAGATTCATGGCCATCCGTGCCTGAGAAAATACATGCTTACCCGCCTCAAGTGCCGAAACTGTGATCGTGGCATGAAGGTAGGGCGGAGTTCCTATCCAGATGATATCAATCTCTGGATCAGCAACGAGTTCTGCCCAATTTCCGAAAGGAGTTGCTTCGGGCGCATACTCGGCGCAGAATTTTTCCGACGATTCGTAGGTGGAATTGCAAATCGCCACAACTTCAACATCCGGAATATTCTTGAGCGCCGGTAAGTGCCGCGTCTTTACAACCGTGCCGGCCCCGACGATCCCAATGCGTAGTTTAGAATGGCGCGCAGACATTGCGATGTACCTCAGTCAACACAGCGTGACCTCGATTTGTTTAAAAAGGAAGACTATTCGGACTAGCGAGGCCGCCCCTCAGACCAGCGAGATCCAGGGATAACGTGGCAGGCTGGGAGCAGCGTCGACTTGGTGAAGCAGCCTCGCTATCGAATCCTTGAAAAGCAAAACCACCTAATGAGCAATGTGTGGATACGGAAAAAACTTGACTCATCTGCAATCAGTTTTGCTTTTCAAGGATTCTATTGGAAAAACTCCTCGGGGCGCACCATCGCTGGCGGGGTGCAAATGCGCTGGACGCATTGTTCCCAGGTCTCTTGTCCGTTGAGTATCTCAATTTCTACTCTCAAAAAATAAATTGGCATTTCAAGCTTATCGAGTACCGGAAGACGAACGGCATCCTTTTCCGTCGTGATGACGGCGCTTACATCCCGCCGTACACACCGCTGAAGAAACGAGGTCAATTCCTTTACAACGTATCGATGATGATCGGCGAAATGGCGTGACAATTCGATCTTGGCCCCCAGCTTTCGCAACCCTTCCTCGAAACTTTCGGGGGCTGCAATTCCGCACAGCGATCCAATATAGAGGCCCTTAAGATAGTCCAGAGGCAAACGTTCCTCTCTGTAAACATGCTTCAGGTAGAGCGGTTTGTGGGTACACTCAATAATTTCGGCCGTCCGATTGTGCTGTCTTATGCGCTCAATGAGGTCGCTGTTGGATTCGCCGTTGCATTTCGTAATGAAAATGTAGCTAGCCCGCCGCAAATTGCGCGGCGGCTCGCGCAAGGTTCCGCGAGGCAGCAGGTGCTCATTTCCAAACGGGGCCTGACGATCCACTAGAACAATATCGAGCCGGTGCTTCAGGTGCAGGTATTGAAGTCCGTCGTCGAGGAGCAAAGTATCGACCCCTAGTTCTTTCAGGGCATGCAACCCTCCTTTGACACGGTCCTTGTCCACGACAACAGCCACGCCGCGCAAATTCGAAGCCAGCATATAGGGCTCATCACCGGAGGTGCCGGAATCAAGCAGCACACGTTTTCCGTCCGAAACAACGCGAGGAGGATTTTCGCTGCGCTGACCTAAGACTCTTTCCCACCAGGTCTTTCTTCTGCGCCGATCGACGCTCTTGTACCCGCGGCTAAGTATCGCAACTTTTCGGCCTCCGCTTTGCAATGCGCGCGCAAATTTCTCAACCACAGGGGTTTTACCAGTACCGCCAACCGTGAGGTTCCCGATGCTGATGACCAGGCACCCGAGTTGTCGCTCTTTCAAGATGCGTTTGCTGTAGAGATAGAGTCGAAGCTGCACTATCGCCAGATAAATGAACGAGAGCAGACGCAGAACGATTCGGAGGATCGACGCCCTGAACTCATGCCTCTTATCCAGGATGACTTCGATCGCATACTGCTCAAGATCATCGAGCCACCTACGCATCCCTTAGCCTTCCAGAATCCGAGCCCCCGAGTTGTCAGCGCTAACAATCAAAACCTTCGCTTTGGCCTCAGGAGCGGCAACCGCAACCGATGC
>Ga0182039_10000607_pt1 | contig 18558 bp, 14 predicted proteins | sample sta12Can44000111_FD_125975 | JGI IMG/M metagenome (GOLD analysis project Ga0182039, IMG submission 125975) | Lab enrichment of tropical soil microbial communities from Luquillo Experimental Forest, Puerto Rico - statanox.12C.anox.44.000.111 | ecosystem: Environmental > Terrestrial > Soil >...
ATCCCACTGATGTTGCTGATAGAAGTTCAACCGAGTAGCCGAAAGGTAGTAAGGAATTCGCTCGTCCCGCAAAGGCTCAGTGGCGCGAAACGGCTCCAATCCGAGAACGAAGTTAGTTTTCGAATCGCCCAGGGGGGCCGGGACCGGCATTTGCAGCGTGTAGTAATGCACGGGGTGTGCGCCGCCACAAGAAGCACACAGAACCGCAGCCACCAACCACCCCGCCACCGCTCTTGCCTTACGTAGCCAGGCGCGTAACTTTAATTCGACGTTTTTCATCACTCAAGTACTCCATCTGTACCAACAGGCGAGGCGCGGGGAGATCCTTTCCGAGCCGCTCGCCCCATTCAACGATCATCGTGGCCTTCTGCGCCAGCAAGTCTTCAAGCCCCAGTGTCACAAGTTCTCCAGCGTTCTCAATCCTGTAAAGGTCCACATGATAGACTTTGTTATCGTTCCCGTACTCGTGGACGAGCGTGAACGAGGGGCTGGTGACCTCATCGGGCTGCGCCGCCCCAAGCCCGGAGACAATGCCTTTTGTCAGCGTCGTCTTACCGCTCCCTAGCTCCCCCTGCAGAATCATCCAACAAGGCGGCTGCAGGTGGGCGGCCAGCCTGCAGCCGAAAGCCTGGGTTTCCTCCGGAGAATGGCTGACCATATCAAAGAGTATTTCTTCTTCCAAGGAAGTTTCAACAGGAAACTGGAAACTGGAAATTAGACTGGAAATTGGAAACTGGAAATTGGAAACTGGAAACTAAGGAACGAGATTGCCGGTTTCTTTCCAATCTTGAGTTTCCATTTTCGAGTTTCCAGTTTCTATTTCCCAGTTTCCACTTTCCAGTTTCTATTTTCGCGTAATCGCCTGGAAGGCCTGCGCCAGCGCTCGCAGCAAATCTCCGGCCATCATCGATACCTGGCCCAGCTCATGGGCGGCCAGATCCCCTGCCAGGCCGTGCAAGTATACAGCGGCGGCTACCACTTGGCCAACCGGGAGCGTGGGATACTGGGCGAGCAGCCCGGCGACCAAGCCTGTTAAAACGTCGCCGCTTCCACCCTTTGCCATACCGGGATTGCCGGTAGGGTTCACGGCCACTCGGCCGTCGGGCGAAGCCGTTAAGGTTCGGCTACCTTTCAGCACCACAGTGAGCTGATATTTCGTCGCCAACTCCCGGGCCGCCTCGATGCGACGTGCAAGTATTTCCGCGATGGTTTGTGTCGTCAAGCGGCTCATCTCACCGGGGTGAGGCGTCAGGACTCGCACTGTTCCGCCGCCGGGGAATTGGTCCATGCGTCCGGCGAAGGCATTGAGGCCGTCCGCGTCCAGCACCATCGGAACGTGGTAGCGACTGACCACCGTGCGCACGAACTCCGCTGTCTCGGCCACAGTCCCCAGCCCAGGCCCGATCGCTAGCACCGATTTTCCTTCTGCCAGCTTATCCATCCACCCGCAATCCAGAGCGCGCAGTGACACCGTTCCTATATCAGTTTCCGGCAGGGGTTCGGTCATGAACTCCATAGCGAGACCGGCGATGATCGGTAAGGCGCTTTTCGGGGTGGCCACCGTCACCAGCCCCGCTCCGGCTCGTAGAGCCGCCTGAGCGGCCAGAGCGGCGGCGCCTGTCTTGCCGACCGAACCTGCCACAATCAACACATGACCGAAGTTGCCCTTATGGGCCGTTAGTTTGCGCGGCCGTGCTAACCATGCCAAATCGTCCTGACAGGTCAGGTTCAGGTAGAGGTCCGGATCGGTCTCAAGCAGGTCGGGCGGTGATCCGATCGGCTTCACCGTCCACTCGCCCACGTACTCGCAGGCCGGCGGGAAAACGTGTCCCATCTTGGGAGCGGTGAACGTAACTGAAGCCTCAGCCTTCATGCACTCGCCAATCAACTCGCCCGTATCGGAGGACATTCCCGTTGGCAAATCAACGGCCACAATATGCGCCTGTGTGAAACCTTTATTCAGATCGCGAACCACCTCCAGCAAGAATCCCTCCAGCGGCTTGGAAAGGCCTGTGCCCAAGATTGCGTCGATGACCAAGGTCGAGTCGGCTATCGCCGGTCGTGCCCGATGCCAGGCCGCCACATCCTCAACCACCTGAGTCGCGCCCAACGCAGCCAGGCGATCGTAGTTCAGCGCGGCGTCGCCCTTCAAGCTCGCCGGGTTCCCCAAGAGCATAACCTGCGGGCTCAGTCCCTCCTTCCGCATCAGACGCGCTACCACAAGACCATCACCGCCGTTGTTGCCCCGGCCGCACAGGATGGCGATCCTCTGCTGACTAAGAGGCGCAAACCGCGTGAGGAGAAAATCAAGAACACCGCGCCCGGCGTTCTCCATCAGAGTCAGGCTCGGCACACCACACTGCTCGGTAGTGAGCCTGTCGATGCGCTGCATCTGTGCCGCGGTCAGTATCTTCACAGCATCCACCCCCCGCTGACGTTGAGCACCTGACCGGTGATAAACGATGCTTCCTCCGAGGCGAAGAACTTGACAGCCTCGGCCACATCCCGGCCCGTGGGCGGGCGACCGGCTGGAAACCTGGCGTCGGCGACGCGCTCGGCCTCTTCGAGCGAGAGTTCCGAATCATCGATGATGGGCGGATTCACCACGTTAACGGTGATGCCGTATCGCGCCTCCTCCAGTGCCAACGACCGGCTCAAGGCCACCATACCGGCCTTGGCCGCCGAATAAGCAGAGATCTTGGCCTGTCCGAATGCCCTTTCGGCGCCTACTGAGCCCAGGTTGATCAATCGTCCCCACCGCTGCCCACGCATGATAGGCAAGACGGCTTTCGAAGTGTGGAAGACGCTGTAGAGGTTCGAGGCCAGCATCTCCTGCCATTCCTCAACTGTCGAATCCATGATCGTTTTCCACTTGAATTCGCCGACGTTGTTCACCACAATGTCGAGCCTTCCAAATTGACGCACCACTTTGCTGACCAACTCCTTGACGCGTTCGGGATCGGTCACGTCAGTCGGAATCGCCAGCCCTTCAGACCCCAGGGATTGCAGCGTGCTCACCACTCGCTGGCAAGCCTGCCGGTTGGTGTGGTAACTGACCGCCACCCGCATGCCTGCGCGCCCCAAAGTGAGGGCGATCTCTTTACCGATTCCACGTGAGGCGCCGGTCACCAACGCCACGCGATACCTGAGCGACAAGCATTACCTCCTCGACAACTGACGCGGCCCCGAACGGCAATTGACAGCTTACATAACTGCCTTGGCCACTAAGAGGGTCATATCGTCCTGAAGTTCAGGGCTGCCAGTCCACTCGCTCACACTGCGATAGATCTCTTCCACCAGGAGCTCAGGCCTCGAGCCCAGAGCACGGCGGGCCACTTCCAGAAGGCGATCTTCCCCGTACTCCTCTCCATAGCTGTTCTCAGGCTCGGTGAGGCCGTCAGTAAACGCCAGCAGCAAGTCACCCGGCTCCAGTTCGACCACCGCTTGTTCGTAATGAATGGTGGAGAACAACCCGACAACCGTGCCGCCTATGTCCAGCCTCCGGACTCGGTCGCGGCGAAACAGCGCAGGCGGGGGGTGGCCGGCCGTCGTATAAGCGAGCTTCCGAGTTGAAGCGTCGTAGACGGCGTAGAAAAAGGTTGCATATTTCTCCGGCGGGCTGCCGGCGAACAGTTGCCGGTTCAGACGCTCAACTACCGTCGCGGTCGAAGGTGGTAGCGCGCGGGGAGCGGTCTCCGGGGAATGGCCATTATAAAACTGGGCATGGAGAGAAGACTGGATGGCGGCCATCAGCAGCGCCGCGGAGATTCCCTTGCCGCTGATGTCGCCCAGCACCAGGCCGACCCGGTTCCCGTCCAAGCTAAGAAAGTCGTAGTAGTCGCCGCTCACTACTCGCGCCGGCTTGCATACGCCGTACAAGTTTAGTCCAGGAACCTCAGGAGCCATCTGGGGAAACAACTGCGTCTGGACCTGCCGCGCGATTTCCAACTCCCCTTCCAAACGGGTCTTCTCCAGGGATTCGCGAAGCAAGCGCTCCACGGAGGCCGTCATGTTGTCGAAAGCCTCCCCCAAAGCGCTTAACTGGTCGGCGGCCCGAATGTTGATACGATAGGAGAAGTCACCTACTTTAACCCGTTCTGTTCCTTCATAGAGTTTGTCGACCGTCTGGGTCATTGACCGCGTCAGTTGAATCCCAATGACCAAAGCTACCAATTCGAGGACGAGGAACACGACACCAAGCGCAGCGAAGACAACCCAATAGAGTCACGAGAACCGGCCGAGGCTCGAAATCAGTTGTCGGTCCAGCGCTACCAGCCTCGAAGTGACGTAGAACATGCCGGCATTCTCCTCGCGCTCCTCCTTCCTTCCATCCCAGCGGACAGGATCGAGTGCTGCCAGGTTCCGAATGGTGTAGTCCAAGCGACTGACGGGGGGAGGAACCGCGAGCGACTTTGAGCGCAGTCGGAGTTCTAGGGAAGACTTCCCCTGCGGCGTGTTTACCGACAGGTGGGTTCCTGCTTTTAACGGCTCGTCGAGCCCTTTCGCATCATGCTCAGGTTCGAACAGACCTATGGGACCGATTCCTGCACCGATCTGGTCGAGGAGTTCGGCCGTGAAGGGCTGGGAATAGATAATCGTGACCTCGCCGAGCTTGGTACGACGGCGGTCCACAGCTCGCAACTGGACCTCATTTCTGTCGACAACGATGCCTGCAAACGTTCTACCCTCAACCCAGGCCGGAAGCGCTACGGGGTTCGACAATGGGGTGCCGTCCAACTTAAAAGCGCGTGCCACAGACCCCAAGCGCAGCGTAACTTCCAAGCCAGGATAATCCCCGGCATGCTCGTGCAAGTCGTTAACGGCCAGTACCTGCAACTGCTGCAGGAATGATTCCGGGGTGTCCTGGGAGACGTAGTCGGCTTGATGCGTCAGGGCGTGGCTCACGTGCCGAAGCTGATCGGCCCTGTCGTGCAGCTTGGATGACACCAGGAAGGAGGCAAACTGCCCGTTAAGGATGTAGCCTCCCAAACCGACCAGAATCAGGATGAGGAGGATCGGCACCACGGCGATGAAGACGTAGGTGACCATCAGCCTCCACCTCAGGCGCCACAGGATCTTGCGTTTGACGAGTTTGCCCAAACGGAGCAGCGCGTAGATGACCACGGGGATGAAAGTGAGCCAAAAGATAAACCATAGCAGGTCGGGAACCCCACCCTGGAAGCGACCAACAATCCACAGAGCCACCCCGTAAGCCGATACCCAGGTGGCAAAGCGGACCATTCGGTGGCTGCGGTATTCCTTGAAAAAAAGTCTCAGCACAGAACTAGTATACGACGGTTAGCACTTCTCCGGCTTTCAGCTCCAACAAGTTGGGGCGACGTCTTCTGGCCCACGGCGAGTGCCTTATGAGCCGTGAAAAGTCAGCCTAGATCATGGCAAGCCCCGCAAGGAGCGACCTCCGGCCCCGAGGAGTGCGGGCAGGCTGATGCCTAGTCTGGAGGCTATATCGAGCCTAGGTGCACTATGGTGGTGCTAATGGGTTTCTTTAACGAGCACGGCACATTACGGTCGGTGGGTATTCAGTGCGCCCTCTGCCACTCCACTGTAGACAACTCCTTTGTTCAAGGGATTGGCCGCCGTTTGGACGGGTGGGCGAACCGAGATCTCAACGTAGGAGCCGTTGTGGCCCTTGCGCCCAACCTCCAGCCCATCGCTAACGTCTTGGGTGTGGATATTGCCACCGTCCTGAAGGTGCTTAATTAGGCCCGAAGCAAACAAATGGCGGGTCGCGCTGGCTGCAGATAGAATGTCCCTTTATGGGAGATGTTAGAGCCGAGCGTGCCGCCTCACTTAAGAAGGTGCCCCTTTTCAGCGGCCTTTCCGAGACCGAGATGGACTCCCTTGTGGCACGAGCCGTACCACGCCAATTCCGTCAAGGTGAAGTTATCTTTGCCGAGGGAGATCTTTGCCAGGGTCTATACGTCATCGAGTCGGGAGCGGTGAGGATCTTCAAAACCTCCGCTGGGGGGCGGGAGCAGGTATTGACCGTGGAAGGTCCGGGCAGCTCGATCGCGGAATTGCCCGTCTTTGACGGCGGGACTTATCCAGCCTCGGCCATCGCAGCTTCCGACGCCGGTCTACTTTTCATCAGCAAGAAAGACTTCCAAGGTCTTTGCCTGCAGCACCCAGACGTCGCTCTGAAGGTTTTGCGGGTGGTCGGTGCACGCCTGCGCGGGTTGGTCTCCATCATTGAAGAGCTGTCCTTCACGACGGTTCGGCACCGGCTGTTGGCGCTTCTGCTTCGTGAGGCTTGTGAGAAGGGTAAGAAGACCATGCGTGGGATCGAGTTCACTCTCACCACCAGCAACCAGGAACTCGCATTCCAAATCGGCACGGTCCGAGAACTGGTCTCCCGCAACCTCAGCCGCTTGCAGGCGGCCGGCCTGCTCAAGTTGGACGGCAAAAGGGTTGTCATCCCTGATCTTGCCGTCCTGGAGAAGGAGGTTGCCACGAGCGAGTAGCAATACTGAGCCATCGGGTCAGTGAGTCGTGGCCAATGTACTGATTGAACTGGTCGGTGTGACTCACTGCTCTTTCCGCATTCTCCCTGTCTCAACCACCATGCCCAACACATACAGGCCCTTCCGTGACTTTGGTCATATCACCCGAGCAGCAGCGGCGCGAGTTTGTAGGCAGGAGGAAGAAGCTCAATGCCAACCGCCACAGAGATCTTGCGTCACGAACACGATGCTGTTGTGAAGATGCTAGGATTCACGGACGACCTAGCCGCCCAGCTTGAGCGCGGCCAACGCGTCAGTCCCGACATCCTCGACAAGGTGCTGGAGTTCTTCCGCGTTTTCGTAGACCAGTGCCATCACAGCAAGGAAGAGGAGCTGCTCTTCCCTCTGCTCGAAGCCAAGGGCCTGCCACGCACCGGTGGCCCGCTAGGGGTCATGGTGAATGAGCACCAGGAAGGTCGGAAGTGGATCAGGGAGATGACCGAGGCCGCGGAAGACTATCGGCTGATTGTGGAGGGCGGCGGGTGCCGGTGGGCGAGTGCAGCGCGAGCCTACGCGGAACTGCTGCATGCTCATATCGACAAGGAGAATAACGTGCTCTTTGTGATGGCCGAGCGGATCCTCACGCCCGACGAGCAGGCGAGCCTGGCGGAAGGATTTGAGAAGCTCGAAGTCGAGAAGATCGGCGCCGGCAGACATGAACAGATACACGCCATGATGGCGGAACTTCTTGCCTGCACACCCCACCCCACGCTTAACCTAGCACCAACGGAGCTAGACCTGCGAGTAAGGAGGGGCGGTGAGTGCCGGCGAGATTCATGATTCGCCAGAGGCCGATGCCCCACCAAGCCAAGGCAGTGAACTCCATAAACCCGCTTGCGCCGATCAGCGGATAAGCAACGCCCGGGACAAAGTCGGTGAGAATCTGAAAGAATACTCGCGCGGCACAACCTACATTCAGAAGGACGAAGGGTCCCCACAGGGAACCGACCCGGCCTGAGTCTGCGCCGGCCAGTATCGGCACGACCCGGGATGCGACACCCACAATCATCAAGCTGACGAAACCTACGGTGAAAGCGTGCCGGTGCGCTCCCCAGTAGGCGTGCGAGAACACCTGATGCGTTAGCGCGCCGTAAACCGTGAAGAGAGGCATCATGGCCATGGAAATCACAAGCCACGCGTACGCAGCGCGGATGAACTTCCAGCTTCGGTCGCTACGAGCGGGCGGTGAGAACACGCTGAGTTGACGGACGAGTAGCACGGCCCAGATCACCATGAGCAGGTAGGAAATCTCCAGCCCCGCAGCGAAGTAGAGCTTGCCGGAGGATAGCAGGGCGATATAGCTCATCACATCCAGGATGAGGCTGGCGTTCATCAGGGCGAAAATCAGTTTCTGCCGGTCGTGCTGCGGCCGGCTTAGGCCGTAGACCACCGGGACAAAGCGCTGGCTGACCCCGGCAATGATGAGGGCGGCAAAACCGAACAACTGCACGTCGCGCAGGGGTGCATCGAGTAGCACGATGCGGTGCACTAGTTGCTCTTGGCTCGCGGCAGTGGCCTTGGCGAAAAAGAACACGTCGCTGAAAATCGCCTGAACCAGGAACCAAAAGAAAGCGCCCAAGATAAACTTTTCGTATGGTTTGCGGGGCTCCATAGACTTTCGCGCCGTCCGGAGAATAATCAGCACAAACAGGCAGATGGCAGTCAATTCCACCGCTGCCGATAGAACGCCGAGCCCCAAGCCGAGGGGCACCGGCTGCAGCAACTCGGCGCCGATTCGGGCTCCGATCCCGACGAGCATCATGATCAAGGTGAGGTTTGCGAGGTCCGGTCTCCATAGTTTCGTGAACTTGAAGCGAGGAAACGACTGGTAGGCAAACCCCATGGCGAACAGACCCACCCATCCAAAAATCATGGCGTGGGCATGGGCGTGAATCGAGGGCACCAGACGAAGCTGTAACAGATTCTTGTCGAGAGCTATCTGCAGGAGGTTGATCGCACCCCACAAGGCTCCGACCGTTAGGGTGATGGCGATTCCGGCCTTGAAGAAGCGGCGATAGATGTAGTCGGCCAGCGACTCGCGGTAGACGTATTGTTCCGGTGACGGGTTCTCCGCCTCCGCCCTCAGGTCCCGAAGAAGAGCCTGCAGGTCGACTTGGTGAACAGCGGCAAAGAACGACAGCGCCTCCGCCGGGCCGTGTTCGGCGCCGCAACCCTTCAGTCCGAACCGGTCGAATACCCGCCGCGCGGTCGGACACCGTTTCAGGACCTCCGCCACGCTGGTGGATTCGTTGATCTCGCCTGTCGGTGGCTCACCTGGACTTGAAATCTGAATCGAGCTTGCCATTCTGACCGCCTCCCTTTGTTACGAACCGCGGACCACAAAGACGGAGGTCCGCGCTACCCGGACTGACAAACCGCAGATTAGTGGAAGGCCATCGAAGCATCTATGACTTTGGTCACGCGGAAACCAGGAAACACCGCTTGTGACTTACGTCATAGTTGGCGTCCGCAGTCTGTGTTCAAATGCTTTCGGGTTTGAGTGTAGCGCCGGCATCTTGCCGGCTGTTATGCGGGCATCCTGCCCGCTTTTGCTGGGGCGGGAAACGATAGCCGCCGTCTGGAAGGCGGCGTTACCTGACTTCAGGAGTTCAATCGAGATGCCTGCAAAGAGCACGGATGAAACACTGCCCGAGCGGTGGCAAGCAGCCTACGAGCGTGATCGCTTAAGCCCTTCCGACTACGCCGATCCTGGGCCAGAGCGCCGCGCAGCACGCATGCTTGCCGCATTCATCCTGACGGGGCTCTGTTTCCTTGCGCTGCCTGGAACGCTCCTCGGAGTTTGGAACCTTCTCTCCATTGCCGGGCATCACGCCAACGGCGCCGCCAGTATCGCGTGGATCCAGGCGCATGGGCAGGCTCAGCTGTTCGGCTGGGTGGGCACCTTCATCCTGGGTATATCGCTGTACGTCTTGCCCAAGTTTCGTGGCCGTCCGCTGCGGCGCTTTCGTACCGCCTGGGCCGTCTGGGGGTTGTGGACCGCAGGCGTGACTTGGCGATGGTGGGCCGGGGTCAGCGCTCAGGCTTGGCGAGCCGCCCTCGTTGTTTCCGGAGTGCTTGAACTGCTCGCGCTGGCGCTGGTCCTGCGAGTCGTTGCGTTCAAAGCCGGCAAACAGGTAGGGGCACCCCTTGTGGGTGCCCAGGATAAACGGAGCACCCAACCAGGGAAGCACCCACAAGGGGTACGCCCGAGCGATCTGGGCTCCTGGCTGGGCATCTGCGGATTTGCCTCCCTAACGGTCGCCCTCATCCTCAACCTTGGCATTTCGATCTATGTCGTCGCCACCGCACCGTGGCCTGTGTATCCGGCCACGTCAGACCGCATTTTCCTGCTGATCGCCCTCTGGGGATTCGCCGTTCCCATGGTGTGGGGTTACAGCACGCGCTTTATTACCGTGTTTCTAGGTCTCGAAGCGCCGGTCCACCGCACGGCAGGCGTCCTGTGCGCGGGCATTAGCGCCATCGTCGTGTGCGCCTTGGCCCGACAATTCCTGCTGGCAGACCTGCTGGCGCTGGCGTCAACCGCAGTCGCCATCTGGGCGCTCCGGATTTTTCGTCGCGCTCCGCGCCTCGCCAAGCTCCGGGGAGCGTATCGGCACTACCCCGGCTTCGTTCGCCTGGCATACGTCTGGCTCGTGTTTGGCGCCCTGCTGGGCGTGGCGGCTGATCTGATACCCGCCCAGACAGGACTCGGAGGCGCCTCCCGTCATGCCGTCACCGTGGGATTCTTGGCCACACTCATCTTTGCTATTGGGCCGCGAATCCTCCCGTCGTTCTTGAACGGGCGCGAACTGTACAGCTCCGCGCTTATGGCTGCCGGCCTCTGGGTTCTAAATTTGGGCTGTGCCCTGAGGGTGTCCAGCGAGGCTATCGCCTACTCCGCCGGGGGAGCGGCATGGAAGATTCTGCCCATCTCGGCACTGCTTGAAATGACTGCCGTCGTCATCTTCGTAGTCAACCTGGGGATGACGATCAAGCACCCCATTCCCGTGTGGCTCGATCCGGGCGAGATCGACGCCGCGCTGCCGCTTTATTGGTACGTTACCTGCTTCCCGAAAACCAGGCCTGTATTGATTCAAGCTGGCCTCAAGACGCTGGCGCAAGTTCAACTTCCGCCTCGCTCCTTGAGCCTCGCCGAAGCTGCGGAGGCGGATGGGGCGGACGTGGAGCCAATGCTCGCACGGTTGAGGACATTCTTCAACCAGCTCCAGCCGAAGCGCCCAGGGCACGGTCAGTCGTGACCGAGGCATTCTAGAAGGCTTGATGTTCGGAACTGGGCCTTTCGAGTCAAGTTTTCCGGGCAGCGTTCGAAGCCAGAGACCCCTCACCCGGTCCCGCTCCGCGGGACCACCCTCTCCCCTTGGGCCCCTTGGCAGAGGGGAGTGGGTTTCTGCATTTTTGCCCGCGAGTCCTTGCATTCCTATTCGCGATGCGATCAGCAGGCCGGCTAGTCCGAATCCGCCCATGGGTAGCGACATCAGGTTCCTTGTCCCGAAGAGGTCGCCTGGCGGGCGACTGGCGATTTTGCATATGCGACAGTGGCGGGAATTGTCAGTTCTATCTCGGTACCAGAATCGAGTTCAGTCCAGACCGCCAGTTTGCCCCCCAACAGCTTGGCGCGTTCGTGCATTCCAGGCAAGCCGTAGTGCCCGGGCCGCCCGCCTTCGGCAAGGACCTGCGGGTCGATGCCCTTTCCGTCGTCCCGCACACGCACCCGAAGCTGCCGTTGGTCGTAGTGGATCTCGGCTTCGATTCGCCGGGCGTGTGCGTGGCGGAAGGAATTGCGCAGCGCTTCGCCTGCAATCCGATAGACCTCGTCCCGCACGAGCGGAGCGATATCCCTTGTTGTGCCTTCCACATGAACGCGAAAGTCCTGAGAATTCCGGCCGGTTGGATCTGCAGCGAGCTCTTCACCCAACGTGCTGATCGCCGCCGCGAGGTCTTCGGTCACAACCGTCGAGGAACGCAACCCCTGCACTGCATTCCGGCCCTCAGCGATCGCCTGGCTGGCCTCCTCGATGACCGCCTCCAGCCTCTTCCGGGCTTCGGTAGCGCCCTGCGGGAGCAAGTACGTCACTGAGTGAAACCGCAGCAAGACCCCTTGAAAACTCTGAAGCAGGGTATCGTGCAACTCTCGTGCGATTCGCGTTCGCTCCGCGAGACGCTCGGCGTAACGAAGGTCGGCTCTGGCTGTCACTTGCCGGAGCCGCAGTCGATAGCTTGCCCACAGCAACACGACGAATGCCACTGCGCAAACGCCACGAAACAAGTTTGTCTGGTACCAGGCTGGCAAGATCTCAATGCGGAGTCTTGCGCCCGGCTCGCTCCAGTTGCCGCGGCTCGTTGCGCCCTGGACATCAAAAATGTAAGTACGCGCCGGTAGGGTGGTGTAGCTGGCGGTGCGCTGATCGCTCCCTACTTCGTGCCACCGATTATCCAAACCTTCGAGTTTGTACCGATAGCGGTTGGTCGGTGCATTGAAATAGCTCAACGCTGAAAATTCAATCGAGAAAATGTTCTGCCGGTGCGAGAGCGTGATGGCATCAGTGTAAGTGATGGATTTCTTGAGCAGCGACCCGGCACCGATAGGAACAGCGTTGCCCGATAGCCGAAAGTTCGTTAACACCGTTCGCGGCACAAATGAATTGCCCATGATGCGGCTGGGATAGAAGGCCGTGGCTCCGCTGAATCCGCCAAAGAACATCTCGCCGCTCGGGCTCTGGTAGCAGGCGCTCCAGCCCGTCAGGTCCGGCCCTGGGAGCCCGTCGGCGGCGGAAAAGCTCTGGAATTTCTCCGCCTGGGGATCGAAGCTCGACAAGCCGTTGTTGGTGCCCATCCAAAGGTGTCCGCGTTCATCTTCCAACACACAACTTACCACGTTGCCTGCGAGACCGTCCTCCTGGTAGTAGGACTTAAAAGTCCCTGTCCTCGGGTCAAATTTGTCCAAACCGTTCTGCGTAGCGACCCACATCGTGCCCGAGCGATCGAAGTGCACGGAGTTCACCCGGTTATCGCTCAGAGACCGAGGGTCGTCCAGGTCGTGCCCGTAGATCGTGAACCGTCCTGTATGGGGATCAAAGCGCTGCAGCCCTGATTGCGCGCCGAGCCATAGCATTCCGTTGCTGTCTTCCTCTATCTCCTGGTACTGGATGGTATTTTGCTTTTCGGGTGTGTAGGTGATGAAGTTCCCGGTTGCACGATCAAAACGACTGACGCCGCCGTAAGTTGCTGCCCATAGGGTTCCTTCGTGGTCGAAGATCAGTCGCATTATCGGATTTTTGTCAAGATTTGACGGCTCACGGCTGCGCACATAGGGGCTAGCCTTGCCTGTTTCCGGGTCCAACCGTTGAAGTCCCTGATGAAAGGTACCCGCGAAGAGAACGCCCGAGCGGTCTTCGAGAATGGAAAGTATCTCATTGTGAACCCCCGATCCGGGGGCCACGGTGTTTTTGCCGGTACGCCGATCGATGCGGTTAAGTCCTCCCATGGAGCCAATCCAGAGAATGCCGTTGGGGTCCTCATAAATGGAGGTAACAAGAGGGTTCACCAAACTGCCTCGTTGATAGGTGAAGTTCTCAAACGCCTGTGGCCTCTCAGAAAACAAATTCGGCTCGGTCTCCTGAAAGCATGCCCATATATTTCCCTCTTTGTCTTGATATAGGCCAATGACGTAGTCTGATTCCAGGCTCTCGTTGTCCGAAGGATGGCTGTGATAATTGATGATCTGCTTATGTTCCCGATCGAGCTTGAGTAGCCCGACCGTCGAACTCAGCCACATTGTACCTTCCCGCGATTCGAGCATCGCGGAGAGGTTGACTGGAGATTTCACCCCACGCGTTTTGTAGTCGATGGAATGACAGGTGACGAGATTGGTCTTTAGATTGAAGGTCGCCAGAACACAGGATGGATCGTTGGTGGTGATCCAAAAAACGCCGAACTTGTCTTCGTGGAATTGCCCGACCTCTGAACGAAGTGGAGCACGCCGTCTGACTTTTCCTGTTTTGCGATCAAATTCGTCCAATGCGCCGCTATTCGCTATCCAGAATCGCCCCTCGCGATCTTCCCCTGCGAAGTTTATGCGGTTCCCACCGATGCTTGTGGGGTCCGCTGGATCATGGGTATATCGGGTGGTTTTACCCGTAGCGGGATCCAACCTGTAGAGTCCCCTGGCCGTTGCCAACCATAGTATTCCGGCGTCATCCTCATTAATCCGCTCGATTGGGGTGGGAAGATGGCTGGGAGCCTCTGTGTCGATGCGATAGTGAGTAAAGGTTTCGGTGATCGGTTCATACTTATCGAGAAATCGATCGCAGCCGACCCATAGCGTTCCGGAATGATCTACGAAGAGGCTGCGAACATATACACAGCTCAGGCTATTTGAGCGTCCGGCTTCGTGCTTGAATACTTTCGATCTGTAGCCGTCATATCGATTCAGTCCATACTGAGTTCCAAACCATATAAAACCGAGATTGTCTTGAACCACCCAGGCTACTCTCGTCTGCGATAACCCGGCGCTCCCAGAAAGCCGCCTGAACCGAATATCCTGTCCATCGACTACAGGTATTGTGATCGGCAGAGAGTCGATTCGCGTATCTGGCAAGCTGCCCGCTTCGATCCTCGCAGGAGTCCTGGAATTTGCCGCGGTAACGGATTCTGTGTAACTGGATAAAATAACCGTGCAGAAGATCACCCAGCGCAGTAGATAACGACAGTTATAGCCTCTTGAGTGATAGAAGAGCCTTTCTCGCCATCTCGCCCGTGCCAGCGCCATCACCAGACCACAAGGTCGAAGTTTGGAGACGAGAACCACTCGCTTCCACCCCCAGGCGATCATCCTCATGGAACACAACACCCTCGTGAATTCCTTAGCCCGCCTCCTTTGATGTTGCCACAGTTTGGGGTGATTCGGGAATGAAGGATTACTCAACAAGGGCTCCTCGAAAGAGGAAACGCCGTCGAACGGCGCGGAGTTCTGCGCACGTAATGCCTTCAGCGATGCACTCGGAGACCACCCGTTGGTTCCAAGCCCTCAGAACTTGGCGGAAGCGGGCTTTCAACCCAAATCAAGCCCAACCCGAAACAGGCCTCTTCACTTAGCGAGTGCTGTCAGTTCGACTGTTGACGGCCGTTCAAAACAGCTAGACTAAGGGCTTGACAGGTAAGCACCTGCTATCTACGCGCCGCTGCCCGAGCGGCTTGGCCGAAGCACCTAATTGGAGATCTCTCCTAGAAGTATTAGTTTAGGACGCATCGATTCGCTGTAGCATTTAAAACAGCGTGTGCTCGATCGCCGGCAGATAGAGATAGTTTGCCTCCGCGGAGGATCCCAGTTGCGTCGGCACCGTGGATTGATGTATGAAGGTCTCAACCGCACAACCAGGATAAGAGGAGAACTCGATATGGACTTAATTACAAGGAGAAAGTTCCTGCGCGACGGCACTTTCGGCTTAGCCGGACTTGGGTTGCTGTCCCAACGGGCGCTAGAGCTTAGGGCCGATCCCCTGGGACTTCCAATCGGTCTGGAGCTTTACACGGTGCGCCAGGAGGCTGCCAAGGATGTTGCCGGAACCCTAAAGAAAGTGGCGCAAGTTGGGTATAAGGAAGTCGAGTCGGGCGCTCCCCAGAACAAGGCAAAAGCCCTCGAGTTCCGCCAAGTGGTAGGCGACAGCGGTTTGGTGTGCCCGAGCCTCCACTTTGACTGGATGGACTTGCAGTCGAAGTTGGGGGACGAAATCGAGATCGCCCAGACGGTAGGCGCGACGTACATGGTTTGTAGTAGCCTGCCGGATGCCGAGCGCTCGATCGACCATTACCGACAAGCGGCGGAGTTCTTCAACCACGCGGGCGAGGCATGTCTCAAGTCTGGCCGTCTCATCGGCTATCACTGTCACAATTTCGACTTCACGTCCTTCGACGGTGTCACCGCCTTCGACGAGTTACTGCACCTCACTGATCCGAAGTTGGTGGGAATGCAAATGGATTGCTTCTGGGTGACGCGGGCTGGCAAGGACCCGGTACAATACTTCAAGACCTACCCAGGTCGATTCCCAACTTTACATATCAAAGATCTGAAGCCAGGCTACGCTCCCGGTACGAAAACAAAGGACGGGCCGACACCGGGAAACAAAGGAGGGACGTTCACGGAGGTCGGTCGCGGCGTGATCGACTGGAAGCGCATCTTTGCAGCCGCGCCGGAGGGAGGCGTCAAGCATTATTTCGTGGAGCAGGACTTCTCGGATGACTCCCCGTTCGAGAGCATCAAGACGAGCTACGACTACCTTCATCAGCTTCAGGTGTAGCGGCGTCGACTGACCCGAACCACGACCCCACTTCCGCTATGGCTTCAGGGCTCCTGGCGATCCTGGGAGCAGCTAGCCAACCCAGCCAAGTGGATTCGTAAAGACTTCGGCGCGACACAGGACCTACGTGAAACTCCGCTGGGACGCAGGCACGCGTCGTGCTCGTCAACTGAGCGACTGCGAAACCTGCGACCTGAGCGTTGAATCCCGGTTAGCCAGGTGATAGACTCTTTGGGCGATAGGCGGTCTGCAATTCCATGGAAGCGGCGCGGTCTGAGAACACCGTTTGCTTCGGGTCCTTCAAGCTGGACCTCAAGGCCGGTGAAGTGCGCCAGGACGCGGCCAAACCGATCCCCCCTGCTGTGGCCGAACGACACCCTCGTGGAGTTCGATCACAGTATCAGCGCCGCGATGAACCGGCTGCGCCAAGTGCTGGCCGACTCCGCAGACAATCCCCGCTACATCGAAACGTTGAATCGACGCACGGCAAAAGGGGTCATGTAAATCGGGTTTGAAATCGGTTGCCTGGCGGAGGATTGGCTTTGCGGGCGAAGGCTGAAAGGAGATTGTCGTACGTGCGCAACCATGCCCAGCCCCAGTCGCATTCGCAGCATCATACCCAATCTCGCCGGGACTTTTTTCGGTCCCTGATCGGCGGCGCGCTCGCCGGCGCTTCCATCCTGGAACTGGCCTGGCACCGCGCGGCATGGGCACGCGCCCGGGTGCCCACCGCCGGCCCCCAACTGTTTGACATCGAGAAGGTTGCCGAGGGAGTTTACTGCGCGTTGGCCCGGGCTCAAGCCGAGATCAATTCGAACGCCGCAATCTTCGTGAATTCAAGCGACGTGCTGGTGGTGGATACGCACTCCAAGCCCTCCGCCGCGGCATCGTTGATCGCCCAGATCAAAAGGGAAATCACCCCTTACCCGGTGCGTTACGTGGTAAACACGCACTTTCACTGGGACCACATCCAGGGAAATCAGGCTTACCGCGCTGCCGTCGACAAGATTGACTTCATCGCCAGCGAACCGACCAAGCAGCTCATGTCGGACTTAGCCCAGCAGCGGCTCCAGGCTTCACTCGATGAGATCCCTAAGCAGATTGACGCTCTGCGCCTACGCGCCGGCAAGTCCAGCTCGGCTGACGAGAAAGCGTTTTGTGAAGAACAGATCCAGCAGATGCTGGCCTATCAATCCGAGATGAAGACTTTCGCGCTCCAGCTGCCTACGATCACCTTCGGCAAGTCATACCTGATCAAAGACGAGGCACACGAGCTACACCTCGAGTTTCACGGCCACGCCCACACCGCAGGAGATGTGGTGATCTTTTGCCCTCAGAAGCGGGTTGTCGCGACAGGCGACATGATTCACGGCTTTCTTCCCTTCATCAGGGATGCCTTCCCTAAGACCTGGCCCAAGACGATGGATGCGGTGGCACAGCTCGGCTTCGACAGAATCTGTCCTGGCCACGGGCCCGTACACCAGAGCAAGGGGCGCCTGATCGACATGCGCAACTATATTGAAGAGCTGACTGAGAAGGTAGAGGCGGGTAAAAAGGCTGGCCAGTCGATCGCTGATCTGCAAAAGACGATCACAGTGGCCTCACTCAAGTCGATGCAATCCAATGGTTACAGCAAGTACGTGAGCGACAACCAGTACAAGTACACCCCCAACTTCGGCCCCGCTACGCCATTGCAGGACGGCATAAACACGAACATCGTCGAGGTCTTCAACAACCTGGAGAGGATGTAGGGGCCCTGCCTTCGTGGAAGCACGCCGGAGGGTTGCCGATGGTGAACTAGCTGGGAAAGATCCTAGCGCAGATCGGCAGTCCTGCGGTCTCCGATACCGACTGATGCTATGGATGGCGGTGTCGAACTTCATCCCCAACTTCAATACGCAAAAGGCTCTCTCCAAACGAAAGGCAAGAGTGTGAGGACAACTCGGAGAGGCCTGCTTTAGACCTTCATTCATACCGCCTGCCGTAACTGGAGGTACGTGATGCCTTCGCGCCGTGAGTTTATTCAGACCAACGTCCTTGGTTTAGGGTTGTCGCTTGCGGGGCGTGCTGCTCTCCCGGCCACGACTGGAACCATTCCTCCGAGAGACGAAGACCAGCGCGACTACTGGAACGACTGGCCGCGCTACCTCACCGCTAAAATGAACGAGGCTCGCGCGCGCCGCCTCGCCGGGTTGAGCGCGATGCAGACGGAAGCCGCAGTTCGAGTGCGCATCGAAAAGATACGCTCGACGGTATGGAAACTCATCGGCGGCCCGTTCGAGAAGACTCCCCTGAAACCGCAAATCATTGGAACAATCCAGAGAGGCGCCTATCGGATAGAGAAGGTCATTTTCGAAAGCCGTCCCGAGGTCTTTGTCACAGCCAATCTTTACGTACCCAACCACCATCGGCCGCCTTATCCAGGAATTATTCACCCGCTCGGCCATGCTGAAGATGGTAAGGCAAGCTATACCTATCAATACTTATCCCAAACCCTGGCGAGAAAAGGGTACATGGTCTTGCCGTTCGATCCCTTCGGGCAAGGCGAGCGGCTACAGTATCTCGACGCTCGCACCGGGAAGAGTCTCTACGGACCCACCGGTGAACACGATCAAGCTGGGCGCCCGATGCTACTCATGGGATCGCAGTTTGCGCAGTATCGAGTCTGGGATGGCATCCGAGCCCTCGATTATCTTCTCTCTCGCCCGGAGGTTGATCCC